>Ga0255338_1001506_pt1 | contig 43557 bp, 40 predicted proteins | sample MeOH1_35cm_T4_19_FD_203715 | JGI IMG/M metagenome (GOLD analysis project Ga0255338, IMG submission 203715) | Sandy soil microbial communities from University of British Columbia, Vancouver, Canada - MeOH1_35cm_T4_195 | ecosystem: Engineered > Artificial ecosystem > Sand microcosm > Unclassified ... | reverse complement strand
GCACTGTGCCGGCGGGTGGCGGTCGAGTGTGGCCGCGTCGCTGCTGCGGGCGCAGGGCTTCGAGAACGTGTCGGACCTGCTCGGCGGGTACAACGCCTGGGCCGAGGCCCACGTCCCCGCCTGACCGGCGCCGACGAGAACGAAAGGAACCTTCCGATGGCAACGAAGAATCTCACCCTCGCGGACTTCGAGTCCACAATCCTCGGCAACGACATCGTCCTCGTCGACTTCTGGGCGTCGTGGTGCGGTCCGTGCCGCGCCTTCGCCCCGGTGTTCGAGAAGTCGTCACAGGCGCACCCGGACATCGTGCACGCCAAGGTAGACACCGAGGCCGAGCAGCAGCTCGCCGCGATGGCCGACATCCGCTCGATTCCGACGATCATGGCGTTCCGAGAGGGCGTCCTGGTCTTCTCCCAGCCCGGCGCCCTGCCCGCGGCCGCCCTCGAAGACCTCATCGGGCAGATCGAGGCGCTGGACATGACCGAGGTCCACGCCCGGATCGCCGACCAGAAGGCCGCCGCCGGCGCCTGACGCCGACCCTGTCACCCCTAGGAGGACCCCATGTGTTACCCCGTCACCTGCCCGAACTGTGGGAAGACCGGCTGGGGCGGCTGCGGCCAGCATGTCGATGCCGTCATGCGTTCCGTGCCCGCACCCGAGCGCTGCACCTGCGGCCAGGACACCACCCCCGGTGCGCAGGCACACACCCTCGGCGGACTCTTTCGCCGCTGACCGCACCTCGACGAGACTGCGCCTCCACCGCATTCTCCGCCGCGGCAACACCCCGCCCTGCGCGAGCTGGGCGGGGTGTTCGCGTCGCGGTCCGAGGGCCAATGACCCTTCCGCGGTCCGCGTGCCGGTGAAAAACTCGTAGACGCCCACTCGAGAAGGGACATCCGTGGTGAACAGAGCGATGGGGCCGGTGGACACCATCTGGCTCAACATGGACCGGCCCGAGAACCTCATGATCATCGACTCGCTGATGTTCTTCGAGGGGCCCGTGGACTGGTCGCGCGTGGTGTCCCTCGTGCAACGCCGCTTCGTCGACGCCTACCCCGCTTTCCGGCAACGCCCGGTGCAACCGCGCACCCACATCGGGTCGCCGCACTGGGAGGACGACCCGGCGTTCGATCTCGACAACCACCTGATCCGGACGACCCTGCCCCGCAGTGACGACGCGACGCTGCAGCGGTACATCGAGCAGCGGATGCCGGTGCCGTTCGATCGTCACCGCCCGCTGTGGGAGATGCACCTCGTCGACGGATACCGGCACGGAGCCGTCGTCTACACCCGGCTCCACCACTGCATCGCCGACGGCATCGCGCTCAACCAGGTGATGCTCTCGATGACCGGCGAGACTCCGGACAGTGACCTCGACGCCCCCGGGGCTACCGAGCCCGAGCACCGTGCCGGTCTCCTCGAGGGCGCGGCCAAACTGGCCGGCACCGCGATAGCGACCACCGCCGGTGCCGCGTCCGGAGTCGCCCACATGCTGTGGGACCTGCCCAAACTGCTCGACCCGCATGTCCTGGGCGACGCCTTCACCCAGGTCGAACGCACCGGCGGGATCGCGGACAAGCTCGTGCTCGGTCCCAAGCCGCACACGCCGCTCAGTGGCCGACCGGGAACGGCCAAGCGCGCGGTGTGGTGCGAGCCCTTTCCGCTCGACGACATCAAGCACATCGGTCACGAGACCGGCACCACCGTCAACGACGTGCTCATGGGAGCCGTCGCCGGCGCACTCGCGACGTACATCCGTGAGCACGGCGGCGAGCCGCAGGACGTACCCACGATGGTGCCCGTCAACGTTCGCCCCCTCGACCAGCCCCTCCCGAAGGAACTCGGGAACCAGTTCGCACTGGTGCTCTTCAAATACCCGTCGGCGCTGGCGACTCCGCTCGAACGCATCGTCGAGACCCACCGGCGCATGGAGGTCATCAAGCACTCACCGGAGGTGACCCTCACCTTCGGCCTGATCAAGGCGATCGGGCGTACCGGCCCGGAACTGGAGAGGTTCTTCGTGGACTTCTTCTCCGACAAGGCGATCGGGGTCACCACCAACGTCCCCGGCCCGACGGGCGACCGGTACCTGGGAGGAACGAAGATCCGCGGTGTGCTCGCCTGGGTGCCCGGCGCAGGCGAGCAGACCCTGGGTGTCTCGATCTTCAGCTACAGCGGCAGGGTCCGGGTCGGCTTCAAGGCGGACGCGGACCGGGTGCCCGATCCCGAGAATCTCGTCCGCGCCTTCACCGACGAGATCGACGGGCTGCTGCGGCTCTCGCACGCTGTGTGACACGCCCCGAATCCGCCGATTCGATGCCCGCGCCGGGGGTGGATGTCTACCGTCGGCTCATGAGCGAGCACGGGCACTACCAGGAAATCCTCAACGTACTGAATCCGCAGCACCGGGCGCTGCGTGCGGCGATCCCCGAGGTCTATCAGGGTTTCAACGCACTGAGCAAGGCCGCCTTCGCTCCCGGAGCCCTGGATACCAGGACCAAGGAACTGATCGCCCTCGCGATCGGCGTCGTCGACGAATGCGACGGCTGCATCGCCTCTCATGCGCGCAGCGCCGTCCGTGCCGGAGCGAGCAGGCAGGAGGCGGCCGAGGCGATCGGCGTCGCATTCCTCATGCAGGGAGGGCCCGCGACGATCTACGGTTCGCGGGCGTACACCGCGTTCTGCGAATTCGCCGACGCCGAGGAGCGGCGGGACCGGTGACGGTCCGGTGGAGGGGATGACGGGAATCGAACCCGCGTAGCCAGTTTGGAAGACTGGGGCTCTACCATTGAGCTACATCCCCATGCATGCGATCGACCCCGGTTTCCGGGTCCGCCGCGTGCAGGAACAGACTGTACCGAACCTCGCTTTGGATTTCATAATCGGGGGGCCGTAGGATTCTCCCGCGGGTCCCCGGAAGGTTCCGGGTGCCGGTGTTGACGGGATGTGGCGCAGCTTGGTAGCGCATCCGCTTTGGGAGCGGAGGGTCGCAGGTTCGAATCCTGTCATCCCGACCAGGAAGAACCGGGTGGAAGACCGCGCACCCGGTGACAGCTTGATCGAACGACACACGAGCACGAACAGAACGACACACGAGCACGACAGAAGGAGCATGTCCGTGAAGAGCACCGTCGAGCAGCTCAGCCCGACGCGAGTCCGTATCAACGTTGAGGTGCCCTTCGAGGAGCTCCAGCCTGATTTCGACCGCGCGTTCAAGGCACTCGCCAGCCAGATCCGACTGCCCGGCTTCCGGCCGGGTAAGGCTCCGCGCAAGCTGCTCGAGGCCCGCGTCGGGCGGGGCGCCGTGCTCGAGCAGGTCGTCAACGACGCCATCCCGGCCCGCTACAGCGAGGCAGTGACCGCCAACGAGGTCAAGGTCCTCGGCCAGCCCGAGGTCGACATCACCAAGCTCGAGGACAACGTCGAGCTCGTCTTCACCGCCGAGGTGGACGTCCGGCCCGAGATCGCCCTGCCCGACTTCTCCACCATCGAGGTCACCGTCGATCCCGTGGAGATCACCGACGAGGCGGTCGAGGAGCAGCTGCTGTCGCTGCGTCAGCGTTTCGGCACCCTCACCGGTGTCGAGCGTCCGGTGCAGGACGGTGACTTCGTGTCCATCGATCTGTCCGCGACCGTCGGCGGCGAGGAGGTCCCCGAGGCCTCCACCACCGGTCTGTCCCACGAGGTGGGTTCGGGTCAGCTCATCGACGGCCTCGACGAGGCGCTCGTCGGCATGTCCGCGGGCGAGTCGAAGGAGTTCACCACCACGCTGGTCGCCGGTGACCATGCCGGCGACGAGGCCGTCGTCACCGTCACGGTGAACAGTGTCAAGGAGCGCGAGCTGCCCGCCGAGGACGACGAGTTCGCCCAGCTCGCGAGCGAGTTCGACACCCTCGACGAGCTGAAGGCGGACCTGCGCGAGCGGGTCTCCCGGGTCAAGAAGGTCGAGCAGGCCGGTCAGATCCGCGACAAGGTTCTCGACGTGCTGCTCGAGACGGTCGAGGTGCCGCTGCCCGAGGCCGTCGTCCAGGCCGAGATCGACGGCGCCCTGCACGACGCCATCCACGCGCTCGATCACGACGAGACCAAGCTCGACGAGCTCCTCGAAGAGCAGGGCTCGAGCCGCGAGGAGTTCGACAAGGACACCCGTGAGTCCGCCGAGCGCGCCGTGAAGGTGCAGCTGCTGCTCGACGCGATCGCCGAGGCCGAAGGCACCACCGTCGAGCAGGAAGAGCTCACCGAGCGCATCTTCTTCCAGGCGCAGCGCTACGGGATTCCGCCGGAGCAGTTCATCCAGCAGATCGGCCAGGCGAACCAGCTGGGCGCCGTCTACGCGGACGTCCGTCGCGGCAAGGCCCTCGGCAGCGTCGTCGACCGCGCGACCGTCACCGACACCAGTGGCGCCACGGTCGACACCTCCGAGCTGTTCGGCACGAAGAGCGACGACGAGTCCGAGGACGCCGAGGCTCCGGCCGGCGAGGGCGAATCCGAGTAGTCGGCCGAGATCCGTTGCCGCACCGCGCGATTGCATGCGGGGCGTGGCAACGGTCCTCCGCCGGGTACGCCGAGTGGAAATTTCCGCTTTGAGCGAAGTGGGGCGGCACCGGGCATCCGGTGCCGCCCCACTTCGTTACTGTCAGTGTCAGCAATCCACGATTGACGAGAAGGCAGGTACCGTGACTCCTCAGAATCCGGCGACATCCATCGGTCCCACGATGACCTCGGCCACCGCTGGGCTCAACCTCAGCGACTCGGTCTACGAGCGGCTGCTGCGCGAGCGGATCATCTTCCTCGGTACCCAGGTCGACGACGACATCGCGAACAAGCTCTGCGCGCAGATCCTGCTGCTGTCCGCGGAGGATCCGACTCGCGACATCTCGCTCTACATCAACTCCCCGGGTGGATCCGTCACAGCCGGCATGGCGATCTACGACACCATGAAGTTCGTCGAGTGCGACGTGGCGACCTTCGCGATGGGTCTGGCTGCCTCCATGGGGCAGTTCCTGCTCTCGGCCGGCACGCGGGGCAAGCGGTACGCCCTGCCGCACGCGCGGATCATGATGCACCAGCCGTCCGCCGGTATCGGCGGTACCGCCAGTGACATCGCGATCATGGCGGAACAGTTCGCGCACACCAAGCGGGAAATGGCGGAACTGATCGCCGAGCACACCGGCCAGACCGTCGAGCAGATCACGAAGGACTCGGACCGCGACCGCTGGTTCACCGCCAAGGAAGCGCTCGAGTACGGCTTCGTCGATCACGTCGTCTCGCGGGCGCAGCAGGCCGGCGGCACCGGCAACTAGTTCCGAGCCCCCCGATCCGCTCTACGCCCCACGAATTCCTGGAGAAGCGATGACCAACCTGTTCGATCCGCGCCAGCTCGGCGGCCAAGCTGCTGCCGCACCTGGGGGCACCGCCCCCGCATCCCCGGCGAGCCGCTACATCCTGCCTTCGTTCATCGAGCATTCGAGTTACGGCGTCAAGGAGTCCAACCCGTACAACAAGCTCTTCGAGGAACGCATCATCTTCCTCGGCGTGCAGGTGGACGACGCCTCCGCGAACGACGTCATGGCTCAGCTGCTGGTGCTCGAGTCGCTGGACCCGGACCGCGACATCACGATGTACATCAACTCGCCCGGCGGCTCCTTCACGTCACTGATGGCGATCTACGACACCATGCAGTACGTGCGTGCCGACATCACCACCGTCTGCCTCGGCCAGGCCGCATCGGCGGCGGCGGTGCTGCTCGCTGCCGGCACCCCCGGCAAGCGGCTCGCCCTGCCCAACGCCCGCGTGCTCATCCACCAGCCCGCCACCGGCGGCATCCAGGGCCAGGTGTCCGACCTGGAGATCCAGGCAGCGGAGATCGAGCGCATGCGCCGCCTGATGGAGACGACGCTGGCCAAGCACACCGGCAAGGATCCCGACCAGATTCGCAAGGACACCGACCGCGACAAGATCCTCACCGCCGCGGAGGCCGTCGACTACGGTCTGATCGACAACGTGCTCGAGTACCGCAAGCTCTCGGCTCAGAAGTAACCGCCTCGGCCCGGCCCGGAGTGCGCCCCGCGCGCCTCCGGGACCGGGCCGGTGTGCTCGAGCGGCGTTGCCGCTGCGGCGCACAAATAATGGCCCGAATCGCCCGGAACCGGTCGACCGCCGTCGCTGTCTCCGGGTACGGTCGTTCCAAGGGCCCGCTCCCCGGACCGGCGCTGTCGGCGGTCGCGGGATCGGTTGCACGCTCACGAGGAAGTAGGGACCTGACAGATGGCACGTATCGGTGACGGGGGCGACCTGCTCAAATGTTCTTTCTGCGGAAAGAGCCAGAAGCAGGTCAAGAAGCTCATTGCGGGCCCAGGGGTCTACATCTGCGACGAGTGCATCGACCTGTGCAACGAGATCATCGAGGAAGAGCTGGCCGAGTCCAACGAGGTCAAGCTCGACGAGTTGCCCAAGCCGGCCGAGATCCGCGAGTTCCTCGACAACTACGTCATCGGGCAGGACTCCGCGAAGCGGACCCTGGCGGTGGCGGTCTACAACCATTACAAGCGCATCCAGGCGGGCGAGAAGGCGCGCGATACGCGTGGCGAGTCGGTCGAGCTGGCCAAGTCGAACATCCTGCTGCTCGGACCCACCGGCTGCGGCAAGACGTACCTGGCGCAGACCCTGGCGAAGATGCTGAACGTGCCGTTCGCGATCGCCGACGCCACCGCCCTGACCGAGGCCGGCTACGTCGGTGAGGACGTCGAGAACATCCTCCTCAAGCTCATCCAGGCGGCCGACTACGACGTCAAGCGCGCCGAGACCGGGATCATCTACATCGACGAGGTCGACAAGATCGCCCGCAAGAGCGAGAACCCGTCCATCACCCGCGACGTGTCCGGTGAGGGCGTCCAGCAGGCGTTGCTGAAGATCCTCGAGGGCACCCAGGCGTCGGTACCGCCGCAGGGCGGGCGCAAGCACCCGCACCAGGAGTTCATCCAGATCGACACCACCAACGTGCTGTTCATCGTCGCCGGTGCCTTCGCCGGACTCGAGCGGATCGTCTCGGACCGGGTGGGCAAGCGCGGGATCGGCTTCGGCGCCGAGGTGAAGTCGAAGGCCGAGATCGATACCACCGATCACTTCGCCGAGGTCATGCCCGAAGACCTGATCAAGTTCGGGCTCATCCCCGAGTTCATCGGTCGCTTGCCCGTCGTCGCCTCGGTGACGAACCTCGACAAGGATTCGCTCGTGCAGATCCTGTCGGAGCCGAAGAACGCGCTCGTCAAGCAGTACGTCCGGCTCTTCGAAATGGACGGGGTGGAACTCGAGTTCACCCAGGACGGCCTGGAAGCCGTCGCCGACCAGGCGATTCTGCGTGGTACCGGCGCCCGCGGTCTGCGCGCCATCATGGAGGAGGTCCTGCTGCCGGTGATGTACGACATCCCGAGCCGCGACGACGTCGCCAAGGTGGTCGTCACCGCCGAAACCGTCAACGACAACGTGCTTCCTACGATCGTGCCGCGCAAGCCCGAGCGCGAGCGTCGCGACAAGACCGCCTGATCGCGGAACACGGAGTAGGCCCCGGCACACGACGTGCCGGGGCCTACTCGTATGGCCGGAACCTGTGTGACCGAATGTCACATCGCATCGATGTGATCGACGCGATGTGACATTCGGTCCCTGAGGGGGAGGGTCAGATCCGGTTGCCGAGCTCGCGCAACGGGGTGCGGAAGGTCTCCTTCGCGGACAGCGCGGAGACCGCACACACCAGGCAGGCGCCGGAGGTCAGGATGGCGACGGGCAGCCAGTTCGTCGGGTCGCCGCCCATGAGCGCGGTGCCGATGGCGGGGGCGAAGCCGGCGATGGCGAAGCCGAGCTGGGTTCCGATCGCCATACCGGAGTAGCGGACCTTCGTGTTGAACATCTCGGCGTAGAACGACGGCCAGATCGCATTGGGTGCGGCGTAGAGCAGACCCATCAGGGCGATGCCGGCGGCGAAGATCAGCGCGACGTTACCGGTCGAGATGGCTTGGAAGTACACGAAGACGAACACCGCCGAGCCGAGGACGCCGGTGACGAAGACGGGCTTACGGCCGACGCGATCCGACAGGGCGGCGAGGGCGGGCTGACTGAACAGGGCGACGGCGTTGGCGGCGATCGCGACCGCGAGCATCGTCGACTTGGCGATGCCCACTTCGTCGCTGGTCGCGAACGCCAGGCCGAAGACGGCGAAGATCGTGCTCACGACCGCGACGAAGGCGCAGAAGACCACGCGAGCCAGGTTGGCGGAGTGGGTTCGCAGCAGGTCGGCCACCGGCAGCTTGGCGACGTCGTCGGCCTTCTTGGTCTCCGCGAACTCCTCAGGCTCCTCGAGCTTGCGCCGCATGACGTACGCGGCGACGAGCACGAGCAGGCTGCCCCAGAACGGGACGCGCCAGCCCCAGCTGTAGAGGATGTCGTCGGGCATGGCCGCGACGGGCAGGAACACCAGGCTGGCGAGGATGAAACCCGCTTGGGTGCCGTTGAGCGTCCAGCTCGCGAAGAATGCGCGACGGTTCTGCGGGGCGTGCTCGAGGGTCAGGGAGCTGGCGCCGGACTGCTCGCCGGCGGCGGAGATGCCCTGGAAGATGCGCATCAATACGAGCAGGGCGGGGGCGAGCACGCCGATCGACTCGGCGCTGGGGATCAGGCCGATGCCGAAGGTGGCGACACCCATCAGGATGAGGGTGAACAGCATGACGTTCTTGCGCCCGACCCGGTCACCGAAGTGGCCGAGGACCACGGCGCCGAGGGGACGCGCGACGTAGGCGACGCCGAAGGTCGACAGGGACAGCAGTGCCGCGTGCCCGCTGTCGGGGAAGAACACCGTCGGGAAGATCAGGGCAGCGGCGGAGGCGTAGATGTAGAAGTCGTAGTACTCGAGCATGCTGCCGAGAAAGGCCGACGACGCCGCGCGCTTGACCTTGGTGGTGTCGTGCGGGCGGGCAGCGGTCGTCATACCGGAATTCTCCGGCGTGTCGAGGGTGTGCGCGGTCATCGCGTCTCCTGTGCGGAAAAGATGGGGGATGTTCGAGATACGAACCCGGGTTCGTTCTGCGTCGTTCCGAATGTAGGCGCCATCACACGCCCACCGCAAGATGTATGAACTAGATAGTTCATAAATTTTCGGGAGGCGTGCCGGTGTGCCGTGGCGTCGGGGTCGCTCAGTCGGGTGCGGTCGTCAGGTAGGCGACCACGAGATCGCCCAGCATCCGCCGGTGCCGGGTCCGCAGTTCGTCCGTGGCGAGATCCTGGTCGAACAGTGCCTTCCAGGTGTACCGGTTGGCGGTGCGGAAGACACAGAAACTGCTGATCACCAGGTGGATGTCGAGAGCGTCCACGCCGTCGCGGAAGATTCCGTCGGCCCGGCCGCGTTCGAGGATGCCGGTGAGCACGTCGACGGCGGGCGCCCCCAGGCCGGCGAGCCGGGTCGACCGGCGGATGTGCTCGCCGCGGAGCATGTTCTCGTTGGCGACGATGCGAATGAAGTCGGGGTGCTGGTCGTGATGGTCGAACGTGGCCTCGGCCAGCGTGCGGATGGCTTCCACGGGGCCGAGGTCCGCGAGGTCCAGCTCCCGCTCCTGGGCGCGGATCGTTCCGTACGAGTTCTCGAGGACGGCCCGGTAGAGGCCCTCCTTGTCGCCGAAGTAGTAGTAGATCATCCGCTTGGTGGTCTGCGTGCGCTCGGCGATCTCGTCGACCCGGGCTCCGGACAGCCCCTTGTCCGCGAACTCCGCCGTGGCCACCTCGAGGATGTTCTCCCTGGTGAGGTCGCTGTTGCGGCGGCGTCGGCCGGTGGTCTGCTCGGTTGCCATGGCGCCACCCTATCGACCGGGTGTTGTGCCGGCGCCCTCCGTGGCCGTACGCTGTGTCTTGTAACTCACTAGTTCGTACATTGCGCTGGGAAAGGCCCGCCATGACCGACTCCATCCTCTGCGGCCTCATCGGAACCGGCATCGGTGCGTCGTTGACCCCGCCCATGCACGAGGCGGAGGGCGCGCGACAGGGTATGCGCTACGTCTACAAGATCGTCGACCTCGACGTGCTGGGTCTGGCGGTGGCCGATCTGCCGCGGCTGCTCCGCTCCGCGCACGACCTGGGCTTCCGTGGCCTGAATATCACCCATCCGTGCAAGCAGGCGGTCATCGAGCACCTCGACGACCTCTCCCCGGAGGCGAGCCGGCTCGGTGCCGTCAACACCGTCCTCTTCGACGGAGGCCGGGCGATCGGGCACAACACCGACTGGTCGGGATTCGGTCGCAACTTCGACCGGGGTCTGGGCGGTGTCGCCCTCGACAGGGTGGTCCAGCTCGGGGCCGGGGGAGCCGGTGCGGCGGTCGCCTATGCGGTGCTCACCCGCGGCGTGCGCGAATTCACCGTCGTCGACGCCGATCTCGCGCGAGCCACCGCACTGCGCGACAAGCTGACCGTGTTGTTCCCGGGCGCCGCTGTCGGTTCGGCGACGCCGGACGAGCTGCCCCGATTGTTGGCCGCCGCCGACGGCCTCGTCCACGCGACGCCCGTCGGCATGGCCACCCACCCCGGGACGGCCTTCGACCCGGCGCTGCTGCGGCCCGACCTGTGGGTCGCCGAGGTCGTCTACCGGCCCATCGAGACCGAGCTCGTCCTGCGGGCTCGGGCGCTCGGCGCCCCGACGCTGACCGGGGCGGGGATGGCCGTCTTCCAGGCCGTCGACGCATTCCGCATCTTCACCGGCGTGGAGCCCGATGCGGAGCGGATGCTCGCGCACATGACCGCCCTGATCGAAGCGGAGAAGGTCGCCGTCTGACCGGCACGTCCGGGTGCGTCCTCCGGGGCGTCTACCGTTTGGGCACGCGGAGCATCGCGCAGGCCAGATCGACGATCTCCGACTCGAACGCTCCCAGTTCGGGCGCTTCCCCCACGTCGTGGGCGCGTTCCCAGGCGGCGTAGGAGCCGATGACGAACCGCACCGTCAGGCCGACCCGGCGCCGGGCCTCGGCCTCGGCCAGCTCGAGACTGTGCACGATCGCCTCGAACAGCGACGTGAGCACCGTGAGCGACTCGTCGGTCGGGTAGTAGTCGGCACGGGACGCGCCGGAGGCGGGGATCGTCAGGAACTCCAGGGGCGCCACGGCGAGCCACTGCTCGTTGAAGCGGGCCCAGTAGCTGGGCCGGCCGCGGGCGACCTCGGTCGTGAGGGGGTGGACGTAGGCGAAGACCAGCCGTTCCAGGCGCGGCGGCGTGTCGAGGCGGGCGGCGTCCACGAGGGCGGCCCGTTCCGCGTTGACTCGCGGTGCGTGCCGGGTCCACACCGCGTCGAGCAGTCCGTGCCACGACCCGAAGTGGTACGCGACGGCCGAATTGTTGCGCTGACCGGCGGCTTTGACCACCTCCCGCGCCGAGACGCCGTGAATGCCGCGGTGCGCGATCAGTTCCTCCGCGGCATCGAGCAGGGCGAGACGACCCGTTGACACGACCATGACGTCCACTGTACTAAGAAGCTCAACTTTCCATTTAATACGAGCATCTTAACGGAGGAACTCGTGACCCGACTTTCCGGCAGGCGCATCGTCGTCGCGCTCGCTCTGTCCTCGGTAGTGGCTGCATCGGCGTGTTCGGAGTCGGATCCGCCGCCGTCCGAGCGCGCACCCGGTGCACTCGTCAGCTCCCGCCCCCTGACCACCGCTGCGGCACTGCCCAGTGCGGCGCGTACCGACCTGATCACCTACCTGTCCGAGGATGCGGCCGGCCGCACCATCCTCGTATCCGGGACCGTCGCAATCCCCCGGGGCGATGCTCCCGACGGTGGGTGGCCGGTGATCAGCTGGGCCCACGGCACCACCGGTGTCGGGGACGCCTGCGCACCGTCCGCCGACACGGTCGGCGGACCCGCCCACGGCTACCTGTCCCGCACCACCGCCATGCTCGATCGGTGGGTCGCGGACGGCTACGTCGTCGTGCAGACCGACTACGAGGGGCTCGGCACGCCCGGCGGCCACCCGTACATGAACGGCGACAGCGCCGCGAACACCGTCGTCGACATCGTGCGGGCGGCCCGCGAAGCCGATCCCGGGGTCGGCACCCGGTGGACGGCGATGGGCCACAGCCAGGGCGGGCACGCCGCGCTGTTCACCGCCGCGCACGGTGCCGAGCGCGCCCCCGAGCTCGAACTGCAGGGAGCGGTCGCCTATGCGCCGGGCAGCCGCACCAGCGAGACGGCCGCCTACTTCGAAACCGGCGGTCCGGGCATCGCGCAGGCGCTGAGCTTCCTGCCCGTCCTCCTGCTCGGCGCCGAGGCCGCCGACCCGGACATCGCGGCCGACGCGATGCTCACCGACGCCTCCCGGCCGCTGCTCGCGGCGGCGCGCACCGGGTGCATGGACGACGTGCGCGCCGCGGCCGCAACCGTGCCCGTGGACCAGGTGTTCGCGCCCGGCGCCGACGTCGGTCGCCTGACCGAGTACTTCGCCACGCAGGAACCCGAAGCCCTGACGCTGACCGTGCCGACGCTCGTCGTGCAAGGGACGACCGACGTGCTCGTCTCCCGCCAGATCACCGACGAGGTCACGAACTCGTTGTGCAGCAAAGGATCCCCCGTCTCGTACGAGGTCTACGACGGCGCCGACCACCGCGGCGTGCTCGAGGCCGCCCACGACGACGTGCGCTCGTTCGTCGAGGAGGTGAGCTCCGGCGAGGCGCCGGCGGCCGTCTGCAGCTGAGGTCCGGACCGTCGATTCACGCGACGGTGCCGGTGTAGACGTTCATCGAGTCGCCGCGGAGGAAGCCGACCAGTGTCAGGCCCGCCTCCGCGGCGAGATCGACCGCGAGCGACGACGGGGCCGAAACCGCGCCGAGCGCCGGTACTCCCGCCATCACGGCCTTCTGCACCAGCTCGAAGGACGCCCGCCCGCTGACGACGAGCACGCTGTCCGACAACGGGATCCGGTTCTCGGTCAGCGCCCAGCCGAGCACCTTGTCGACCGCGTTGTGCCGGCCCACGTCCTCCCGTAGCGCCAGCAGGGTGCCGTCGGGGGTGAACAGCGCTGCGGCGTGGAGGCCCCCGGTGCTCTGGAAGACCTTCTGCCGCTGACGCATCCGTGGGGGCATTCCGGTGAGGGCGCGGGCGGAGACCGCGAAACCGTCGGTCAGCGGGAACCGGGTACGGGTGCGCACCTGATCGAGGGACTCCTTCCCGCACACCCCGCATGCGGAACTCGTGACGAAGTTGCGTGCGCCCGCCCCGTCCGGCACCGCGACCCCGGGCGCGAGCTGCACGTCGAGCACGTTGTACGTGTTGGCGCCGGTGTCGTCGACCCCGTCGCAGTAGCGCACCACGGCGACGTCCTCGCGGCCGCCGATGATGCCCTCCGCGAGGAGGAAGCCGTGGGTGAGTTCCACGTCGTGTCCCGGGGTCCGCATGGTCACCGTGAGGGCGCGGCCGTCCAGGCGGATCTCGAGCGGTTCCTCCACCGCGAGGCTGTCCGGCCGGCGCGCCTGCCCGTCCGCGGTGATCCGCAGGACGGGCCGGCGGGCGGTGACTCGGCCCATCAGTCCGTCCCGGCCGGTTCGAGCCGCACGACGATCGCCTTGGAGACCGGGGTGTTGGACTTCTCGGCGACGTGGTCGAGCGGCACCAGCGGGTTGGTCTCCGGGTAGTAGGCGGCGGCGTTGCCGCGCGGGGTGTCGTAGGCGACGACCCGGAAGCTCTTCACCCGGCGTTCTTCGACCGTGTCCCCGGTCTGCCACTCCGACACGACATCGACGAGATCGCCGTCGGTCAGGCCCAGTTCGGTGATGTCCTCGGCGTTGACGAAGACGACCTTGCGGCCGTTCTTCACGCCGCGGTAGCGGTCGTCGAGTCCGTAGATCGTGGTGTTGTACTGATCGTGGCTGCGCAGGGTCTGCAGGACGAGCCGGCCCGGGGGAGTGGGCACCCAGACGAGGTCGTTGACGCTGAAGTTGGCTTTGCCGGTGGGGGTGTCGAACTCGCGGTTGTCGCGCGGCGGGTGCGGCAGCTGGAACCCGTCGCGTCGGCGGACCTTCGTGTTGTAGTCCTCGCAGCCGGGCACGACGCGCCCGATCGAGTCGCGGATCAGGTCGTAGTCGCCCTCGAACGCCGACCACCGGACGGAGTGGTCGGGGCCGAACAACTCGCGCGCGAGCCGGCACACGATTGCGACCTCGCTGCGCAGTTCGTCGCTGACGGGGTGCAGCCGGCCGCGGGACAGGTGCACCATGGACATCGAATCCTCCACGGAGACCAGCTGTCTGCCGCTCTTCTGCACGTCGAGGTCGGTCCGGCCGAGAGTGGGCAGGATCAGTGCGGTGCGGCCGTGCACGAGGTGGCTGCGATTGAGCTTGGTCGAGATCTGCACCGTCAGGTCGCAGCGCCGGAGCGCTTCCTCGGTGGCACGGGTATCCGGGGTCGCGGCGACGAAGTTGCCGCCCATCGCCATGAAGAAGCTCGCCCGTCCGTCGCGCATCGCACGGATCGCGTCGACGGTGTCGTACCCGTGTGCGCGGGGACTCGTGATGCCGAACTCGCGGTCGAGCGCGGCGAGGAACGACTCGGGCATCTTCTCCCAGATGCCCATGGTCCGGTCGCCCTGCACGTTGGAGTGTCCCCGCACCGGGCACACACCCGCGCCGGGCTTGCCGATCATTCCCCGCAGCAGCAGGAGATTGACGGCCTCGGCGATGGTGGCGACGGCATGGGTGTGCTGGGTCAGTCCCATCGCCCAGCACGCGACGGTGCGCTGCGAGCGCGCCAGGTCCGCGGCGGTGGCGCGCAGCTGCTCCTCGCTCAGCCCGGTGGCCTCGACGACCGTGCCGAGATCCACCGCGCGGATGTGCCGCTCGTACTCGTCGAAGCCCGCGCAGTGGGCGTCGACGAAAGCCCGGTCGATCACGGTGCCGGGGGCCGCGTCCTCCGCCTCGAACAGGAGCCTGCCGAGTCCCTGGAACAGGGCCAGGTCGCCGCCGAGGCGGATCTGCAGGAATTCGTCCGCGATGTCGGTGCCGTGCCTGAGCACGCCGTCGACGCGCTGCGGGTCCTTGAACCGGAGCAGCCCGGCCTCGGGCAGGGGATTGATCGCGATGATCCTCGCGCCGTTCTCCTTGGCCTTCACCAGGGTGGAGAGCATGCGCGGATGGTTGGTGCCGGGGTTCTGTCCGGCGATGAGGATCAGGTCGGCCTGTTCGAGGTCGGGCACCGACACCGAGCCCTTGCCGATTCCGATGCTCTCGACGAGTGCGCTGCCCGACGATTCGTGGCACATGTTGGAGCAGTCGGGCATGTTGTTGGTGCCGTAGCTGCGGATCAGCAGCTGGTAGAGGAACGCGGCCTCGTTGCTGGTGCGGCCCGAGGTGTAGAAGACGGCGTGGTCCGGGGTGGGCAGGTCGCGCAGGTGGTCGGCGATCAGCCGGTACGCGTCGTCCCACTCGATCGGGGCGTAGTGGCTCGCGTCCGGGCGCAGCACCATCGGATGGGTCAGCCGGCCCTGCTGTCCGAGCCAGTAGTCGGTCTTCTGCGACAACTCGGCGACGGAGTGCCGGGCGAAGAATTCGGGCGTGACCGTGCGCAGGGTGGCTTCCTCGGCGACGGCCTTGGCGCCGTTCTCGCAGAACTCCGCGGGTTTGCGGTGACCGGGAGTCTCGGGCCAGGCGCAGCCCGGGCAGTCGAAGCCGTGCCGCTGGTTCAGACGCGGCAGCGTCGCGGCGGTGCGGGCGACGCCCATCTGTTCGTAGGCGCGCTTCAGCGACACCAGGACCGCCGGGACACCGGCGGCGTGGTCCTTCGGCCCGGTGACCTCCAGGTCGGATTCCACGATGTCGTGCAGCGGACCGTGTCGAGTCATGTGTCCATCCTCACCCGCGGGAGATGCGCATACCAGTTCGAACGCTACCGGTTGCCGCCGAGCGAGCGATCGGGGGTGGCAGTTCCGGGCGCGAGCTGCCGTTACACGAAGTTCACCGGCGGCTCCCACGCACATTACACAGCGAGTTCACTCTCAGGTGACGGTGATTAACAACATAAGACAGTCACCGCGACACGGACGAGGGGCGATCCCTCGGGACTGGACAAGGTGGACACCTATGGAAGAGGCAATCGCTGCCGCCGATACCGCCTGGATTCTCGCGGCCTTCACGGCGGTCTCGCTGATGGTTCCCGGGCTCGCGCTGTTCTACGGCGGCATGGTGAGCGTCCGCAGCACGCTCAACATGATCATGATGACGTTCGCAGGATTCGCACTGGTCGGAGTCCTGTGGGTGCTGTTCGGCTACTCGGCCGTGCTCGGAGACTCGCTCGGCGGTGCCGGACTGCTCGGCAACCCCCTCGAGTATCTCGGGCTCGGCCAGCTGCTCGCGGCGCCGGCCGAACCGGGGCTGCCCCCGGCCCTGATAGCAGGATTCCAGCTGCTGTTCGCAGGCATCACCGTCGCCCTCGTGTGCGGCGCCCTTGCGGACCGCATGAAATTCTCGGCCTGGATGGTGTTCGCCGGGCTGTGGGCAGTGCTGGTGTACTTCCCCGTCGCGCACTGGGTGTTCGCGTTCGACTCGGAGGACGGGTCCGTCGTCGGCGGTTGGATCGCCAACACCCTCGGCGCGGTCGACTTCGCCGGCGGCACCGCCGTGCACATCAACGCCGGCATCGCGGCTCTCGCGGTGATCCTCGTTCTCGGCAAGCGCCGATCGTTCCTCAATCCGCCTCGGCCGCACAGCCTTCCGCTGACCGTTCTCGGTGCCGGCATCCTGTTCTTCGGCTGGTTCGGCTTCAACGGCGGTTCCGCGCTCGCCGCGAACAACAGCGCCTCCGTCGTGGTGCTCAACACCCTCGCCGCGGCGTGCGCCGGCATCTGTGGCTGGCTGATCGTCGAAAGGCTGCGGGAGGGCCACGCCACCACACTCGGTGCGGCGTCCGGCCTCATCGCCGCCCTCGTCGCGATCACCCCGGCCTGCGGTGCCGTCTCGCCGATCGGCGCGCTCGTCGTCGGCGCCCTGGCCGGCGCGTTGTGCTGCTTCGCGATCTCGTTGAAGTTCCGCCTGGGCTACGACGACGCGCTCGACGTCGTGGGCATCCACCTCGTCGGCGGTGTCCTGGGCACGATTCTCATCGGATTCCTGGCCGTGCCGGCGGCGCCGAGCGGTGCCACCGGGCTCTTCTACGGCGGCGGATTCGGTCTGCTGGGCACCCAGACCGTCGCCGTGCTCGCGGTGCTGGCCTATTCCTTCGCGGTCACCTGGATCATCGCCAAGGGTCTGGACCTGGTCATGGGCCTGCGCGTCGACCCGGAGACCGAATACGAAGGCCTCGACGTCGTCGTGCACGGCGAAACCGCGTACGTGCTCGACGCGGTGGGATTCTCCGGCACGTCCCGCCCGGAGGCGGCGTCGGTGGCCGAGGCCGCGACGGTGCTCACGTCGAAGGCCGCCGCCGAGAAGCTCTGACCGAGGACCGACAACGGGTGAGGCCCCCGCTACGGCGGGGGCCTCGTTCGTCGTCGAGCGGGAGACTCTCGCGACGAGGGGCGGTCACCGCTGCCCGCACCTGCGATTCACCGCGGCGGTGTCCCTCTCGGCGCGGAAACTCCCCGCTCGTGGGGGAGGCGGGTCAGTCCTGGTGCTTGTCCGGATACGCGGTGACGGCGAGGAACCGGATCGGCAGGGTGACGAGTTCGTTCGGCCCGTGGATGCCCTCGCCGTCGAGCAGCAGGGCGTCGCCCGGTTGGAGCCGGTACTCGGATTCGCCGTGCCCGTAGACCATCTCGCCCTCGAGCATGTAGAGCAGCTCGGTCCCCGGATGCTGGAACAGCGGGAAGACCTCGCTCGCGTCGGTGAGCGTCACCAGCACGGGCTCGAGCCGCTTGTGCTGGCCCCGCAGCGTGCCGAGCAACTCGTAGTGGTGTCCGACGCGGGTGCCGCGGCCGACGATCTCCGCGCCCTGGCCGGCCCTGACGAACACCGCCTCGCGCTGCGCGTCGGCGCCGCGGAACAGCGACGTCACCGGTACGTCGAGACCTGCGGCCAGGCGGGCGAGGGTCGAGAGGCTGCACGACGTCTGGGCGTTCTCGATCTTCGACAGCATCGCCTTGGAGATGCCCACCTTCGCGGCCATGTCGCCCACGGAGAGCCCGCTGGCGATCCGCAACTTGCGGACCTCCTGTGCGATGGCGCGTTCCAGGTCCACCCCGGTCGGGGTGTCCCGCGGGACCTCCCGGCCCGGCGCGTCGTACAGTACGGGGCGCTCGGGGCTGCTCATGTCCTCACTGTACGTGCTGTTTCCCGACAGTGGACGATCGTGCGAGGGGCAGGCACACGGAACGAGCGAATGTGCCTTACCGTCGGACAGGCCGACGGTAAGGCACATTCGCTCGGTGGAAGGCGGGCAGCGGCTCAGAAGCCCTGGCCGGGCACCCAGTTGGTGCCGGCCAGTGGCACCCGCGCCATGGCGGCCGACTCGATGGTCAGGGCCACGAGGTCCTGCGGCTCGAGGTTGCGCAGGTGCGACTTGCCGCAGGCGCGTGCGATGGTCTGGGCCTCCATGGTGAGCACGCGCAGGTAGTTCGCGAGGCGGCGGCCGCCCTCGACCGGATCGAACCGGGCCTGCAGGTCCGGATCCTGCGTGGTGATGCCGGCGGGGTCCTTGCCGTCCTGGAAGTCGTCGTAGAACCCGGCGGCCGAGCCGAGCTTCTCGTACTCCGCCTGGTACCGGGGGTTGTTGTCGCCCAACGCGATCAGCGCCGCGGTGCCGATGGCGACGGCGTCCGCGCCGAGGGCCATGGCCTTGGCGACGTCGGCGCCGGACCGGATGCCGCCGGAGACGACGAGCTGCACGCCACCGGGGGTGCGGTGCATTCCCATCTCCTGCAGCGCCTGCACGGCCTGGGGGATCGCGGCGAGGGTGGGAATGCCGACGTGCTCGATGAACACGTCCTGCGTGGCGGCCGTGCCACCCTGCATGCCGTCGACCACGACGACGTCGGCCCCGGCCTTCACGGCGAGCTTGACGTCGTAGTAGGTGCGGGTCGCGCCGACCTTGACGTAGATCGGCTTCTCCCACCCGGTGATCTCGCGCAGTTCGATGATCTTGACGGCGAGGTCGTCCGGGCCGGTCCAGTCGGGGTGCCGGCACGCGCTGCGCTGGTCGATACCGACGGGCAGGGTGCGCATTCCGGCGACGCGCTCGGTGATCTTCTGCCCGAGCAGCATGCCGCCGCCGCCGGGCTTGGCGCCCTGGCCGAGGACGACCTCGATCGCGTCGGCCTTGCGCAGGTCGTCGGGGTTCATCCCGTAGCGCGACGGCAGGTACTGGTAGACGAGGTGCTTGGACTGACCGCGTTCCTCCGGCGTCATGCCGCCGTCGCCGGTGGTGGTGGACGTGCCGACCTCGCTGGCGCCGCGCCCGAGAGCCTCCTTCGCCCGCCCGGACAGCGCCCCGAAGCTCATGCCGGCGATGGTGACCGGGATGTCGAGGTGCAGCGGGTACTTCGCGTGCCGGTCGCCGAGGACCACGTCGGTCTCGCACTTCTCGCGGTAACCCTCGAGCGGGTACCGCGACATCGACGCGCCGAGGAACAGCAGGTCGTCGAAGTGCGGAAGCTTGCGCTTGGCGCCCCATCCGCGGATGTCGTAGATGCCGGTCTCGGCGGCACGCTGGATCTCGTGGATGACGTTGCGGTCGAAGGTGGCCGACTCACGAAGTCCGGGCTGGAAGGTCATGGGAGTCTCCTGGGATGCGGTGCGGGCGGTGCGATCAGTACGCCGAGGCGTTGTCGACGTGGAAGTGGTAGAGCCCGCGGGCGGAGCCGTAGCGGGTGAACTCGGCGGGGTCGGCGTCGAAGCCGGCCGCCCGGAGGAGTTCGCGCAGTTCCTCGAGGTGCTCGGGCCGCATCTCCTTCTTGACGCAGTCCGCACCGAGGGAGGCGACGGTGCCGCGGACGTAGATGCGCGCCTCGTACAACGAATCGCCGAGGGCCTCGCCGGCGTCGCCGAGGACGACGAGCCGTCCGGCCTGTCCCATGAAGGCGCTCATGTGGCCGATGCTGCCGCCGACGACGATGTCGACGCCCTTCATGGAGATGCCGCAGCGGGCGGCGGCATTGCCCTCGATCACCAGCAGCCCGCCGTGGGCCGTGGCGCCGGCGGACTGGGAGGCGTCCCCGGTGACGCGCACGGTGCCCGACATCATGTTCTCGGCGACCCCGACCCCGGCGTTGCCCGCGACGGTGACGGTCGCATGCTTGTTCATCCCGGCGGCGTAGTAGCCGACGTGGCCTTCGATGCGCACGTCGATCGGCCGGTCGAGCCCGCACGCGAGGGCGTGCTTGCCCTGGGGATTGGTCACGGTCACCGCGGCCGGGGCTTCGGTGGCCTGCAGTGCGGCGTTGAGTTCGCGCGTGGTGGTGACGTCGAGGTCGTACGTCGTGCCGGCGGGAAGCATGTCGGCGGGAAGCGTGTCGGTGGGCAGGGTCTCGGAAGGCAGGGTCTCGGCAGGCATGGTCGTCTCCGGCGTCGAAGAGATGGGGGAAGCGTCGGTGCTGGTCAGCGGTGCCATACGTAGACCCGCTCCGGCTCGGGCTCGAAGATGTGAGCGTCCGCGATGCCGGGCAGGCCGGCGAGGGCCCGGAACTCGGAGGCCATCGCGACGTACGCGTCGGTCTCGGCGACGATCGCCGGCTTGCAGGCGATCGGGTCGCGTACGACGGCGAACGAGTCGGACGTCGACACGAGGAGGGTGTAGAACCCGTCGAAGCGCTCCCCGAGCAAACGCAGGGCCTTCTCCAGGTCGGCGCCCTCGGCGAGGTGCTTGGCGACGAACCGTGCCCCGACCTCGGTGTCGTTCTCGCTGTCGAATGCCACACCCTCGGCCTCGAGTTCGCGCTTGACCGACAGGTGGTTGGAGAACGAGCCGTTGTGCACCAGGCACTGGTCCGGGCCGACGGCGAACGGGTGCGAGCCGGCGGCGGTGACGGCCGATTCGGTGGCCATGCGGGTGTGGCCGACGCCCTGCCAGCCGGAGGCGGCCGGGATCCCGAAGCGCTCGGCCAGCGCCACCGGATCGCCCATGCCCTTGAGGACGGTCACGTCGTCGCCGAAGCCGATGATCGTTGCACCGGGGTCGACGGCGCGGACGGTGTCGGCGAGCAACTGGGCCGGGACCGGCGCGTGGAGCACGGTGGTGGGGGCCAGGTCGATCGCGGTCACGGTCACGCCGAGTGCGGCACCGGCGGTGGCGGCGACGTCCGGGGCGGCGCCGAGCAGGGACACCGACGCGTGGCCGGCGGGGGAGAAGGTGGGGTCGCCGTAGAGGGCGACTCCGGCCGAATCCGGTCCCCGGTCGACCATCTGGCCGAGCATGCCGGTCAGCAGGCCACCCAGCCGGGGGGCGAGGGAGGCGTCACGCAGGTGAAGCCCGACGATTCCGCACATGGGTCGTCTCTCCTTTACAGGTCGTCGTTCGCGGTGGCCCGTTCGGACCGAACGGGTCAGAAGGCGGTCAGGTAGCTGTCGATCTCCCACGAGGTCACGGTGTTGTGCCAGTGGAAGAACTCCTCCCGCTTGAGGGAGGCGAAGTACTCGGCGACGCCCGGGCCGGCGGCGTCGAGGGCGCCGGTGACGACGGGGTCGGCGGTGAGCGCGTCCATCGCGTGCAGCAGGGTCATCGGCAGCGTCTCCGAGTTCGGGGTGCCGCCGGGTGCGCCGGGATCGAGCTTGCGGTCGATGCCGTCGAGGCCCGCCGCGACGGTCGCGGCGGCAGCGAGGTACGGGTTGGCGGAGCCGTCCCCGCCGCGCAGCTCGACGCGGTTGCCGTCCGGAACGCGGAGGTAGTGGGTGCGGTCGTTGCCGCCGTAGGTGGCGTGCCGCGGCGACCACGTCGCGCCGGAGCTGGTCGCGGTGGCGCCGGTCCGCTTGTAGGAGTTGACGGTCGGGGCGATCACGCCCTGCAGGGCGCAGGCATGGTCGAGGATGCCGGCGATGAACGCGTAGGCGGTCTCGGACAGGCCGAGACCGCGGGGGTCCTCGGCGTCGGGGAAGGCGGAGCCGTCCTCCCGCCACAGCGACAGGTGCATGTGCATGCCCGAGCCGGTGCGGTCGGCGAACGGCTTGGGCATGAAGGTCGCGGTCATGCCGCGCTGCTCGGCGAGCACCGAGATCAGGTAGCGCAGGGTGACGACGCGGTCGGCGGTGGTCATCGCGTCGGCGTACTGGAAGTTCTGCTCGAACTGCCCGTTGCCGTCCTCGTGGTCGTTGGCGTAGTTGCCCCAGCCGAGGGAGTTCATCGCCGCGGAGATCGAGGTCAGGTGCTCGTACATGCGGGTGACGTCACGGGCGTCGTAGCAGGGCTGCCGGGAGGTGTCGAGCACGTCGGCGGTGCGCAGCGTCCCGTCCTCGTCGCGCTGGACGAGGAAGTACTCGATCTCGGCGCCGACCTTGACGGACAGGCCCCGTTCGGCCGCCTTGCCGAGAACCTCCTTCAGGATCACCCGCGGGGCGTAGGGCCAGGGCTTGCCCTCGACGTGGGGATCACAGTGCACCAGCGCAAGGCCCGGGCGCACGAACGGGATCGGCGTGAAGGAGGTGGGATCCGGGATAGCGACGAGGTCGGGATCCCTGGGGACCTGACCCATGGCTCCGGCGGCGTAGCCCGCGAAGCCGACCCCGTCGGACTGCAGCTCGTCGACCGCCTCGACCGGGACGAGCTTGGCGCAGGGCTTGCCGGCGAGGTTAGTGAACACCGCGAGGATGAAGCGGGTGTCGGTGGCGCGGGCGAGTGCGGCGAGATCGGCGGAGCCGGCGGCATCGGCGGGGGCGTCCGTGGAGGGCAGACGCATCACGGGGAGGTCGGTGGCTTCGAGCGTCATGGGGACTCCTGGGGTTCGGCTGCGAAGTTTCATAAGGTGAATCGCTGTCGAATGCAATGAAACATAGCATGCATGACGGGCGTGTTACGCCGCCGTGAGTTTGTGGTGACGGTCCGACTCGGCCCGTGCCGCTCGGGGGAGAAACGAATGTTCCTGACGCTGAGAGGATTCGGTTACACGCGTTAACGCGTCGGCAACCGTCGGTGCGTTTCATCTCATTACTGTCTGTTTCACGTCAGCGATCGACGTTCCGTCCTCCCGCCCACGGCCGGTGCAGCCGGCCTCGTTCCTAGGAGCACTCATGGCAGAAACCACCACGGTTCCCGCATTCCGCGTCACCGCCGACTTCTGGAAGACCCTGCCCCAGATGTCCACCGAGGAATTCCCGGGCACCGAGGGCTTCATCGACGACGTCTATCCCAACCCCGAGGGGTCGGAGATGGCCGCGGGCTACTTCAAGCTCGCGCACACCGACGCCCCGCTGGACTATCTGTACGAGTACGACGAGATGAAGGTCGTCCTCGAAGGGGAGTTCCGCCTGGAGAACCTGGATACCGGCCAGGTGGAGATCGCCCGCGCCAAGGACGCGATCTTCTTCCCCAAGGGCTCGCGGATCCGCTTCACCACCCCCCACGGCGCCCTGGCGTTCTACGTCGGCCAGCGCACGTTCGCGCCGTAAGGATCCGGCCATGAGCGTCTGTATGGAGACCACCAGCGTGCCGCGCTGGGACGAGGAGCGGACCGTGGCCGACGGCGGCAGGACGGTCACCGTCCTGTCGTTCGGCGACGCCGCCACCGACCACGCCCGCCGCCTGGTGACCTCCTTCGAAGGCCGGCGAGTGAGCTGGCTACGGGCGCCCGCCACCTGGGGCGACGCGGCCGCGGAGGTGCTGCAGCGCCAGCTCTCCGCGGCCCGCGTCGGCTGGCGGCTCGTGCTGGTGGGCGACGAGGCCGCCGTCCTCGCCGCCCGGGCCGTGGCCGTCGCCGCGGGGGCGCTCGACGACGAGATCCTGCCCGAGGTGCTGACCACGGACACGCGCACGGTGTACTGCGCCCACTGCCGACACACCCACGACGCCACCGCCGCGATCGGGCAGACCAGCACGTGCCCCGCGTGTTCGGCGGAACTCGTCGTGTACCACCACGTTTCGCGCCACCACGGCGCATATCTCGGCTACCAGCTCGACGCGGAGGAAAGCTGATGACCCTCGTATCCGATGCCGGAACGGCCGTCCGGCGCAGCGACGCGACCCTCGCCCTCACCGTCGCCGAGGTGGCCACCGTCGCCACCGGAGTGCGGCACGTGCGGTTCGTCGACCCCACCGGTGCGCCGCTGCCGTCGTTCACCCCGGGCAGCCACGTCGTGCTCTCCTGCGGCGCCCACGACGACGGCCGGCCCCGCCGCAACTCCTACTCCCTGACCGGTCCGGAGCTCGAACCGCAGAGCTACTCGATCTCCGTGCGGCTCGACGAGACCGGCCGGGGCGGCTCCCGCTGGATCCACGCCCTCGAGGTCGGGGACGTCGTGGAGGTCAGCAGGCCCCGAAGTGCCTTCGCGCCGATCCTCACCGCGCGTCACCACATGCTCGTGGCCGGCGGTATCGGCGTCACACCCATCCTCTCGCACGCCCGCGCCGCCGCTCAGTGGGGCCGCTCCTTCGAGGTCCACTACACCTTCCGCGAGGGCGACGGCCCGCACCTCGGCGAGTTGCGCGAACTGTGCGGAGACCGCCTGCACACCTACCACACCCCCGAAGAGTTCTGGGCCGCACTCGGCCCGGCCCTGCTCGATCAGCCGCTCGGCACCCACCTGTACGTGTGCGGGCCCTCCGGTCTCATCGACGAACTCACCCGTCGCGCCCGCGGCGCGGGCTGGCCGGACGCCCGCATCCACTACGAGCACTTCGGTGTCGGCGACCTCGAGCCCGGAACCCCGTTCACCGCGCATCTGCGCCGCACCGGGGTCGACATCGCCGTGAACTCCGGCGTGAGCCTGCTCGAAGCGCTCGAGGCGCGCGGGGTACCGGTGCCCAACCTGTGCCGGCAGGGGGTGTGCGGCGAGTGCCGGATCCCGGTGGCGGACGGCGCGATCGAGCACCGCGACCTGTACCTGACCGACGCGGAGAAGCACGCCGGCGACTGCATGATGCCGTGCGTCTCCCGCGCCGGCGGCGAGCGATTGGAGCTGGACCTGTGACTGCCGCAACCGAATTCGAGGTGCTCCCGGAACGCGTCGCGCGGTTCCCGTTCCCCTTCCCGCGGGACACCTACCGGTACAGCACCAACGTCGAGCCGGCCGGGACCCGCGCGGACACGGCGGCCGGCGGCTGGGGCGAGCACCCGGTCGACATGGACGGCTTCCTCCTCGACGACCTCGCCGAACGACGGCGCGTGCTCGACGCCGACCCGAGCCGCTTCCAGACGCTCGGGCACATGGCGGTCGCGCAGTGGGACGCGATGCTCACCCTCATGAAGATGCTGGCCGAGGCGTACCCGCAGACGTTCGCGCTCGACCGCGACGGCACCGTCTGGCGGTGGAGCAACCTCGCCCTCGACCTCGAGCAGGCGTTCGTCTACGGGCAGTCCGCCACCCTGCCCGAGCCGCCGCTGCTGTACATCGGCCGGCAGATCCAGGAGGACGTCGTGCTGCTCGATCAGCGCGACGGCGCCCTGTGGGGTGACGCGGGCCTGGTGACGTTCGCCGCGGACTGGTCGCTGCGCTTCGACGTCGGGATGAGCTTCCTGCAGATCCACGGTCCCGTGCCCCGCATCCACGCCGAAGGGGTGATCACCCGCGCCCAGTCCTTCCTCATGGGACTGCACGCCGGGCAACGGTATCGGCGCACCAACTGGACCCTCACCGTGGACCGCCGGCTCGACACGGCCACCGAGACGTATCCCGAATGGGGACGCGATCGGCGCCTGCTCGCCGAGGGCCCACTCGACGACGTCGGCCGTCGCCTGCACCTGCGGGTCGAGGTGCAGCACCTGATCCGTCTCGGCGCGTCCGGCGCGATCATGTTCCTCATCCGCACCTACCTGCTGCCCTTCGAGGAGATCGCGCTGGTGCCGGAATGGGCCGACCGGCTCTACCGGGTGCTCGAGGAACTGCCCGAGGACATGGCCGACTACAAGGGCATCACGCGCACCCGCGAACCCGGTCTGAAGTGGTTGCGCGAGTTCGGAGGTGTGCGGCCGTGAAGAACTCGGGATTCGTCACCGGTGCGGTGCCCCCGATCGATCCGGGCGGGCGCATCCACCTGCTGTTCAGCCTCGGCGACTGCGCCGACGCGCGGGCCGCGGTGACGGCCTGGGCGGCGCAGGCGCTCGCCGCCGGCCGCGTCGCCACCGTGGTTCCGGACGCGAGCGCTGCGGAGGTGGCGCGGCTCGTGCGCGAGGCTCGCGCCGGTACCCGCGTGCTGATCGCCGGACCGCGGCGGGAAGCGATGGCAGCGACGGCTGCGGCGCGCACCGCCGGCCTGCTGCCGTGTGAGACGACCACCTACGTCACCGCCGCCGACGGAGTGTCGCTGTTCTGCCCGCACTGCGCCACCACCCAGTCCGTCGACGCCGCTCCCGGGGCGGTCGTCGCCTGCGGTTCGTGCGGCCTGGACCTCGAGATCCGTCCTCATCTGTCGGGACATCACGGCACCTACCTCGGCGCCGTGGCCTGACCCGCCATCCGGAAAGGAACCTTCGTGACCACCTCCGTCGCCAGCGACCTGTCCTGCCTGCCGTGGCCTTTCCCCGAGGGCGACAGGACGTTCCGTTACGCCGTGAACGTCGAACCGGCGCCGCGCCGCACCGAGACCGCCGCCGGGGCCTGGGGCGAGCACATCGTCGACCTCGGCAAGAGCCCCGCCGAGTACGTCGAGATGATGCGGTTGCGTCGCGCGATCCTCGCGGCCGACCCCGGCCGCGTGCAGATGCTGCCCCACATGACGCCGGCCTGCTGGGATCTGATGCTCTACTACATGCGGGACATGACGGCCTCCTTCCCCGACGTCATGCATCTCGACGTCGAGAACGAGGGGTATCGCTGGCGCAACGACCTTCTCGGGATCGATCAGCGGTTCGCGCTCGGCGATCTGTCCACCCTGCCGGAACACCCGCTGGTCTTCATCGGATGCCAGCTGCCCGACGACGTGCTGCTGGTGACCGAGCGCGACGGGCACCTGTGGTTCGACGCGGCGCTGGTCACGTCGTCCGCCGACTGGTCCGTCAAGTTCGACATCGGCATGAGCCTGCACGAGATACACCGTCCCGTACCCGGCCTGACCTCGAACGGGGTGACCGACCGCGCCGAGCAGTTCATGCGCCGGCTCACGACCGAGCGGCCGTACCGGCGGGTGAACTGGACCTTCTCCGCGGTCGGCTCGCGGCGGCGGGACACCAGTCTCGAGACGATGCCCGACTGGATGGACGACATGCCACGGCTCGTCGCCGACCGCGACTGGGGCCGCATCCAGCTGCGCATCGAACTCGAGCACCTGATCCGGCTGCCCATGACAGGAACGCTCGTGTTCAACATCCGCACCTACATGGCGCCGCTCGAGGAGATCGCGCAGGTCCCGGTGTGGGCCGAACAGCTCGCCGACATCGTCGAGGAGCTGCCCGGCGAGATCGCCGCGTACAAGGGCATCGACTCCTACCGCAGGCCGGCGATGGCCTGGCTGCGGGAACGGACACGGACCTACGCCGCGTAGGACCGCACGACCGTGCCCGGTGGCCGGTACGGTGACGAAGGAGACGGCTCCGGCGAGGGGAGGGTCGAGCGTGCGAGCCTGGAACGAACCGGTCGACGGCGGTATCGCCGTCCTGGGGGCGGGCCTGAGCGGGCTGTCGCTGGCGGCCCATCTCGCCACCGCCCCGGCGCGACCCGGTCCGGTGGTGCTCGTCGACGACGGCGCCCGCGACATCCGAGAAGTCGGATGGGCGTTCTGGTCCCGCCGGCCCGGACTCCTCGACGCCGCCGTCTCCGCGCGGTTCGCCCGGATCCGGGTTCACGTCGGCGGACGGTCCCGCACCCTCGGTCTCGGCCGGTACCGGTACGGCGTCGTCCGCGGCGCCGATCTGGTGCCGGTGGTCGACGAGATCACGGATGCAGTCGGCGACATCGGGTTCCGCACCGGGCATGTGACGCGGGTGCACGACGGGGCCCGTCCGCGCGTCGGCCTGTCCGACGGCACGGAACTGCACCCCGAGTGGGTCTTCGACGGCCGCGGCCCCGACAGCGGTGACCCGCGCGACGGGACGGGCCCCGATGCGTGGCTGGACTTCCGGGGGTGGCGGATCCGCGCCGATGCACCCCTGTTCGATCCCGGCGTCCCCACCCTGTTCGACTTCCGCACCGATCAGAGCCGGGCCGCGTCCTTCGTGTACGTGCTGCCCACCGACGACCGTCGCGCCCTCGTCGAGCACACGTGTTTCGCGCGTCCCGACGCCGGGCCCGTCGGCACCGCCGTCCACGACGAGGCACTCCGGGAGTACCTGGCGACGGTGCTCGGCGCCGACGAGGACGCCTACGTGGTCGAGGCGGACGAGTCCGCGCGGATGCCGTTGGCCTCACAGCCGCCCGCGCGGCGCCGCGGCAACATCGTGCGGATCGGCGCCGCGGGCGGGATGCTCAAGGGCAGCAGCGGATATGCCTATCAGCGGATCCAGCGCGACAGTGAGGCCCTCGCGCGGTCGCTCGCCCGGCACGGGCATCCTTTCGACGTGCGCCCTGCCCCGTCCCGGTTCGCCCGGTACGACCAGGGGCTGTTGCGGGCCGTCGTCGAGCGGCCCGCCGTGCTCGAGCGCGCCTTCGCGGGCCTGTTCGACCGGTCCTCCGCGGAGCCGATCCTGCGGTTCCTCGACGAGGAGTCGTCGTGGCGCGACGAGGCGGCGCTCTTCGCGTCGCTGCCCGCCGCCCCACTGCTCCGGGCGATGGCCGGCCGCTGACCGTCCCCGGCGGCTCCGCGCGACCGGACGCGGGTCCGGGTCCGAGGAGGGCACCGCCGCGTCGCCCCGCGAACAGGCGGTATGCGGGTCGGGGACCGGGCGGGCGGTCGGTCCGGCCCCCAGTTTCGTGGATCTTCGACAAATCTCTCTTTCTGTTGGCATGAATTCCGGCGGCGTGGGGTACTCCCCGGTCCATGAGATCGACGAACCGAGACCCGGCCCTTCGCGGGGGTCGCGGCGCGTGGATCGAAGTGAACGAAAGGTCGCAGACTTTCGTCCGGTCCGCTCGCACTGCGTGCGAGCCTGCTGTCAAGGAGAGCCCCGTGCCATTGTCACCTCACCCCCTCCGGCCGACCGTCGATGTCTGGAACTGGCAGATGCAGGGCTTGTGCCGCGGTGTCGACTCCTCGGTGTTCTTCTCGCCCGACGGTGAACGGGGCCGAGCGCGTTACCAGCGGGAGTCGAAGGCCAAGGAGATGTGCCATCGGTGCCCGGTCATCGAGCAGTGCCGCGAGCACGCGCTCACGATGGGCGAACCCTACGGGGTGTGGGGTGGGATGTCGGTCGCCGAGCGGGAGAAGTACGTGCAGTCCCGGAGACGGAAGATCGCGAGCTGACGAGGATTTCGCCCGGCATCGACATTTCGTCGGTGCCGGGTTCACGTCTCCGGGTCGCCTGAGGGTTCGGCGATGCCACCCGCGGGGGGTGCGGCCCGGCCGTGGAGTCCGACCAGGGTGAGCACGTGGTGCGCGGTGGTGCCCGGCGGCGCCACCAGGGTCACGGCGGTGTGCTGCCCGGCCGCACGCTCACGGGCCGTCGAGAGCAACGAGACCCCGGCGGAGCCGAGATGGGTGACCTCGCTCAGATCCACTGTCACCGAGAGTGTTCCGCCGCGTGACGCCACGTCGAGGTGACCCTTGAGGATGGGGGCGGTGTCGATGTCGACATCGCCCCGCACCGCGAGGCGGCCGGGTGCGGTCTCGTCGACGGCGAAGTCGCGCGAGGACTCGGGACGGCCGACGATCGCGCCGTCGGTGAACTCGGTGACGACGCGGGCGCTCCGGGTGAGCCGGAACGTGACCGTCGCAGTCGTGCCCGTGTCGTCGCAGTCGATGCGGAGATCGTCGGCGAAGAGCCGGACCATCGTCAGTCCGCGGCCGCGGCTGTCCGTCAACCGGTGGGACTCCGGGGTTGTCGCGGGGGTCTTCCAGCGGCCCCGGTCCCGTACGCGGATCCGGAGGCAGCCGTCGGCGTCGAGAACTCCGCCGATCTCGACCGGGCTGTGCTCGGCGTCGGTGCCGGGATAGGCGTGCTCGACGACGTTGGACACCAGTTCGGAGACCGCGTGTTCGACGGCCACGGTCCCCGCATGGTCGGCCCCGATACGCACGAGCCACTGCCACAGCGCCGACCGCGCCGCCTTCGGCGCCTCCCGGTCGGCGTGCAGGTGCACGTGCAGGGGATCCGGCATCGCCGTCCGCTGAGCCGCGACGATGGTCACGTCGTCGCTGTATCCGGTTTCCCGAAGCAGGAATTCGAGGACCTCCCCGCACACCCGATCCACCGTCCGGGCGCGTGTGTCCGGGATCGGGAACGAGCGGCCGGCCACGCTCAGAGCCGCCCGCTCGGCGAGTTCGGCGGTGCTCGCCGGGGGCGGCCGGCCGGGACGCTCGATCAATCCGTCCGTGTAGAGCAGCACGACGTCGCCGGTGGCGAGGGCGTCGGTGGCGACGGGGAACGTCGAGCCGGTTCCGATCGGCGTCGCGCCCGAGGGAGGCAGGTAGCGGACAGTCCCGACCGGGCTCGCCACCAGCGGCGGGGGATGCCCGCCCGTGCAGTAGCGGACTCGGCCGCTTCCGGTGTCGAGGACGGCGACACACACCGTCGCGGTGCGGGCGCCGGGGACGTGCGCCGAGAAGGCGTCGAGCGTGGACAGGGCGCCGGCGACGTCTGCACCCGCGAGGATCTGCTGGCGCAGAACCGCCCGGAGTTGTCCCATCACGGCGGCGGCCTCGACGCCGTGCCCGACGACGTCTCCGGTGATGAGCGCGAGCTCGCCGCCGGGGAGGGCCAACGCGTCGAACCAGTCACCGCCGGCGGCCGTGTCCTCCGCGGCGACCAGGTAGGCCGCCGCCACCTCGGCTCCCGGCACGACCGGAACGGACGGCGCCAGCAGGGTCTGCTGCATCACCGTCACCGCGTCGCGGGCCTGTTCGTACTTCTCCGACATCAGCTGGGCCCGGGCCTCGGCGACGTGCCGCGCCAGGACACTGTCGGTCACGTCGGAGGCGAAGAAGAGCAGTCCGGCGACGCCGCAGCCGGGGTCGCGGCAGGGGGCGACGGTGAAGTCGAAGTAGCGCTCGCGGACCACGCCGCTGCCGTCGGTGTCGATCTGCATGCGCCATTCCTTGGCGGTCTCGGCGACGCCGGTCGCCGCCACCCGGTCGAGCAGCTCGAAGAACTGCTGACCCTCGAGTTCCGGGACGGCCTCGCGCACCGGCCGGCCCAGGAGATCGCCCCGTCCGAGCAGCGCACGGTAGGCGGCGTTGGTCGCGACGTACACGTGGTCGTGTCCCTGCCACGCTCCGAGTGCGAACGGCAGCGCCTCGAACACGCGGAGAACCGTGTCCGGCTCTCCCGTGGCGAGAACAGATCCTCGTCGTCCGGCATGACGTGTACCTTCTCCGGTTTCCGCGCCGAAGCCTCACCTTCTGTTCTATACCCCGCCCGGGCCTCGGTACAGCGGCGTGTCCGGCGGTTCGTTTCGTCAGCGCATCTCCCCGGCCCCGACGTACGGGTTCAGGCTGGCGAGGGGCTTGCCTTCGGCGAAGCGCGAGTACCGGAAGTCGGTGCCGTCCACGGCGGGGTCGCTGCTGATGCCGTCGAGCAGGAGGTCGGCGGCGAGCCGGCCCACGGCAGGGGAGATCTTGTAACCGTGGCCGCTGAAGCCCACGAGCAGGAACAGTCCCGGCGCCGGGGACGGGCCGATGATCGGGTTGTAGTCGGGTGTGGTGTCGTAGCATCCCGCGTACGACGAGGCGAGCCGCGGATCGGGCATGGCCGGCAGCAACCGGTCGAGCTTCGCGACGGCGGTTTCCACGAACGGGTCGTCGGCGCGATTGGCGTAGTCGTCCGGGTCCGCCCACTCCGGCGCGGAGTGATCGCTGTTGCCCACCAGCAGCTCTCCGTTGGGCTCGCGGCGGATGTACTGGAGGTTCACCAGGTCGGAGAAGGTGGGGATGTCGGGGGTGGGTTCGCCCTGGTCGACGAGCAGGAGTTGTTCCCGCTGGGCCCGGATCGGGAGGTCCACGCCGGCGGTCGCGCCGAGTGCCGGTGACCACACGCCGGTTGCGAGCACGACGGTGCCCGCGTGGATTTCGGAGCCGTCCGCGAGCCGCACCCCGTAGACCTCGCCGCCCTCGCGCTGCAGGAGGGAGGCGACGGGGGTGCCCTGGCGCACTCGCACGCCGAGGGCTCGGGCGCGGGTGCCGTAGGCCATTCCGGTCATGTAGGCGTCGCCGTGGCCGCCGAGGGGCTCGTACGCGAAGGCCGCGAAGGGATCGAGGGCTATCCCCGGTAGCAGGCGGCGGACCTCGCCGGCGTCGATCGTCTCGACGGGCACTCCGAGGGCCCGGTGCATCTCGACGTTCGCGGCGAGCGGGGCGGTGTTCTGGGGCCCGACGCCGACGACGTATCCGGTCTGCCGGAAGCCGATGTCGGCCCCGAAGATCTCCTCGGCTTCGGAGAACACCTGCACGCCGTGCCAGGCCATCGCGGCCAGCGACGGAACGCCGTAGTGGCAGCGGACGATGCCGCTGGACTTGCCGGTCATGCCGGAACACATCGTCCCGCGTTCCAGGACGAGGACATCCGTTTCGCCGCGCTCGGCGAGGGACCAGGCCGCAGCCAGGCCCTCGAGTCCGCCGCCGACGATGACGATGTTCGCGGTTTCGGTCATCGCATTTCCTCACAGCTCGCACTTCGGTTGTTTCTTACAGGGAAACAGTGTTGCATAAAACGAAACACGCGCGGTTCTCGCTGTGTGACAACGACGTAAAACCTGCTGGGCGGCAACGATGCTCCGTCGAGGCCGGTAGCCTCGTCCGCATGACCCCTGTCGTCCGCCCGGCCACCCGACGGGACATACCGGTCTTCGCCCGCACCCTCGCCGACGCGTTCTTCGACGATCCGGTGATGATGTGGATGTGGCCCGACGACGAGCGCCGGCGCCGAGGTCTGCCACGCATGTTCGCCGCCGAGGCGCAGCATCATCTGCTGTCGCACGGCGGACTCGAGCTCGCCGAGGGGCCGGACGGTTCCGCCGGAGGCGCGACCATGTGGGCGCCGCCGGGTCGCTGGAAAGCCACGGGGTGGCGGTCCGTGCTGGTCACTGCGGGGATGATCCGCGCGCTCGGGCGCCGGGCCCGCGTCGGCGCCGAGGTCGACGGCGCGCTCGACGAGGCGCATCCGGCCGAGCCGCACTGGTACCTCTCCGCCATCGGAACCGGAAACGCGGCGCGTGGCGGAGGTTTCGGGAAGGCCCTGCTGCGGTCGCGGCTGGACCGCTGTGACGCCGACGGGATGCCCGCGTATCTCGAATCGAGCAAGGAGAAGAACATCTCCTACTACGAGCGGTTCGGGTTCCGGGTCACCGGCGAGATCGCCGTCCCGAACGGAGGGCCGACCCTGTGGAAGATGTGGCGCGAACCCGTGACGCGATGAATCGGCCGATCCCTTGATATGCAAGCAGTTGCTTGCATATAGTCGGTATCTGTGAGTGATGTCTCGCGGACAGCCACAGGACCGAGCGGCGTATGCGAAGCCCCGGCCCGGGTCGGGGGCACGACGTGAGCGCGCCCCTCGAGCGCCCGAACGCCGTGGACGGTCACGGCCGCAAGACCGGCGAATGGGCGGAGCCCGACCCGCACGGCGGGCTGATGGTGGGCACCTACGTCGACGGCGAGCGTCACGGAACGTGGCGGCACTTCTCCGCCGGTGGGGCGCTACGTTCCGAGGGTGGTTACGACCGCGGCGTCCTGCACGGTCCCTGGACCTGGTACCGCGCCACCGGTGGTCTGCTGCAGCGCGGCGGGTTCGCCCACGGTGACAAGCACGGCTACTGGGAACGCTGGACGGCGGCGGGGACACTCGTCGACAGCGGACACTGGGAGCACGGCAGGAAGACCGGTGAGTGGACCTACTACGACACCGACGGGAGCATCAGGAAGACGACCACCCACCGGCCGAGGCCGCCGCGCGGGTGACCGAACGAGGGGGAGCGGTGACATCGACCTTCGACCGGGATCGAGCCCTGCTGATCCGGCTGTGGCGCTCCTGGGCCGAACGGGCCCGGGCATTGAGCGACGAGCAGTGGACGGCCCCGACCCGGCTGCCGGGCTGGACCGTTCGGGACCTGTACGTCCACGTCGCACCCGACGCCCTGATCGCCCTGATCGCCGACCCCGCGCCCGAGGGCACGGCAAAGGTCACCAGCGCCGCGGAGATGCTCCGCGTCTTCAACGCCGACCCGGTCGCCGCCGAACCGATGCACCGACGGATCGCCGAGATGGTCCGCCACGCCGCCACCGACGCCGGCCGGGAGACGCTCGTCGAGCGATTCGCCGTCGAACTGCCGCAGGCGTTCGATCGCCTGACCGGCCTCGATCGTGAGACCGTCGTCCCACACCCTCTGCTGGGCTCGGTGACGCTCGGCGCACTCCTCGACCTGGCCATCCTCGAAACGACCGTCCACCTGCTCGACGTCGTCGACACGGTCGGCGGACCGCCGCCCGAATCGGAGGCACTCGAACGCACCCGCAACGTGCTCGCCGCCGTCCCGGACGCGCGGGACTTCATCGAAGCGGCATCGGGCCGGTCGGGCGCGCGGATCCTGCCGGTGATGCGATGAGGCAACCGCGCATGTGACGCGGCGCCAGGAGTCCGACCGTGGGGGCAGCGCCCACGCGGCGCCGGCGACGGCGCAGACCACAGTGCCGGTCGGCAGGGGCATTCGCCGTCCGAAACGGCCGTGTCGGCTCCCCGGTGACGCCCCCGGCGCGCACTACCCTCGGGCACCATGACCGCATTCGACGACCTCGACGACTATCTCGCTCTCCCGCGCGTCACCGCGCTCGCGCTGTCGCCGGACGGGACCCGTGTCGTGATCGCCCAGTCCACCCTGGACGAGGAGGGGACCGGGTACGTCGGGGCCTTGTGGGAGGTCGACCCGCACGGACAGGAGCCCGCCCGGCGGCTCACGTGGGGTGCGAAGGGCGAGTCGAACCCGGTCTTCACCGCCACCGGTGACCTGCTGTTCACCGCGGCCCGGGCCGACGGGACGGACGGCGACGATGCCCCCGTCGCACTGTGGCGGCTGCCGGCGGCCGGTGGCGAAGCGCAGCGCGTCGTGTCCCGCAAGGGCGGGGTACGCGCAGTGCACGCCGCGCGGGCCGCCGACCGGATCGTGGTGACGGCGGACGTGCTCGGCCGTACCGACGGCGACGACGAACGGATCCGGGACGCCCGCAAGAAGCACAAGATCTCCGCCGTGCTGCACACCGGATACCCGATCCGGCACTGGGATCACGACCTCGGCCCGGCCGAGCCGCACCTGCTCGCCCTCGCGGACGGCCTCCACCCGCCCCTGTCGGACCTGACTCCCGGACCCGGGGGCGCGCTGCGCGAGGCCACCCTCGACCTCGCCCCGGACGGCACGTTCGTCGTCACCACCTGGTCGGTCCCCGGGCCGCTCGCCTCCCGCCGCACCACCCTGGTGCGCATCGACACGGACACCGGACTGCGCACGGTCCTCGTCGACGACGAGACCGCCGACGTGTTCGCCCCCGCGATCTCGCCGGACGGCACCCGGATCGCATTCCTGCACGAGACACACTCCGACCCCGAGACCGCGCCGACAATCACGTTGCGGCTGTTCGATCTTCGATCGGGAGACACGACGGTTCTGGTGCCCGGATGGGACCGGTGGCCGACGTCGGTCGTCTGGCGTCCCGACTCCGGGGCGCTGCTCGTGACCGCCGACGAGCACGGCCGCGCGCCGATCTTCCAGGTCGCGTTGTGGGCCGACGTCCCCACCCCGTTGACCACCGACCCGGCCGCCTACACCGACCTGCGCGTCGCACCCGACGGAACGTGCGTCTACGCCCTGCGTGCGGCCTACGACGCTCCGCCGCACCCGGTGCGGATCCCGCTGGACGGCTCCGGCGCCGTCACCGTTCTGCGCGCTCCCGCCGAGCTGCCGGACCTCCCCGGCCGCCTCACGGAACTGACCACTGCCGCCGCCGACGGCACCCCGCTGCGGGCCTGGCTGGCCCTGCCGGCCACCGCCGACCCCGACGCCCCCGCACCGCTGCTGCTGTGGATCCACGGTGGCCCCCTCAGCTCCTGGAACACCTGGTCGTGGCGATGGAACCCGTGGCTTCTCGTCGCCCGCGGCTACGCCGTGCTGCTCCCGGACCCCGCCCTGTCCTCCGGCTACGGGCAGGACTTCGTCCGGCGCGGGTGGGGCAGATGGGGCAAGGAGCCCTACACCGACCTGATGGCGCTGACCGATGCCGCGATCGAGCTCCCCGAGATCGACGCCGACCGCACCGCCGCGATGGGCGGCTCCTTCGGCGGGTACATGGCCAACTGGGTGGCCGGGCACACCGACCGGTTCCGGGCGATCGTCACCCACGCGAGCCTGTGGGCTCTCGACCAGTTCGGACCCACCACGGATTCGGCCTGGTACTGGGCGCGGGAGATGACCCCCGAGATGGCGGTGGAGAACTCACCGCACCTGTATGTCGCCGACATCGTCACTCCCATGCTGGTGATCCACGGCGACAAGGACTATCGCGTGCCGATCGGGGAGGGGCTGCGACTGTGGTACGAACTGCTCTCCGAGTCGGGGGCACCCGCCGCCGAGGACGGCTCCACCGTGCATCGCTTCCTCTACTTCCCCGACGAGAACCACTGGGTGCTCGGCCCCCAGCACGCGAAGATCTGGTACGAGGTGGTCGAGGCGTTCCTCGCGGAGCACGTGCTCGCGCGTCCCCGGGAACTGCCCGAGGTGCTCGGCTGACGCGGATCCCGGCGGTGCGCGGCGCGGGAGTCGAACGGCATCTCCGTCGGGGGCGACGCTCACCCGCCCAGCGTCCGCACCCGCTCGAGCACCGGGGCGAACGCCTCGAGGTACGGCCCGTGGACGGTGTAGTAGGTGAAGCCGTAGCGGTCGCGGTCGCGCAGGACCTGATCGGCCATCCGCTCCACCGTGCCGATCAGTGCGAACGGCGTGTCCAGCAGTTCCTCGACGCTCGTCATCGGACCGAAGCGCTCGAGCAGTGCCCGCGCCGCGGCCTCTCGGTCGTCGGTCACCACGACCGCCTGGACCAGCACCTGCCACTCGAGGCGGTCCGCGCGGGCGCCGGCGCGCTCGCGGGCGAACCGCACGCGTTCGTCGGCCTCGGCGGCCGTCGCGATGCGCAGCACCCCGGGCGCCTGTCCCGGCACCTGCACGGCACCGGCCACCCCCACGATGTCGGCGCGCTCGGCCGCCAGCTGCAGCACCCGGTCCCCGGTACCGCCGATCAGCAGCGGGGGACCGGTGCCGCCGAACCCGCACCGCTGGACCGGCTGCAGCGGTGCCAGGTCCAGGCCGGCGCGCAGCTCGGCCTGTTGTGGGTACCCGCCCTCCGCGAAGCGGCGCCCCAGACCCTCGATCAGGGCCTCGAGCCGATCGACGCGGCGGCCGATCGGATCCCAGCCGATGCCGGCCTCGTCGAATTCCCACTTCATGTGCCCGGCGCCGAGGCCGAGTTCGAGCCGGCCACCGGTGAGGACGTCGGTGGTCGCGACGTCGCGGGCCAACAGCTCCGAGTTCCAGAACGGAGCGTTGAGGACGAGCGTGCCCACTCGCAACCGCTCGGTCGCCTGCGCCGCGGCGACGAGCGTGGGAAACGGCGCGACGACCCCCAGGTGGTCCGCGGCGAACAGCGTGTCGTACCCGAGCGCCTCGATGCGGCGGCATCGGCCGGCGAACGCGCCGGCCGACTCCAGGGTGAAGACGTTCGTGGCGAAGCGGAACTCGTTCACGTCTGCCACGGTGCCGTACCCGTGATCCGCAGTCCAGCAGGCCCGATCCGGGCACGTGGGGCGTGTGCAGGCGGTTTGCCTCCGCTGACTACGATTGCGGGGTGACCAGTGCGCCAGAGAACCACCAGAACCCCGCCGACGCCCTCCCCAAGAGCTGGGACCCCAGCGCCGTAGAGGACGAGCTGTACCAGGGCTGGGTGGACGCCGGTTACTTCGCCGCCGATCCGTCCAGCGACAAGCCCGGTTACTCGATCGTGCTGCCACCGCCGAACGTGACCGGCAGCCTGCACATGGGTCACGCACTCGACCACACCCTCATGGACGCGCTCTCGCGCCGCAGACGTATGCAGGGCTACGAGGTGCTGTGGCTGCCCGGCATGGACCACGCCGGCATCGCCACCCAGACCGTCGTCGAGAAGCAACTCGCGGTGGACGGGAAGACCAAGGAGGACTTCGGTCGCGAACTGTTCGTCGAGAAGGTCTGGGACTGGAAGCGCGAATCCGGCGGCACCATTCAGGGGCAGATGCGCCGCATCGGGGACGGCGTCGACTGGTCCCGCGACCGGTTCACCATGGACGAGGGGCTCTCGCGGGCCGTGCAGACGATGTTCAAGCGGCTCTACGACGACGGGCTGATCTACCGCGCCGAGCGACTGGTGAACTGGTCGCCCGTGCTGCAGACCGCGATCTCCGACATCGAGGTCAAGTTCGAGGAGGTCGAGGGCGAACTCGTCTCGTTGCGCTACGGCTCCCTGGACGACGACGAGCCGCACGTGATCGTCGCCACCACCCGGGTCGAGACCATGCTCGGTGACACCGCCGTCGCGGTGCACCCGGACGACGAGCGCTACCAGCACCTGGTCGGCACCACCCTCGAGCATCCCCTCACCGGCCGGCGTATCCCCGTGATCGCCGACGAATACGTCGACCCCGAATTCGGCACCGGCGCCGTGAAGATCACCCCCGCCCACGATCCCAACGACTTCGAGATGGGCGTGCGGCACAACCTGCCGATGCCCACCATCATGGACAAGGCCGGCAGGATCGCCGACACCGGAACACGATTCGACGGCATGGACCGGTTCGAGGCGCGGGTCCGGGTGCGCGAGGCGCTGGCCGAGCAGGGCCGGGTCGTCGCCGAGAAGCGTCCCTACCTGCACAGCGTCGGTCATTCCGAGCGCAGCGGCGAGACGATCGAGCCCCGGCTGTCGATGCAGTGGTGGGTCAAGGTCGATGCGCTCGCCAAGGCCGCGGGCGACGCGGTCCGCAACGGCGACACCGTGATCCACCCGGCCAGCCAGGAGCCGCGCTGGTTCGCGTGGGTCGACGACATGCACGACTGGTGCATCTCGCGGCAGCTGTGGTGGGGTCACCGCATCCCGATCTGGTACGGCCCGGACGGCGAGGTCGCGTGCTTCGGACCGGACGAGACCGCGCCCGAGGGCTGGGAGCAGGATCCCGACGTCCTCGACACCTGGTTCTCCTCGGGTCTGTGGCCGTTCTCCACGATGGGCTGGCCGGACAGGACGCCGGAGCTCGAGAAGTTCTATCCCACCAGCGTTCTCGTCACCGGATACGACATCCTGTTCTTCTGGGTGGCCCGGATGATGATGTTCGGCCTGTACGTCGCGAACGACGAGGCGATCACCGCCGGCGGGAAGTCCGGCGTCCAGGTGCCGTTCAAGGACCTGTTCCTGCACGGCCTCGTGCGCGACCAGTTCGGCAAGAAGATGTCCAAGTCGCGCGGCAACGGCATCGATCCGCTGGACTGGGTGGAGCGGTACGGCGCCGACGCGCTGCGCTTCACCCTGGCCCGCGGCGCCAACCCGGGTAGCGACCTCGCCGTGGGCGAGGACCACGCGCAGTCCTCCCGCAACTTCGCCAACAAGCTGTTCAACGCGACCAAGTTCGCCCTGATGAACGGCGCGGTCGTCACCGAGCTCCCGGCGCGCACCGCCCTCACCGACGCGGACCGGTGGATCCTCGACCGGCTCGAGCAGGTCCGCGCCGAGGTCGACGAGGCGTTCGAGCGGTTCGAGTTCTCCAAGGCGTGCGAGGCGCTCTACCACTTCGCATGGGACGAGGTGTGCGACTGGTATCTCGAGCTCGCCAAGGTGCAGCTGGCCGACGGCAGCGAGTACGCGCAGGGCACCAAGGCGGTCCTCGGCAACGTCCTCGACCAGCTGCTCCGCCTGCTGCATCCGGTGATCCCGTTCGTCACCGAAACCCTCTGGAAGGTCCTCACCGGCGGCGAGTCCGTGGTCGTCGCGTCCTGGCCGAACGCCACCGGCACCGAGCCCGACGCCGACTCCGCGCGTCGCGTCGAGGATCTGCAGAAGCTCGTGACCGAGGTCCGCCGTTTCCGCAGCGACCAGGGCCTCAAGCCGTCGCAGAAGGTCGCCGCACGCCTCACCGAGATCGACGCCGCCGACCTGGTTGCGCAGGTGCCGGCAGTACGGTCCCTGGCGCGGCTGACCGAGCCTGCGGAGGAGTTCGCCGCCACCGCCGCCATCGAGGTGCGCCTGTCCCGTGCCACCGTCACCGTGGAACTGGACACCTCCGGCACCGTCGACGTGGCGGCCGAGCGCGCCCGTCTCGGCAAGGACCTCGCGGTCGCCGAGAAGGAGCTCGCGGGCACGTCCGCCAAGCTCGGCAACGAGGCGTTCCTCGCCAAGGCGCCCGCGGCGGTCGTGGAGAAGATCACCGCCCGCAGGCAGATCGCGGAGGAGGAGATCGCCCGGATCACCGCGCGCCTGCAGGAACTGGGGTCGGCGTGAGCGAGGACCGGTCCGCGGCCGGCCCGGCGACGCCGTCGCCGGTCGACCTGGCCGAGCTGACCCTGGTCGAGGCCGAACTCGACAAGCGCTGGCCCGAAACGAAGATCGAGCCTTCGCTGACCCGGATCGCGGCGCTGATGGATCTGCTCGGATCCCCCCAGCGCAGCTATCCGTCCATCCAGATCGCCGGCACGAACGGTAAGACGTCGGTGAGCCGCATGATCGACGCCCTGCTGACCCGGTTGCACCGGCGCACCGGCCGCACCACGAGCCCGCACCTGCAGCTGGCCACGGAGCGGATCAGCATCGACGGGGCGCCGGTCTCCCCGCGCACCTACGTCGACACCTATCGCGAACTCGAGCCGTACGTCGCGATGATCGACGCGCAGTCGCAGGCCGCGGGCGGCCCGGCGATGAGCAAGTTCGAGGTGACCACGGCCATGGCATTCGCCGCGTTCGCCGAGGCCCCCGTCGACGTCGCCGTCGTCGAGGTGGGACTCGGTGGCACCTGGGACGCCACCAACGTCGTCGACGCGCAGGTCGCGGTCGTCACCCCGATCGGGCTCGACCACACCGAATACCTCGGCCCCGATCTCGCGACGATCGCGGGGGAGAAGGCCGGGATCATCAAGAAGGCACCCGACGACGGACTCGTGCCCCGCGACACCGTCGCAATCCTGGCCCAGCAGGAACCCGAGGTGATGGAGGTGCTGCTGCGCCGGGCCGTCGAAGCGGACGCCGCCGTCGCACGCGAAGGCGCCGAGTTCCAGGTCCTGGCCCGGCGCATCGCCGTGGGCGGGCAGCAACTCGAGCTGCAAGGCCTCGGCGGGGTGTACACCGACATCTTCCTGCCGCTGCACGGCGAGCACCAGGCCCGTAACGCCGCGCTCGCGCTCGCCGCCGTGGAGGCGTTCTTCGGGGCCGGCGCCGACCGGCAGCTCGACGCCGACGCGGTGCGCGCGGCGTTCGCCTCGGTGCTCAACCCGGGCCGGCTCGAACGGGTGCGTAGCGCTCCGACGGTGTTCCTCGACGCCGCCCACAACCCCCACGGGGCGAAGGCTCTCGCTGCGGCCCTCGCCGACGAGTTCGACTTCCGCAAGCTGGTCGGAGTGGTGTCGGTGATGGCCGACAAGGACGTGCCCGGTCTGCTCGACGCCCTCGAGCCGGTGTTCGACGAGATCGTCGTGACCCACAACGGCTCGCCGCGGGCGATGGACGTCGACGAGCTCTCAGACCTGGCCGTGGCGCGGTTCGGCGACGAACGCGTGGTCGTCGCGCCGACACTGCCCGACGCCCTCGAGACCGCCGTCGCCATCGCCGAGGAGGTCGCCGAGCCGGGTGAGGCAGTATCGGGGGCGGGTGTCGTGGTCACCGGCTCGGTGGTGACCGCCGGCGCCGCCCGCACTCTCTTCGGAAAGGACCCCGCGTGAGCGAGGCAGCTGACAACTCCGCCGCATCGCCGGACCGGGACTCCGCCGTCCGGCCCCCCGCGAAGGACCCGTGGAAGGGGCTGCGAGGCGTCATGGCCGGCACGCTCGTCCTCGAAGCCATCGTGGTCCTGCTGGTGCTACCGGTTGTCGCGGTCGTCGGCGGGGGACTCACGTGGTTCTCGGGTGGCTACATCGTGTTCCTCGCCGTCGCGATGATCGCGGGCGCCGGGCTGCAGGGCCGGCCCTGGGCGCTCCGGTACAACCTCGCGCTGCAGGTGCTGACCCTGCTGGGCTTCTTCGTCGACCTCGCGCTCGGCATCGTCGGCGTGATCTTCAGTGCGGTGTGGGGCTACATCCTGTACCTGCGCAAGGACATGAAGGACCGCGAGGCGCGGGGCCTGCTACCGGGGCAGCGGGGCTGACCACTACGCTGTGCGCGTGACTGAGCGGACCCTGGTACTGATCAAGCCCGACGGCGTGGCCCGTCGTCATGTCGGCGAGATCCTCTCGCGCATCGAGCGCAAGGGACTCGACATCGTGGCACTCGAGCTGCGCACCGCCACCGAGGAGGTGGCCGCCGCCCACTATGCCGAGCACGAGGGCGAACCCTTCTATCCCGGCCTGATCGAGTTCATCACCTCGCGGCCGCTGGTCGCGGCGGTCCTCGAAGGGCCCCGCGCCATCGCCGCATTCCGCCAGCTCGCGGGCGGCACCGACCCCGTCGAGAAGGCCGTACCCGGCTCGATTCGCGGTGATCTCGGGCTCGACGCCGGCGAGAACCTGGTGCACGGTTCCGACTCGGTGGAGTCGGCCGAGCGTGAAATCGCTCTGTGGTTCCCGGCCCTCGCCGGGTCCTGATCCGTCCGTCGACCTACGTGCCACGGCGCCCTTCGGGGCGCCGTTGGCGTATTCACGGACCTCTGTGTGGGATACTGAGGTAGGTCGCCCCGCTTCGGAGTGTTGCGGAACGACCGAACGACATCACGGATCGATGCCCGACATCGCTGTGACCGGGGACGCAGGAGACACCTCGCCCGGTGGCACGCTGGATGCACCGGCGCTCGATCCGCGATCCAGCCAGGCACCGCTCGGCCGTGCAGTGAAAACGGGCACCGGACGACCGTGCGATGCGAGACCGCACATCTCGCGCCTCCCGGTGCGAGCCCACACAGACAGCGCCCCCGCGTGGCCGCGTCACATCGCTCGAGATCGAGGATGGACGCGCCCGGGGGCCCGAGGAGACCTACGTGGCCGAACAAGCGCCGCCGAACGACACTTCCATCGATGAGGGCACCGTGGTGCTGCCGCCGAAGATGCGCGTGCACGCACTCGCCAAACTGCTCGGTCTCACGAGCAAGCAGGTCATGGCCAAAGCCGCCGACCTCGGCACCGAATTGCGCAGTGCCCACTCGAGCCTGCAGCGCGACCTCGCCGAACAGATCCGCGCCG
>Ga0255338_1001505_pt1 | contig 43584 bp, 39 predicted proteins | sample MeOH1_35cm_T4_19_FD_203715 | JGI IMG/M metagenome (GOLD analysis project Ga0255338, IMG submission 203715) | Sandy soil microbial communities from University of British Columbia, Vancouver, Canada - MeOH1_35cm_T4_195 | ecosystem: Engineered > Artificial ecosystem > Sand microcosm > Unclassified ... | reverse complement strand
CTCTTCGGTCGTCAGCATCAATTGCGGCAGTCGCCTTGCATCCATTTCCGTCTCCCGAACAAGCAACTTACTATGAGACAGACGGAATGCAAATTGGTTGTACGATTTAACGAATCAGGATACTAGAAGCGGTACAACGTGAAAATCAAAAATTGGACCATTGGAAGAATCAATTTCTTCCGAGCGGAAGTCCCCAGGGAGAGGGGGGCATAGGAGGAGACGGCCCGGGAAACGAACCACCCCCGCCTCCTCCCCCGCCGCGAACATACGGAAAAATCCCAGCGGTCATAAACATTGAACGCGCCAATGAAGCGCTGACGGTCGGTCGCGGCGTTTCTCTGCCTATCGAGTGGTTTTTGAGACCGAGTGTGCGCGATAAGGATAATCTTCCGATTCGAAATGCTGATTTGATCTGGATATCAGACGATCAAAGCATCGTGCAATTTCCCGATCCCAAAGAGGGGCGACTTATTGCAAGGAATAAGGGAACATGCACTATTCGTGTCAAGCTAAAAGGTGCGGCTATAGAGTCTCAACCGGTACGCATTGCTGTGTGCATAGTGGATCATGTACTCCTCACGCCTCGCAATCTCAGAATTCCGCTTGGAAAACAGGAACACATTATCGCCGAAGTCACCACGGACGATGGTCAGCGCTCAACAGACGTGCTGTTAAATTGGGAACACGACGCCGATGATCCACTCATTGTGCGAATCAGGCCGACGGGGACTGTAACGGGCAACCGAGTTGGGCGTACAACGATTAGCGCCGGGGCAGGTAATCGACGGACAGGGGGTGTATGGGCAAGGGTTCGTGCAGAGGTAGAGATCGTAGAAAACCCTCATCTAGACCGAAGAGGTGGTGGTTTTCCAACATTAAAAGTTACCGATAGAGACGTCGATCCCGAAACGGGAGAGAAACGTGAGAGTGATCCTGATGAGCCACCATTGTGGCAAGGCGTGACTGACTATAGACATAACATTTGGTGGCTAAACCTCGGGAGCAAGGAGGCAGAATCCGCGTACCGCCAAAAGAACGAAAATCCACAAGCGTGGAGGTTGTATCACGCTCAGAAGATCGTTGATATGGTGGTCCACGTCCACATGCAAAAACAATTCACCGCACTCGGAGATGGCGAACTTAACGCCTCGTGGGCGGATCACTGGTCTGCTTTCAACAATTTTCAAAAACAATATATCCCACTCATGTGGGAGAAACTACATGAGTATGTTCTTAATGAATCTGGGCTTGATGAGTAACCACGGTGAATCAAAACCTCACAAACACGGAGAGAGTGCTGCTGTCGGTAATGCGCTTATGCAATGGCGACTTCACGCGTACTTTCACTGCTGAGGAGCTTGCAGTGGTAGCGTGGTTGGATGACAAGGCAAGCTTTGGACTTCGAGGTTACGAAAACGAATATCCGGACTCGAATAAATTATTCAAGAGCATAGATTCCAAGGGCGGCTTGGTGGCGAAAGGGCTGATCGTCAGGGTTGGTGATCGGACGTTTCGGCTTTCCGCAGGAGGGATTGCCTCAGCTTCCCAGCTCAGCCCGAGTAATGCAGAACAGCAGCTAAAGCTGGAACGCGAACTGGCAACATCTGTCAATAAGCTTGTCTCACACCCGGTTTTCAGCGAATGGCTTAAAGATCATGCAAGGCCAGCAAAGTTCAGCGCTGCCGGACAGTTTTGGGGGGTAGCGCCAGGAACGCCCCCGCGCGTTGTGCGCGATCGCATCGCTAACATCGAAGCGACATTGAAACAAGCGCTTCAATACATGGTCACGCGAGGCGTGAACGCGCTATTCAGAGAAAAGGATCGTGTACTCTGCGAGCGTCAAGACATCGAGCGATGTTTGGAATTTCACAACGTCCTAAAGCAGCGCTTTTCAAGGGAACTAGATATCTTGCTGTCTTAAGATCGATATGTGGTAGTCACAACTTGATGTGACAGATGCCCGGTTCGCACGGCAGTTGCCAGGTAAAGTTCCGTGGCTTTCTGATGCCAGATCTCCGCTCCGGCCAGCGTAATGGCGAATAGCACGCCTGCAAACACATTTTGCCTTCACGCACTACTCTTCCACTATCCAAGTCCTGCTGCAGTTCTTCTGAATCGCCAAGGAATTGTATCCGTCACACGCGGGACTGCCAGAGCGCGCTGTGCTCCGGCGTATAGCGAATTAAGTGTAAAAAAGAACCCGCGTTTGCGGGTTCTTTTCTTTATGTCCTGGTGGAGACGAGGAGGATCGAACTCCCGACCTTCGCATTGCGAACGCGACGCTCTCCCAGCTGAGCTACGTCCCCAGAGGGCGGGATTCTACAACAAGCGGGGCCCGAGACCAAGGCGCCCCGCTCAGGCCCGCGCCGGGCGGTCCGCCCGCCGGTAGGCCCACGCCATCATCGCGATGCCGGCGACCACCATGGGCAGCGACAGCCACTGGCCCATGGAGAAGCCCATGGCGAGGAGCCCGAGGAAGCTGTCGGGCTCGCGCGTGTATTCGACGAGAAAGCGGAAGGTGCCGTAGGCGATGAGGAACAACGCCGAGACGGCGCCGAGGGGACGCGGGCGGGACGAGAACCACCACAGCACGACGAACAGCAGTACGCCTTCCAGCGCGAATTCGTAAAGCTGCGACGGGTGTCTCGGCAGCCGGTCCACCAGCGGAAAAATCATTCCCCACGCGACGTCGGTGGGCCGTCCCCACAGCTCGCCGTTGATGAAGTTGCCGATGCGTCCCGCGCCGAGCGCGAGCGGCACCAGCGGCGCGATGAAGTCGGTGATGGAAAGCCAGCGTTTGCGGCGCGTGCGCGCGAACAGCCACATCGCGAAGATCACGCCCAGAAACCCGCCGTGAAACGACATGCCGCCTTCCCAGACGTAAAAGATTTTCCACGGCACCGCGAGGTAATCGCCGAACTTGTAGAACAGCACGTAGCCCAGGCGCCCGCCGAGTATGACGCCGAGGATGCCGTAGAACAGCACGTCGTCGAACTCTTTCTGAGTCCAGCCGCTCTGCGGATCGCGCAGAATCCGGTAGCGGGCCGCCGCCCAGACCAACAGGAAGCCCACGAGGTACATCAGCCCGTACCAGCGCACGGCGAGCGGGCCGAGGTGTATGGCGACGGGGTCGAACTGCGGGTGGACGAGCATGGGTATGCCCTTATCCTTACGCTACAATGTGGGGCTCATTATAACTGACCTCACACCGGGGACTTCCATGGCCTCCAATAAACGCAGCGCACTGATCACCCAGGGTGTCGCCCGCTCCCCCAACCGCGCCATGCTGCGCGCAGTCGGTTTCGGAGACGGCGACTTCGAAAAGCCCATCGTCGGCGTGGCGAACGGCCATTCCACGATGAATCCGTGCAACGCCGGCATACAGCCGCTGGTCGATCGCGCGATGGCCGCGCTCAAGCAGGCCGGCGCGATGCCGCAGGTGTTCGGCGTGCCCACCATCACCGACGGCATCGGCATGGGCACCGAAGCGATGAAATACTCGCTGGTGTCGCGTGAGGTGATCGCGGATTGCATAGAGACCGCGGTCAACGGCCAGTCGATGGACGGCGTGCTGGTGTGCGGCGGCTGCGACAAGAACATGCCGGGCGGCATGATCGCGATGCTGCGCATGAACGTGCCCGGCATCTACGTCTATGCCGGCACCATCAAGCCGGGCAAGTGGAAAGGCCAGGACCTCACCATCGTGAGCGCCTTCGAGGCCGTCGGCGCTTACACCGCCGGGAAGATGAGCGAAGAAGACTTCGTCGGCATCGAGAAGCACGCGTGTCCCTCGGTCGGCGCATGCGGCGGCATGTACACCGCGAACACCATGTCGTCGTCGTTCGAGGCGCTCGGCATGAGCCTGCTCGGCTCCTCGCAGATGGCTTCTCCCGACGCGGAGAAAGCGGACTCGGCCGCAGCTTCGGCTGCGGTGCTGGTGAACGCGATCAGGAACGAGATCAAGCCGCGCGACATCGTCACGCGAAAATCGATCGAGAACGCCGTCTCTCTCATCATGGCGACCGGCGGCTCGACCAACGCGGTGCTGCATTACCTCGCCATCGCGCATGCCGCGAAAGTGCGCTGGACCATCGACGACTTCGAGCGCGTGCGCCGCAAGGTGCCCGTGCTGTGCGATCTCAAGCCTTCCGGGCGTTACGTCGCGGTCGATTTCCATCGCGCCGGCGGCGTGCCGCAAGTGTTGAAGATGCTGCTCGCGCACGGGCTGCTGAACGGCGATTGCCTCACCATCACCGGCCGGACGATCGCGGAAGAGCTGAAGAACATTCCCGATGCTCCGCGCGCGGACCAGGATGTGATCCGCCAGTGGGACAACCCCATGTATCCGCACGGCCATCTCGCCATCCTCAAAGGCAATCTCGCGCCCGAAGGCTGTGTCGCGAAAATCACCGGGCTCAAGTCGCCGAAGATCACCGGGCCTGCGCGCGTGTTCAACTCCGAAGTCGCGTGCATGAAGGCGATCATGGCGAAGAAAATCAAGCCGGGCGACGTCGTGGTGATCCGCTACGAAGGACCCAAGGGCGGACCGGGCATGCAGGAAATGCTGGCGCCGACCGGCGCGCTGATCGGCCAGGGCCTGGGCGAATCGGTCGGCCTCATCACCGACGGCCGCTTTTCCGGCGGCACTTGGGGCATGGTGGTCGGCCACGTCGCGCCGGAAGCGTACGAAGGCGGCCCCATCGCGCTGGTGCAGGAAGGCGACTCGATCACCATCGACGCGCACAAGCGCGTCATCCAGCTCAACGTGACCGACCGCGAGCTCGCGAAGCGCCGCAAGGCGTGGACGCAGCCCAAGCCGCGTTACACCAGCGGCGTGATGGCGAAATACATGCGCCTCGTGTCGACGGCGAGCAAAGGGGCGGTGACCGACTAGACGAGAACTGTGCCACAGAGGACACAGAGATCACAGAGAAACGCGCGGAGTCGCGTCTCTTTAGATACTCTCTGTGATCTCTGTGGCTGTCGCTTTCTAAGCAGCGCCTAGCGCCTGCTCGAGATCCGCGATCAGATCGTCGATGTGCTCGATGCCGACCGACAGCCGCACCATGTCTTCGGATACGCCGGCCTTCTTCATTTCTTCCGCAGAAAGCTGACGGTGCGTCGTCGTCGCCGGGTGGCACGCGAGCGATTTCGCATCGCCGATGTTGACCAGCCGGGTAAAGAGCTTGAGCGCGTCGATGAAGCGCGCGCCGCCGTCGCGACCGCCGTGGATGCCGAAGGACAGGATGCCCGAGGCGCGGCCGCCCATGTAGCGGTCGACGAGCGGCCGGTCCGCGTGATCGGCGAGCCCCGCGTAGCGCACCCAGCTCACCTTCTTGTGCGCTTGCAGGTACTGGGCAACGCGCAGCGCGTTTTCGCAGATGCGGTCCATGCGCACCGCGAGCGTCTCTATGCCCTGCAGGATGAGAAAGGCGTTGAAGGGCGAGATCGCGGCGCCCATGTTGCGCAACGGCACGACGCGGGCGCGTCCGATGTACGCCGCGGCGCCCAGCGCCTCGGTGTACGTGACGCCGTGGTATGAGACGTCGGGCTCGTTGAGCCGCTTGAACTTCTGCTTGTGCGCGGTCCACGGGAACTTGCCGGAATCGACGATCGCGCCGCCGATGGAGTTGCCATGACCGCCCAGATATTTCGTCAGCGAGTGCACGACGATGTCGGCGCCGTGCTCGAACGGCCGGCACAGGTACGGCGTCGGCACGGTGTTGTCCACGATGAGCGGAACGCCGCCCTTGTGCGCGATCGCAGCGAGCGCGCCGAAGTCGACGACGTTGCCCAGCGGATTACCTATCGTCTCGCAGTACACCGCCTTGGTCCTGCCGTCGATCAGCCGCTCGAAGCTCGCGGGCTCGCGATGGTCGGCGAAGCGCACCTCGACACCGTATTGCGGCAAGGTGTGCGCAAAGAGATTGTAGGTGCCGCCATACAGCGTGCTCGAGGTCACGATGTTGTCGCCCGCCTCGGCAATCGTCATGATGGCGTACGCGATCGCCGCCATGCCGGAAGCGAGCGCGAGCCCGCCGACGCCGCCCTCCAGCGCCGCCAGGCGCTGCTCGAGGACATTCGTAGTCGGGTTCATGATACGGGTATAGATGTTGCCCTGTACCTTGAGGTCGAAGAGATCGGCGCCATGCTGCGTGTCGTCGAAAGCGTACGACGTGGTCTGGTACACCGGGACGGCAACCGCCTTGGTGGTGGGGTCGGGGCTGTAGCCCGCATGCACGGCGAGGGTTTCGATCTTCATGGCTTTTGTCCTTCCCGGTGATCTTTGAGCGCCCCAGTATAGCGACCGATCTGCACCTCCGCATGGTCTGAATCAGTCGTTGAGAATCGAAAGACGGAACTCTCATGCCCAACCGCCTCGCGCAGGAAACCAGCCCGTATTTGCAGCAGCACGCGGACAACCCGGTCGACTGGTATCCGTGGGGCGAGGAGGCGTTTGCCGCTGCGCGCGAGCAGGGCCGGCCGGTGCTGCTGTCGATAGGCTACTCGGCTTGCCACTGGTGCCACGTGATGGCGCACGAGTCGTTCGAGGACCCCGATGTCGCGGCCGAGATGAACCGCCATTTCGTCAACGTGAAGGTGGACCGCGAGGAACGTCCCGATCTCGACCACATCTACCAGGCGGCGCATCACCTGCTCGCGCGGCGCAGCGGCGGCTGGCCGCTCACGCTCGTGCTCACGCCGGAGGGCACGCCGTTTTTCGCGGGCACGTACTTTCCGAAGACCGCGCGCTACGGCATGCCCGGCTTCAAGGATCTGCTGACGCGCATCGCCGAGGTGTACCGCACCCAGCGCGACGAGATCGGGCAGCAGAACCAGGCGCTGCTCTCGGCGCTGCAGCAGGCCACACCGCAGACCGCCGAGGCGAACGCGCTGCAACGCACGCCGGTGGAACAGGCCGTGCGCCAGCTCGCGCAAATCTTCGACGACGTCAACGGCGGCCTCGGGCAGGCGCCCAAGTTTCCGCACCCGCACGAGCTCGCGTACTGCCTGCGCCGCCACGCGCTCGAGGGGGGCGAGCTCGCGCTCACCATTGCGCGTCTCACGCTCACGCGCATGGCCGAGGGCGGCATCTACGACCAGGTCGGCGGCGGATTCTGCCGCTACAGCGTCGACGCGCGCTGGCACATTCCGCATTTCGAGAAAATGCTGTACGACAATGGCCCGCTGCTCGCCGCCTACGCCGATGCGTGGCAGGTGACGCGCGACCCCTTGTTCGAGCGCGTGGCGCGCGAGACAGCCGCATGGACGATGCGCGAAATGCAGTCGCCTGAAGGCGGCTACTATTCCTCGCTCGATGCCGACTCCGAGCACGAGGAAGGCAAGTTCTACGTGTGGACGCCCGACGCCGTGCGCGCCCTGCTCTCGCTCGACGAATATCGCATCGCCGCAGCGCATTACGGGCTCGACGGTCCTGCGAATTTCGAAGGACAGCACTGGCATCTGCGCGTCGCCAAGCCGCTGCCTGCCGTCGCGAAGCAGCTCGACATGCCGCTCGACACCTGCGAGCGGCTGCTGGAATCGGCGCGCGAGCGGTTGTACGCGGCGCGCGAGCAGCGCGTGCGCCCCGGACGCGACGAAAAGGTCCTCACCAGCTGGAATGCGCTGATGATCCGCGGCATGGCCCGGGCGGCGCGAGTGTGGGACGACCGCGCGTGGCTGCAATCGGCACGGGCTGCGGTGGACTTCATCCGCTCGACGCTGTGGCAGGGGCCGGAGCGCGGCGGACGCGCGCGCCTGCTCGCCACGCACAAGGATGGCAAGGCGCATCTCAACGCTTACCTCGACGATCATGCCTTCCTGCTCGATGCGCTGCTGGAATTGATGCAGGCGGACTTCGATGCGCGCGATCTCGAGTTCGCACGCGCGCTCGCGGACATCCTGCTGGAGCAGTTCGAAGACGCGGAGCATGGCGGCTTCTATTTCGTGAGCCACGACCACGAGCGCCTGATCCATCGCGCCAAGACCGCCGCCGACAATGCCACGCCTTCGGGCAACGGCATTGCCGCGCTCGCGCTGCAGCGCCTGGGGCATCTGGTCGGCGAGCCGCGTTACCTCCAGGCGGCGGAACGCACGCTGCGCCTGTTCTACCCCCTGATGCAGCAGAACCCCAGCGCGCACGTCACCCTGCTCACCGCGCTGGAAGAGCACCTTGCGCCGCCGACGCTGGTGATCCTGCGCGGCAAGGGCGAAGCGCTGAAGGCGTGGCACGGCTCGGTGAGCGCGAAATATCGTCCCGGCACCCTGGTTTTTTCCGTCCCTGCCGGCGTCGCGGGATTGCCGTCGGCGCTCGACAAGAAACCGTCCGGGGCTGGCGTGCAGGCCTGGGTCTGCGAAGGGGCGCGCTGCCTGCCCCCGCTGCAGGGCCTGTCCGAGCTCGCCGCGGCGCTGGACGACGCGCGACGCGGTGATTGAGCGTCGGCTGTGCCGCGGCGCGGCCTTCGGCTACAATGCCGCCGTTTCATTTACCCCACCCGTAGGAGTCATGATGAAAGCAGCAATCGCGGCGCTCGCCGCAGTCGGTATCCTGCTCGCCGGCAGCGTGCAGGCGCAGGAACAGAAAGCCCAGGCCGCGGGTTGCATGACCTGCCACGGCATCGACAAGAAAATCGTCGGTCCCGCATACAAGGATGTCGCCAACAAGTACCGCAGCGACAAGGGCGCCGAAGCGAAGCTCGTCGCCAAAGTGAAGAACGGCGGCAAGGGCGTCTGGGGCGAGGTACCGATGCCGCCGAACGCGCACGTGAAGGACGAGGACATTAAGAGCATCGTCCACTGGATCGTCGGCCTGAAGTAATCGCAGCCACTCGCTCGACAAGCCGGCCCTCGAGGCCGGCTTTTTTATCGGGCTAAGAGACCACGGGGGCTCTAAATTGACAGGGGCACGGGTGGTGCCGATAATCCTCCGCTACTTCAGAACAACCCCCCACGGGAGTCCCCATGCGACGTCGGCACATAGTGAGCGCGTTGACCCTGACCCTGCTGTTCGCGGCGTGCGGAAAACAGGAGACGCCACCGGCATCGACGGCAACCAGCGAAGCACCCAAGGCCGCGGAAGCGATCGTGGTGCGCATCGGCTCGGCGTCTCCGCTCACCGGCCCGCAAGCCCACATCGGCAACGACATCCGCAACGGCGTGCAGCTCGCGGTCGACGACGTCAATGCGGCGGGGCTCGAAATCGGCGGCAAGAAAGTGAAGCTCGAGCTGATCGCCGAAGACGACGAGGCGAATCCCACCAAGGCGACGACCGTGGCGCAGAAGCTGGTGGACGCGAAAGTGGTGGGCGTGGTCGGCCACTTCAACTCGGGCGCATCGATACCCGCCTCGAAGATCTATGCCGACGCGGGCATTCCGCAAATCTCGCCCGGATCGACCAATCCGAAGTACACGCAGCAAGGCTTCAAGACCACGTTCCGCCTGGTGGCGAACGACGACCAGCAGGGCCCGACGCTCGCCCGCTTCGCCGTCGGCAAGCTGCATGCGAAGAACATCGCCGTGATCGACGACAGCACGGCCTACGGCCAGGGGCTCGCCGACACCTTCGAAGCGACGGCGAAGAGCGAGAAGGCGACGATCGTCGCGCGCGAGCACACGACGGACAAGGACACCGACTTCAAATCCATTCTCACCAAGATCAAGGGCAGGAAGCCGGACCTCATCATGTTCGGCGGCATCGACCCGCAGGCGGCGCCGATGGCCAAGCAGATCGAGGAGCTGGGCATCAAGGCGAAATTCATCGGCGGCGACGGCATACAGACGCCCAACTTCATCCAGCTCGCAGGCAAATCGGCCGAAGGCGTGATGGCTTCCATCCCGGGCCTGCCCAAAGAGCAGATGCCCGGTGGCAAGCAGTTCATGGAGAAATTCAAGCAGAAGTTCAACGCCGAGGTGCAGCTCTTCGCGCCGATGGGCTACGACGGCGTGATGGTGCTGGTTGACTCGATGAAGCGCGCGGGCTCGACCGACCCCGCGAAAGTGCTGCCCGAAGTCGCAAAAACGCAGTACCAGGGCGTGATCGGCCCGATCGCGTTCGACAACAAGGGCGACCTGCAGAACGGTCCGCTCACGATATACACCGTGAAAAGCGCCAAATGGGAGCCGCTCGAGACCATCACGCCGGGAGCGCCCGCCGCCGCGGCAGCGCAACCGGGCGCGACGAAATAGCGCGTGCGCGCACCGGCGCGCAGGCGGCTTGCTTTGCAGACGGCACCTTAGCGGTGCCGTTTTTGCGTAAGGCTCTCTCCGGAAGACCATGGACATCTTCGTTCAGCAGCTGATCAACGGCCTCGTGCTCGGCAGCATCTACGCGCTGGTGGCGCTCGGCTACACCATGGTGTACGGCATCCTCGGCCTCATCAACTTCGCGCACGGCGACATCGTGATGATAGGCGCGCTGGTGAGCCTCGCCGTGGCGCAGGCGCTCGCTGCAGCGGGCGTTCCGGCGCCGCTGGTGCTCGCGCTGGCGCTGGTCGCGGCGACGATCGTGTGCGTGGCGCTCGGGGTCACGATAGAGCGCGTTGCGTACCGGCCGCTGCGCCGGGCGCCGCGCCTTGCGCCGCTCATCACCGCCATCGGCGTTTCCATCCTGCTGCAGTACTCCGCAGCGCTGATCTGGGGCAAGCAGTACATCTCCATGCCGGCGCTCATCGCGCCCAGCCACATCGCCATCGCCGGCGCGGATCTCACCGACCTGCAGGCGTACATCTTCGTGCTGGCGTGCGGGGTCATGGCCGCCTTGCTGTGGTTCATCAAGGGCACGCGCATCGGCCAGGCGATGCGCGCCACCGAGCAGAATCCGGAAGTGGCGGGGCTGATGGGCATCAACATCAACACCGTCATCGCGTACACCTTCTTTCTCGGCTCGGCGATCGGCGCGCTGGCCGGCCTCATGGTCGTGCTCTATTACGGCCTGGGCCATTACTTCATGGGCTTCATGCTCGGGTTGAAGGCGTTCACCGCCGCGGTGCTCGGCGGTATCGGCAATATCGCCGGCGCCATGCTCGGCGGACTGCTGCTCGGCGTGATCGAGAGCCTCGCTTCCGGCTACATCGGCGACCTCACGGGCGGCGTGCTCGGCAGCAATTACCGCGACATCTTCGCCTTCCTGGTGCTCATCGCCGTGCTGGTGCTCCGCCCTGCCGGACTCATGGGCCAGCACACGGCCGACCGCGCATGAAGGCTGGACGCGCCACGCTCTGGATCGCGCTCGCCGTCGCGCTCGTCGCGCTGCCTTTCGTGGTCGATGCCGTGCTCGGCCGCACCTGGGTGCGCATCATCGACGTCGCGCTGCTGTTCGTGCTACTCGGGCTGGGACTCAACATCGTGGTCGGCTACGCGGGCCTGCTCGACCTGGGCTACATCGCGTTCTTCGCGGTCGGCGCCTACGCCTATGCGCTGCTCGCCTCGCCGCAGTTCGGGTTGCATGTTCCCTTCCTGTTCGTGCTGCCGGTCGGCGCATTGATCGCCGCGGTGTTCGGCGTGGTGCTGGGCGCGCCGACACTGCGCCTGCGCGGCGATTATCTGGCGATCGTCACGCTCGGCTTCGGCGAAATCATCCGCGTCTTCCTCAACAACCTGAACCGGCCGTACAACATCACCAACGGCCCGCAGGGCATCACGCTCATCGATCCGCTGCAGATCGGCGGCGTCTCCCTCAGCAGGACTTACGACATCGCGGGCTTTGCCATCGCGGCGGTGCACAGCTATTACTTCGTGTTCCTGCTCTTCGCGCTGCTCGCCGTGCTGATTTCCCGCAGGCTCGAGGATTCGCGCATCGGCCGCGCGTGGATCGCCATACGGGAAGACGAGCTTGCGGCCGCCGCCATGGGCATCAATACGCGCGACGTGAAGCTGCTCGCTTTCGCCATGGGCGCGACGTTCGGCGGCGTCGCGGGCGGTCTGTTCGCCTCGTTCCAGGGCTTCATCAGCCCTGAAAGCTTCACGCTGCTCGATTCGGTCATGGTGCTCTGCATGGTGGTGCTGGGCGGCATGGGCAACGTCGCCGGCGTCGCGCTCGGTGCGCTACTGCTCACTGCGCTGCCCGAAGCGCTGCGCTACGCCGCGCCGCTGCAGCAGCAGGTGCTGGGCGCCGTCTACATCGATCCTTCGGACCTGCGCATGCTGCTCTTCGGTCTTGCGCTGGTGCTGATGATGCTGTTCCGCCCCGCCGGCATACTGCCGTCGGCGACACGCCGGCGCGAGCTCGCCGAGCCCGACGATCCGGCCGCGCTGGAGACGCCGCGTGGCTGACACGCTGCTGGAAGCCCGCGGGCTCACCAAGCGCTTCGGCGGACTCGCGGCGCTGGAAGACGTCGGCATCGACGTCGAGCGCGGCGGGATTTTCGGTCTCATCGGACCGAACGGCGCCGGCAAGACGACGCTGTTCAACGTGCTCACCGGCGTCTACCGCCCCGACGGCGGCACGATTGCGTTTCTCGGCCACGCGATCGCCGGCGCCAAGCCGCATCGCATTGCCGAGCTCGGGATTGCGCGCACGTTCCAGAACATACGCCTCTTCGGCAACATGACGGCGCTGGAAAACGTCATGGTGGGGCGTCATGCGCGCACGCGCACCACCGTCATCGGCGCGGTGCTGCGCACGCGCCATGCGCGCGAGGAAGAAGCCGACACGGTGCGACGCGCCCACGCGATCCTCGACTACTGCGGCATCGCGCGACGCGCCAACGAGCTCGCGCGCGAGCTGCCGTACGGCGACCAGCGGCGACTGGAGATTGCGCGCGCGCTCGCCACCGAGCCGAAGCTGCTGGCGCTGGACGAGCCGGCGGCCGGCATGAATCCGACGGAAACGGCGACGCTGAAAACGCTGCTCGAGCGCATACGCGCGGACGGCGTCACCCTCTTCCTGATCGAGCACGACGTGAAGCTCGTCATGGGGCTGTGCGATCGCGTGGCCGTGCTCGACTACGGCAAGAAGATCGCCGAAGGGCCGCCTGCGGAGGTGCAGCGCAATCCGGCGGTGATCGACGCCTACCTCGGAGGCTCGCTTGCTTGAAGTGACGGGACTGCGCGTCGCCTACGGCGGCATCAATGCGGTGAAAGGGATAGACCTCGTCGTAAGGCGCGGCGAGCTCGTCACGCTGATCGGCGCCAACGGCGCCGGCAAGACCACGACGCTCAAGGCGCTCGCGGGGCTGCTTCATCCCGCCGGCGGCGCCGTGCGCTACGAGAACGAAGACGTGACCGGGATGCCGGCGCATCTGCTGGTGCGGCGCGGCCTCGCGCTGGTGCCCGAAGGGCGCGGCGTGTTCCCGCGGCTCACCATCGAGGAAAATCTGGCAATGGGCGCATACGCGCGCAGCGACGCGGCCGGGATCCGCGCCGATTTCGAGCGCGCCTATGCCCTGTTTCCGCGACTGGCCGAACGCCGGCGCCAGCTCGCGGGGACGTTGTCGGGCGGCGAACAGCAAATGCTCGCCATCGCGCGCGCTCTCATGAGCCGGCCCCGGCTGCTGCTGCTCGACGAGCCCAGCATGGGCCTCGCGCCGATCATGGTTCACCGCATTTTCGAGACCATCAAGCAGGTCGCATCGGAAGGCACGACGCTGCTGCTGGTGGAGCAGAACGCGAAAGTGGCGCTGGAGATCTCCCACCGCGGCTACGTGATGGAGAGCGGCCGCATCGTGCTCGCCGACGACGCGCGTGCGCTGCTCACCAACGAGCAGGTGCGGCACGCCTACCTCGGCGAGGCGTGAATGGTGAATGTCGTCCATTCACTAAAACCTATCTCAAAAACGGATGAAACCGCCGATTAACGCAGATACACGCCGAGGGCTGTCGCGAGCCACGGAGCGATCCGCGTTCATCGGCGTCCATCGGCGGTTCCTTGCGGTTCGATTTTGAGATAACTTCTACTCACCAATCACTACTCAAGATTTTTCAGCCAGCCAGTCCCTGGCGACCAGGAAATCCGTGTAGAGCTTCGCTTCCGGCGTGCCCGGCTGTGGCTTCCAGTCGTAGCGCCATTGCACGCGCGGCGGCATCGACATCAGGATCGACTCGGTGCGGCCGCCCGACTGCAGACCGAACAGCGTGCCGCGGTCGTACACCAGGTTGAACTCCACGTAGCGTCCGCGCCGGTATTGCTGGAAGTCGCGCTGCGCCTCGGTGTACGGCAGGTCGCGCCGCCGCTCGACGATGGGCACGTAGGCAGGAAGGAAGTGCTCGCCGACGCTGCGCATGATGGCATGGCAGGTGTCGAAGTCCGGCTGGTTGAGATCGTCGAAGAAGAGGCCGCCGACGCCGCGCGGCTCGTTGCGGTGCCTGAGAAAGAAATACTCGTCGCACCATTTCTTGCAGCGCGGATACAGCGACGCATCGAAACCCGCGAGCGCATCGCGGCAGGTCCGGTGGAAATGCACCACGTCCTCGACGTGAGGATAGTACGGCGTGAGGTCCATGCCGCCGCCGAACCACCACACCGGCGGCGCATCCGGCTTCTCGGCGAGGAAGAAGCGCACGTTGAGATGCACCGTCGGCACGTGCGGGCTGCGCGGGTGGAACACGAGCGACACGCCCATCGCCTGGAACGAGCGCCCCGCGAGCTCCGAGCGCGCGGCAGTCGCGCTGGACGGCAGGCTCGCGCCCTGGACGTCCGAAAAGCCGACGCCCGCGCGCTCGAACACATTGCCCTCTTCGAGCAGGCGCGTGATGCCTCCGCCGCGCAAGTGGCCGCCCTCGCCCGCGGGCCGCTGCCATTCGTCGCGGATGAAGGGCTTGCCGTCGAGCGCCTCGATGCGCGAGATGATGCTCTCCTGGAGCCCGAGCAGAAACTGTCTGACCGGTGCAGCGTCCATGGCCTATCCGGCGTAGGCGTCGCGGCCCGGCACATACTCGCGCTGCGTCTGGTCCGGGTTGCGGTTGACGAAAGCGACGTACGGCATGCCCAGTCTCATGCGGCCGAAGCACGGCCGCGGCGCATAGCAGCGCATCACGTTGCCCCACGGGCTCACGGCGGTGATGCACTTGTCGTCGCGGGTATACTCGAAACGCGTGCCGGCGAGCCTCGCCGCAACGCTGCCGAGGCGGCGCTCCAGCGCATCGAGCGCGACGATGCTGCCGAGATCGTCGGCCCTGCGGTCGAACGGACGGGTTGCCGGCATGCGGCTAGGCGGGATCTTTTTTCGCGCCGGGCGCGTTGCGCGGATCGATCGCGCGATGGCCGATGTCGCGGCGAAACTGCATGCCGTCGAAGCGGATGCGATTGACGATCTCGTAAGCGCGCTTCTGCGCGGTGCGCACATTATGGCCGAGCGCCGTCACGCACAGCACTCGGCCGCCGCTCACTTCGGCGTGCCCGTCGCGCAGCGTCGTCCCCGCATGGAACACGCGGTAGTCGTCGCCCGGCTCGGGCAATCCGTTGATCAGGTCGCCTTTGCGCGGCGCGTCGGGATAGCCGTGCGCCGCGAGCACGACGCCGAGCGCGACGCGTGTGTCCCAGACCGCTTCCACCTGGTCGAGCGTGCCGTCGATGGCATGCTCGACCAGCATGACGAGATCCGACTTCAGCCGCAGCATGATCGGCTGCGTTTCCGGATCGCCGAGACGGCAGTTGAACTCCAGCACCTTGATGCTGCCGTCGGGGCTGATCATGAGACCCGCGTAAAGAAAGCCGACGTACGGCGTGCCTTCGCTTTGCATGCCGTTGATCGCCGGCTGTATCACCTCGCGCATCACTTTCGCGTGTATGCGCGGCGACACCACCGGCGCGGGCGAATACGCGCCCATGCCGCCGGTGTTCGGGCCCTGGTCGCCATCCTTGAGCCGCTTGTGATCCTGGCTGCTCGCCAGCGCAAGCGCGTTGCGCCCGTCGGCGAGCACGATGAAGCTGGCTTCCTCGCCGGCGAGAAATTCCTCGATCACGACGCGGGCGCCGGCAGCGCCCATGCGGTTGTCGACCAGCATGGCGTCGATTGCCGCATGCGCCTCGTCCGCGGTCATCGCCACCACCACGCCTTTGCCGGCTGCAAGGCCGTCCGCTTTGACCACGATAGGCGCGCCGTGCCGATCGACGTAGGCGTGCGCTTTCTGCGCATCGCTGAACGTCGCGTATCCCGCCGTCGGAATGCGGTAGCGGATCATGAAGTCCTTGGCGTACTGCTTGGAGCTTTCGAGCTGCGCCGCCTGCTGCGTCGGGCCGAAAATCTTGAGTCCTGCCGCCTGGAACGCATCGACGATGCCTTCCGCGAGCGGCGCCTCGGGACCGACCACGGTCAGCGCGATGTTTTCGTCCTTCGCGAACTGGAGGAGCTCGGGGATTGCCGTGATCGCGACGTTGACGACGCCTTCTTCGCCGGCCGTTCCGGCATTGCCGGGAGCGACGAAGACGCGCTGCACCTTGGGCGCCTGCGCGAGCTTCCACGCCAGCGCGTGCTCGCGGCCGCCGGAGCCGACGACGAGGATTTTCATGATTGCGTGAGGCGTGAGGGGTCAGGAGTGAGGAGTAAACCCGCGCCGCGCGCCGTACGCTCTTGCCCCTTACTCCTCACTCCTTACTCCTGACTGGCACGCTAGTGCCGGAAATGGCGCACGCCGGTGAATACCATCGCGAGGCCATGCTCGTCGGCCGCCGCGATCACTTCCTCGTCGCGCATGCTGCCGCCGGGCTGTATGACGGCCTTCGCGTCTGCGGCGGCGAGCACATCCACGCCGTCGCGGAAAGGGAAGAAGGCGTCGGACGCGACCACCGAGCCGGCAAGGCTCAAGCCCGCATTCGCCGCCTTGATGCTCGCAATGCGCGCGGAGTCGACGCGGCTCATCTGCCCCGCGCCCACGCCCAGCGTCTGGCCGTTGGCGCAATACACGATGGCGTTGGACTTCACGTACTTCGCGACCCGCCAGGCGAACAGCAGGTCGGCGAGCTCGCGATCGGTCGGCGCGCGTTTCGTGACGACCTTGAGCTGCGCGCGGCTCACGTTGAGCGTGTCCGGCGTCTGCACCAGCAGGCCGCCGCCGACGCGCTTGTAATCGAGGTCGTTCGCGCCGGGCGCGAGCGCCACTTCGAGCACGCGCACGTTGGTCTTCTGCGCGAGCAGCTTGCGCGCGTCCTCGCGCACTTCGGGCGCGATGATCACTTCGACGAACTGCTGGCTGACGGCAGCCGCCGTCTCGCCGTCGAGCGGACCGTTGAATGCGATGATGCCGCCGAATGCCGACGTCGGATCGGTCGAGAACGCCTTGCGATAGGCTTCGAGCGCGCTCGCCGCAATCGCAACGCCGCACGGATTCGCGTGCTTGACGATCACGCACGCGGGACCGTCGAAGGTCTTCACGCACTCCCAGGCGGCGTCCGCGTCGCCGATGTTGTTGTAGGAGAGCTCTTTGCCCTGCAACTGGCGGTACGTCGCGATGCCGCCCGGCGCGGCCGCCGGATCGCGATAGAACGCGGCTTCCTGGTGCGGATTCTCACCGTAGCGCAGCGTCTGCACGCGCTCGTACTGCGTGTTGTAGCGCTCGGGGAAGCGCTCGCGCGCGCCGCCCGGCGCGAGACTGGTGAGATAGTTGCTGATCGCGCCGTCGTACGCCGCGGTGTGCGAGTACGCTTTCTGGGCGAGGCGGAAGCGCGTCTCCGCGCCCACGCCGCCCTGTGCTGCGGCCATCTCGCGCAGCACCGCGCCGTAGTCGGCAGGGTCGGTAAGAATCACCACGTGCTGGTAGTTCTTCGCCGCGCTGCGCACCATCGCCGGGCCGCCGATGTCGATATTCTCTATCGCTTCGGCGAGCGTGCAGTCGGGGCGCGCAACGGTCTGGCGGAAGGGGTACAGGTTCACCGCCACGAGATCGATGGTCGGCAGCCCGCTCGCGCTCATCGCCCGCATGTGCTCGGGCAGGTCGCGCCGCGCGAGTATCCCGGCGTGCACCTTCGGATGCAGCGTCTTCACGCGGCCGTCGAGCATTTCCGGGAAGCCGGTGTAGTCGGCGACTTCCGTCACCTCGAGCCCCGCGTCGCGCAGCAGTTTTGCCGTGCCGCCGGTGGACAGCAGCTTCACGCCGAAGCGGGCGAGTCCCTGCGCAAGCTCCACCACCCCGGTCTTGTCCGAGACACTGAGCAATGCCTGTTTGATGGCTGTCATGATTGGTCGGTGAAGAGTGAGGGGTGAGGTGTGAGGGGTTCAAGCCGCGAGGCGCGTCCTCCTCACTCCTGACTCCTTACTCCTCACTAGAATTTAATTCCGTGCGCCTTCATCTTCTTGCGCAGCGTATTGCGGTTGATGCCGAGCATCTGCGCGGCGTGCGTCTGATTGCCCTGCACGCGGTGCAGCACGGATTCCAGCAGCGGTTTCTCGACGCAGTTGATCACCATGTCGTACACGCCGCAGGCACGCTCCTCCCCGAGGTCCTTGAAATACCCATCGATCGCGCGGCGGACGACGCGCGCCATTTCGTTCTCGTTCATCATGCCGCCAATTCCTCGATATATGTGAGCTGCCTGCCGCGCTCCGCCTGTTCGGCAAAAAACGCGTCCACGGCGGCTCTTTGTTCGGCACAAGTCTGTAATTGATTCATCGCGTGGCGGAACGCCGCCGAGCACGCAAGTCCCTTGGTGTACCAGGAGATGTGCTTGCGCGCGACGCGCACGCCGGTGTGCTCGCCGTAGAAGGCATACAGATCGTCCAGGTGCTCGCGCAGCACGCGGTGTATTTCCGTCACTTCCGGCGGCGGCAGGTGCTCGCCGGTCGCAAGGTAGTGATTGATCTCCCGGAACATCCAGGGCCGGCCCTGCGCGGCGCGGCCTATCATCACCGCGTCGGCGCCGGTATGTTCTAGCACGTGGCGGACCCGCTCCGGCGTGGTGATGTCGCCGTTAGCGATCACCGGAATGCCGACGTTCGCCTTGACCGCGGCTATGGTGTCGTACTCCGCGTCGCCGGTGTAGCCGCATGCTCGTGTGCGGCCGTGTATCGCGAGCGCCTGTATGCCGGAGCGCTCTGCGATGCGCGCGACGATGAGCGCATTCCTGTTCTGCGTGTCCCAGCCGGTGCGGATCTTGAGCGTCACCGGCACGGCGACCGCGCCGACCACCGCTTCGAGGATGCGCGCGACCAGCGGCTCGTCCCGCAGCAGCGCCGAGCCCGCCATCACGTTGCACACTTTCTTCGCCGGGCAGCCCATGTTGATGTCGATGATCTGCGCGCCCTGATCGACGTTGTAGCGCGCGGCGTCGGCCATCATGGCCGGATCGGCGCCGGCGATCTGCACCGAGATGGGATCGACCTCGCCTTCGTGGTCGGCGCGCCGGCGCGTCTTCTCCGAGCCCCACAGCAACGAGTTGCTGGAGACCATCTCGGAGACGGCCATGGCCGCACCCATGCGCTTGCACAATTGACGGAACGGGCGATCGGTGACGCCGGCCATCGGTGCAACGATGAGTTTGTTTTTGAGTTGATACGGACCGATGCGCATCCGGCGCCGCTGGCGATGAAGTAAAGGGCGTCATTGTAATCGGCGCCCTGCGGCAAGAAAAGGAGAATCGCTGCTTTTTTGACCAGTTGCAGACCGTTTGTCACAGCGTGCAATCGCCCGGTGCCGCAGCATGCGGCCGCGTTCGAAAAAAGCGCGGCGTGACGCACAAAGCGAGTGCTTACGGTTGAGAAAAAACGAGGATAGCGTCAGCCGCGCGCTCCGAACGTCATGCGGCGCGCGAGAAAAGTTTTCAACAGCGGCAGCTGGTCCAGCGCGGCAAGCCCCGCGCCCAGCGCCCAGCGCATCGGCGTCACGTCGTTGGAGAAAACGCGCACCAGCGTATCGGTGAAACGTATGCTCGCGACGCGATCGACCTGGCGGCGACGGCGCACGCGCTCCAGCATCTCGGGCTGGCCCAGCCACTCGGGCTCGCATCCGGTCAGCTCCTCGGCGAGCTCCCACGCATCGCGCAAGCCGAGATTGAAGCCCTGCCCGGCGACCGGATGCAGCGTCTGCGCCGCGTTGCCGATGAGGATGGTGCGCGGCAGAACGATGTGGCGCGCGTACTTGAGCGTGAGCGGATAGAGGTTGCGCGCTTTCACGCTCACGAATGCGCCGAGGCGATCGCCGAACTCCGCCTGCAGCGCGGCAAGGAAGCCGCGCTCGTGCAGGGCCGACAGCTCCACCGCGCGCTCCGGCGTGGTGGTCCAGATCAGCGCCATGTCGTGGCCCATCGGCAGCAGCGCGAGCGGGCCGTGTCGCGTGAAGCGCTCGTACGCCGTGCCGCCGTGCGCGAGCTCGGCGTGAACGCGCGCCGTGACCGCGGTCTGCCCGTAGTCGCGGCTACGCATGTCGACGCCGGCCACGAGCGCGCCGCCATCCGCAACGACGGCGAGCGGCGCGCTGGCCGTATCCGTCAGGCTGCCGTCGCGCGCGTACTCCACGACCGCGCTGGCGCCTTCGGTTGCGATGCCCGTCACGCGAGCGCCCAGGCGATAGCGCGGCGCGCGTTGCTGTGCGGCTTGCGTCAGGGCGCGCAGCAGCTCGCCATAGGAAACGACGTAACCGTACGCCGGCAAGCCGTCTTCATGCGCATCGAGCAGCACGCGGCCGAAGCCGCCTGCTTGCGACACGTGAATGCGCGTGATCGGCGTTGCCGAGGACAGCGCGCTCCACACGTCCAGCCGCTCGAGGATCAGGCGACTGCTGTGCGACAGCGCGAGCGGCCGGTCGTCGGCCGCGACCAGCGCCGCCGCCTCGGGCGCGCGCGCCTCGAGCGACAGCACGTCGAGCCCGCTGGGCTGCAGAGCGAGCGCGAGCGCCGCGCCCACCGGCCCGCCGCCGACGATGACGATGTCGGCCAACTCGGTCATGAGCCGCGCATGGCGCGCACCACCTCGTCCACGGTCCTGGGCGCGGACGTGATGACCTCGCAGCCGTTTTCCGTCACCAGCACATCGTCCTCGATGCGCACGCCGATGTCGGCGTACGCTTCCGGTACGTCGGCCGCGCGGCGGATGTAGCATCCGGGCTCGACCGTGAGCATCATGCCCGGCTCGAGCGGGCGCCAGTCGCCGTTCTGCTTGTAGCTGCCGGCGTCATGCACGTCGAGCCCGAGCCAGTGGCCGGTGCGATGCATGTAGAACTTGCGATACGCCTGGCTTTCGATGATGCCGTCCACGCTGCCGGCGAGCAGCTTGAGATCCACCATGCCCCGGGCGAGCACACGCACCGCGGCGTCGTGCGGCATGTTCCAGGTGTTGCCGGGCTTGACCGCGGCAATGGCGGCCGCCTGCGCCGCGAGCACCAGCTCGTACACCGCCTGTTGCGCGGCGGTGAACGTGCCGCTCACCGGGAAAGTGCGCGTAATGTCGGATGCATAGCTGTCGAGCTCGCAGCCGGCGTCGATCAGCAACAGGTCGCCATCGCGCAATTGCGCGTCGTTCTGCACGTAATGCAGCACGCACGCGTTCGCGCCGCCTGCCACGATCGACGTATACGCCGGCGACTGCGCGCCGCGGCGGCGAAATTCGTGCAGCAGCTCGGCTTCGATTTCGTACTCGTAGCGCCCCGGTGCGGCAAGCCGCATCGCGCGCCGGTGCGCACCGCTCGAGATGGCGCCCGCGCGCCGCATGAGGTCGATTTCCGTCGCATCCTTGATGAGCCGCATCTCGTCGAGCAAGGCGTGCACGTCGCGAATTTCGGTCGGCGCGCTCACCCCGGTGCGCACCTGCCCGCGCACCGCGTTGATCCAGCCGAGCACGCGCGCGTCCCACGCTTCATCGCCGCCGAGATGGCAGTACACGGCGGGCCGGTCCGCGAGCAGCTGCGGCAGCAACGTGTCGAGCTCGCGTATCGAGTGCGCCGCATCGAAGCCGAATACCGCTTTCGCGCCTTCCGGGCCGTAGCGAAAGCCGTCCCAGATTTCGCGCTCCATGTCCTTGTCGCGGCAGAAGAGCAGGCTTTGCGGCTGCTCGTCGCCGACGATGACGGCAACGGCTTCCGGCTCCGGGAAGCCGGTCAGGTAGTGGAAATAACTGTCGGCGCGATACGGATAATGAGTGTCGCGGTTGCGCGTGCGTTCCGGCGCCGTGGGCACGATCGCCACGCCGCGGCCCATTTGCGCGGCAAGCCGCGCGCGACGTCGCGCGTAGGGCGCGCTGCTCATGCGGACTCCTGCGCGCGCGCGCCTTGCGCGCCCGGCATGCCGCCGGCGCGGACCAGCGCATCGACCTCGGCGAGGCGCGCCGGCGTGCCGACATCGCTCCAGTAGCCGCGGTGATGCTCGCCGGTTACGGCGCGCCCGGCCATTGCGGCGCGCAGCAGGGGCGCGAGCTGGTGGCGGCTGCCGCGCTCGACGCCGGCGAACAGCGCCGGATCGTACACGCCGATGCCGGCGAAGGTGAGACGCGGCTCGCCGCTGTCGCGCACTTCGCTCTCCGCCAGCGCAAAATCGCCGCCCGGATGGTGCGACGGGTTGTCGACCAGCACGAGATGCGCGCGAACGCTGCCGTTTACGCGTCCGTGAAGCCGGGAAAAATCGAAATCGGTGCAGATGTCGGCATTGACCACGATGAACGGCTCCTCGCCCAGCAACGGCAGCGCAAGCGCGATGCCACCCGCTGTCTCCAGCGCAACGGTTTCCCGCGAATAGCGGATGCTCACGCCATACGCAGCCCCCGTGCCCAGTGCCAGCTCGATCTGCTCGCCCAGATGCGAGATGTTGACCACGACGTCGGCCGCCCCGCTACGCGCGAGGCTGCGGATGATGCGCACGATGAGCGGCTCGCCGCCGACCGACAGCAGCGGCTTGGGCGTGCGGTCGGTGAGCGGGCGCATGCGCTCGCCGCGGCCGGCCGCCAGTATCATCGCTTTCATGTCGCGCCGCTCAAAAAGTGTAGCCCACCGTGGGCCGGCGATTTTCCAGCGCGTCGAACACGCGCAGCAAGCCCGTGAGATCGCCGTACCGCCCGCACACCGCGCGCGCATACGCGACGAAGCGCGGCGTGTCGGCGAGGTAATCCGGCTTGCCGTCGCGGTAACAGATGCGCGCGAAGATGCCGAGCACTTTGAGATGCCGTTGCAGCCCCATCCACTCGAAATCGCGGTAGAACGCGCCGAAATCCGCGCCGACCGGCAAGCCGGCCGCGCGCGCGCGCTCCCAGTAGCGCACCGTCCAGTCGATCACGCGCTCCTCGTCCCAGCTCACGAATGCGTCGCGGAACAGCGAGACGACGTCGTACGTGATCGGCCCGTACACCGCGTCCTGGAAATCGAGCACGCCCGGATTCGGCGCGCCGACCATCAGGTTGCGCGGCATGTAGTCGCGATGCACGTAGACCGGCGGCTGGGCGAGACTGGCCTGCACGATGCGCGTCATCGCATCGTCGAGCGTGCGCTGCAGATCCGCGTCGAGCGTAGCGCCGAGATGGCGCGCGACGTACCACTCGGGAAAGAGATCCATCTCACGGCGCAGCAAGGCCTCGTCGTACGGCGGCAACACGCCGGGGCGGCTCGCGAGCTGCCAGCGGATCAGCATGTCGATCGCGTCGGAAAACAGCGCATCGGCATTGTCGGGGCCGATCGCCGAGAGGTACGTGGTGCGCCCGAGGTCGGTGAGCAGCAGAAAGCCGCGCTCGATGTCCTGCGCGAGGACCCGCGGAACATGCACTCCGGCCTCGTGCATCAACGCCGCGACCTTGACGAACGGGCGACAGTCTTCGCGCGGCGGCGGCGCATCCATCGCAATGCGCGTGCCGTCCGCGGCAGTCACGCGGAAGTAGCGGCGAAAGCTCGCATCAGCGGACGCCGGCGCAAGCGTGTATGCGTTGCCCAGTTGCGCGTCCAACCATGCGCGCAACGCGTCGAGTCGTACATCGGTGCCGGACACCGGCGTTGCCTTAACCAGTAAATTGTGCGATTTTAGCACCCGTCCCGCGACCTCCCCTCCAAGATGTACAAGTTTCAAAAAAGAAATCTTTCCCTCGCGGTGCTGTGCGCCCTCCCTCTGGTTGCCGGCGCACAGGAGGGGCTCAAGCTGCAATCGCAGCCGGCGCTCACGCTGACGCCGCCGCAGAAGCAGGAAGATACGCCGCTCTACATCGAGGCCGACAAGCTCTCGGGCCGCACCGAGCGGGAAGTCGAGGCGGAAGGCGAGGCGCGCTTGCGCAAACGCGGCCAGGCGTTCTTCGCCGACTGGATGCGCTACGACCAGACCGCGGATGAGCTCACTGCGGTCGGCAAGGTGCGCATCGAGCATGGCGGGGACGTGATCGAAGGCAACCGTCTGCGCTACGAGCTCGGCACGGAAACCGGCGCCATGGAAAAGCCGGTGTACGTGTTGCGCCCGCCGCGGCCGCCGCGCGCCGAGGAGGCGCTCACGCCCGCAGGCATGCTCTCGCCGCCGTCGCCGGGCGTGTCGTTCGGCCAGCTCGATGCGCGCGGCCAGGCCGACCGCATACGCTTCGAGGGCCCGGGCCAGTATCACGTCGAGCGCGGCGAATACACCACCTGCGGTCCCGGCAACGACGACTGGTTCATACGCGCGCGCGAGATGGACATCGACCGCAACCGCGACGTCGGCACGGCGCGCGGCGCGAGCATCGTGTTCAAGGGCCAGACCATCTTCTATTCGCCGTACCTGTCGTTCTCGCTGCACCAGGAGCGCAAGTCGGGATTTCTCGCGCCGCACTACGGCAGCTCCAACACGAGCGGCGTGGAATTCACCGTGCCGTACTACTGGAACATCGCGCCGAACCGCGACGCGACGTTCTACCCGCGCTACATGACCAAGCGCGGCCTGCAGCTCAGCACCGAATTCCGCTATCTCGAGCCGAGTTACAAAGGCGAGTGGCGCGGCGAGATCCTGCCCAACGACCAGCAGTTCGGCGCAGACCGCTACGCGTACTTCATCAAGCACACGCAAGGCTTCTCGAACGGCTGGTTCGGCGCGCTGAACCTCAACCGCGTGTCCGACGACACCTACTTCCGCGATCTGTCCACGTTGATAGCCCTCACGTCGCAATCGGTGTTGCCGCGCGAGGGCACGCTCGCGCGCGGCGGCGCGTGGGGCGGCAACGGCTCGTACACCTTCACCGCGCTGGCGCAGAGCTGGCAGACGCTGCAGACCGACCCGCTGGCGCCGCTGACGCCGCCGTACAACCGTCTGCCCCAGCTCACGCTGAGCGCCTACAAGCAGGACGTCTTGCACAGCGATTTCGACATGCTGTCGAGCTTCGTCGCGTTCCAGCACCCGACGCTGGTGAACGGCAAGCGCATGCTCGCGTACCCCAGCCTGAGCCTGCCGGTGCAGACGTCGTACGCGTATTTCACGCCCAAGATCGGCATGCACGTGACGCGCTACATGATCGACCCGAACGCAAACAGCCTGCAGGACCAGACGCGCGCGCTGCCGATTTTCACCTCGGAAAGCGGGCTCGTGTTCGAGCGCGACGCCATGTTCGGCAACATGCCGTTCATCAACACGCTCGAGCCCAAGCTCTATTACGTCTACATCCCGTTCCGCGACCAGAGCCGGCTGCCGAATTTCGAAAGCGGCCTGCAGGACATCAACTTCGCGACGATATTCTCCGAGAATCAGTTCAGCGGCCAGGACCGCATCAACGATGCGAACCAGGTGACGCTCGGCGTGACTTCGCGCTTCATCCATTCGGATTCCGGCGTCGAGCGCCTGCGCCTGGGCCTCGCGCAGCGCTATTACCTGGAATCGCAGCGCGTGACGCTGCCCGGCGTCGCGCCGCGCTCCAACCAGACCACGACCTCCGACCTGCTTGCCGTCGTAAGCGGCACCGTCGCGCCACACTGGACGGCGGAGAGCGGCTGGCAGTTCAATACCGATACCCGCCAGAGCCGCAAGCTCAACATCGGCACGCGCTACCAGCCCGAGCAGGGCAAGGTGCTGAACCTCGCGTATCGCTACACCGCGGATCTCATCAAGCAGACGGACATCTCGGGCCAGTGGCCGGTGTTCGGGCGCTGGACGGCGGTGGGACGCTGGAACTACTCGCTGCAGGACCAGCGCATGCTGGAGGGGCTCGCGGGCTTCGAGTACGACGGCGGCTGCTGGGTGTTCCGCGTCGTCGCGCACCGGTTCGCCCTCGCGACCCAGGCCGCCAGCACCTCGATATTTGTGCAGCTGGAGTTGAACGGCGTATCCCGGATAGGCTCTAATCCGCTGGAAATCCTGCGCCGCAATATCGGCGGCTATACGCGCTTCGATCCGCGCGCGCCGCACCCGCAGGACGTCTACATGCAGTAATGTCCGGACCTCATATGAAGAAAACTTTCCCACGCCTTCTAGCCTGCACCGTCGCCTGCGTTGCGCTGCAGGCGCCTGCCTGCGCCGCCGAGGCCGCGCGCACCCCCATCGTTCTCGACCGCATCGTCGCCGTGGTCAACGACGAAGTGATCACCCGCATCGAGCTCGACGACCGCATGAAGGTGGCGGTGCGCCAGCTCAACCAGCAGGGCACGCCGCTGCCGCCGCGGGACGTGATCCAGCGCCAGCTGCTCGAGCGCCTCGTCACCGATCGCGTGCAGCTGCAGTACGCGAAGGAAACCGGCTTGCGCGTCGACGACAATGACCTCGACCGCGCCATCGGCCGCATCGCCCAGGACAACAAGCTCACGGTCGAGCAGCTGCAGGACGTGCTCAAGCGCGACGGCGTGCCGTACCCGAAATTCCGCGACGACGTGCGCAGCGAAATCACGCTGGCGCGGCTGCGCGAGCGCGAAGTCGAGAACAAGATCGTGGTGGCGGAAAGCGAAGTGGACAACTTCCTCACCACGCAGCAGGGCCAGACGGGCAAGCCCGAGGAGTACAACATCTCGCATGTGCTGGTGGTGGTGCCGGAGCAGGCGAGCCCCGAGCAGATCCAGGCGCGGCGCGAGCGCGTCGAGCAGGCGCTCGCGCAGCTCAAGAGCGGCGCGGACTTCCGCCAGGTCGCGGCCGCGTATTCGGATGCGCCGGACGCGCTCCAGGGCGGGAGCCTCGGCTGGCGCGAGGGCAACCGGCTGCCGTCGATATATCACGATGCCGTGAAAGCGCTCAAGCCCGGTGAAGTGAGCGCGGTCCTGCGCAGCTCCAACGGCTTTCACATCCTGAAGCTCAACGAGAAGCGCAATACCGAGGCGCCGCTGATGGTGCAGCAGACGCACGCGCGGCACATCCTCATCAAGACCAACGAGCTCGTGTCCGAGGCGGAAGCCCGCAACCGTCTGCGCACCCTCAAGGAGCGCCTCGACAACAAGGCGGATTTCGGCGAGCTCGCGCGCGTGCATTCCGACGATGCAAGCGCGGCGCGTGGCGGCGACCTCAGCTGGGTGTCTCCCGGCGACACGGTACCCGAGTTCGAGCGCGCGATGGATGCGTTGAAGCCCGGCGAGATCAGCGAGCCGGTGCGCTCGCCGTTCGGCTGGCATCTGATCCAGGTCATCGAGCGGCGCAACCAGGACATGTCGCAGGAGCGCGTGCGGCTCATGGCGCGGCAATCGCTGCGGGCGCGCAAGTCGGACGAGGCGTACCAGGAATGGGTGCGACAGCTGCGCGACCGGGCGTACGTCGAGACGCGCCTTGACGAGCGGTGAACACGCAAGCATCCCGCGCGACCGGTGACGGCAGCAAGCCGGTCATCGCGCTTACGCCGGGCGAGCCTGCGGGCATAGGACCCGATCTCGCGGTGATGCTGTCCGGCAAGCCGCTGCCCGCCCGTATCGTCGTCATCGCAGACCGCACGCTGCTCGCAGACCGCGCACGGGCGCTGCGCGTGTCCGCGACATTCGTCGATCACAGGCCGGGCGAGCGCATCGCCGACGATCGGCTCCGTCTATTGCACGTGCCGCTCGGCGCACCCGCGCACGCCGGCGCGCTGGACCCGCGCAACGCCCGCTACGTGCTGCGCACGCTGGAGCTCGCGGCCGACGGCTGCGCGGAGGGCCGCTTCGAAGCAATGGTAACCGCGCCGGTGCACAAAGGCGTCATCAACGATGCCGGCATTCCGTTCACCGGCCACACCGAATTTCTCGCCGAGCGGACACGCACGCCGCAAGTGGTGATGATGCTCGCGGGCGGCGGCATGCGGGTCGCGCTCGCCACCACGCATCTCGCGTTGAAGGACGTTGCAGGCGCGTTGACGCAGGACGGCATAGAGCACGGCCTGCGCATCGTTCACGACGAGCTGAAGACGCGTTTCGGCATTGCGCGCCCGCGCATCGCGGTCGCCGGCCTCAATCCGCACGCCGGCGAATCGGGGCATCTCGGCCGCGAGGAGATCGACATCATCGTTCCGGTGCTCGAGCGGCTGCGCGCCGAGGGCTACGACCTCCCGGGTCCCCTGCCCGCCGATACCTTGTTCCATCCCGAGCGGCTGCGCGGCTATGACGCGGTCTACGCGATGTACCACGACCAGGGCCTGCCGGTGCTCAAGTACGCAAGCTTCGGCTCCGGCATCAACATCACGCTCGGCCTGCCGATCATCCGCACGTCCGTCGATCACGGCACGGCGCTCGACCTCGCCGGCACCGGCCGCATCGACGACGGCAGCCTGCTTGCAGCGATCGAGCTCGCGGCCGAGCTCGCGCGCAACCGGCACAGCCACGCTCGTTGACGGCCGTGTCCCACACGCCGCGCAAGCGCTTCAGCCAGAATTTCCTGGTTGACGACACCATAGTCGCAGCCATCGTCGACGCGATCGCGCCGCGCGAGACCGACAACATGGTCGAGATCGGGCCCGGACAGGGCGCGCTCACGCAGCCGCTCGCAGCCCGCGTGGCGCACCTGCATGTGATCGAGATCGATCGCGACCTCGCGGCGGCGCTGCGCAAGCGCTATGCGCCGGAGCGGGTCACGATTCACCAGGGCGACGCGCTGGAATTCGACTTCGCGGCGCTGGGGCCCGAGCTGCGCGTCATCGGCAACCTGCCCTATCACATCTCCACGCCCATCCTGTTCCGACTCGTCGACTGCGCCAGGCAGCTGCGCGACGTGCACGTCATGCTGCAGAAGGAAGTCGTGGACCGCATGGTCGCGCCGGCCAGCGGCGCCGACTACGGACGGCTGTCGGTAATGCTGCAGTATCACTTCGACATGGAGAACGTGCTCGATGTGCCGCCGGAATCGTTCTATCCGCAGCCCAGGGTGGAGTCTGCCGTCGTGCGCATGACGCCTCGCGCGCCGCAGCGGCCGGCTCGCGACATGGGCGTGCTGCAGAAAATCGTGACCGCCGCGTTCGCGCAACGCCGCAAGACGCTGCGCAATACGCTCGGCGCTTATCTCGCGGCGGAAGATTACGAAGCGCTGGGCCTCGATTCACGCGCCCGCGCGCAGGAGCTGTCGGTGGAGACCTTCGTGAGGATTGCGGATCACGTCGCGCAGCGGGGGCCGCTTACGACTTCCGCTCGATGAGCTCGATCTTGTAGCCGTCCGGATCTTCGACGAAGGCAATCACGGTGGTTCCGTGCTTCATCGGCCCAGCCTCGCGCGTCACCTTGCCGCCGCGCCGGCGCACCTCGTCGCAGGCTTTCGCTGCGTTCTCGACTTCGATCGCGACATGGCCGTAACCGGCGCCGAGGTCGTAGCTCTTCGTGTCCCAGTTGTGCGTGAGCTCGAGCACGGCGGCTTTCGATTCGTCGTCGTAGCCCACGAAGGCATTGGTGAAGCGCCCGCCCGGGTAGTCCATCTTGCGCAGCAGGCGCATGCCGAGCACGTTGGTATAGAAGTCGATCGAGCGCTGCAGGTCGCCGACGCGAATCATGGTGTGCAGGATGCGCATATGCTCAGATCTCCACGATCTCGAAGTCTTCCTTGCGCGCGCCGCATTCGGGACACGTCCAGTTCATCGGCACGTCTTCCCAGCGCGTTCCGGGCTCTATGCCCTCTTCCGGCAGGCCGGCCGCCTCATCGTAGATGAATCCGCAGATGAGGCACATGTAGGTTTTGTAGACCTTGGTATCCGTTGCAGACATGTTGTTGGATAAAGAAGGCAATGAATTGAGTTAAAATCGAATTTTAAACGAATAGCCGGTTTCGCCACCATCGGGATTCCGCGCCCGGCATGTCCGACCTCCCACCTATCGTACTTGTATTCGCCGCATCCGATCCGAGCGGCGGCGCCGGCCTGCAGGCGGACATCATGACGCTCTCGAGCATGGGCTGCCATCCGCTGTCCGTGATCACCGCGGTCACGATACAGGACACCACCGGCGTCGACGATGTGAGCCCGATCGACGCCGAGTGGGTGGCCGATCAGGCGCGTTGCGTCCTCGAGGACATGCCGGTCGCCGCGTTCAAGCTCGGCGTGCTCGGCAGCGTGGAGACAATAGCCGCGATTGCAGAAGTGGTATCCGACTATCCCGAGATCCCGCTCATCCTCGATCCCGTGCTCGCCTCGGGGCGCGGCGACGAGCTCGCGTCCGAGGAAATGGTGGCCGCGCTGCGCGAGCTGCTGATTCCGCAGACGACGATCATCACGCCGAACAGCATCGAAGCGCGGCGCCTCGCTGCCGTGGAAGCCGATGATGACGACGACCCCGACCTCGCCGAATGCGCGCGCCGGCTCATTGCGAGCGGCTGCGAGTACGTGCTGGTCACCGGCACGCACGAGAATACGCCGCAGGTGGTGAACACGCTCTATGGCGAGGAAGGCGTGATTCGCAGCGACAGCTGGCACCGGCTTCCCGGCTCGTATCACGGCTCGGGCTGCACGCTCGCGTCGGCGATTGCAGCGACCATCGCGAACGGCCTTGCAATCAGCGAGGCCACCAAGGACGCGCAGGAGTACACCTGGCAGACGCTGAAAGCCGCGTTCCGTCCCGGCATGGGACAGTACATCCCCGATCGCCTCTTCTGGGCGCGTGAGGAAGCGTCCGCCGGGGAAGCGCCGCAGCGCGACGACGACAACGTCGAGGGCGACGCGTGAATGCGCGAATCGCCGGCCTGTACGCGATCACGCCCGACCTCGCCGACACGGAACTGCTGTGCCGCAAGGCGCGGGCTGCGCTCGCCGGCGGCGCAACGGTGCTGCAGTACCGCAACAAGAGCGCAGCGCCTGCGCTGCGTCGCGAGCAGGCCGCGCGATTGCAGGCGCTGTGTCGCGATCACGGTGCGCCGTTCGTCGTGAACGACGACATCGAGCTCGCGATCGCGCTCGGCGCCGACGGGGTGCACCTCGGCAAAGACGACGGCGCCGCGCGGGCGGCGCGCGACCGCATCGGCGCATCCATGCGGCTCGGCATTTCGTGCTACGACAGTCTCGCGCGCGCCGATGCGGCACTCGCCGAAGGCGCCGATCACCTCGCATTCGGCGCCGCGTTCCCGTCGCGCGTGAAGCCGAATGCCGTGCGTGCGAGCGCCGCGCTGTTTGCTGAAGCGCGCGCCCGCTACCGCGCGCCCATCGTCGCCATCGGCGGCATCACGCTCGACAACGCGCCTGCGCTCATCGCAGCCGGCGTCGATGCGATCGCCGTCATTTCCGCTTTGTTCGACGCGCCGGATATCGAGCAAGCCGCCTCTTCCTTCACAGCCCTGTTCTCCTGACCCGTATGAAAAACAGCCGCAAGCTTTTCACCCACGCGCAAGTGATGATCCCCGGTGGCGTCAATTCGCCTGTCCGCGCTTTCCGTTCCGTCGGCGGCACGCCGCTGTTCGTGAAGCGCGGCAAGGGCGCATGGATCTGGGACGCCGACGGCAACAGCTACGTCGATTACGTATGCTCGTGGGGTCCGCTCATCGCCGGCCATGCGCATCCGGACGTGATCAAGGCGGTGCAGCAGGCCGCGGAAAAGGGATTGTCGTTCGGCGCTCCCACCGAAATCGAAATCGAGATGGCGGAGCTGCTGTGCAAGCTGGTCCCGAGCATGGAACAGGTGCGCCTGGTGAGCTCGGGCACGGAAGCGACGATGAGCGCGATCCGCCTCGCCCGCGGCTACACCGGCCGCTCCAAGATCGTCAAGTTCGAGGGCTGCTATCACGGCCATGCCGATTCGCTGCTGGTGAAAGCGGGATCGGGCGCGCTGACCTTCGGGCAGCCGTCGTCGGCCGGCGTGCCCGCCGAAACCGCGGCGCACACGCTGGTACTCGACTACAACAACGAGATCGCGCTGGAGCAGGCGTTCGAGCGCGAAGGCAGCAGCATCGCGGCGGTGATCGTCGAGCCGGTCGCGGGCAACATGAATCTCGTCGCGCCGCAGCCGCGATTCCTCGCGACGCTGCGCAAGCTGTGCACGCAGCACGGCGCCGTGCTGATTTTCGACGAGGTGATGACCGGCTTTCGCGTCGCGCTCGGCGGCGCGCAGTCGCTGTACGGCATCAAGCCGGATCTCACCACGCTGGGGAAAGTCGTCGGCGGCGGCATGCCGGTCGCAGCCTTCGGCGGGCGCCGCGACATCCTTCAGGCGCTCGCGCCAGTCGGGCCGGTCTACCAGGCCGGCACGCTTTCCGGCAATCCGGTGGCGCTCGCAGCCGGCATGGCGACGCTGAAGATCATTCAGACGCCGGGCTTCTACGAGAAGCTCACAGAGACCACGCGACAGCTGTGCGACCGCCTCACCGCCGAGGCGCAGAAAGCCGGCGTGACGTTCTGCGCCAACAGCGTGGGCGGCATGTTCGGCATCTACTTCCGCGAGACGCCGCCCGCGAGCTATGCCGAGGTGATGACGTGCGACAAGGAAACGTTCAACCGCTTCTTCCACGCGATGCTCGCGCACGGCGTTTATTTCGCGCCGTCCGCGTACGAAGCGGGTTTCGTGTCGTCGTCGCACGGCCCGGCGGAAATAGAGAAGACGGTGCAGGCCGCAGCAGCGGTGTTCGCGACGCTCGCTTGACGCGCGATGCGCGCGCGAAAACGACAAAGGCGGCCGGAGCCGCCTTTGTGGCGAAGCGCAGCAGCGGTTTAACGCAAACCGGCGACGTATTCCGAGACGGCGGCGATTTCCTTGTCCGACAGCTTGCCTGCCGTCGTGCGCATCATTCCATTCGCGTCGTTCGCGCGCTCGCCTGCGCGGAAGGCCTTCAACTGCGCCGTGATGTACTCCGAATGCTGACCTGCCAGTCGCGGGAACTGCGCCGGTATGCCGCTGCCGTTCGGCGAATGACATCCCGAGCACGCCGGCACGCCTTTGGCGGCGATGCCGGCCCGGTATATCGACTGGCCCTGCTTCACCAGATCGGGATTGCGCGCGGCGCGCGGCTTCATCTTCTGCTCGGCGAAGTACGCAGCGAGATTTTTCATGTCGTCCGCGGACAGCGGCGCAACCATGCCGGCCATGACCGGATTGGCGCGCTCAGCGGGCTTGCCGGCCTGTGCCTTGAAGTTCGTCAGCTGCTTGTAGATGTAGTCCGCGTGCTGGGAAGCCAGGCTCGGATTGACGGGCACGCCGCTGTTGCCGTCGCTGCCATGGCAGGCGGAACACACTTGCGTGACGATTTGCTGCGCTTTGGCGGGATCGCCCTGGGCGTGGGCCGTGTGCTGGACGAACGCGATGGCGAGCGTCGCCGCGACCATGCGGAATTTCATGGCGCTCCTCGAAATGGGGCTCATGGAAAAAGGCGACATTGTATAGTAAGCGGCCCGCCTCGCACCAGTTTAGGAATAGAGAACAACGACCTATGAGCATGTTGAAAGAAGCGTCGTTCATCGGCTCGGCGCACGAGCTGGCGGAGCTTCCACCGGACCGCGGCCGGGAGATCGCTTTCGCCGGTCGGTCGAATGCGGGGAAGTCGACGGCGATCAATGCGCTCACGCGCCGCAAGCTCGCCTTCGTGAGCAAGACGCCGGGGCGTACGCAGACCATTAACTTCTTCCGTGTCACCGACGACGCTCGGCTCGTGGACCTTCCGGGCTACGGCTACGCGGCGGTCCCGCAACAGGAACGCCGCCACTGGGGCCGCCTCATCAGCGATTACCTGCAGACGCGCGAGTCGCTGTGCGGGCTGGTGCTGATCATGGACGCGCGCCATCCCCTTACGCCGCTCGACGCTCAGCTGGTGAATTGGTATCGGGAATCGGGCCAGCCCCTGCATGCGTTGCTGACGAAATCGGACAAGCTCGGCAAGCAGGAAGCCGCAGCAGTGCTGCGAAAAGTGCAGGACGCGCTCACCCGCGCCTACCCCGTCGCCACCGCGCAGCTGTTTTCCGGCGTGACGGGGACCGGCGTGCCGGCCGCGCAAAAGACCCTGCTCGGCTGGCTGAAATAAAAAGCCCCCGGTTAAAGGGGAGTAAAACCGGGGGCAAAAACGCCTTAATCAGGATTAAGGCACCCGCTCAGGGAGGAGAAGCGGGAGACGATCAAACATCGTCTGTTCTATGGACGACTATAATGTCGCATTAGTTCCCGCGGATTTCCGCACCTTTCGAAGGCCCAGAATAATCATGCACATACTCGGGAAGTACCCCCAGAAGCGGATGCGCCGCATGCGTCGCGACGATTTCTCCCGCCGCCTCATGCGTGAGCACATACTCACGGTCGACGACTTCATTTATCCGGTTTTCATCATGGAGGGCAAACGGCGTACGGAGCCGGTACCCTCCATGCCCGGCGTGGAGCGCCAGACGCTGGACAAACTGCTCAAGCGCGCGGAGCTGTGCGCAGAGCTCAGGATTCCGGCAATGGCTGTGTTCCCGGTCATCGCCAAAGAAGTGAAGACACTGGACGGGCGCGAGGCGGCCAATCCGGAAGGTCTCGTACCGCGCGCAGTCGCGATGCTGAAAAAGGAATTTCCCGAGCTCGGCGTGATCACGGACGCGGCGCTCGATCCGTACACCACGCACGGTCAGGACGGCATCATCGACAAGAGCGGCTACGTGCTCAACGATGAAACCATCGCCATGCTCGAGAAGCAGGCGGTCGTGTGCGCCGCAGCCGGCGTCGATGTCGTCGCGCCCTCCGACATGATGGACGGGCGCATCGGATGCATACGGGCCGCGCTGGATCGCGAGGGCCACATTCACACCCGCATCCTGTCCTACGCCGCGAAATATGCGTCGTGCTTCTACGGCCCGTTCCGCGATGCCGTCGGATCGGCGAAACAGCTCGGACGCGGAAACAAGTACAACTATCAGATGGACCCGGCGAACAGCGACGAGGCGCTGTGGGAAGTGGGGCTCGATCTGGAAGAAGGCGCCGACATGGTGATGGTAAAGCCCGGCCTGCCTTATCTCGACGTCGTGCGGCGCGTGAAGGAAACGTTCAAGGCGCCGACCTACGTGTACCAGGTGAGCGGCGAATACGCGATGCTGCGCGCGGCGATACAGAACGGCTGGCTCGAGGAGCGGCGCGCCATCATGGAAGCATTGCTGTGCTTCAAGCGCGCGGGCGCCGACGGCATCATGAGCTACTTCGCGGTGGACGTCGCGCGCTGGCTGCGCGAAGGCTGAGCCGGCTTCAGGCGCCGACGAGCAGCGCTTCGACCGCGTTCAGCTTGGCGCGCTCGATCGGCTTGCCTTCAGGGCTGGTGCGCACGGCGGCCCGCATGTCGTGAGCGTCGAGCACGACGAGCTGCACTTCCGTGCCGCCGTCCTCGATAGTGAACGTCGGGACGGTGCGCGCAGCACCGCTGATGTAGAGGCGCTGCTGCCCGGCGCGGTAATCGATGCGCTGATCGATCAGAAACATTTCCACCGCTTTCGCGCTGTCGGTGTAGAGCTGAAGATTGATGTCGGCGTACTTTCCCGCATTGCCGGCGAGCACCGAGCCGGTGAGATAGGGATTGAAGCGCTCGAACTGCTTCATGACCGCCATCGCCTGCTCGCGCAAGGCGCGTAACCGCTCGGGATGCTCAACCGACTGGTACAGCGCCTGGTGCATGCGCAGCGCCGCGTCGATTTCCTCGTTGGTCGGCAGCTGGCGGGTGTCCGGCACGCCGGCCTGGCGCGCCGCCTTGCGCTTCGCCGCGCCGTAATCCTCGATGCCGTCCTCGGCCATCAATCGCGCAGCAAGATGCGCGATGCGGCTGCGTTCGTCGTTGCGATTGCGCTCGCGCGACATGGCTAGAACAGCTGGTTGCGGACTTCCTCGGCGGGCTTCTCGCTGGTGGCGAAGCCGCCACCCGCGCCTTGCTCTGCGGGCAGGAACTCCTGATAGAAATAGTCCACGGCGCCGGCGCCGCTGTCACCCACGCGCAGGCCCGTCGACGCATCCACTTTTACCGAGACTACCCCGGGCGGAGCAGAGAACGGCTCTTCCGGCGCGCCTTTCAGCACGGTGCCCATGTACCCCATCCAGATCGGCAGCGCGGCCGCGCCACCCGTCTCGTTGCGGCCCAGCGTCTGCGGCTGGTCGAAACCAATCCACGCGATGGCGACGAGCGACTGATTGAAGCCGCAGAACCAGGCGTCGATGAAATCGTTGGTGGTGCCGGTTTTTCCTGCGAGGTCCGTGCGGCCGAGCTTCATCGCGCGCGCTGCCGTGCCGACGCGCACGACGTCGCGCATGATGCTCGTCATGATGAAAGCGTTGCGCTCGTCGATCGCGCGCTCGGCGTTGTCGCCCGCGCGCCTGGGCTCGCTCTTCATGATCACGTTGCCGCGCGAGTCTTCCACGCGCTCGATGAAGTACGGCGCGATGCGATAGCCCCCGTTCGCGAACACCGAGTACGCCGCGACCATCTGCATCGGCGTCACGTTGCCCGCGCCGAGCGCCATGGTGAGGTACGGCGGGTGCAGCTTCGGATCGAACCCGAAGCGCGCGATGTAGTCCTGCGCGTACTGCGGCCCTATCGCCTGCAGCACGCGTATCGACACGAGGTTCTTCGATTTCACCAGCGCCGTGCGCAGGCGCATCGGGCCTTCGAACTTGCCGTCGTAGTTCTTGGGCTCCCACGGCTCGGACCCGGTCTGCGCCGCGGTGAAGGTGAGCGGAGCGTCATTCACGATGGTCGCGGTGGTGAAGCCCTTCTCCAGCGCGGCCGAATAGATGAACGGCTTGAAGCTCGAGCCCGGCTGGCGCAGCGCCTGGGTCACGTGGTTGTACTGGTTGCGGCTGAAATCGAAGCCGCCCACGAGCGCACGCAAGGCGCCGTCGCGCGGGTCGGCCGCCACGACGGCCGCTTCGACGACCGGCACCTGGGCGAGCAGCCAGTGCCCTTTAACGTCTTTTCGTATACGCACGATCGCCCCGCGGCGTATGCGCTGGTTGGGGCTGACCTTGTCGCCCAGCATCCGCGCGCCAAGCTTCAGGCCTTCCTCGCCGATGTCTATCGTTTCGCCCCCGCGGCGGTACACGCGCACGCGCTTCGGGCTCGCCTCGAGCACGACGGCGGCGAGGAGATCATCGCTGTCGAGCGTTTCCTGTATCGCCTCTTCCAGCGCTTCATCGTTCGCATTCGCAGGCAGCTCCACGTAGCCCTCGGGCCCGCGGTAACCGTGCCTCTGATCGTATTCTTCGACGCCCCGGCGCAGCGCTTCGTACGCGGCTTCCTGGTGCCTCACCGACAGCGTCGTGTACACGCGCAGGCCCTTGGTGTAGGCGTCTTCCTGATAGCGCTCGTACATCACCTGACGGACCATCTCCGAGAAGTGCTCGGCGTGCACCGAGAACTCGTTGGTATCGCGACGCACGACGAGCGGCTGCTTCTCGGCTTCGGCGAGCTGCGCATCGTCGATGGTACCGAGCTCGCGCATGCGGCGCAGCACGTAGAGCTGTCGCGAATGTGCGCGCTTCGGATTGACGATCGGGTTGAAGCGCGATGGCGCCTTGGGCAATCCGGCGAGCATGGCGTACTCGGCGATCGTCAGCTTGTCGAGCGGCTTGCCGAAATAGATCTGTGCCGCTGCCGCGAAGCCGTAGGCGCGCTGGCCGAGATAAATCTGGTTGATATACAGCTGGAGGATCTGCTCCTTCGTAAGGCTGGACTCGATCTTGAAGGCGAGCAGCATTTCATTGAACTTGCGGGTGACCGTCTTCTCCTTCGTGAGAAAGAAGTTGCGCGCCACCTGCATGGTGATGGTCGATGCGCCCTGGCGCACGCCACCGGAGACGAAGTTCGACATCGCCGCGCGCGCGACGCCGACGTAGTCGACGCCGCGATGCTGATAGAAGCGCTCGTCTTCCGCGGCGAGTATCGCGTCGATCATCCGCTGCGGCGTCTGCTCAATGGTAATCACGGCGCGTCTTTCTTCGCCGAACTCGCCGAGCAGCTTGCCTTCGGAGCTGTAGATACGAAGCGGAATCTTCGGCCGGTAATCGGTCAGCGCCTCAAGCGAGGGCAGCGTCGGATAAACGAGCGCGGCCGCGAACGCAACCAGCGTCACGCCGATCACGGCCGTCGAGGCCACTAGTAATAGTGGGAATGCCCACCAACGGACGGACATGTAGGGGTTCTTCCTGACAGAGAGCGGCAATAAAGTGTCGAGACGCCGCGCTTTACGCTTGTGAACAACGCCCGGGTCAAAGCACTGCAGCGCGGGTAAGCTAGGCGGCGAGGTGATTATAAGCACCTTGATCTGCAAAGAAAACGGGAATAAATCGCTTTACACCCCGTATGGTTGTTGCTAGCATTTAAAGTAAACTGTGGGCATAACACCGCAGGCTGCTATGCTAAAAGGGAAAATTACAATAAACACTGAAGCGATCGAGCGGTTGTTTAAACCGCGCGCGCCGGCCGTCGTAGGAGCAGACATCAGCTCATCCTCGGTGAAGCTGGTGGAACTCGTCGATGGCGGCGGCGGGAGCTATCGCGTCGAACACTATGCAGTCGAGCCGCTGCCTCGCGATGCGGTTGTTGATGGCAACATCAACAACCTCGAGGCGGTAAGCGACGCGCTGCGCCGCTGCCACAAGCGCCTTGGCAGCCACGTCAAGAATCTCGCGATGGCCGTACCGAACAACGCGGTGATCAGCAAGACGATCCTCGTGCCCGCGGGACAAACGGAAGACGAGCTCGAGCTGCAGGTCGAGACGGAGGCGAATCAGTACATTCCTTTCGTGCTCGACGAGGTCAATCTCGACTTCCAGGTCCTCGGGCCCGCGCCGAACAGCGCCGAGGACGTCGAGGTGCTGATCGCGGCGTCCCGCAAAGAGAAGATAGACGACCGCGTGGCCGTTGCCGAAGCCGCGGGGCTCAAGGCGATCGTCATGGACGTCGACCTGTTCGCTGCGCAAGCCGCCTTCGAGCTCATGGGCAAGCAGTTTCCGGAGGGCGGCAAGGATCAGAACATCGCAATCGTCGACGTCGGCGCGACGATGATGCACGTGAACGTGCTGCGCAACGGACAATCGATCTACACGCGCGAGCAGCCGTTCGGCGGCAGTCAGCTCACGCAGGAGATCGTCAACAAGTTCGGTCTCACGCCCGAAGAAGCGGAGACGGCCAAGCGCATGGGCGGACTGCCGGAAAACTATGATTCCGACGTGCTGCAGCCCTTCCTCGACATGCTGAGCCTGGAAGTCGCGCGGGCGCTGCAGTTCTTCTACACCTCGACCCAGCACAATCAGGTCGATCACATCGTCCTCTCCGGCGGTTGCGCGGGGTTGCCCGGTGTCGCCGAAGCAGTCAGCAAGCGCGTCGAGGTGCATACCGCCATCGCGAATCCGTTCTCCGACATGGCGGTGTCCGGGAAGGTCAAGCCCAAAAACCTGACTCAGGACGCTCCGATGCTGATGGTCGCGTGCGGCCTCGCGCTGCGCAGGTTCGACAAATGATCCGGATCAACCTGCTGCCGCATCGCGAGATGCGGCGCCGCCGCCAGCAACAGCATTTCTTCGTGATGCTGGGGGTCGTGCTCGCCATTGGCGCCGCAACCTGGTTCGTCATCCACACCTACCTCGCCGATCGCTTGAGCGAACAGAACGCGAGGAACGCGTATCTGCAGGAAGAGATCGTCAAGCTCGACAAGCAGATCGAGGAAATCAAGAAGCTCAAGGAGCAGACTGCGGCGCTGCTCGCGCGCAAGAAAGTGGTGGAAACGCTCCAGGCCAATCGCTCCGAGGTCGTGCACCTGCTCGATCAGCTGGTGCGCCAGCTGCCGGACGGCGTCTACCTCAAGGCGATCAAGCAAACAGGCAACCGCGTGACGATCAACGGGTACACGCAATCGCAGGCGCGCGTCTCCACCCTGATGCGCAACCTCGAGTCCTCCGAGTACATGGAGAACGCCAGCCTCGTAGAAATACGCGCAGTCGGCGTCGGCGCCGCGCGGCTGAACGAGTTCACGATGAACGTGAGCCTCACGCGGCCGAAGAGCGACGACGAAAAGAAACCGCCGGCCGTAAAACCGGCCGCGAAAGGGTAGCGCCATGACCCTCGACGATCTACGCAAGCTCGATCCCAAGCGCATAGGATCGTGGCCGCTCGCGCCGAAGTTCGGCGCGCTCGGCATCGTTCTCGCGCTCGCGGTAGGCGGCGCTTACTGGTTCGACTGGCAGAACCAGATCGATCTCATACAGGCGGAAAAGGCCAAGGAAGATCAGCTGCGCACCACCTTCATCGACAAGAAGAAGCAGGCGCTCGAGCTTCCCGCGTACCGCAAGCAGCTCGACGACATCGAGAAGCAGTTCGGCGCGCTCCTCAAACAGCTGCCGGGCAAGTCGGAGATGGATGCATTGCTCACCGACATCAACCAGGCCGGTCTTGGACGCGGGCTGCAATTCGAGCTGTTCAAGCCCGCCGGCCAGGAGGCGATGAAGGACTTCTACGCCGAGCTGCCGATCTCCATCAAGATCAGCGGCACGTATCACGACATCGGCGCGTTCGCGAGCGACATCGGCAAGCTCTCGCGCATAGTGACGCTGAATGACGTCAGCCTCGGAGCTCAAAAAGAAGGCACGCTGGTGCTCGACGCCACCGCCCGCACGTTCCGCTACCTGGACGAAGATGAGCTCGCCCAGCAGCGCCGCGCGGCGGCAAAAGACAAGAAAGGCGCCAAGAAATGAACAGGCGCGCGCTCATCATCGCTTTCGCTTCCATGCTGACCGCATGCGGCGGCGAGCAGCACTCGGATCTCAAGCAGTTCGTGAAGGACTCCGAGAACCTGCCGCGCGGACGCATTCAGGCGGTACCCGAAGCAAAACCTTACGAGCCGTTCACGTACGAGGCCTTCAACCTCACCGACCCGTTCAAGCCGCGGAAGATCGAGCCCCCGAAAAATGGCGGCGGCGGAGTGCGGCCCGACTTCAACCGTCGCCGCGAGCCGCTGGAAGCCTATCCGCTCGAGAACCTCAAAATGGTCGGCACGCTGCAGCAGAAAAAGGATGTGTTTGCCCTGGTGAAGACGCCGGACAGCAACCTCTTCCGGGTGAAGCCGGGCAATTACATCGGTCAGAATTTCGGCCGCATCGTCACGATCAGCGACACGAATATCAAACTGCGGGAGATCGTCCAGGACAGCGCCGGCAACTGGGAGGAGAAAGACCAGATGCTGCAGCTGCAGGATGAGCCGGAGGCAAAAAAATGAAGATGACCGTATTGAGCATGAGGCGCGCGGTCTGTGCGCTGATGATAGCGTCCGGTATGCTCGCCTCGTCGGTGCGGGCGCAGAGCAATGCGATCGAGTCGGTCGATGTGGCGACACAAGCGGGCGGCACCACCGTCGTGCGCGTCGGCCTCAAGGAGGCGCCGGCCAATCCGCCCGCCGGCTTTGCCATCAGCAACCCGCCGCGCATCGCATTCGACTTTCCGAATACCGGCAGCACGCTGGGCCGCACCGGCCAGACCATAGGCGAAGGCGATCTGCGGCGAGTGAATGTCGTCCAGGCGGGTGATCGCACGCGCATGGTGCTCGAGCTGAGCCGCACCTTGACGTACGACACGCGCATCGAAGGCAAATCGTTGCTGATTTCGCTGCAGGGGCCACAAACCGCAGCGGCAGCGGCTACTGCCGTAACGCAGCATTTCGCCGAGCCGCGTACCGGAGACAGCAAGCACAGCGTGCGCGACGTGGACTTCAAGCGCGGCGGCAACGGCGAAGCTCGCATCGTCGTCGATTTGTCCGACAACCAGGTCGGCATCGATCTGCGCCTGCAAGGGCGTGGGCTGATGGTTGAGTTCCTCAACACCGCGGTGCCGCGCAACCTCGAGCGCCGCATGGACGTCAGCGACTTTGCGACGCCGGTCCAGGCGCTGGAGACGATGGCGGTCAACGGCAATGCCCGGCTCGTAATCGAGCCGCGCGGCAACTGGGAACATTCCGCGTACCAGACCGACAACCGCTTCATCATCGAGGTGAAGCAGGTGGCGGAGGACCCGACCAAAGTACTTAGGCCGGGCTTTACAGGCGAAAAACTTTCGCTCAACTTCCAGAACGTCGAAGTGCGTGCGGTGCTGCAGGTCATCGCCGACTTCACCGGACTGAATATCATCACCAGCGACACGGTGAGCGGCAATCTCACGTTAAGGCTCAAGGACGTGCCGTGGGATCAGGCGCTCGATATCATCCTGCAAAGCAAAGGCCTCGACATGCGGCGCACCGGCAACGTGGTGTGGATCGCGCCGCGGGACGAGCTTGCGACGCGGGAGAAGCTCGCGCTCGAGGCGCAACAGCAGATCGCCGATCTCGAGCCGACGCGCACCGAGAGCTTCCAGCTGAATTACCAGCGCGCCGAAGCGTTCTCGAAAATACTCACAGACGACAAGCAGCGCATATTGTCCAAGCGCGGCAGCGCGGTGATCGATCCGCGCACCAACACCATATTCGTGCAGGACACGCCCACCCGGCTGGAGGAAGTACGCAAGCTCATCCGGCGCGTGGACGTGCCGGTGCGCCAGGTGATGATCGAGTCGCGCATCGTCGAGGCGTCGGACACCTTCTCGCGGAATATCGGCGCGCGCCTGAGCTTCAATGACCGCACCGGTCGCGGCACGGCGATAGGCAGCGGCACCGGCGGCGCGAACCGCATTACCATGGGGGGCGGCATCCTGGGGCCCGCATTCAACACCGGTCAGTTAGCAACCGTGCCGGACATGCTGAAAGACACCATGATGGTGAATCTGCCCGCCGGCCCCATTGCGGGCGCACCGGCAGGCGCGTTTTCGTTCCTGCTGTTCAACGACAAGGCGACGCGCTTTCTGAATCTCGAGCTTTCGGCGCTACAGGCGGACGGCAAAGGCAAGATCATTTCCAGCCCGCGCGTCATCACCGCGGATCAGGTGGAAGCGACGATCGAGCAGGGCACGGAGATTCCCTACCAGCAGGCCACTTCGAGCGGCGCCACCGCCGTCTCGTTCAAGAAGGCGACGCTCTCGCTCAAGGTGAAGCCGCAGATCACGCCCGACGACAACGTGATGATGAACGTGAACGTGCACAAGGACAGCGTGGGTCAGACGACACTGTCCGGTCCGTCCATAGACACCAAGCAGATCACGACCGAAGTGCTGGTCGAAAACGGCGGAACAGTGGTGATCGGCGGCATCTACACGCAGGAAGAGCGATCGACCACGAACAAGGTGCCGGTGCTAGGCGACCTGCCGTACGTCGGATTCCTTTTCAAACAGAATCAGAAGGTCGACGACCGGCGCGAGCTTCTCATCTTCATCACGCCGAAGATCATCAAGGAAGGGCTCACCGCGCGGCGCTAGTGTAGCGATTCGTTAATTCGTGTACAAAAACGTCCTATAGAGGCAATGATCTCATCAGCAGACTTGTGCCAGACGAATGGTTTTGGATCTTCATTGTGAATCGCCAGATAGTGACGAAT
>Ga0255338_1001504_pt1 | contig 43590 bp, 40 predicted proteins | sample MeOH1_35cm_T4_19_FD_203715 | JGI IMG/M metagenome (GOLD analysis project Ga0255338, IMG submission 203715) | Sandy soil microbial communities from University of British Columbia, Vancouver, Canada - MeOH1_35cm_T4_195 | ecosystem: Engineered > Artificial ecosystem > Sand microcosm > Unclassified ... | reverse complement strand
GTGGATAGCAGAGTTGTTAAGTCGTGGATCGCGGATGAGAAGGATAAACGACTAAGTCATACGGATGAGAGAGTGGATAGATATGGGGTCATCCATGACTTAACACCCCTGCTTCATTGAGGATTTCTTCAACTAAAACATCAGCCATTCCACGTTACTATGACACTATAGCTGCTTTATGGTGTGCAAACTGTTTATGGGCAATATGGAAGCGGGCTGCTTGCATTTCGTGTTATTATGCAATAGGTGCCCTTGATGCCCGTCCGAAAAAAAAAATTGCCCAATCGCATTTAGGATCTGTGTTCCTAATATGGCCTCGCAAGGAAGTCAAAAAAAAAAGAGAGAGAGAATTTAGATACGTAGTGCGTCGGCAAGTCGCTCTCGTTGAAAATCCATGTCGTCTGGTTCCGGCCGCAACGGCGGTCGATACAGGGAAGCATACTGTGCAAACAAAGGCGATGAATGCGGCGATGATAATGGTGGTGATTGTTGCGGGGACGATGCGCGTCGTTGTCGCGATAAATGTGAACCTCCGGCGGCGTGTGGGCCGTGTTGTTTGCCGCACATTGCATTTTTGAACAACGTGACTGTGAAGAATCCTACTTTCGAAGGGAATGTTCAGTTTCCGCCCAACTCAAGCGTTACATTCCCGCGCAACGCCGTCTTCCCACCGGACGGATCCGTCTTCATGCCTCCAACGACGTCATTCCCGCCAAATGGATCCATCTTCATGCCTCCGACGACTTCCTTTCCAAATGATTCCGATATCCAATTCCCGGGCACAACAACGTTCAAACCCGACCCGCTGTCGCCGACACCAGGGCAAATCATCGTCAACCTTCCCTTTACGTTCAACACGACGACATCATTCTGTGGCGACACCGACTTTTGTGGCAGTGTTACCTTCAATCCAGGTGTTACGATCCATATGACCAACACGTTCATGATCAATCCTACATTGACAGGTCATGTGACAATTGATTTTGATCCGTCATTCCCCTTGTCGGGCAGCTTGACCATCAACGTGCCCGTAACCATCCACAACACGCTCAACATAACAGCTCCGGTGCACTTCACTGCAAATGTGACTTTTGCGCCTGGTACTATCGTGGATTTTACAGGCGTTAATGTTGTTGGATTCACAATCTCGCTGACGACGCTCAACAACACCACGCTGATTGGTAATACCACCATCGACATTGATCCATCTTTTCCACTGACCAGTCATCTCACCATCAACGTTCCCGTCACATTCAACGCCAACGTGACTTTTGCGCCCGGCACCGTCGTCAACCTCACCGGTGTCACGCTTGTCGGATTCACCGTTTCGCTCACCACGCTCAACAACACCACGCTGATCGGCAATACCACCATTGACATCGATCCATCCTTCCCATTGACGAGCCATCTCACCATCAACGTGCCAGTGACGATCAACACAGCCGTGAGCTTCCACGCGAACGTGACATTTGCACCTGGCACTACCGTCAATTTTACTGGCGTCACTGTCGTTGGACTGTCTTTGAACAATTACACGCTGAACAACATCACATTGACTGGAAACACGACCATCAATATTGATCCATCTTTCCCATTGACGAGCCATCTCACGATCAACGTACCCGTGACGATAAATGCAGCTGTGAGTTTCAATACCGCCGTGACCTTCAATGCAAACGTCACTTTTGCAGTCGGCACGACCGTCAACTTCACTGGCGTTACTATTGTTGGTCTGTCTCTCAACAATTACACATTTAACAACACTACACTGACTGGAAACACGACCATCAACATTGACCCATCATTCCCACTGACGAGCAATCTGACCATCAACGTTCCCGTGACCTTCAACGCGAATGTCAGTTTCAATACCGCTGTTACCTTCAACGCAAACGTGACGTTTGCGGTCGGCACGACAGTCAACTTCACCGGTGTCACCGTCACTGGCTTGTCACTCAACAATTACACCTTCAACAACACTACGCTGACTGGAAACACCACCATCAACATCGATCCATCATTCCCATTAACGAGCAATCTCACCATCAACGTCCCCGTAACGTTCAACACAGCGGTGACCTTCAACGCCAACGTCACTTTTGCGGTCGGCACGACAGTCAACTTCACCGGCGTCACCGTGACTGGATTAGTTTTGAACAATTACACGTTCAACAACACCACGCTTACCGGAAACACGACCATCAACATTGACCCATCATTCCCGTTGACGAGCAATCTGACCATCAACGTGCCAGTGACATTCAACAACACAGTGAATCTTTCCGCCGCGCTCACCATCAACCTGAGCGGTGGAACAACCACCATTATAAATGGTTCGTTGAACCTGTCGGCCGTCACCAACATTACGATGGGCGCACAAACGTGGACGCAGAACATCACACTTGCACCAGTCGGACCAGCAACCTCCATTCAAATCGCCGGTCCTCAGCTTGATTTGTCGGCCACGGCTGTCCTTTCACTTTCGCCGGTACTCGCCATTGGCGTTTCCAACGTGACGGTCACGTCTACTGGTGGTGACTTTGTGCTTAATTTGGTCCAAACACCAGGCGTTAGCTTCAAGCCATTGACGAGCGCGCCGGGCGGCAATCCTGTCGGATCACAACGTCTCTGGTACAACAGCACCATCAACCGTCTTGTGAATGAGACTTCGAACGCCGTCGCCTACCTGTCTGACATCGTCGGCGTTGGTGGTACTTTTGACAATGCCGTCATCAGAGGACTAACACAAATCACGGCGCTGGGCGCTGGACCAAACCAATTGGACGTATCTGTGCCCGCCAACTTCACGAGCTCTGTTACGGCACCTTACATTACCATCTCTCCTGCCGTTGCAGCCAATCCAGGTGGCGCGGCGACGCTGTGGGTCGACTCAACAGCGAATACACTGGCGTTTGGCGCCGGAAGTGTACTGGTGGGCACCTCACCGACCTCGTTTGGTTACATACCAGTGTACAGTGGTTCTGGCGGCCAGGTAACAACGGTGTCAGTGATACAGCCTGCCAAACTGGATAGGCCTATTACGATTACATCCACCAACACCAGAGTAGCAACATTCAATTCAACAAATGCAACGTGCGAATTCATCATCGGCAACACCACCATCATCAGCAACCGTGGTATGATTTCGCTTGGAAACGGAGCAACACCACGATGGTCATTGGGCACAGATCGAAACCTCGCCGCCGCAGACGACTTCTTCATCTTCCACAGCGGTACACACGCACTCATCATCAACGCATCTGATCAAATCATTCAAGCTGGATATGGCTTCTCATCGGCTCGTTATGATGTGGTTGCATCGGCTTCCAATCCTGGCGCTGCGACCACACTGTGGGCAAACAGCGTGAATGGAAACGCTCTTCAGTATGGCGCATACAGTCTATTGCAAGGACTCGCACCTACAACGGTGAATGCGATTCCAGTCTATTCCAGTGTCGCAGGACAGGTGAGCGTCACGTCGACGACCATCGCGGCGACGCTACAACAACCGCTCAGTATTTTGTTACCGACTAACATCACAGCCATCACCGGACTAACCATCAACGGTCAGGTGACGAACCCGGGAGGAGGACGCGTTGAAGTTCGTGTGCAGAATACGAACGTGAACAACCACGGTACCGCACTTTTGCTCGGTGCACCGCAGGGCGCTGGAAGTTCCACGTGGGCTGTTGGTACTGATCTGCTCATGTTCGGACAGGACAATTTCTACATTTCACACAATGCACTTGGAACAACGCCTCTCAGAATCACGAACACCGATTTGGTCCTCATCTCAACTGGCATCACATTCACTGGGTTGATTGGCAATCCTGGCACGAACAATACTGTGTGGGTCGACAGTGCAACGTCTTCTTTGATGATTGGCAACAATTACGTCATTTCAACCGGCAATATGCTCAATTTGCTCAATGTTACTTACTCCGGAACTTGGACCATCAACGTCGATATAACGTCCACAACAATCAATGTCGAGGCTTCGCGTATCGGTAGCCATGTCATGGTGAGATTTGCACCGTACACCTTCTTTATCGGCGGCGCCCCTGCTTCGCATGGTTCGCTTCTTTGGCTCGCCCCCGACGCCGGCTTTATGAACGCCATGGACCCCACCACTTCGAACGACGGTGTACTCATGTCAAACTGGGGCCTTATAAACCGTACATGGATCGCCGACCCGGACGACATCGCCCTCACCAAGGGCTGGATGTGGGATCAAGCATCGGGTCACTTCTTATTCGCACGATACGGCAATATGAGCCCGATCGGTATTGGACCAGGTGATTACGATATCTACAAAGTTGAAACGCTACGCTCGACTCAAATGCAGTACTACATCTAAGTCGTCAACAAAAAAATACTCCACTTACGCCAATGTAGTGATTGATTGCTTGGCGACGCATGGTGCAGAGCGTACCCGTAAATCGGCGATTTTGTGCTTCTTGTCCTCCTTCATCACGGCCATACAGAACATGCCACATGTAAGCAAATAAACCAAGAAGCGCTTCTCCAGTATCGCAGTGTTGGCTATTGTACTAGGAAATTGAAGTTGGGTTGCTGGGCACTACGCGTGGGCATATGCGCCGCGGGTGTGCCTGTCAGGAGTACACGCTTATCCGGTAAGGTATATTGTGCATGAAGCCGGCCTCGACAAAATCGTGCGCCGCATGGCATGGTACACAGATTCTGTACATCGCCTTGTTGTGAGCGGAAAAAAAACCTATGCGAAGATGTTTTGTGCTAGCTAGGTCAGCTTATGTTTGCGCGCGCAAACACACAAAAAATATTCTGGCAGTGGCTGTCGTCCAATTCACAGTCGCATAACGACGCGTATTGGACAATTCACGAATCATTTTCTTCTTGACCAAGTAGGATATCGACACGTTAAGCGCGTTGCTCATTCTCGACTAACCATCAGAGTTGTTAAGTCGTGGATCGCGGATGAGAAGGATAAACGACTAAGTCATACGGATGAGAGAGTGGATAGATATGGATGGTCATCCATGACTTAACACCCCTGCTAACCATGTCGGACTGCTGCAATCACGACGATGGCGGCAACAAGAGCCGTTTTAATAAGCTCTCACTTCTCGAGTGGCTTAGGAAATTCCCACCTACTTTAGTTCAGGATTATGTGGAGAGCGAGGAAGACTGGAAGAGCCGGTGGTCTTTCTTTCGTTCTTTGTGAAGAAAAAAATTGAACACGCGGAAGCGAGGAAAAAAAAAACAGAAAAAGTAGTCGGCTGTAGCTCCGCGTAAACGAAAAAAGATGGCCGTTCCCCACGTGCTGGGTCATGTCAAATACCTGAAAGACGTTGACATTGACGGCGCGGTCATCTCTGGTCCGGTGACACTTCATGACAATCTCATCTTCGGTGGCGCAGGTCCACAAAGCATCATTCTCAACCAACCTGTATACGTGACAGCAGGAGCGAGTGACATTTTCGATCTGAGCAATGTGCAAAGCTCGGCCTTCAATCTCCAACCTCGGAGCAGCATTCCAACCAACAATCCACCCGGATCAAAGCGTCTGTGGTATGGAAACTCAGTGGCTACTCCTGTCGCTGCACAGAACCGGTTCATGATCGAGAACAACGTCATTGCCTACATCAGCGATATCATAGCCGCGTTTACGGACGCTACGTTGAAGGGCGACACTAGAATCACCGGAGGCGGACCCGGGCTCAATCAGCTCACCGTCTTAGTGCCGTCGACCTTCAGCGGCAATATCACGGCAACGAACAATGGAAGTACATACACTTTCCACTCTGTGATTCTTCAACCACGAGCATCGAATCCCGTCGTCAGTACCACCGACCTCTGGTACAACACATCGGCGCCTCTTCAACCCGGACTATTCTTGGGCAACAAACTCATACCTGCACAGGAAGTGCTTAGTATGAACTGGACGTTGATCAATCCGGCTTCGCCATCATACACTGCTCTGATGCCCGTCGTTGTGACCAAGACTGGCACGACAGTCCGGGTCGAATGGGCTCTCAATGATTCCATCGGCTTTACTTGGATCGATACTGGAACCTATACGGTAGGTCAATATCCACGATTGCAACCGACTGGTTTGCCCACGACGTGGATGCCGCTCTCCAACGCACCAATCCCACCTGCACTCGCGGGTTACATCTTCTCATCTGCGACCGGATTGTCTTATGGAGCTGGTACTTACACATGGGCTAGTGATTGTGCGCTTGCTTGGGTGCAAGCGAGTACTTCGTGGGGATTCGCTTCTATTAGAACACAAGCTCAGTTCGTGGAAGCATTCAACAATATCCCTCCAGTCCCGCCTTTTACCGGTCAGTATTTCTACAATACCATACAGTTCATGCCAACTTCATGGACGTACTCGACACAACCTTACCTGTAATGGGTATTGAAAATTGCGCGCACTTTGCTTTGGAGTTTGGACGTCGTCGAAATTGAACATCACGCCGCCCATGATGATTTTCCCTGTGTGTTGTAACAGCTCCGATATACACTACTGCCAAAACGAACACGAATACAGTCCGCCATACAATAAGTCTATATACAGGGAGATATGGGTAATTTTCTTCAGATAGATATTTCTTCTCTACATTGTTGTTAGCACGATACAGTCTCCAAGCAATCGACGGGTGTAGGCGGGGTTGCAATATTCAATTCGTAATCGAATTGGAGGTCGTTGAGGAAGCCAACGTTATCACCTTCACCAAACCCAGTAGTTCCGTCAGAGGTGCATCCGATGTGAATCTCGCCAGAAGGCAAGAAAGAGAACCATCCCTTGCCAGGCGCGGTCGTATCATTGCACGTAAAACCATCGCCAAGTAGCATAACAATTTGTGCTGGTCTGAATTGGGGCGGAACGAAGTCCTTTGCCAAGATAGCAACGCCACCAACGCTTTTGGCAATTATACGACATAGCCTACCGGTCACCGTATTTTCGCCGGTCTTGGCGAGCGTAACAGTACCAGTTGGATACATTGGCCAGATTGTAGATGTCATTTTAGTGACCGTTGAAATGTTTGCATTCGGTATCTCGCCAGTAGAGCCACTCTTGTTCCCATTTGCGTGTTCTTCAGCATGCACAGCGCACGGGGCTTCCGATGAAGAGGCAATATCCATGTGGTTTGGAGGGGTGTCCGAAATTAGGCGCGGCGACTATTTCTTTTTTCTAATAACTGCGCATGTGTATATTGTGTGCGCAGACCGAATGGGGACCGATTGTCCAATTTTGACAAAATCACAATGGGAGAGATATGGAGAGAGAGAGAGCACTGAAATTGGACAGCCCGGGGGGGGAGGGGTGGGGCTGCACTTTTTTTGGCGATATCTGGGTTTTTTTAGTACATTGGACAATGCGCGCATATTCTTCTACATCATTTGTATACTACATGACGGTTACACGTATTTCTTAATGCAAATCGTGAATCAGTTGTCACAATTTCCAAATGACCGTATCTGGCGCTGGTGCGAAGCGCAAAATCGTTCTGTGCGTGTATATCGGCGCCCTTCTCCACCAAATGTTTGACCATTTGTAAAGAACCATATTCAACAACGCTACCGAACGAAGTTATGTCAATGTCATATTCGTCATTCATCGTATGAGCAGTGCACTGCCGTAGGAATAAACAGAACGTTTGTACGAACATCTCCATAATACCGGCAGCGGTTTATTTTCCTTGTTTGCCACGCACACACGCGCCGCGCAGCTAAAGTTCGGCGAGGCCGAACTTCAACTACTCCTCGTGACTGGGGTCTTCGAATTTTTTTTTGGACGCGATTCGTGAATAATCAACAACCACTCAATTTTGGAATGGATTCAAAAAGTGAACAAATATTTTCGAACGCATCGTTCATTTTTTTTTTTTGGGCCGAGCGCGGATAATATTCGGCATGTTTCGTTCGATTTTACAGAGCATTAGTCGTCCCGCCACCATTGGCCGCTGAGCGATTGACAGTGTAAGTTGAAATGTGGCCAGTACCCCGCCTCAAACTTATTTTATGCGCAAATATCGTGATCCGTCGACATACGCGGGCGAAGATGTATGTGCACGCTGCGGCGATGGATGGCCAAATTGCACTGATATCGATCCAACCACCAGCGAAAATATTCCTGCGCGAAAACCTGTCATCGGTATTGGATCGATGAGAATAAGAATGACAAGGGGATGGTAGTGTGCAGCGCGTGTAAGCAAGCCATCAAGTCCGAAAATTCTACAAATGCTTCTATCTCAATTGTGGAAAATGTACTATAATAAATCGGATTTTACAATAGCCAAGCTCGAGATTTGAGTTCGTTTCACGTTGCTCGTTTATTTTCTTCGGTCACACAGTCGGCAGAATGCCATAATTTCCAAATAGCCAGCCGATTGGTACTGTGCCGGGATTGATGAACCGTAGTCTTGTATACTCTACTTGCAGATTGGAGGCATTGACGAGCTTTCGCCGTTGGTTAGAAATCATTTCGGCAGTCGATGACACAAACGGCAAACGTTCTTCATCACTCCTACAGTCGCCTTGACTACGGCCTGGTATGATGAACTGGAACCGACCAGTCACCTTTACCAATTCAATACGCCAAATCTTGTCACAGCTTATTACCAATTCCAATTGGTCCAGCGCCAATTGATCTGGAAAGTCTTGTGACGTGGTACACAGTTCCAGTTTCTTCAACGACGATGGCAGTGCGCTTAAAAATTGGCTTGTAATTTTAACAGGCGTCTCGCATGTAAAGTATTGTAAACTTTCGGGCAGTGACACGTTGGACGTCATCCACACCGTCATATTGTCTGGGCACCACGCCGACCATCCTATTGTCAGCGTCTTGAGCGCCCCTGGTGCACATTTCGTAGAAAGTAAAGCAATGCATTGCTCCAGCTCCAATGGCTCGTGTACTTTGGCGGTTATGTGCTCGGCGACAATGCATCCGTCATCCAACCTCATCATGTCGTTCGCAAATACAGCCTGATTCCACGCCGTTTGTGCAATATACAGAGACTTTGTCGATGGCATGGACATGAGTTTGGAGAAGATCGAGCTCTCCTCCTTTACCCAAGCACGAAACACTTGTAATTTAAACGTGACCATGTGACCAATACGACGGCACAATTCATAGAGCTCATGCGTAGTGTATTTCTCCGATTCGGTCGCTATGTGAAGGTAACCGTCCTCTCCTGATACACTTGACAATAAGCGAGGCATTTGATCCGCCTTGTGTACGTCCAAGCTCCAAAAGACTGCTTCGGACACGTGCATCAATTTCGGCAGTAAAACACGGTTGGTTGTCCCGTCAATGTCACAATCATCCAATTCACCATTCAAGGTCTGCAGATTTGGAAACGCCTCTATGAACGAAGTCCACTCGCTGTGGGAAACGGCAGTACAGTTAATCGTCAAGTCCGTCAAATTGGGATGTTGCGTGCAAACTAACGGTAACGAAGAATCTGACACGGACACCGCGGTCAATGTTTCGGGTAGATAGAGTGTCGTCTGTTTATCAGATGTCCAGTGCGACATTGTCAATGAGCGCAGAACGGGGCAATCTTGTCGAAGATCAAAAATGGTGCGGCGTGAGCGCGATCGATAATTGGATTTTGTAACATGCCACTCCAAATTGAACAAGTGGCTCGCATTTGGACGAATCACACTGTTCCATAACCATTCGCCGCTGATGCTCGGCGCATCGTACGTGTTGATAACAAGATGAACGAGACCAGGGGCGATGAGGCAACCAGCCCAAGTGTTTGCAGACGAAGATTTACCATACTCGGCGTCGTCATCGTACCGACCGTAAGATGTGTCCTGGTAGAATAGGCTAAGCTTTGTCACGCCCGGTAACATGTACACCGTACTGGGCAGCTTGGTGTATGATGGCCACCATCGTAAAGCGAGCGAATGTAATGACTGCCACCCATGATAGGTCGGTGAGGAGGCATTCAAATTGGTTGCGCCCGGCTTTGGAAGGACCAGAATTCTTTGCCTCACGAGATTATCCAAACATACGTTTTCTGCGTCATAGATACGCGTCAAGTCGCCAATACACCGTTTGAAAACACGGCACACCCAGGAATACAATATGTCAGTGTAGTTCTCACCGTGATATCCGATGTCGAATAGCCGATCATGCTGAGCAATGCCACTTTCTTCAAGCTTCACGCGTTTGATGGTTTTGACATATAGAGGTTTGTTGCGGCTACCCACCGGTAAGCAATGCCAGTAGGACAATACTAGATCTCTGCACTGCAAAAGTTCCCTTTGAATGCGTTTACTGCCGGTCATCCACAGGACGCGAACATCTTTCCAGCAAAGATGGCATAGTATCACATTCCATGCGTCCGAACCAATTCGATCCATGTTTAATGTGGGATGATTGTTGCTCGAGCCAAGACTGACCGAGTCATTGGTTGAAGAAGACGCGTGGCCATGTGCACAAACGTCCGGCTTGTGTATTGCCGAAACTCATTGTGTTTGCCGCGTGACAATTCTCTGGTGTTTGTACATAAACCGGGTATTCTGTTCTTTATTTTAGAAACGGGGCCTTTTTGCAAGTCCTCCTTTTGCTAAGCTAGAAGTAGTCCGCCAAGTATTTCGCCAATAGTGTCTCAAATTGAGGATTATCATTGTCTATAGATGTGCATGGTGGGATATTCCGGGACACGAGTTGAGTGTACACGTCACTGACGAGTATTGAAACAGTACCTTTGTGTGACTCGTGCCAACTCATACAGATAGCAAGGAGTTCGGCGCCGCCATCGGCAGAGTACATGCTTGTTTCATACGACCCATAATAAGTCAGTGTGGACTCCGCCAGTAGCGATTCAATTTTAGCTGCCACGGAATAACGATTGCAGGATGCAACAGCCCGATTCGGCTTCTCTGTGCCCGCGCCCAAGGATACTAAAAGACTTTGCGTCTCTTCATCCGGGAAGCACAGTCCAATCAAGTGGCGGATTTCATCAGCGTCAGAATATTCCAACATCTGGCCTTGGTGGGGCAAGGCGACTTTGACTGTGCGCGCCTTGTTTAATACTTTCAAGCGCACATCTTCTTCTCAGCGCATTGCTGCAAAACATTGCGAGGCGAAACAGTCAAACAACTCACGTGAATATTTTCCGAACCAATGTGGATGATTTGCAAATCCGGATCGCCAAGCTCGGAGCGTAAATCAATTTCCAGTCGCTTTCGAACATCCGTCCTACTCTTGCATCCGAGCAAGAGCTGGGCTCGTTGGATGGACATGGACGGAATTATAATGTTGAATGGCCACGCATTCGCAGCAGCGTCCATCAGAGGGCTGTTGCTGACGTGGAAGGTAACAGTACCAAAGCCCAAGTTCTGAGAGCCTCTATGCGATACGGGATGCTCGGGGTCGGGAGTAGAAGGGCTTTCCATCTTGGTTGGATCGGTACACTATGCGCGAGTATACAAGACGGACTGAAGAGCACCAGCCGGGAAGACAAGAAAGACGAAAAGTTCTCATTTTTTTTTCTAAAAGCTAATTGTCTCGAATCGAAATTATTTGCATACACACTCCACTTCCGCCACGTGCACCGCGGAAAGTGTCGGACATTTCCGCTAAATATTGATATTGGCGGAAATGGACTCAGTTGGGACTGCAGTATTTTTTTTATTGGTTTTTTTTCCATACAGAAGGTCATTGCAGTGCAAATTGAAATCAAAACAGCGAAGGAATTCACAAATTCGATGCCGTCGTAGTTGCGGGTGCGTCTTTATCCGCATTATCAATCACTGCAGGCGCGGTGTCGACAATCACATCCGCGGGACCATTTCTGGAGAGAGTTGAATTGCACAGGCCACCAGAAGGCGAATTAGTGGACTTGGATGTCGCCGCGGTACGGTTAATGTGCGCCTGCAGCAATTGCACAACGTCGTCATGGCCTGCGTCAGCACTTAGCCATAACGCCTGGCAATGTACGGCATCCACATCAGCGCCCTGTGACAACAAGTATTCGACCATTTTAAGATGACCAATTCCAGCGCTAGCGCGCAACGCGGCATCACATCTCGCGTGGATATTTGCACCGTGTGACAAGAGTAACTTGACCACCTGCAAGTGTCCCTTAACTGCACTCACACGTAACGGAACATCATCATGGACATGAACGCCCGCCTTGTATGACAATAGTAATTTCACAAGTCCGACTTGACCTCTTGCAGACGCATCTCGCAATAGAATGTCATCGCGAATATGTACATCAGCGCCCTTTTTCAGTAAAAGCTCGGTCACTTCGACATGATTGGCGTTGGCAGCGAATATTAATGCTGCACTGACACTGACATGATGAATATTGACATCAGGCAATGCGAGTAGAAATTTCACAACATCAGCGTGACCTGCAAGTATAGCCGAATGTAGCGCCGCGTAGTCATATGCGTTTGGATTCGCACCGGCCAATGTGAGATGCTGAACAATATGCAGCATGCCACCTGATGCTGCATTGACTAACGCCGCATTCATCACATTGGTATCGTTATTCAACGACAATAGATATTGCACCATTTCCAATTGTCCAGTCGACGCACATGCTCGCAGCGCGTAATCGCCATAAGAATGGGCATTTGCACCAACATATACTAGATATTTCACCGTTTTCAAATGACCGTTGCGTGCGCTCGCACGCAGCGCAAAATCATCATCCGCTTTTGGATCTGCACCAAGCGATACCAAGTATTTGACGACCTTCACGTGGCCCTTCGCTGCACTTTTGCGAAGTGCAAGATCATTTGCACATCTAGCATCCACGCCAACAGCCACCATACAGCGAAGCACTTGCAGGTAACCGAGTGATGCCGCCAATGGCAAAAGCCATGTGCAGTATTGCAAGAGGATGCCACTGACCAACAATCCAACCAAGATGCGGAGAAACCATGTCATAGATACACTGTCTCCATTCAGACCAACATGCAGGCTTACGTAACCACATTCAATACTAAGATAGAATGGCATAAAAAACACCAAGACTCTCAAACAATTATCGGACAATTTCATGACGGGGCGATTGTGTATGTGACCAAGCGCCGCGCTCAATCAAGACTGGCATGACAACAGCCATGCCCGGGTCGGTTCAATACTAGTTTGTGTTTCTGCTAGGACACAAAAAAAAATTGTGTATGCTCTTTGATTATTTTTGTGGCGCACTATTTGTGTTTGCCACGCGCTGCATGGCAGGGGTGTTAAGTCATGGATGACCATCCATATCTATCCACTCTCTCATCCGTATGACTTAGTCGTTTATCCTTCTCATCCGCGATCCACGACTTAACAGCTCTGCAACACAGTGTCATTGTCCACACGAATATTCGCGCCATGTTTCACCAACAGCATGACCATGTCAAGTACCTGTTAAGAAAAGGCGCTAACGTACATGCGAATTATGATGCAGCGGTACGTTTGAGCGCCACTAATGGTCACTTGGAAGCAGCGTTGTTAAGTCGTGGATCGCGGATGAGGAGGATAAACGACTAGATCATACGGATGAGAGAGTGGATAGATATGGGTGGTCATCCATGACTTAACACCCCTGCTGCTTGGAAGTGGTCAAGTGCTTGGTGAAGAAGTGCGCAAATATTCACGCACATAAGGATTATGCTCTGATCATAAGTGCTTACAAGGGCCATTTGGACATTGTCGAGTACTTGGTGGCAGGGGTGTTAAGTTATGGATGACCGTCCATATCTATCCACTCTCTCATCCGTATGACCTAGTCGTTCATCCTTCTCATCCGCGATCCACGACTTAACAACTCTGCGACTAGGTCATACGGATGAGAGAGTGGGTAGATATGGATGGTCATCCATGACTTAACACCCCTGGTCGTTTATCCTTCTCATCCGCCATCCACGACTTAACAACTCTGCACCGTGCTGCTGTTCTGTACCCGTTCAAGCGATCATTGTAGCTTGCATTAACAACGTAATATGCGCTCCAGTCCGCCATACAATATAACTGCCGTTACATATCTCTCTGAAGAAATTTACCCATATCTCTCTGTATATAGATTTATTGTACGCCGGACTGGACTGAAAAAAAATAGTTCAACGCCGGCGGCTGTCCGAAACTTGTATATTCGGAATGTCGCACTGTTGTTTGCCACACATCAAATTCTTGGACGGTGTTGAAATCCAAGATTCCAGCATTACAGGTTCCAGCATCACAGGTTCAACTGTTGAAACACCGTACATTACGCTTTTTCCGCCAGTGGCAGCCAATCCCGATGGTCCTACGACATTGTGGATAAATTCCGTAGGCGATTCACTGTCGTTTGGGAATGGCAGTGTATTGGTTGATCAATCGCCCACGGATCCAACGTATATTCCGGTCTACTACAACGCAGTTGGTGGTGTTACTACTGCGCCTACCACAGTGTCGGCTAATTTGGCAAGACCGCTTGACATTAACACGACCAATCTGAGAGTCGGAAGTTTCAGGTCCAGCGACATGAATTGCGAGCTTGTCATTGGTACCACGTCGGCGAGCACTAACCGAGGCATGGTGTCGTTTGGCAATGGCGCTACGCCGCGCTGGTCTGTTGGCACGGACCGCAATATGAACGGTGGTGACGACTTCTTCATCTACCGCAACGGACCACGCGCACTGTACATCAACGCGAGCGACCAGATCGTTGGTGTGAACTATGGCTTACGAGCAACGCGATATGATTGGGTGGCGCTGCCCAGCAATCCCGGTACGAGCAACACAGTCTGGCAGGATAGCGCGAGCTCATGGCTGATGTTCGGTAACGACACCATCCTCACAAACATCAATTTACCAGCCTTCTTGAATGTGACGTACAGCGGTACGTGGACACTCTCATCGCCGTGGTTCGCAGCGAGTGTTCCCGTTGTTGCGAGCGCAGTCAGAGTAGGACGACACGTGATGGTAAAGTTCGATCCCTTCGTAGCAAATTCCGCTGGCATCGGAGCAGATTACGTGTACATCACACCAGACGCTGGATTCCTGGCGCAGATCGGTCTCGGTGTGCAAAATGACAATGACATCATCGCACATTACGGTACATTTATCTTAGTGACGAGTGGTGCTCGCGACAATGGCCTTGGTTGGAAATGGCAGGCTTCTTTTGGCCGATTCGTGCTGTGCATGGATATCCCATTAGTATGGGCTGCGAGTACCATCACTTCCTTCAACGCTTCTGGATTCACATACATGTCCTTTTACGTCTGAACCGCACAATGCACGTATCAAATGTACTTCTTCATTGAAGATTTCTTCAACTAAAACACATCTGTTTTTTTTTTCAATTTGATAGCGACGAGTCCATTTCCCGCAATGCACATCGTGCGTAAGTGGGGTATGAGAGCAAAATTGAGAACCGAATTTTTATGCGCGCATTGCTGGATAAAAAAAAGTCACCGTGCTAGTTCAACGACGTGGTCTTTTGCAATAAAATACAATCTTCTCTGTAGGCTTGCGCTCAACAATTTAACATGGACTCGGTCAACAACAAGATTGCACCGGCAGTATGCTGCCGCCCGAGCTCGTAAAGCAGATGGGAGGCGCTGGCAACATTAATCAGCTTGTGAAGCAAATGGGCGGTCTTGGAAACATTGGCGGCATGTTCAAATGAAACGGAGCAAACAAGAGGGCACGATCGGGTGTGTGGTGAAACGCGATGAGATGTAGGTCAATATACAACTTAAAGTGTTCAACACGATTATATTACAGTGGGGATTAACGATTAACATTCTTCCCTTTTTGCCGTTACCGCCTCCAAAATGGAATCACACTACAATTGAGTTCACGTCATCCTCCGTCGCCGGTTCACCGTTGTATAATGGTGCAACGGAAATTGCGCATGTATTGCCAAGTCGCCATTCTCGTGCGTGGGTAAAGTCTTTGTAGATGTCCCAAAATTTGAACTTCATAGCAGTGCCAGGGAAGGTACGGCGCTTTTCGGCCAAAGTTTCAAACACCGGCTTGAACAGTATAGAATCGTGGCAATGCTTCGCGTCATCCACGCCCATGGGTCGGGTGATTACTCGACCTTCCACGTGCACTTGTCGAATGCGCCACAATAAATCATGATTTACCAGCGCGACCAGTCCAGATGTAGCCATGTCCATGCCACTCGCCAAGGTCGTATTTTGCAGCTTTATACGCAAGTCGGTGACACTGTTTGGTATAATGGACAGGATGGCACCATTGATGATGGACATGTTCAAATGTAGCTCAAGCACTCGCGAGGTCGATGACAATACTGGCAATGGGAACGTAATTGAATGCGCCGAAAACGGATTCATGTCCCACGCCAGATGAAGGACCAACTTCTGGATTTCAGCATTATTGTCACCCGAGATCATGTGGAGCACGTCACGTAGGCGCTGCTCATTTACGTTCGATTCTATAAATACGCGCACTGACGGGACTTTGATTACCATGTTCTTCGACTTCAACATGTAGGTATGCGTATCGGTGCGTGATAATAAAGGAGCTGTGTCAGCTTCCTGTTCTTCGTCGACGAATTCCAGTGTCGCCATATCTGTCTGTGGATGTGACAATAGTTGTTTGTAATACTCTACATGGGCGAGTGGAACCGGATGTGTAACATCTATCCATACGTTCATCAGAGGCGGATGCGTCATTTTTGCGAACGCGTCCAATAACCACGGTATATGATGGGCTTTTATCTCGCTGCCATACTCACCAATGCCAATAATCGGCAATCGGGGGTGTATGTGTTCCAATCCAACAAACAGCTGATGCCCGAAATACAGCAATAGAAGGTCGAATGCATCCGACGACAATTGCGTCAAGTTATGACAGTACGGAGAGAGGCCTCGCGCCAATTCAACATCAGCAACGACTTGTCGATAAGCGCACAAGTGTAATGATTGTACGGATGGACACGCCTCCAGTATCGAAATCAAGTCCGACAGTACAAGTATTTCTGTTTCGATAGAAAGTTCCGACACGTCCGAGTGATGACTGGCAAGCATGGGCATTTTACTGGATATTCCGGACCCCGTATAACCGTTCTTCAGTGTCAATGACGTTACGTGTGGCGGCAACCAAAATGTCGTGTCGTGGTCGAAACATTCGAACGCGACCGTGTGTAGTCGAGGGGAGACATCTCTGAAATCCAACATTGGCCGGGGCGCCATTCTGTACACGCCAGCAGATTGACCAATTTTAAGAACTCGCTTCCATTCCAATCGTTCCAGTTGTGACGCGTTTGGATGAATAAATGTCCTGTAAACCCAGCTATCGAAAGATATTGGATGTGTTGTACGTATGGAGAGATGAACAAGGCCTGTCGCAATGACGACGTTATCGCTCATGTGAGATGCATCGCATTCGTGCTCGTAAATATTGCAAACGAGATCGATTCGTGTAACACTAGGCGGTAGTGTCACGTTCGTGTTGCCTGATTGATTAACCAAAGAAGAACAAGCGGTAATCCTCAGCGTGTGGAGTGATTGCCAATGATTCGTCGATAAGGATGGCGAGCGCGGGAGCGTTGTTGTGGAACAAGGCATGGAAAGATGCCCAATGTTGGGATTCAGCGTTTGCATGGCCCACTCATACAGCGCGACCGACGATTGCACACGGTCTTCCTTTGTTTGGCTGTTGTGGGGTATACGACACCTTTCAACACATAGTGACAGATTCTTTATGCGAGAGAGGATGTAATGTACGCGCTTGTCACCAGTCATCCACAATTTGCCGATAAAGTAATACCAGCCAAGATATTCGACGACAAGCTGCCACTCGGCAAGGCCAAGTTGATTAGTGATATTCGCTTGCATTGAAGGACAGCGTGGGTGCGAATGATGTGGCATGTTCACTTTAGGTCAAGGCACAAGAAATGATTTGCCAACACAAGTGATTTCTTCTATTCTCGTACATCTTCACTTTTGTGTGTGTGTGTGTTACTCTTCCCGTCTTCGCCATTTGCACACACTCGCGGACGGATTCGATGCGCAGGATAGGTTCTGAATTGAAATTTCGTCTTCAAACTGGCAATACAGCGGACGTCAACAGTAGTAAGCATGCAATCAAAGACAAGCTTTATTCGAATTCTCATCTCGCAAGTATTGTTCCGCGAACACAAACGCGTGGCAATTCACCTTCGTGTTGCCACCGTGGCGCTGCTATTAAAAAAAAAATACACAATCTTTGCTCGATCAGTCACCTACTCACGGCTTTCGACCAACATCATTCCTCACTACGGCGAGGTCTGGTGAACATCATGAGCGATAATGATATTGCGCTGATTGCAAGACTGAGGGCCCAAATATCTGCGCTAGAGGCGAGAGGTGCTGCTTCGGCGATTACTACTCCCACACTGAAACAACAGGCGCCCTCTCCTCCGTCTGCAGCAGAGACTAGATTCGCTACTCACACGACTACTACTTCTGCACCTAAACAACAGACACCCACTCCCGTCGCTCGTGCAAATGTCGCAACTCACACGACTGATACTTCCGCACCTAAACAACAGACACCCACTCCCGTCGCTCGTGCAAATGTCGCAACTCACACGACTGATACTTCCGCACCTAAACAACAGACTGCCGCTCCCCTCGCTCGTGCAAATGGCGCGCTCTCTCTCTTCCTTGACATGGACGAAGAATCTGATGCTGCCAATGCTCCTACTACCACGCCCGAACAACGGCCTTCCGCTCCCATTGCTCGCGTAAGCGGCGCGCCTTTTCTACCATCCCCCGCTGGTAGATCGTCTCAGGCGCCTTGGCCAATTTCAAGTACTCCTGCGTCAATTGAGAGTGCACACGCGTCGGACAATCACACATCATCTCAGCCGAGAGAGGAAGAAACACAATATGCACAGTCCGGTCGTATGGTCTCGCCCGCGGTGGTCGATAAATACGCTGGACCAAGAGTGACAAATATGGACAGGAATGTTCATTCATCCGTCAACAATGCCCCGGAGACGTTTGTGCGAAACATTTTCCGCATCAACTTATCTGGAAGAAAAGTGCCTGGAGACGATGGCACCTTTCGCGACATACGACAGAGGATGCACGCCAAGTGGGTACGCTGGGGTGAATTGTCGGCCAACGACATGAATACTCTAATCGACGCCTACAACAAATGGATCGAGATTAGAAGGAAGCATCAGGAAACGCTCCAGAATGCAAAATATCGTCTCGTAGACTGGGATATCACAAACAGGCCGGATAGCGAGGCCACCCCATTTGGCGCATCGACTTCTTCCACGTCTCCAAGCAAACCCAATAATCCCAAAAAGCGCACCCGCGAATATGTTTCGGAAGATGACGGCGACACTGGTACATCGCCTCCCGTTGCGAAAAAGACGAGCCCAAATCCACTGGCACGCAGTGCCATGTTGCCGAGGTCTGCCATCACCTCCAGCAATCACTCGTTGGACGAGGAGCCAGTGGCCTCTTCCCAGTCCATCGTTGATCCTCCACTTAGGGAGAAGCGCACAAAAATACGTGGCTCTGGCAACCCCGTGCTTGGTTCAGTCAAGTACACGCTGGCCGACGCCATCAAGTCTCTCGACGAGTCGATTCAGAGTGCCAAGAATTTGCGCCTCCAACTCATTGCTGCTCAAACCGCAATGGCGCCCTATTAACCTGTATCCGTGCACTGCAGAACGCGCTGCATATGCCTTGATGATTCGCCAAATATATACCGTAATACTCTCTTTTCCGTATCTCATACTCATCGTTGTTTGCGAGGAGCACGCGAATACAGAAGGACTTGTCGCCTCAGACTGCTGCGTCACTATCGGCATGAGATATGCCTTGGACCAGAGTTGTTAAGTCGTGGATCGCGGATGAGAAGGATAAACGACTAAGTCATACGGATGAGAGAGTGGATAGATATGGATGGTCGTCCATGACTTAACACCCCTGATACACACAAGCTTGCGTGTATGTGAACACGCCACAATAAAAACACAAGGCAGGCTTGGGCTAACAGAAACGGACACTTCTGTCAGTGCACTAGACCATCCGCTGCAAGCGTCAAACATTTGCCGAAAAATATTGAATATTTGGAATAAGTGGCCTAAATCAAATTTGCGTGATGTGCGCGCAAAATTCCACTGTTTATTTTAGCTACAAGTGAAACTGATCTTTGAAGGGGAGACCTTCGTTCAGGTCGTCGAGCACAGCCCGTGTAATGCCTAGGTGCGCCTCCACCGACTCCTCCTCACTCTCCACATGATCCTCAACCAAGGTTGGATGGAATTTGCGAAGCCACTCGAGGAGCGAAAACTTATTCAAGGTACGCTTGTTGTTGTTGCCACTGTTACAAGTGTTTTGAGCCAAGTACTTAGTGTATGCCTCCACTTCTGTCAGAGACATGGTCTCGATGCACGGGAATGTGGGCCCGCCACACGATCGCTGTACTCCATTCGATTGATGGAGGTCGACGGGAACGCGTGGAAGGTTGCTGGACATTGTTATAATAATGTGTGTTGTAGGTGGTCGAGGCTAAGACTGACGTCCGCAAGTCCAACGATGGTGTTCATCAGTGCCACGCACAAGAACGCGCCACAATAAAAAAACACAAGGCAGGCTTGTGTCTTGCTCAATGTGGTCATTTATTAGTCGCTACTCTTACCCTCGTACGTCCAACATCACCCTGCACTACGTAGAACACACGTCATTATGGCTTCGAAATCATTAGATGCGCCTGCGTTTATGGAAGCATTATTGGCCGCGGCATCTTCGGGTTTGGTCGAACGCGTCGGTAGCCTGTTGCGTGAAATTCCAGAGGAATGCATCGTAAAGTCCGTTACAAACTGCGCATTGGTAGATGCCAGCAGGCATGGCCAATTGGAAATGGTAAAGTACTTGGTTGCACAAGGCGCGGACATTCACTCGGAGCAGGATTTTGCATTGCGCATAAGCGCGTCCAATGGCCACTTCGAAGTGGTCAAGTACTTGGTTGAGCACCACGCCAATATTCATGCTTGTAGTGGCGCACCATTAGTCTTGAGTGGAACCAATGGCCACTTGGAAGTCGTCAAGTATTTGGTAGAGCATGGTGCTGATATTCACGCTCAATACGAGGCTGCGTTGCGCTATAGCGCTACCCATGGCCATATGGAAGTGGTCAGGTTTTTGGTGGAACAAGGCGCGGACATTCACGAGAGTAATGACGATGCACTGCGCCAGTGCGCGACAAAAGGCCATGCTGCATTAGTCTGGTATTTGGTGGCAATGGGCGCGGATATTCACGTTTTTAATGACGCTGCGTTATGCGAGAGCGCTAAAAAAGGCCATATCGAAGTGGTAAAGATTTTGGTGGAAAACGGAGCCAATATCCACGCGACTCATGATTTAGCCTTGTACTATAGCGCCGAAGCGGGGCATTTGGAAGTGGTCCAATACTTGGTGGAGCAAGGTGCCGACATTCATGCGATCGACGATCGCGCGTTCCAGAGGTGTGCCACCGCATATCATGTGCAAGTAGCCGAATACTTATTGTCACGAGGTGCCAATATTCACGCGAACAATGACTTTGCAGTAAGGTGGTGTGCAGAGCTCGGCTATTTAGAAATGGTCAAGTTCCTAGTAGCGAATGGCGCGAATGTGAGAGCAGAAAACGATGAAGCACTGCGCCTAAGTGCGTACAACAAACAAGTCGATGTCGTGGCATTCATCATGTACCAAGTCTGCTTTGGATACACCCGAGAGTTTGAATACAAACTTGAGCTGATTCGAGAGTCGCCGTCGTACAAGGAATTCAAGGAAGAATTCGATCGCCGCCGCTTTATTATGCGGGAATTGAACTTGGCGCTTCCCAATGTTGCGTCCGTCTTCCACATACGAAGGATGGCTGTATATGATGAAAGCCCCGCAGCATCATCCAACACTGATTTGTTGGTGTCCGCAGTACACAGTAAGGACATTCGAAAACAACTTGTCGAAATAGCACAGCGACTCCCGACTGACGATACTTTTCTTGCGCGCTGGAAGGCGTTGGAACAATCTGGTGTATGCGAGCCATTGAACTTGGAATCAGAGTTGTTAAGTCGTGGATCGCGGATGAGAAGGATAAACGACTAGATCATACGGATGAGAGAGTGGATAGATATGGATGGTCATCCATGACTTAACACCCCTGCTTGGAATGGGAGAGTTTCGGTAGCATCTAGACGCTCTTGTCAGTATACGTTTACAATCTCTGCAAACCAATGCTTTTATTCATTGCGCATCGTGGACCGGCCAAATAAATAATTGACGTCAACCCAACAAAGCTCTCACTTTTATGCTGTCTCCCTTCTGTTTCGTCAGTCCTTCTCGTCATGGCGTCTCGCACACACAGGGCAACGCCACTGTACTCTAATTCAACAGACACCCACCGTGAATACGAGATCTCTCTAAAATACAAGACATCTTCCTGTGCGTCGACTAAAAGAAACGGTATATTCAGACCTCTTGTTGATGTGCACTCTCCTAACACCATGTTCCCGTGTTTCAGATCTCATGGAAAGTGTGTTTGGACAGGAGCAGCACTGTAAAGAATGGCGAGTACTTGTCGTGGACTACCATTCCATGAGAGTACTGTCATCAGGTTCGTATTTTCCGCTACCAGCCCAGTATTCGCATCATCTAACTCGACTCTTTAGCATGCTCGATATATGACGTTATCAACACAGGAATATGCCTGGTTGAAGATGTTGATGACGAGAAGCGGGAACATTTGCCAGTATTGCACGCCATTTATTTGTACGTCTACCTTTGCATGATCACTCCACTTCCGTCAATGCACGATGTGCATTGAGCAAAATACCCTTTGACCTTCTCCATACTGTAGTTAACAATCAACGGATACAGTTTGACGCCGTGCGCTTCGAGTATATCGAAACTCATTCAAGATTTTGCGCCAACGCCTCCTCGGTACGGAAGCTGCTCGGTCTACTTAACGTCTAAACTCACGCAGGAAATGTTCCAAATGTTTACGAACTGCGCCGTGGTGCCGTATATGCGCATGTTAAAAGAGGTGAACGTGGACTATTTGTCATATGACTCCCACGTATTCTCACTCGACAGCAGAGAAGGCATCGCGTTCCATTTCAGCGATGACTTGTTGGAAGTGAGAGATGCATACCAGAAGGAAATGGCAGATACATTGGCGTCATTATTCGCGGTAATTAATGCCAGGCCTAAGCAGATTCGATACGCACTTCCCGCCGCGCAATTGGCTACTTACACTCGTCGAGTATTGGAAGATTTACCAATCACAGCGGACCCGACATGCAAACTTCTCATTCTTGATCGAAGCATCGACATGGTCTCTCCTCTTTTGCATTCATTTTCCTACTTGGCCATGCTCGAAGATGTGCTCGATGAGGAAGTCGTTGATGACACGTGGACCCAGCAGTATTTGTCTGCCGACGGAGAACGCAAGGAGCGCTCATGTGTACTTGACGAACGCGACCCGGTTTTGCATCAGATTCGGCATATGCACATTTCGGAATAGATCGAGTGGATTGTTGAAAATATTAACAGTTTCGCCAAAACAAACGAAATGAGCAAAGGAGACGCGAAGACGTCCGACTTGAGCGGCATGCAGGCATTTATGCACCAAATTCCAAAATGCCAGGAGCTGGGTGCCAAATATTCCATTCACTTGGACTTGGTGCAGATGATGATCAGGCATTTCAAGGATAGAAGGCTGGAGCAAATTGCCAGTGTACAACAGGACGTATCGACTGGAATTGACGGCAACGGCAAGGCATTTTCTTTATCAAAAATAATGGACGAAATGAAGCTAATGCTCATGGATCATTCGATGCGTAAAAAGGACTTGCTGCGCACGATACTGATACTTGCAACATCGGACAAGTTCAAATCATCGCAGATTGAAGAGTTGTTAAAACTTGGCGAATTTGGAGAGGACGAAACAAGAGCGGCTATCAATATCAAGAAGCTCGCCACAGCTGCAAAAGGAGAAGGGACATTCTTCTCCGGACTTTCGAAAAGGCGCGAGAAGAAGCATGTGAATACCGTCAATTATCATCTGTCGCGATGGACACCCGTCATTAAACAAGTCGTTGTAGATTTAACAACGGACCGACAAGACGAAGACAAATATCCTCGCATGACCTTGTCCGAGCCGGACAGTCCATTTCCGCCAATGCACGACGTGCATTGCGGGCAGTGGAGTGACGGATTGGGTGTATCGCAACCAAGGTCGGCATTGCCGTCGTACAGTACTTCAAAGCCAGCGAATTGCATTGTAGTCTTCATTATTGGCGGCGTGACTTATTCTGAAATCAAGGCGATGTATGACATCATGGCCGCCAATAGAGCAGAGTTGTTAAGTCGTGGATCGCGGATGAGAAGGATAAACGACTAAGTCATACGGATGAGAGAGTGGATAGATATGGATGGTCATCCATGACTTAACACCCCTGCAATAGAGGCGTTGAAATCATCATTGGCGCCACACACATTATCAAGCCAAACGAATTTGTAAGCGACATGTCCTTTTGATTGCCGTGTTCAATGCCAGAATACGAATACCGGTGGTGGCATGACGGAAATAAACAAATTCTACGGTAAGACGTGATTATTCTCTAGCCGTAACGGGAACGCCGCGTGACAAACACAAGCGACAATACACAAAGATGGCATGCGGGTGTACGGTGCCTCGAAATCAGTTGCATCCTCCGCACTGGCAAGGCTAAATGACGTCCATCAGCCCTCGTCGAGAAAAAATCAAGTGGTCACCGGACGAAGTGTCCATTATTCACGCGATTGTGCAAGCGAATATGAAGGGCGACTCGGCGGATTTGACATCCACCGCGCTGCACTTTCTTCAGCACGCTTCAAAAACCAACCGCCATGTTCGTCCATACATTGTGTATAGCATCGTGTACAATAAGGTGGAGCGCATCAAGCGAGAATTGGAACGAGACATTCGCCAGAAGGAAAAGGATCAGGCAAATCGTAATCGAATTGTTCGGCCGGCCAAGAAGACGAGTTCGGCGAGCAAAAAATCCACAATTTCAAAGCGTCCGTCAAATATCGATGATGAAGATATTAACGCAGAGACGGACTCTGATGTCGACGAAACTTTTAGTGCCAAGCCTACTTCCGTCATGAATGATGAACCCCCTTACAAGGAGATTCTCACACGTCGCTTGTCGAATGCCAGACGCTTGTATAATGCGTCTTATCCGCCAGAAGAGCCGCATGAAGTAGAAGATGGCAGTCGAGCCATCCCATCACCTCATGCTCCATTTGATATACAGGCCGTGTCGGAATTGCCAGCAATGAGCGTGACAGGCGAAGTGGAGGCCAGTGGGCTGAACGTAATGTCTGTGCCGCCGCTTGGAAACACGGAGCAACTGTCCCACGGACAACTTACCGATATTGACAATTGTTACAATGTGCACATTGCCATGCTCAAGCGTAAATTCGAGGTGGAAATGATGCAAATGAAGGAGAAGATTAAATTTCTGGAAAATCGACTCGACCTCTTTGTACGCTTTGTTACCGAGACGGGCATCGTGCGCCAAGAAGAACAACTGAGACAAATTCAACATTTGCGCGAGTTATATCAGGGCACTGCACAGCATGAGAATTTATCGCTTTACGGAGTTGGTAACTGAACAAGGCTTGTATCAATAAAGTGGCGTGCCGATACTTTCCCTTCTTTTTTTACTTATTGCACAAGTTCGATTTATTCATTCGTACTTGCCGAGTTTGTCTTCTTGGTCGTTTGGGCACGATGCATTCGCAAAAAATCGACAAGCTCGTAGTGATTCGCGGCAGCAGCATTGTACAGAACATCCTCGTGAAATGCAACACCGGCCTCCATCAAATATTTGACCACCTTCGTGTGACCAGCATAAGCTGCTTCGCGCATCGTCTTGTGGTCGCATGAAGTTAACTTCGCGCCCGACTTTACCAAGTATTTCACAATCTTCAAGTGGCCGTTTTCAGCAGACAATCGTAGAGCCTCGTTATTGTTAGTGTGAATATTGGCGTCGTTCAGGCAGAGCAGTCTAACCATTTCATAATTACCTTTTAGGGCACTCGCCCGCAATGCATAGTCGTCATCGGCGTGAATCTTTGCGCCCAGCGTAATCAAGTACTTGACCACTTTTACATGGCCATTTTTAGCACTACAACGCAGTGCACATTCCTCCTCGGCATGAATGTTGGCGCCCTTCTGTACCAGATATTTGACGACCTTCAAATGTCCCTTCATAGCAGCCATTACCAATGCATTCTCATGTTCGGTACCATGTACATCATACTGCGATGTCACAAATTGGACTGTTTCCAAATAACCACCGACTGCACTTGCGCGCAATGGGTAATGGCCGTTGGCTTTGACGTCAGCGCCAATGGACACCAAATACTGAACGACATTTACGTGGCCATTCGCAGCAGCGTCGCACAATGCCCAATCGTTCCTAATCCTGACGTTCACATTTAGAGACGCCATGTATTTGATGATTCTGATATAACCCCATCTAGCACACCAACAGACGAACCAATCACATCGCGTCGCCAAGCAACTCCCAACAAACTCGCCCAGAATGGGCGCGAGTGCATAGACTACCAATAAGGCGACATTCAAAAAGAGTAGCACACCAGGCATTACGGTGTCGTGTGTCATGTCAAGCACCACGTATAACGCGAGCATCGCAATTAGCACAGATTCAGTCCGCATGACGAGGAAGTGTGAAGTGAAACAAGTGCTAATGTGTTAAGCCCAGTTGTAGGCACAGTACTGAATTGTGTCTGGACTAGGACGGTACGAGCGCGTTGCTGAATTTTAGTTGACCACACCGCAAAATATTTTGCGTATGTGCAAGCGCGTGTTGCCTGAAAAAAAAATATCTAGCACATGCACCCAATCTGTTTGGTTTGACAAGGAAAGTGGACTTGTTTATTCATCTTTTCGAACAATCGAAATTGTGTGGTAAATGAGTTTACCACCGGGCGACCTTGCATTTGGAATCTCCTCAAAGTTAGGACCGTTGTATTCTGAACGATGATCAATCTCATCGACTGTGAAGAGGACTGTATTCATGTTATCGAGTAGATGTGATAGTCCTGCCCATCAACATGCGACTGTTCACGAGTCGGATTCAAAAACCAGGAACAACATGCCTTGTCTTTTGTGTTGTGTGCGCCGCGTGGCAAGATTTACCCAAATACACAAATCTGGGGTTGTGTATACACAAACGAAAATTATGTTTTTTTTTGTATGCAAACAACGCACACTGTTCCTGTACAAACGGAACAAAAAAAAAACCCTTCTCTAATTGGAGCGTCTGATAACATAAATATAGTGTGTCGTTTATCGCCATGTCGTACAGATACTCGGGAGGGCCGGAGCTTCCCAAAAATGCCCCATGGACGGCCAGACTTTCTAGATGGGCCCGAAAATATGACTTCGAATTGGGGTATGCATTACCCAGCGCACTTGCGGCGGCCACATTTTACGGCGTTGGTCATACTGGCGCCATGGTACCTGCCCTCGTTGCCGGCGGTGCATCATTGGCAAGTTTGATTGCGCAACAGGCTGACAATATCAGGAGGTTGTTTGGTTCTCCGTATACGCCAGCCCCAGCACCCAGCTCTGCCATGACCGATGCAAGCTTGTCGCGTGGAAATCCATTTGAGTCTGATCATACATCGACTGCTACAATGGGATATAGTAGTATGAGACCTGCTTACAGTGGTGCTTACGCTAATGCAAATCCGGACGCGTGGTATAAACCTCCAATCCCTGAAGGTGACTGGAGGTCTCGAGCATCACCTTCGGCATACAATTCGCCTAGCGCGAATGCATACGCATACTCGCATGGAAACCCGTTCTAGGCATGTAGAATATACAAAAAAAACACAAAAAACTGGCGTGCGTAAAAAGGAGAAGACATTTGCAACAAATATTGAATATTTGTCGAAAAGGGGACTTTGCATCAGACGAATATTCCATTCATTCTCTTCCTGGCTGACGTATCGTCAACTTGCACAAATGGCGCGTCATTGTCCGTTTGGCATTGATGAGTGGCAAATTATTATCGTCAAATTGCATACTGCTGACATTGGGCGACTTTGGATGAGCGGCAATAATCGCTTGCAGCGAATCCTCTCTCAGTGCCGTGATTTGGAATTTAGTGTCGGTAATGCCGATCCAACGACTTACCATCCGAGCGATGCCGAATTCACCCGTCTGGAACAAGAAGCTGCGCAATACAACTGGATCAGCAAAAACTTCAAGGCGCGCGTGTCCAAGTTGGTGATTGGTAATGTAAACCCGCAGAATGAGGCAGACGTTGTACTCGTAGGCGAGCCACTCGTTCACTGGTTTGAAGGTTGGCGTTCTCTCACATCGTTAACGCTCTGTGCGACCAGTGCAATATATTTTCTACAATACGACGTTCATTTACCGACAACGGTGACTCGTCTCTCAATACATCATGATGGTTATGATTACTACGCTCCTACTTACGGATTTGGAAAACTCATTGGAGATGGCATAACTGATCTTAAAATTCGCACGGCTCGATACATTGGCGAATCGTCATGGGCCTACCGCGTCGTCATCAAACCGAATGGATCGCATTTATCCAAACTCAGCTGGGCATGCGTTCACGTCACTGAATCAGACCGCGCAATGCTCATCTACCGACATTCAATTGACTTGAAGCTTGCATGTCCTGTGCTCGAACATTTATCCATCAAAACGCCCACTTGTATGAAGCGTAAGATGATATCATTACCCGAAAGCGTCACCTCTCTCACAATGCAATGCACTGGTTTTGTGAAGCAAGACGCAGACGTTGCCCTGATTACGACGCCACTGCCGAACTTGACACACTTGAAGGTATTGGCTCGCGTGTGCCGCCAAAACACGAACATCATGTCCATTTTGAAATCAACGCAACACTTGACATTCCTGGATTTGAATGTTTCGTATATTGACGTGCCTGTTGCCACTGCCATCGTCGGCTACTGCCCAAAATTATCCCACCTTACGTCGCAAACGTTTAACTTGTTACATCTACACGACACAGAGTTGCACGTCGCTCACAAATTGGAGCGTGTCACTCCAAGGATTCGCATTCGTCGTCTTTATGCATTCGTCGAGTCTACCTGGTCGCCAGAATACGTCTGGTCAATATGCATGCAGTATCCAACAATACTGAAAGAGTGGCGCTTTGTTGCTAAATGGAAGTCTGGCGACAGTGCTTATTACAAGCAGGTACTCGCACAATCAACGATGAAGCAATTATCCATTGACTTTGTGGAAAGAAGTGACTCGGAGTCGACATCTCATCGAATGATGAATGAGGTCGATGATTTGCGCGTTGCGGCAGAAGACATTCACGTTCGGCTTTTGACGGAAGATGCTGACAAGACGCTTTTAGTTCAAGACGCCATCAAAACGCTGTCCAAAGTATGCACCAACCTGAAATGCTTGTCTTTTGGCCAAGATGACCTTCATATTAGCTCTTTACGTTCACTGGATGCACTGCCCAGCACACTAGAACGACTGTCATTTGAAGGTGTTCAATGTGATGAGACGCGTGACAACTTTATCAGCACGTGCATGTCAATATTACCATCATCTTTACGAGTGCTATGCATCAGTGCTGAAATGGTGCACGCTCAAACCATCATCAACACCTTAGCAGCAGTCGTTGACTGCGAGCGCGTGTGGCAGATTCAACACGTGTCCATCGGCATCAACCAAATGATGTACAACGTCAACGATGATCATTGTATTGACGAGCAAGTAGGACGACTTGACGAGGTTGTTCACACGAAAAATGCCACTTGTCGTCACGCAAAATTCGCGTTGAAGATTGACAAGGCAAGTCCACGTACAGCGTGGCACTGGATGTTTGGAAATTATTGACAGACTTGTATATTTGTTGAGTGGGTTGATGTGTTTTTGTATAGTGCTCGATGACACCGTACAATGGAGACGCAAGTTGAGTAGAAGAATACGCGCGCTTCAACGCTTGCGAGTATTGGACTTGGCCAGTATTTGCTCGGCCAATACGCACCAGTCGAATAAAATCATTTTGGACCTATCCATTGCACTGTACTGGTGTTTTACAAGCCAATTTTGCCACAGTTCGGACGATGGTTCCTTCAGTAGCGCGTGACGTTTGGCATCACACGGAACGCCGCCTCCAACGCAAAATGATCGAATCGTGGTCCAGTCATACGTCGACACCTGCATTTTACTCGTAGTAAACAAATAAGTCATGAGCGCTTCCATTGCGTGCACTGATCGCCACGAGAGATAGTTTTGGCCTTTTGGCGTATGCACGCAGTTCCAAATATGGACAAATACACTCGAGTGGTATATCTTGTCCCTTGCGTACAAAGGACACCCAATGGATCGCAAGCGTTTGAAGAAGTCAACAATGTCAAGCAGACCATCGTCCTGAAATGCCTTGTGTAACATTCGCATCTCGTCCAAAATCTTGAATGGTGTGCCAAGTTTATCCATGCGCATATCGAATGGCTGACATGGCAAGTGGTTGTCGCATCTGGCCATGAGTAAATAGTTTTGAAGAACGACCGAGTAGAAGGAGACATTGTTGCCGTCATCCAAGTGATAGTTTGCGACACGCAGCGGCGTTTTCTCTACCATTGCCCTGAGCCAAATTTGAACGTTGATTAACGTGGACAAGTGGGGGAATTCCTTCGTTTGAAACCTTTGGTAGGGATACGACCACGTCGACATGCCACATTCAGTATTAGGCCACATGCGCTCAATGATAGCTTTAATGTCGACCGGTCTCACATAACTCGACTGCAAACATGTTATCCACTCCTCGAAATCGAAGCAAATTTTTGCAACGTGAATTAGCGTATCAATGTACTTTGAAGTTGTATCATCCAATTGATTGTTGATGGTCGAGTTTTTGAAGACCGAACTTTCAACGTCGGAAAATGAAGGAGCGCGTAGAAGGTGTTCGACGACCGACCAGCGACAATCGCTTACAACAGGCCAGTCGTCCATCTCATTGTAACGATCAATCATTTCGAGTGCAACGTCACCAGCATGTCGTGTAAAGAAGCACTTGTCGCGCTTCATTTCATCGAACGATATTCTCGTCGCCGCACCAAAATCAGCCAACATGACAATCACGTTGAGTAAATAACGTCTCCAATCTTGTGCGCCATTGTCAAAGATAGGCAGCTGAATGATTCTGTACAAGAATCTCGCCCTAAGTTCAAATTGCCTGTGTAGACCAGCATCCAATCTCGACAGCGAGAGTAGTTGGCGTAACAGGGCAGTGAGATGCTGCACGCCTTCCAAGTCGTAGACGCTTGCGTGATCGTCTAGTCGGTACATGAATATGCCGCGCTTTACAAGACTGAGACAAATCATTTCCAATACAATCGAAATGGGCGAGACGAAGAGCTTGCTCGGCAAATCATAGTCAGCAGGCGGCATGTTCCGGTGATTTATGACACGGCTCTTGTCGCGGCAAGACATTGCAATCCATCCATCCTCCTCGTAGCCATGGTACGAATTTTCAAACACGCCATCAACCCAAACGCCACAGTGTTTGCTTTCGTTTTCATTCAAAACGGAGAGGATTGCAGTCAGTGACAGCGCAGCGTTTCTACACGCCTGTGTAAATGGCTCGTAAACAAGACTTATGTCATCCAGTGTCGTGGCTGGATATTGCATAGATAATGTCTTGATTTCCTTCGTCAAGTCGATAATAGGTTGGTGGTCGAGATGGGAAGGCGCAATGACATCCGCCCCGTTAGGACATGCTGCTAAATTGTGCTCGGCATGGTGGTGAGAGATGAAGTTGGTCGCGTAAAATCCATATAGCTTGGCAAGAATTGGGTGCGCACTGGCCGGAAGTGCTGCCAGTTCCGTCAAGTCTGGCGCACTCCATGTCTGCGGCAATACTGACGGCGCGCATGAGATGGCAGATTCCGCTCGTACAACAAGCACGTCCGATGCGAGCGCCGCCGAATCGTTCGATGAAGAGGACGCCGTGAGCACAGACACAGGGCCATTTGACGGTTCGGCATTGGCAATTTTTGCTGCGGGTCGCTGTTCATTCTCCCATTGCGCCAGTGGTATCATTCGCTTCTTTTTAGATACATTTGAGTGCTTGTCACTCATGATGTCTGCAGGATGAATCGGTAAAGAGGAGACTGAGCTCTTGTGTTGCACGGAACTCGAAGCGAGCAGTCTTGTGTTTGCGGCCTTGTGCGTGGCGCGCCCGTTTGTGTTCCACGTCGTATGTGCTAACACAACTGAATTTAAACGAGCGGTTTAAAATGCCTATCTATTTCCGTTAAAAAAAATACACAATCTCATTCATGCCGATAGCGGTCTGCAAAGATAAATTCAGTCTCGCCCTACAACTCGTTGGGATCGCTGATCATCACGATACCATGGATGCAAATGCCGAATCAGAACGGCCAATCGTCGGCACGTTCGATCTCATCAAGAATGATTTGCAAGAAAGAATGCTAATTGCATCACGCGACGCCGCAAGATGCAAATATGCATGGGGGGGGTTGTGTATTCCGATAACGGTGGTGTCGTATCTGCTATCATCGGATATTCCCTTGTTCGCCTTTGTCGGAATATTCATCATATGCACCGGCGCAATGCTTGCCCTTTGGGGCCATAGCGCTGATGCGTATAACCGTTTGTCGCGTCTATTCGCATTGCTGCAATCACTATCCGCCTACCAACAACAAAACCTAATTACAGGCATGTCGGCAATGTTGCTGATCAACGCCCATACTGATTGGCCCGAGGACGTCTTCTGTCGCATTGGCTATTTCGAAACGATGGAAATGGTGCTGACCAATATCAAGTGCAACTTTCCGCAATCATGTGCGAATGTGGTGTAAAGCGGGCATCACACGATACAATGAAAAAAAGGCATAGTGTGCAGAATATTGGAACGAGTACATTTGTTTCAGAAGTGCCGGGCCTTGGCTGGAGTGGTGTTTAGTTTGGGTTGGTCGATGTCCGCAAAGTAAACACGGTCAATTTTATCCATACTATTCATGGCATGACAGATCCACTTTACAACCAAGTACAATAACCACACAATATTCAAACTCCAGAATATCACAGACACGGCGAATAATACAATCGCGACGATTGGCTTCTTTAGCGCGCACACAATTTGCGATTGATTGGCGTAACAAGGAATGATGGTTCCAACCGACGCGCATGTCATTTTTCGCGCAGCACATGTCGTAATATTGAAGATGGAGCTCGCAGCAATGCCACTGTCCACGATGGTCATGAGATCGTACGTACATGTACGCGCTGTCGATAACTCGGAAGCCATCACCTGGCACCTTGCAGGCCAAAGCTGTCTGTTGAATTTGTAATCTTGTGCAATGACGACGGCGCCATAGATGAAGCATACGAGGCTGAAAACGGCCATGAGAGACCACAATGTCCAAAACAGCACCGTGAAAGAGCAGGAAAAAAAGGCAGCGTGTTTAGCGCGACATCCAAAGTAACGACAATTTACAAACAATCGAAATCGCCAGCATCTCTGCTGTGACGTCATGATGATCAAGGCGTCGAATGCACTGAACCTAATGGAAACGCAACCATCCTTTTATTCTCGAATGACTGACTTTTTTTCGTCACGGCAATGTTGAATGTGACGCAAGGCCACTTTTATGTCATCTGGGAATCGGTGGCATTGGTCGTATAAAAAATACGCTTTAACAAGTAGGCAAGAGGACATTGTCGCGATAATCGCTCTACGTTCATTCTTCCAATCCCTAATCCATGTATGCCATTGTCAATATTTTGGCCGGATTTTTTACGGCGTGGCTCAGTGCGCCGTCTGACGGTAGTTTTATCGGAGGACTTGTAGTACCGCCAATATTAAGAGCTGCCTGGACACCGCCTGGATTTGTTTTTGCAATCGTATGGAATATTGCATTCTACGTGCTCGCTAAAGAGTATACCTTCATCAACCCATCGCTCAAATGGACTCATTTCTTGCTCATCCACAGTTGGACGCCGCTATTTTTTGGATTGCACATGTATCGCACATCGCTGGTCGTGCTATTTGCCGTCTTCATAACATCGGTCTGGATTGCTTTTATTCGATTTTTGCACGTAGAAATGCGACACGGTGAATTCTCGTTCGACCCTGCCGAATATGTTGATACGCAAAGCGGCGAAAATCAAGTACGCTTCCACTTTCAGATTACGCCGCCGAAAATGCCAAAACCGAATACATTGTTTTGGATATGCTTCATCACGTGGCTTGCATTCGCCGCTTCCCTAAATCTGTATGCAACTTCGTCAGCTGTTCAGCACGGATATATGGAGGGCAGTGTGCTATCATGCCCCATCAACAAGATGCACCCTTCCCGCATAGCCGACATGCTGTGCAATAAATGGCACTAGGCCAACTGATAATAGCATAGACAAACGGTGAGTTTGACAACTTTTCACTGTGCCTTGAGATTACGTTTCGAAATTGTCCATTTTCGTATACATCACATTCTCGTTTCAGAATGGTAGAATTTTAATTCCACGCACATCGTGAGGTGACGTCGTGTTTGTGGTCAACAGCAAATAGGTACGCTCCTTTGCCGACTCCGTTTCCACGATCCACAAATATGACGACTGAGGGTATGCGTCCCACAGGATGCGGCAACCCGCGATGGCGCAATCCATAATGCACGAACATTCCACCGTAGTCGTCTCTGCTCATGCAATAAACAATAAGGGGTCAGGCAAAGCGAGGACTTGATATATAAGATTGAATGACCAAGACATACCCAGCACAGTAAGATTCTGAGTAAGACCGACCATGCAGATGCTGCTCTTGTCCATATAATATCTAAAGGGAGTTACCATTATTCCTGTCACTACAACAAGAATAATGATTGCAACGGAAGCTGAAAATCGCGATGCCATTGTGAAGGTTGTACGAGACAAGTGTGCAAGTGAAACTGACGATGAGTACTCCTACATTTGTGGACCAGGCGTTCTGAAAAACACAAAGACTGTGCTTGTGTGTGGCAAATACAAATTGTGTATTCTTGTCAGCATTGTGTACATTTCGCATGAAAAGAAAAATTCGTCCAAGATGGGTTATGTTATGTGTTCGCATTCGCGTTCGATAATTGCTTTTATTGTGTGCATGCGCCCGAGAAAAAAAAAATCAACTTCTGATAATGCTGAGATGGTGCTGACCAAGACGTGTCCACGTACTCCATTTTCCGTGTTGTAAATATTTGGCATTTTTTTCTGCTCACGACAACCATTCAGGATAGCCAAACATGCTCTTCAATTTATGAATCTGCGAATTGATCAAAGCAGCAAGGCTAACACCGCCCGCGACCAGAAAAGGAGCAACCGGTCAATGACCAAGTCGTCTCATCATCAAACAGTCGGCCAATTGAGATTAAAATTGATGGTAACGTGGGCGGTGCCGTCAAGACGGCGAGCGGCAATGTTGAATGTGGTGAAATTACAGGCGGCGTATCCACTGCTTCAGGACGCGTCCAATGTCTCCAATCCATCAATGGCAAAGTCAATACCATGTCTGGTTCGGTCACGGACGGCGGCGATGTCGGTGCATCTGCCTCGACCATGTCAGGTTCCATTCACGTTTCTGGCAACGTCATGGGATCCGTCTCTACGATGAGTGGGTCAATTGTCGGAGGCAACAAGTCCTCTACAAAGAGGAAGTGAAGGATTAATATGCTATCATTTGTAACCATGTACCTCCGAAATAATAGTCGCTGAATATTTTCTTTTCTTCCTTGTGTCAAAACATTGATTGTCTAGCAACTCCGCCCTGGTTTGTGTTTTCCACAGTCGACAGAAAACACAAGCACGTACACATAATACACAAGCCCTTGCCTTGTGTACACAAACAGAGTGAACGCTGCCCACTTATGCTCCAACACCAGTCCTGCTTGCAGAGCACTCCGGTACACGTTCACAAATATCAATCACTTCAATGCCACTCATGGGCACGACGATAAATGACTGCGCTACCGTAGAGCAGATTGGTGAGCAAGTTTATGACGTGCCAGGCGTGGCGCATCCTATTCGATCGCCGCAGCCAAAGAGAATTGTCAACATTGTGGCCTTTGAAAAGGCGACGCTACAACAAATCACATCGAGCCGCTTTCCTAGACAATCGTTACAGAACAAGTCCATTTCCGCCAAAATGTCCGACACTTACCGCCAGTGCACGTCATGCATTGGCCATAAGTGGAGTGCAGAGCTGTTAAGTCGTGGATCGCGGATGAGAAGGATAAACGACTAAGTCATACGGATGAGAGAGTGGATAGATATGGATGGTCATCCATGACTTAACACCCCTGGTGGAGTGAATGTCAATAAAAAGATGACAGTGCGAATTGAAGTGGGTTTTTTATTTCTTGCGCCACGGGACATTTTCCACCAATGCACATCGTACATTAGCGTAAGTGGAGTGTAATGACATGATATGTGAGGACGCCTGTTGTATTTGTATTCGAATCCACTTTGAAATTCGGACCATCGAGTTCCGACTGAGGATTGAGCTTTTTGACAGTGAAACGAGCCACCGCGTCGCCTTCATCCGAAAATCCTGGAATGAGGCCAAAGTCAGTACCGTTTTGTCGGTATTTGACCACCCATCCAATCTTTTCGCCGCTTGGTGCAAGTATCAAAGAGAACTTGTAATGTGCTATATCTACCTTTACCGTGAACATATGGCTGACATTGTCCCAGAAATTCTGGATGGCGGGATTCGTAAATGTCAGTGCGCTGCCTTCAAATGTGTCTACGTACGTCCACGTTGCGCTATCGAATGCGTCGAGCTTCACCAGATTACATTCCACTGAATGATAATTTGGGTCCAGCCAAACGGCCATATCGATTTTTGGATTTGGCCTGAGCATTTTTTGAATCGTCTTCATGAACAGATACTCGTCCTTTACGCGTTCTGCGTCTACCACCTTCACACGCGACAATAGTTTACGTTTCAATGATTGCGCATCGTCAATCACCTTGGTCTCAGTTGCGATCCGAGCACGCAACTCTTTTTTCTGAATGCGCGCATACCGGCGCCTCTGTTTCATGGACGATAAGCGTTGCTGTACAATGGTGTTGAAATCAATATCGGTTGATTGCATTGTGGCTCAATGTAAGTATATGTCTACCAGGATGGCAAGACGGACTGATTGTTACTCGCCTTATTTGTTGGCCGTGTATTCTCTGCTGGAAAAATCTGATTCTGTTTATTTTTGTGTGTGCGTGTGTGTATGTGTGCGTGTGCGTGGCACGCGCCGCTCCGTGCACAGAAAAAATTGAATACACAATTCAGATGATGGCCAAATTTTTTTTCGGCAAAACACAAAACAGGAAAAATGTGTGCCAGTGGTTTGTTTTTTTTTGGGCAATCTGCAGATCCAGTCTCGTCTGTGACCTCGCACACCATGCAAGAGACGTCGGACGCAGTCGAGATCTGCTCCTCCTACATACTCAAGGACATTTATCTGCAATGCTCGCCCAGCTTTTACGAGTTCGTCATTGGCGGAGTCGTACCAAGGGCAATTTCTGCAACACTCGCGCTCAGATTGAAAAATGCTGGATTGGTACAATTCCCTACTGAGATTGGCAAGTTGGTATATCTGCAGGCGCTCAACATGGCAGACAATCGTCTTCGTCAATTGGCTCCGAATATCGTGCAATTACAACACTTGGTGATTTTAACACTCGACAGGAATCACTTGACCGTGTTTCCAATCGAACTTCTATCACTGGGCGCGCTACATCGTCTATCTCTTGCCGACAATCACATCAAAAGGGTTCCGCACAACATTGGCACGTACTTGGCGGAGTTGCAAACATTATCGCTCAATGGCAACGAGATTGAAACGCTCCCCTCAGAATTTTGTAACCTTTCCAATCTACAATGCCTAGAGTTGAGCCACAATCCGCTGTTTGTGCTACCGCGAGAATTTGGCGAGTTGAAATCACTCACGGAATTTGAGTGTGACTCTACCAACCTTACCGTACTGCCCATTTCGTTCGCCTATTTGACGGCATTGACGAGGCTGTCATTAAAGGATGGCAATTTTGGATGCATCCCAGATCAAGTGTTTGGGTTAACACAGTTACGACTGTTGGATATTGCTAATGCTGGGATTGCTCGCATATCAAGTCGAATCGCAGTCCTCTCCGAATTGGTCATGTTGGCGTTGGATGGAAATGCAATTGCCTACTTGCCGCCTGAAATGTTCCAACTTGCTGATCTCACTCACTTGTCGTTGGCGAGCAATAGCATGCATAAACTACCGCCTGAAATCGGATCGCTTAAGCAACTTGTTTACTTGGACGTGAGACACAATAAGCTAGAGACGCTTCCACAAGAGATGAGCATGTGCACTGAACTTACAAAATTGGACTGCTCGCGCAATCACTTGAAAACGCTCCCCGATTATCTTGCCACATTGACGAGTCTGCGGTCCATCGATGCATCCTACAATTGCTTGCAAACCATACCACGATCGTTGATGAACAGTGGATTGACATTGTCGCTTCATGGCAATAATCTCATCCGTCCAGTCATCTCGGCGGATGGACATGATAATGACGAACAGTATCAGTCGCTGCCGAACGTTATATATCCTCAATATGAGCACGAACTTGTTATGCCCGAAGACGCCGATTTTACGCTCCTTTTTAGAGCGGCCAACATATTCGCGCCTTCCATTGCAGTGAATATTCACGCGGACGCCGTTGCTGCGAGATGGCCATATCTCGCGAATGTGCTCAACAGTGGCATGTACGAAGCACAGACAAGACAGTTGAATTTGAGCGAATATTTTTCAATCGAAGCCGGTATGTGTTTTTGTGACTTGTTCTATGGACGGCCGATATTTGTTGGAAATTTGGTGTTTGACGATTGGAAAAGCGTTGTTGACAATGCGGCAATGTTTCAACTCGGAAACGATGATCTCGTCGCATTTTGCCAAGCCAAGATGGTGATTTTCAACAAGACGAAGCAAATGAACTGAAAAAAAACTCTCATAGTATGTAAATAAAACAGGAAGTTGCTGTGATGGAAGTCAAATACACCTTCACCTAATCGATCGTTGTTATGCATTATTTTTTTCAACGATTGTGATGAATTAATAGCGCTTGAATAAATAGGTCTCGCTGCAACTGCAGCTGATCGGTGCCTTGCAGCCTTCATACGACGTAAATCTGGGTTGCGCCAGGAAAGAAAATAGCGCGTCGGTTTTTTTTTCGACAGCCTTCACAGTCATCATCGCGTGAAGCTCAAAAAAGCGGTGCTCAAAAATGACGAGTTTGCCACGCATCGCCTACCTAAACAATGTCGAAATCAACGCGCCGCAATTTTCGGGCAACGCATCATTTGCGCCGAACAGCTCGCTGATTTTGCCAGCGTCAACATCCTTCGTGCCGGGCGCCGACATTGATTTTACAAACGCGACTATTATTGGAATTGGCAATCTGAAGGACGTCACGCTGGAAGGCAACACTCAAGTGAATGCGGATCCTCTGTTCCCATTGACGAGCGCACTCACCATAAATGTGCCTATGAATGTCAACAACAATGCCGTGTTCAGCGGAAGTATTGTTCAATTTACTGGCGGTGTTTTGGTCAACTTTACAGGCGCGATTGTGGTCGGTTTACCAGCGCCATCCTATCTCGACACGACGCTCATTGGACAAACGAGCATCATTCCAAATCCATCGTCGCCATTGACAAGCTATCTAAACATTTCCGTTCCTACAACGATTACATCACCGACTGTGCTCACCAATACAGTCAATTTTACCAACAATGTCACGTTTGCGCCAGGTTCGAATGTCAATTTCACGGGATCTATCGTCACTGGTCTTCCGGCTCCATCATTTGACAATGTGACACTGATTGGACAAACGCTGATTGACATTGATCCGCTGGCGCCATTGACGAGCAATCTCACCGTAAATGTGCCCGCGACCTTTATCAACACGGCTCAATTTGTTGGAAACGTGCTCTTTACGCCAGGTATTACAGTAGACTTTACCGGCGTCAATGTACTTGGACTGGCGGTACCGGCTCTGCTGAATCCGACACTGGAAGGCATCACTGTCATTGATGTCGACCCTTTGGTGCCATTGACGAGTACTTTGATTGTGAATGTTCCTTCGACATTTAACGCTTCCAGTGTTTTCAACGCGCCCGTGCAATTTGCAGATAATGCCACGTTTGCAAGCGGCACGACGGTGGATTTTACAGGCACAATCATCCTCGGACTTCCTGCGCCATCCTTCCTCAACATTACACTCACTGGCCAGACAGTCATTGACGTGGATCCGTTGGCGCCATTGACGAGCAGCTTGGTCATTAACGTACCTTCGACGTTGAACGCGTCCGCGCTTTTCAACAGTACCTCTGCCTTTGCTGGTAACGTCACCTTCAACCCTGGCATTACGGTAGATTTTACAGGTACCAACGTCATCGGCATTCCTCCTCCCACGACTCTCAACAATTTGACACTCACTGGTCAGACGGTAATTGCGGTGGATCCGCTCGCCCCTATGACGAGCAGTTTGATAATCAGCGTACCTTCCTCCTTCAACGCGAGCGCGACCTTCAACGGCGCCGTTCTGTTCAGTAACAATGCCACATTTAACAGTGGTACTACAGTCGATCTTACAGGCACGACGATCCTTGGTCTTCCTGCACCCTCCTTCCTCAACATTACACTCAAAGGACAAACAGTCATTGATGTCGATCCACTTGCTCCGCTTACGAGCAGTCTTGTTGTACATGTGCCTTCCACGTTTACGGCTGCCATCATCTTGTCGAGCTCATCAACCTTTAACGGCATTGCTACATTTGCCGCAAATGTCACATTTAACCCTGGCATTACGGTGGACTTTACAGGCACCAACATCATTGGCATTCCTCCTCCCACATCCCTCAACAATCTGACACTCACTGGCCAGACATCCATCGCCATTGATCCATTGGCACCATTGACGAGCAACTTGGCCGTCAGTGTACCAAGCACTTTTACAAGCCAAGTGAATGTTAACGCGCTCGCAGTCTTCAACAATGGACAACAATGGGATGGTGGTCAGACAATTAATCTGTCTGCTGGAACAACAATCATGAGCAATGGTATTTTGAATGCCGCAAATCTCACGCAATTTGTCTTGGGCAATCAAACTTGGCAAAACACAATCAATGTTTCGCCCGTATTACCAGCGACATCAGTGGCAATCACCGGTGGCGGATTGGACGCTTCGGCGCTCAGCATGTGGAAGGTTGGATTGCAGACTTGGACAAGTACTGTGGCATTATCGACACCGATCCAAATGACTGGAAGTGCGCTCGACGCATCGGCGCTCCCACTCGTCACATGGCCCTCTCAGACATGGAAGAATAACATTGCACTTTCACCCGTCTTGCCTGCTACGAGTATTCAGTTGGCTGGCGCAGCACTGGACGCATCGGCACTGCCGCTCGTCACATTTGCTTCCCAGAAGTGGATTGATAATATTGTCCTGTCTCCAGTCTTTCCCGCAACGACCATTCAAATGTCTGGCAGCGCAACGCTGGACATGTCGCCTTTATCGCTCGTCAACCTCGGCGCCCAAGCTTGGAATGGCAACATTTCAGTGCCAGTCAACATTCAAATGAGCGGTTCGGGTCAGGTGGATGCCACTGCTTTAAATCTCATCAAGTTTGGCAATCAGACTTGGACAAAGAGCATCACACTGACACCGGCACTTCCCGCGACGAGCATCCAATTGCTCGGCGGTCCGTTGGACGCATCGGCTCTATCTTCCGTCAAGTGGGGCGCGCAAACATGGTCTGGCAATGTCAATGTTTCAACCAATATTCAGATCAGCGGTTCGCAGATTGATGCGTCCGGCCTCGGTCTCCTCACGCTCGGCAGTCAAACGTGGAAGAATAATATTCTGCTTGCGCCGACGCTTCCGGCGACGAGCATTCAACTGACGGGCAGTGCACTCGACGCATCGGCTTTACCTCTCGTTTCATTTGGCGCACAATCATGGTCTGGAAACATTACAACGTCGAGCATTCAAATTTCAGGAACACAAATCGACGCGTCGACTGTTGGGCTCGTCAAATGGGGCGCTCAATCTTGGACTGGCAACATTACAACGAGCAATATTCAAATTTCGGGCATTCAGATTGACGCGTCCGGTGTTGGCACTGTTCAGTGGGGCGCTCAAACATGGAATGGCAACATTACGACTTCAAGTGTTCAAATTTCGGGCACACAAGTCGACGCCACTGGCGTTGGTCTCTTCAAATTGGGTGCTCAAACATGGCGAGGCGACATTAGTGTGACGCCCGTCTTACCGGCAACGGCAGTCAACATTACCGGCGGTGATGTCGACGCGTCGAACTTGACACTCATCAAGTTGGGCTTGCAAACATGGACTCATAACATTACATTGGCCCCGACTTTACCCGCAACATCCATACAAATGACTGGCAATGCGCTCGATTTGAGTGGTGTCTCGACACAATCGTTATCGCCGACACTTGCAATTGGCGCTTCCGATGTAACATTTACAACTGCTGGCGGTGACTTGGTTTTAGGACATGTTCAATCGCCGTCCTTCGCCATCAAAGCGCAGTCTTCCATTCCAGGCGGAAATCCAGTTGGTTCGAATCGCATCTGGTACAACAGCTCAACGAACAGACTTTTACTTGAAACGAACACTATCGCCTACTTGTCGGATATTACAAGCCTTACCACTTTCGATAACATTACTCTCAGGGGCAATACGCAAATCACGCCACTTGGCGCCGGTCCAAATCAATTGCTCGTTTCTGTGCCAACCACAATCTCCAGCACATTGAATGTCACGTCGCCCAATTTGAGCACACTGTCTGGCGGTATCAATACGCCATTCACAACGCTAACGACTTCCGCGGCCAATCCTGGCGGAGCGAGTACATTGTGGTACAATTCAGCGTCAGATGTCACACGCCCCTTCTTTGGACCGACCACGCTCGCGCTCACGTCTGACTTGAAGACTGACACGAATCCAATTGCCGATAATTTAGTCGTGTATGCTGACGCGGCTGGAAATCGCAAGACTGCAGGTGGCGCTGGCGCAATCTCGACAATCAACAGCGTACTCAACATCAATTCTGCGAACTTGGCAACTGTTCTCAACGTCACATCTGCCAACTTGTTACCGACCATGAAGATTTCATCTACAAACGCAACCTCCAACAGGGGTGCTGTCGGATTTGGCATTTCAGCCATTGGCGCATGGGAGATTGGTTCTGGATCAGTGAGTAATTTGAATGACTTCTACATCTTCTCTCAGACAAAAGGCAACATTTTGAAGGTGAATGGAACCGACGGGCTGATCAACTCAACCAATGGTTTCATTGGAACGCGTTACGACGTGAGTGGCGTTGCGGCCAATCCCGGCGCTGCCACCACCATCTGGGCTGACTCTGGCAATGCAAACGCTCTCCGATATGGCGCCGGCAGTGTTCTTGTGAATCCTGCACCGACCGTAGTCAACGCAATTCCAGTATACACTGGCGTTGCCGGTCAAGTCAATACGACTGCAAC
>Ga0255338_1001503_pt1 | contig 43599 bp, 31 predicted proteins | sample MeOH1_35cm_T4_19_FD_203715 | JGI IMG/M metagenome (GOLD analysis project Ga0255338, IMG submission 203715) | Sandy soil microbial communities from University of British Columbia, Vancouver, Canada - MeOH1_35cm_T4_195 | ecosystem: Engineered > Artificial ecosystem > Sand microcosm > Unclassified ... | reverse complement strand
CCGAGAATATTCTTCATGCTACCACCTGACCGTCAGCATTCACCCTTCATCGACTGCCTACTACCGAACTGCCAGACCGCCTGCTCTATTGAGTATCTTTGCACTTCAAATAACGAAAAATGGCATATTCAAGGAGTTCCGGCGGTTCCGGCAGAAAATCAGGTGGCAGAAAACCAGGCGATAGCAGCAGAGGGGGTGGTTCGTCACGTGGTGCGAAGCCAACATGGAAAAAAGGCGCAAGCTCACGCAGCGGAGATGACAAACCGGCATTCAAAAAACGTGAAGGCGACGATGATCGTCCGCGCAAAACATACGGTGATAAACCCGCATTCAAAAAAAGGGATGAGGGAAGAGGATCGAGGGATGAGGGCGGACGTGGCTTCAAAAAACCGTTCGGTGATAAGCCCGAATTCAAGCGTCGCGATGATGATGATCGTCCACGTAAACCATACGGTGACAAACCAGCATTTAAGAAACGTGATGACGATGATCGTCCGCGTAAAACATACGGTGATAAACCCGCATTCAAAAAAAGGGATGAGGGAAGGGGATCGAGGGATGAGGGCGGACGTGGCTTCAAAAAACCGTTCGGTGATAAACCTGAATTCAAACGTCGCGATGATGATGATCGCCCACGTAAACCTTTCGGTGACAAACCGGCATTCAAACGTCGCGACGACGATGAACGTCCCCGCAAAACATTTGGCGATAAACCGGCATTCCGTAAGCGCGAAGAAGGTGAAGACCGTCCACGCAAAACATACGACAAGCCATTCGGCGACAAACCCGCTTTCAAAAAACGTGAAGAAGGAGATGAACGCCCGGCGTACAGAAAACCTTTAGGCGAGAAGGGCGGTTTCAAAAAACCATTCGGCGATCGAGGTGCGAAACCATCCTGGAAGCGCGGTGACAGAGACGACCGTTCATTCGCACCCAAGACACGCCCTTCGGCTTCGCGCAGGACAGGTTCTGAAGAAGGCGAATGGAAAACATTCGACAACCAGGAGGAAGCGGGTGCATTCAAAAAAAGTTACGCTCCGTCAAAATCGCATCGCGGACAGGAAGATGCCGGTGACGGAACTATCCGCCTGAACAAATACATTGCGAATACGGGTTTGTGTTCACGCCGTGAAGCCGATGACATGATCGGTGCCGGTGTGATCAAAGTGAACGGAAAAATTGTAACCGAACTCGGAACTAAAATCGCTCCGGGAGATACCGTTCACTACGGCGATCAGTTGTTGCGCCGCGAGAAACCGGTTTACGTTCTTCTGAACAAGCCGAAAGATTACATCACCACTACCGATGATCCGCAGGAAAGAAAAACAGTTCTTGATCTTGTGCAGGGTGCGGGCGATGAACGTATTTACCCGATCGGCCGTCTCGACAGAAACACAACCGGCATTCTTTTGCTGACCAACGACGGAGATCTTGCAGAACGACTGATGCACCCGAAATACAACGTCGAGAAAATCTACCAGGTAACACTCGATCAGAATCTCCGCAAAGAAGATTTCGATAAGATTCTCGAAGGATTTGAACTCGAAGATGGTTTCATCAAAGCAGACGATCTGAGTTTCGTTGGTGACGGTGAAGACAAAAAAGAAGTGGGTATTGTATTGCATTCCGGACGCAACCGCATCGTGCGTCGCATGTTTGAAACACTCGGTTATGTTGTGAAACACCTCGATCGTGTTTCCTACGCGGGCCTCACGAAAAAGAACGTTCAGCGCGGGAAATGGCGCTTTCTCAAACCGGAAGAAGTTGGATTCCTCAAGATGAAAGTAGGTGGAGAAAAGCAGAAAGGCCGGGTAGTTGGTGACGTTGGAACACGTGGCGCAGGTCGCGGCAAGAAGGGTGCTGATAAGGGGAAACCGAAAATGAGACGAGTTAAGGGGGATGCGGCACAGGGGGAAAAAGAATAGACCCTTGCTGTTTCAACCGAATTAAGCGACAAAATCAATTTATCCCGTTCAGACCATACCGTCAGGACGGGATTTTCATTTGAGAATCCTCTCCGCATTCCCCGTCCCCTACGGGCTTCTATTAACACTTAACATTTGATAGTTAGACGCAGGGGATACGAAACCCTCTTTTCTCCCGTTCTACCTTTACGCTGAACAGATGGAAGAAACGCTGCAAGAGGAAGTTCAGGACAAAGGCCCTGTGCCGGCACGGAAGAAACCGTGGTGGAGAAAGATCATCCGCACAATTGTGTGGATGGGCGGAATCGTTACGTTTCTCATCGTCGCGCTGATTGCTCTTGGATTCATTTTCGAAAACGACATCAAGCAATACGTAACCGACGAACTCAACACACATCTCAACACACAGATTATCGTTGCACCGGAAGACATCAATCTTACGTTCATCAAAGATTTTCCGATGGCGTCCGTTGAATTCAAAAATGTTACGGCGCTTGATGCAACTGCAGACGATCACCAGGACACAGTCCCGGCACTACTGCAACGCGATACTCTTTTCAGCGCGGGTGAAGTTGCATTCTCCTTCAGCATTCTCGACATCTTCCGTGAAAATTATACCATCCGGAATATTTCACTCGAAGACGGAATGGTGGATGTGCGTGTCGACAAAAACGGACAGGACAATTATCACTTTCTGAAAAACGACACTGCTGCAGCAGAGAACGATTCCGGCGAAGTTGCGTTTGCATTGGAAGAAATAACTTTCACGAACGTTGATCTCGGCTATACGGATGCTCCGTCTGAAAGCATGTACAAGCTGCACGTGAATGACCTGGTTTTCGCAGGAGATTTTGCCAGCGGGGAATTCGATCTTGAAACCGAAGCCGATTTCAGGATAGAAGAACTCAAGCAGAAAGATGTTTCCCTTTTCAAAGGCAACAACGGTCATCTCAATCTGGGGATGAACATCAACACCAAAACGGGGGTGTATGCGATTACCACCGGTGAATTGCAGATCGCCGATTTCATGCTGGCGCTTTCCGGATCAGTGGAAGACAGGAAGAACAATTATCTCCTCGATGTTCTCGTGAAAGGAAAGGATGTTGACATCAACTCCGCGCTTTCACTTGCACCCGATTCCCTGCGCGCGGCTATTGCGGACTTTGAGAGCACGGGCGAGTTTTATTTCGAAGCTAGCGTCAAAGGGCTGTCGGGCGACACGCTTGTGCCTGACATAGAAGCGGGTTTCGGTATCCGTGATGGTGCGACACTCACGCGGAAGAATTCCGGCGTCACGTTACAGTCAATCAGCCTGAAAGGAAATTACTCCAACGCCGGCGGAAACGATCGTCTTGAAATTTCTTCTTTCAATGCAAGCACCGCCAAAAGCAAAATGACCGGTTCTTTCTCCATGAAGGGAAGTGCGCCCGATTATGCAGCCTCGCTTAGCGGTAACATCGATCTCGCGGAACTGCAGAATATTTTTGAGTTCGATACGGTTGAGGCGATGAGCGGGAAAATGGAAATCCACGTAGAAGGATCGGGTCAACCAGCATCCGGAAATTCACTCACCGCTGCTGACTTCCGCAAGTTCAAAACAACAGGCGATGTAAAACTCACCGATGCTGTTTTCAGGATGAAGAACTCCTCGCTGAACGGAGACAGTCTCAACGGACAACTTTCTTTCGATGGGAACAACGTTGCCATCAGGCAATTTTCCGGTAACTACAGCGGCAGTGATTTTGTGGTGAGCGGTGCTATCCGGAATCTGCTCGGCTACATTTTCACCGACGAGGAAGTGCTGAATATTGAAGGGGATATTACTTCGCGCAATCTTGATCTGAATGCATTACTGGGCGGAAACGGTGAACCTTCCGAAAGCGATACATCTTATGCGCTCCTGCTTCCAGCACGTCTGAAGATGCACCTGGGTGCAACCGTGAGACATATTGCGTTCCGTCGTTTCGAAGCTGATGCCTTCACCGGAACCATCGATCTCAAAAACAAAACGCTGTATGCGAACAATCTCAGTTTCCGCACCATGGATGGAACCATTACGGGGAGCGGAACCATTGACGCAACGAGCGGAGATTCGCTCCTGATTTCCAGCAACGCCAAAATCTCCGATGTGAACATCACGAAATTGTTTTACGTGTTTGAGAACTTTGGCCAGGCTCCCGGTACAGAAACCATCGGCGATAAAAACGTAAGCGGAGTTCTGAATTCAGATGTTGCCTTCGCTTCCATGTGGGACAACAAACTCAACGTGAACGAGAAGGAAATTTACACGTTTGCCGATGTGAACATCGAGCAGGGTGAACTGAAAGATTTCGAACCGCTCATGGCACTTTCGCGTTTTATCAATGTGGAAGAACTGAAAGACATTAAGTTCAACACGCTTCACAATACAATAGAAATCAAAGACCGGACGGTGAACATGCCGAAGATGGAAATCAAATCTTCTGCGGTCGACCTGATGATGTCGGGCACACATGATTTTGATAATATCATTGATTACCACTTCGTGGTTTCGCTCGATGAAATCCGTGCACGCAAAGCGAAAACATCGAAGAAAGAAAACAACGAATTCGGTGAAGAAGAATCAGACGGCAACAAGCGTTACAAGCTCTACGTTTCGATGAAAGGCCCTGTCGACGATCCGGATATCAAATACCTCGATGCAAAAGGATTCATTGAACAGAAGAAGGAAGAATTCAAAGCGGAGAAACAAAACCTGAAACAGATCCTGCACAAGGAATTCGGATGGTTCAAAAAAGATTCTACGCTGAATTCAGACGACGAAAAAAATCCGAAAGACCGTAAGAAAGAAAAAGACGACAAGAGCACGTTAAATTTCAAGAAGGGGAAGGATGAAGAAGATGCTCCGGTGGGGGAGGATTTCTAGCTGCGAATCCGATATCCGGAATAAGCCCGGCACTCCGATGCAGTCCTGCAGAATGAGTTGATTTAAGCACCTGGCTGGAAATGGAAAATTCCTGTCTGCCGACCGGCTGGCGCGCTCCCTGTTCTGCTTCCGCCCGCGATATTATTTCAGGTCTCCCGCAACTAGCACTTACAGTTCAGCACGAACTTCGCCCCGCCCTCATTGATGATCTGAAACTTTGCATCCACCTGTTCTGAAAGAACGGAAACGAGCTGCAATCCGAGCGAAGATAATTCGCCGACATCAAATTCTTCCGGAAGACCCACTCCGTTATCCTGAACGATGAGTTGATTGACTTCCGCTCCCCGGATAAACTGCACAGAAATTTCACCCGCGCGATTGCCGGGAAATGCGTGTTTAAACCCGTTCATGATCAGTTCGTTCATGATCAGTGCACATGGAATTGCAGCGTCAAGCTTCAGGGTGACCGGTGCATCGGCAACATCAATTTTCAAACGGATCCTGGAAGGGTCCGGATTGCAACTGAGGTTCAATCCGTGTGCAAGTGACTGAACATAATCGCCGAAATCGATTCCGGAAAAATCTTTGGACTCGTACAATTTCTCATGTACCATTGCCATTGCGCGAATGCGTTCGTGGCTTGCCGCATATTGCTGACGCGCTTCTTCGTCCACAATCTGACCCGATTGCAGGTTCAGCAAACTTGAAATGATCTGCAGATTATTTTTGACGCGATGGTGAATTTCACGAAGCAATACTTCCTTTTCCTTCAGGGAAATTGTCGATTGCTTCAGTTCCTCTCCCAGCATGTTTACCCCGCCCGCCAGTGCGTCTATATAATCGGCTGTTTCGGAATATTCGGCGCGATTGGAATAATCGAGCGACGCGAGTGACATCACCACATCGAGTATACCGCTCACGCGACGTGCATTATCCTTTTTCTCGTATTCCGATTTCTTCAGTCGCTCTTCAATCACGGCCAGTGCACGCACAGCGCTGTCTTCGATTTCTTCACCTTCCAGTTGTTTAACCCCGGAAATGCGGATCACGGCAGAAGCAAGATCGAGCGCCAGCTTATTCATGATCTTCGAATGCTCCGTTGACAATCCATTGTTCGGCCATATCGCGATCCGTAAACATGCGCGTAGGAACAGCGGGCTGATTCAATCCAAGAAAAAAATTTCCGATGATCCGGCTCAATGGCGATGAGACCAGCATGGCAATTGCAATAACACCGGGTTTACGGTCGCGCATCGCAAAATGATCGCGCGCTTCTTTCGAAATAGAACGGATCTTGCGGATATCAACCAGAATCGGGTAAACCTGATCTCCGGAAATTTCACGCACCATACGTGTGTTCTCACGGGCATCTTCCAGGTCAATTTCAGCCAACGGAGCAACTCTTGAGAGAATAAATCCCCGAGGGTCCAGTGTGGTTTCGAAAATGGATTCAGCGTTACTCATTGGAAAGCCTTCCGAAAATACAGAAAAATCTATAACCCCGGTGTCAGCAGCAGACGGAGAACATCCGGTTGGGACGGGCTTGTTGTCAGGATGCATTTCCTTCAGAAGGCAGACACCGGGAATTTCAACTTCGCGCAAATGAATTATGCCGATGTTTCCGGAACCAGTGTGCAAATCGCCATGCCTGCCGGTCAAAAAAAAATCTGTCGTTCCGAAATTGAAACGACAGATTTATAAAATATGAAATTCTACTTTGTGATATTGTCGAAGGACACGAAAGAAGGTGTGGAACCGTCATCCCATTTTACAATTGCTCCGTCGGCCTGGACTTCCTGAACAACTCCATTGTACATTCTTCCGTTTGTCACCCAAACCGCCAACACCTTGTCACCGGTTTTAATGTCGCCCTTCGGAGTAATCATTTTGATTTCAGAGGCCGAAACCTCATTGCTTGTACCGTCGTCAAATTTCATCTGGTATTTTCCGTTTGCATTACCGATGATTGTTGCCCCCCAATAATTCCCGTCAGACCATTTTGCCGCCACATGTGTTCCGATTTTGTAGGGATCATTTCCCTCCGCCGGTGCGTCTTGCTTTGCAGCAGGTGTAGTTTCTTTAGTAGTGTCTTCTTCTTTATTACCACCGCACGATATTAATCCGGCGGTGAGAAACAAAAATGCTGTAAAGCAAATAATGGAGGTTTTGGTTGTCATAGTTTTTTTTTATGTATGCCAAAAGATAATAGGAATATTCAATACCGCGCCCGGTTATCATCCGTTTTACCGGATTATTTCAATCCGGTTGCCGGTTATCCCCGTAAACACCTCGTACCCGGGGGATCCGTCAAAAGAAAAGTTTACCTCAAACGGGGATTGCCCGGACAGGAAACCTCCTAAAATTCTGCATTCTTGGGAGTACGCGGAAACGGAATCACATCGCGGATATTCGTCATCCCTGTAACGAACAGCAGCAATCGCTCGAAACCAAGACCGAATCCGCTGTGTTCGCAGGAGCCGAACTTACGTGTTTCAAGATACCACCAGAGTGACTCTTCGGGAATGTGCATTTCCCTGATGCGTGCGTACAGCTTGTCGTAATTGTCTTCACGCTGCGATCCGCCGATGATTTCACCGATCCACGGGAAAAGAATATCCATCGCACGGACGGTTTTCCCGTCGTCGTTCTGTTTCATATAGAACGCTTTGATGTCTTTCGGGTAACCCGTAACAATTACAGGTCCGCCGAAATGTTCTACCAGGAAATTTTCGTGTTCCTTCTGGAGGTCCTTGCCCCAGTCAGGCGCATACTCAAAATGTTTTTTCGCGTGTGCCTCTTTCAGGATTTCAACACCTTCCGTATAGGTGATACGCGTGAAATGATTTTCTATCACCGAATGTAAACGCGCAACGAGTTGATCATCGTAAGTATCATTCAGGAACTGAACATCGTCTTTGCAATGATGTAATGCGTAGTTCACGAGATACTTCAGCATTTCCTCTGCAAGATTCATGTTGTCGTTGATATCGTAGAACGCTACTTCCGGTTCTATCATCCAGAACTCTGCAAGGTGGCGTGGCGTATTCGAATTCTCCGCGCGGAAAGTCGGCCCGAACGTGTATACTTTTCCAAGCGCCAGCGCAGCCAGCTCTCCTTCGAGCTGACCGGAAACAGTGAGGTTGGTTTCTTTACCGAAAAAATCCTCGGAGAAGTCGATTTTCCCTTCTTTATCCTTAGGTGGATTTTTCAGATCGAGTGTTGTCACACGAAACATTTCTCCTGCACCTTCCGCGTCTGATCCGGTGATGATCGGAGAATGTAAATTGTAAAATCCTTTATCGTTGAAAAACTTATGTATCGCAAATGTCATGTTGTGGCGGATACGGAGTATTGCACCGAATGTATTGGTGCGTGGACGCAGGTGTGCTTTCTCACGGAGAAATTCCAATGGAAGCGTAACCGGTTTTTTGTCTTTGCTGTCCTGTCCGCGTTTCTGCAACGGATACGTTTCCGGATCGCAATCGCCGAAAACGGTAATTGCATCTGCCTGGATTTCGAGCGCCTGTCCTTTGCCTTGCGACTGAACTAATTTTCCGGTCACGCCGATACACGCTCCGGTTGCGCCTGCCCGCTTCAGCGTTTCTTCATCGAACTTCACCACATCACAAACTGCCTGGATATTTTTGATGGTCGACCCGTCGTTAATATGAATGAATATCACATACTTATTTCCGCGCGCGCTTCTCACCCATCCTTTTGCGGTTACTTCTCTGTCGACTTCGCTCGCGTGGAGCAGTTCATGTACTGTTTCGTGTGCCATTTCAATTTTAATTGGGTGACAAAAATAGGCATTGGGGCATTAGGGCACTGAGGCATTTAGGCTAAGCCCGATTGAACAAGTGCCCCAATACCTAAATGCCCTTTTTCAGCCAGAAATAGCCCCTTTTGGGGACGGCTCGTCGGAAAATACCCGCAATTCATCGGAAAAAACTCCCGACCCGAAAAATGTTTCCATAGTTTTGCCGGCCCGACCAAATCATGCACGGGACACCGAAATGAGCACACAGGCAGATAATACAAGGGAACGGATTTTTGCGGGAGCCTTCGAACTGTTCTCACGGTTCGGAATCAAAAGCGTAACGATGGATGACATCGCAAAGCATCTGTCTATTTCCAAAAAAACAATTTACCAGTACTTCCGCGATAAAGATGAAGTGGTTCATGTGCTCCTGGAAAAACGTCTTGCGATTGACTGCCTAGAGTTTGAAGAAGTCACAAACACAGCACCGAATGTGGTGGAAGAAGTTTTCGGTCACATGAAGAAACTTCACCAGATGTTTACCAATGCCAATCCGAACATGTTTTACGATTTGCGGAAATATCATCCACGCACATGGGAATTGGTGTCTGCTTTCCGCAGGGACGTGGTACTCGGAATGGTAGAGAAAGCGCTGGAGAAAGGGAAGCGCGACGGATTTGTGCGACAGGACGTGAACACCAAAATACTTGCGGTGTTGCGCATCGAGCAGATTGAAATGGGATTTAATCCGCTTTCTTTTCCGCCCGATAAATACCAGATACTCGATGTGCAGATTGCTATGGTAGAACACTTTCTATATGGTGTCTGTACATTGAAAGGACACAAGCTCATCAATTCAATCAAACAAATTAATGAGGAGGAGTAAAATATTTCCTGTTCTGATCCGACTCACCAACAGGCCACATACCCAACTGGTCAGATTCCGTTTTATGAAACAATGTCCCGATTCACGAATTCAAAACAGAAAATAAAATCATATGAGTAAAAAAGTTAAAACGTGGATGATTAGTGCAGCCGTGATTGTTTTCGGCGGGACCGCTTTCGCCCAGCAGGAAGACACAGCCACTTACACCTTCTCGCTGAAACAATCTGTTGATTTTGCCCTGGAGCACAGCACTGCAATTAAGTCTGCAGAGTTCGACCAGGAACAGGCAAAAGAAAAAACACAGGAAGTGATGGGCATTGCACTTCCACAGATCAGTGCCGGTTTCCAGATCCAGGATTTTATTGAGATCCCGACCTCATTGATTCCGGCAGAAATATTTGGTGGCCCTCCCGGGCAATTTATACCGGTCCAGTTCGGTACGCGGTACAATACTTCTGCCACGATTTCCGCAACTCAATTGCTGTTCAACGGAACATGGTTGTATGGAGTGAAAGGCGCACAGGTTTACCAGGATCTCGCTCTGAAAAATGTAGCGCGCACGCAGATCGAAACTTCCAGCGAAGTAACGAAAGCGTATTATACCGCAATGGTGAACCAGGAACGTAAAACATTACTCAATGCAAATCTTGATCGACTGAAGAAGATCAAAGACGATACGAAAGCGCTTTATGACAATGGATTCGTGGAGAAGATTGATCTTGATCGCATCACCGTAACCTACAACAATCTTGTAACGGAAGTAAACAACATCCAGCGCCTGCTCGATCTTTCGCTTGTACTCCTGAAGTACCAGATGGGCATGGATCAGTCGGCAACAATTGTCCTTAGCGACAAACTGGCTGATGTTACTTTCCAGCCTTCCACTCCGCAGAGCGGAAAATACGATTACAGTAACCGGATTGAATATCAATTGATGGAACGGAATCTGGCAGGACGCCAGCTCATGTTTAAAGCAGAACGTATCGGGTATTTTCCAACGGTTGTCTTCTTCGCAACCGCCTCGGCACAGCGCCAGAGCAATGAACTGGATATTTTCGGAAGAAACCGCTGGTTCCCGGTCGGGATTATCGGTTTACAGGTGAATGTGCCCATCTTCGATGGATTGCAGCGGCACTATCGTGTACAGTCGGCACAGGTCGGAATCTACAAAGCGCAAAATGATCTGCTGATGATGCAGCGTACGATTGACCTCCAGCAGGCTGTTGCAAGAGTAAACCTGCAGAATTCTGCGGCCACGCTCGATGCGCAAAAGGCGAACATGGATCTGGCGCAGAATATTTTTGATGTTGCCCAGAAGAAATACGACGCGGGTGTCGGATCGAACATCGAAATCATCAATGCGCAAACCTCGCTGAAAGAAGCGCAGACAAATTATTTTAATGCGCTTTATGAAGCAGTTATCGCGAAAGTTGATTACGACAAAGCAATGGGCAATTTCCACAACTAATATTCACACACTCCGAAGGAGTCCTTCGGGCTACTAATAAACAATCAGTCTATGAAAAAGGTATTAACGCTGATCATTATTGCCGCTTTCTTCGCTTCCTGCGGTGAAGGAGCCTCTGCACGCAAAGTTGATAAGCTGAAAGAAGATCTTAAATCGAAGCAGACGGAGATGGAAACGCTCCGTAAGGAAATTGCCCAGCTGGAACTCGACATTGCGAAAGAAGAAGGAGGAACAACTGTTGCCGGCAAGCCGGTGAAAATTCAGGCGCTTGCAACCGATACCTTCACTCACTCGATCGATATTCAGGGCCGCGTTGATGCGGAAGAGAGTGTTTCTGTCGGACCACAGATGCCGGGTCTCGTGAAACGTGTTCACGTACATGCAGGTGATAAAGTTTCAGCGGGACAGGTTCTTGCGGAGCTGGACGCAGATGCAATGACACAGCAACTCGCAGCCCTGAAGACACAGCGTGATCTTGCGAAGCAGGTAGCAGATCGCCAGAAAAATCTTTGGGATCAGCAGATCGGGACCGAAATGCAGTACCTGCAGACGAAAGCGCAATACGAAACAATGGAAAGCCAGGTTGCGGCGCTCACCGAACAGATCAGCATGTCGAAACTGATTGCCCCGATGAGTGGTGTTGTCGATGCAGTGAACATGAAAGCAGGTGAAATGGCAGCTCCCGGATTCTCGAATATCGTAATTGTGAATACCAACAACCTGCGCGTGAAAGGTGAAGTGGCAGAAGCTTATATATCAAAGGTGAAAACCGGAAGTGCAGTCAGCGTTTATCTGCCCGACGCCGGAAAAACAATTCCGACAAAAATCACTTATGCCGGAAGAATGATCAGCAATGTCAACCGCACATTCAATGTGGAAGTGCAGCTGGCTCCGAATGAGGAGAATGTTGTTCCGAACATGATCGCTGTAATGAAAATAAACGATTACCAGAACAATGCAGCAGTGATCATTCCTCTCTCAACTATTCAGCAGAACGCAAACGGAACGAATTACGTTTTTGTTGCTGTTCAGAAAGACAAAGACCTGGTTGCAGAGAAACGCGAAGTAACTTATACCTGGACATACGATGGTAAAGCAGAAATCACAAGCGGATTACAGGCTGGTGATCAACTCATCATTGAAGGTTCAAATGAACTGAATCCGGGTGATGTTGTATCGCCGCTGAAATAATGTGCTGATCTGCCGATTTGCGAATGTGCTGATACCGGCACACAAAGCGGGACACAGACATGAAATAACAGAATTGATGTTGAATAATGTGAAGAGTAACGGACACATTAACAAATTAACCTCCTGGTAACTACCGGGACAAATTAGCACATTGAGTTATGTTAGATAAGATCAAAGAATTCAAACCCACCTCCTGGGCGATCGACAACAAGACCACCACGTTTATTCTGCTGGTGTTCCTGTCCTTTGCGGGCTACCTGTATTACCAGAAGCTGCCGAAAGAAAGTTTTCCTGAGGTAAAGGTTCCGACCATTTACGTTTCTACGGTTTACGCAGGAACGTCACCTACTGACATGGAGAACCTGGTGGCAAAACCGCTGGAGAAACAGATCAAAGGAATATCGGGTGTAAAGAAGATAACCAGCAATTCCATCCAGGACTTCTGCAACGTGATGGTAGAGTTTAATACGGACGTTGACGTTGCCGTTGCGCTGCAGAAAGTAAAAGATGCAGTCGATAAAGCGCGGAAAGATCTGCCGGAAAAACTCACCTCCGGCCCGGATGCGCAGGAAGTCAACTTCTCCGAATTCCCGATCATGTTCGTGAACGTGGCAGGCCCCGATCTGAAGAAACTCAAAGAACATTCGGAAGACATCAAAGACCGCATTGAGTCGCTGAAAGAAATTACACGCGTTGACATGGTGGGCGCGCTCGACCGTGAAATCCAGGTGAACGTAGACATGTATGAATTGCAATCGCGGCAGCTCACACTCGGTGATATTTCGCGCGCTATTCAGTACGAGAATATGACAATTTCCGGCGGCACGGTTACTACTGACGGAATGAAGCGTACGCTCGCTGTCAAGAAGGAATTCAAGACGGTCGACGAAATGAAACGTATTATTGTCAGCTCACAGGCAGGTGCACATGTTTACCTGGAAGATGTTGCAGAGGTAGTTGATGCAAACAAAGAGAAAGAAAGTTTTGCCCGGCTTGACGGAAAAGATGTAATCACCCTTAACGTCATCAAACGCTCCGGTGAGAACCTGGTCGACGCATCCGACAAGATCTATGCGATCATCGAGGAGATGAAAGCATCGAAACAGATTCCCGATGATATCACAATAACCGTTACCGGTGACCAGTCGGAACGTACGCGATTAACATTACACGATCTGATCAACACCATCATCATCGGATTTGTGCTCGTGCTGATCGTACTGATGTTCTTTATGGGTGCAACAAACGCCTTCTTCGTTGCGTTATCCGTTCCGTTATCCATGGCAGTTGCGTTCATCGTACTCGACAGTATCGGATACACAATGAACATGATCGTACTCTTCGCCTTCCTGCTCGCGCTGGGAATTGTGGTAGATGACGCGATCGTTGTAATCGAAAACACGCACCGTATTTTCCTTGAGAACCGCGGAATAGGAATTATACGGGCCGCCAAACTGGCCGCAGGCGAAGTATTCCTTCCGGTATTATCGGGGACACTCACCACATTAGCGCCGTTCATTCCGCTGGCATTCTGGGATGGAATCATCGGGCAGTTCATGGTCTACTTACCCATCACACTGATCATAACATTGTTGGCTTCGCTGTTGGTAGCGTACATTTTCAATCCTGTGTTCGCGGTAAGTTTCATGCGCCACTACGATTCTGCTTCCGCAAAAAACAACAAATGGCCTTCGTGGCTGAAACGTTTCGCAATTTTCGCTACTGCGTTTGCAGTCATTTGTTACATCGCGGGATCTTTCTTCCTCGGCAACCTTACGCTCTTTCTCGTTGTATGCGTTATTTTCCACCATTATATTTTGCGGCGCGCCATCTTTGCTTTCCAGGAAAAGCTCTGGCCACGTGTACGTGAATGGTACGGGCGCAAACTCGTGTGGGCACTGAAACATCCTGCGCTTGTACTCATCTCGATGGTTGTGCTGTTCGCACTGTCCTTTGTCGGAATCGGTATCCGTTCGCCGAAAGTGGATTTCTTTCCGGTAGCCGACCCGAACTTCATCTATGCGTACATCGAACTTCCTGTGGGAACCGACCAGAACAAAACGAACGAAGTTGCATTAGAGGTGGAAGCCCGGATCAGAACATTGATCGGTGCAGACAGCGACATGGTGAATTCCACAATTGCCAACGTTGCATTCGGTGCCGGCGATCCCCGCACTCCTGATATGTCCATCCAGCCCCATAAAGCAAAAATTACTGTTGCATTTGTGGAGTTCGCAAAACGTCATGGTAAATCAACGCGATCTGTGCTGGAACGTATTCAGCAATCGATTGCCAGCAATCCTATTCCCGATGTATCCATCATCGTAGAACAGGAAGCTGGAGGACCACCGGTGGGTAAACCCATCAGTATCGAAATCACCGGCGACAAACTCGAGTCGCTTACTTCCACTGCTGATGATTTGAAACTTTACCTCGACAGCCTCGATATCAAGGGAGTGGAGAGACTGAAGAGTGATGTGGCATCGAGCAAACCGGAAGTGGTGTTTAACATCGACCGGGAACGTGCAAACCGTGAAGGTGTTTCAACGGGACAGATCGGAATGGAATTGCGTAATGCAGTATTCGGATCCGAAGCGTCGAAGTTCCGGGATGAGAATGATGAATACCCGATCATGGTGCGGTACGAGGAAGATCAGCGCCAGGATCTCAATGCGCTGAACAATCTGAAGTTTACGTACCGCGACATGAACATGGGCGGGAAAATCCGCAATGTGCCTTTGTCTTCTTTCGCTGATATTTATTATGGCAAGAGTTACGGCGGAATCAAACGCAAAGGACAGAAGCGTATCATCACACTTGAGTCGAATGTACTTGCGGGATACAACCCGAATGAAATTGCAGCGAATGTCCAGGTGCAGATGGAGAAATGGAAACTCACACATAAACCTCCGGGAGTGGAAATCAAAATGGGTGGTCAGGCCGAAGAGCAGGCGGCTACCGCATCGTTCCTTGGCTGGGCATTGCTGACCAGTATCGGATTGATTGTGGTCATTCTTGTGACGCAGTTCAATTCTGTCGGAAAACCAATCATCATCCTGAGTGAAATTCTGTTCAGCGTAATCGGGGTATTCCTCGGACTCGCCATTTTCGGCGGGAACATTTCTATCATCATGACCGGTGTAGGAATTGTAGCGCTTGCAGGGATCGTTGTACGAAACGGAATCCTGATTGTAGAGTTCACCGAGATTCTGAAAGAGCGCGGAATGAATTCGTTCGATGCGCTGATTGAAGCGGGTAAAACGCGTATGACCCCGGTGTTGCTTACTGCAACCGCAACGATTCTCGGATTGATTCCGCTCGCAGTAGGATTAAACATTGACTTCTACACGTTGATCGCAGAAGGAAATCCACACCTGTATTTCGGTGGAGACAGTGTTGCATTCTGGGGACCGCTTTCCTGGACCATGATTTACGGATTGAGTTTCGCAACCATCCTTACATTGATTGTGCTTCCCGTGATGTACCTGATTTCCGAGAAAACCGGAAATTTTCTGAGGAGATTGCTTGGAATAGGAAAGAAAGCAGAAGAACCTCACGATGACGGAAAGGATCATCCTGAAACAGTAACACCATAATACAAAGGGCGGAATTTATTTCCGCCCTTGTTTTTTATACACCCTGAAATCCGTCCGGACCTTCAATTATATCTCCTTGAACATCCTTTCGTTGTAATAACCGAACCCGTTCTTTCCGAAGAATTCTCTGGCTTCATCATTCTTCGTCCAGTGATTCAGATCGAGTCGTGTGATCTTTTCTTCTTTTGCTACTTTCTCGAGATGTTTCATCAAAGCCTGCCCCACTCCTTTTTTTCGGTGAGCAGATAAAACCGCGAACTGGTCGACCTGCATGGCGCTGCGTGCAACCTGGAAGGCGTTCTGATTGAAACGGGAAATAAAAATGAGCGCATAACCAACGGGTGTCTCGCCATCGTATGCAACATAAGCCCGTGCGTCGCGGCCGCTCAGCATTTTCTTAATTGCTTTTTCCACTTCCTCTTTCACGAATGGACGGAAAATCTCCGGGTACATTTTATGATGATGTTCCTGAACTTCTTTGTTGAGGTCGGCCAGAAATGCCGCGTCGGTTGTTTGTTTGATTGTGATCATTACAAGTTGGTAGATGGTAGTTGGTAGACTGTAGTGCCCCAACGAACTGCAAAGGTACGACGGTATTCATCGCTCACGACGTGATGTCAGTCCCGATTGCTATCGGGGCGTATCCTGACACTGCAGAATGATCGCTGAAGTACTACTCCGTCACGACCACCGGTTTCGTCACCGAAACACCATTCGCATCCGTGAAAGTCACAAAATACATTCCAGCCGCTTCGATGGTGAACTGCATCAACGTTCCGGAAGTATTTCGTGTTTCCACCAAACGACCCGAAGCATCTGCAATAGTGATCACTCCTGTTTCGTTTGTTGACAGGAAGAACGATCCTCCGTTAGGATTAGGATACAACGTGAACAACACATTGCCGGAAGGGACATCAACCCCAAGACAGATGTCGACATAAATTGCGTCGCTTCCGGTTCCGGTGCAACCGTTCAAATCGGTAAACGTGTAAACAATAATGTTCGTGCCAATGTTTGCAGTCATTGGATCAAACATTCCTGCACTTACTCCCGGGCCGCTGTATGTTCCGCCGGCAGGAGATCCTCCGGTGAGCACAAACGGTGAAGTCGTTGATTGACAAACCGTGTCCTGAGAAATTGTACATGCAACTACGGGAGCGTTCGGGTCATTCAATCCCATATTCACTAATGAAGTGCACCCGTTGTTATCTGTAATTGTACAGGAATACGTTCCGGCCGGCACGCTTGAAATATCCTGGGTTGTTGCGCCATTGCTCCAGAGATAGGTGTATGGTGCAGTTCCCCCGCTCACGGTAATGTTCACGGAGCCATCGGATCCCCCACAGACGGAGGGATCATTCGACGTAACAATTGCAGAACTGAGCACATTGGGTTGTGTTATTGTTACAACGTCAAGATGAGTGCAGCCATTCGCGTCGGTGATTGTTACATTGTAATTACCCGGGCTCAAACCCGAAATATCTTCTGTTGTGTATGTGCCGCCGTTCCAATCAAAAGTATAACCGGGCATTCCGCCGGTAACGGAGAGATCAACCGTACCGTCAGCATCACCGTTGCACGAAACATCCGTATAGGAGGTGGTTGATGCAATAGTTGCAGGTTCGGTGATCGTCACTGTGATCGTAGTTCCGCAACCGTAAACATCGGCAATGCCGCATGTATACACTCCGGCCGGTAAACCTGATGCGGTTGCGTTAGTTCCGCCGAGAGGTAACCAGTTATACGTGTACGGTCCCGTTCCGCCGGTAGCAATTGCAGTTGAGGATCCATCATTACCACCGAAACAGGCTACATCGTTATCCGATGATGTTGCAGTCACCGGTCCGGAAACGATCAGGGTCTGTACTGCAGTATCGCACCCGTTGGCGTTGCAGGAAATCAATTGCATGGTGTAGGTTCCGGCTGCCGCGTAACAAACTGAACCCGGATTCTGAACATTGGAAGAAGACGGAGTTCCTCCGCTGAATGTCCATGCCCATGAATTCGGAAGGCCGCTTGTAATGTCGGTGATGTTTACGCATGATCCTGCGCAGATCGCGGTGTTCGATAAGACAAATGCTGCACTTGGCGGATTCACCGTAACACCCGTAATGTTGATGTTATCGACGTACAGGTTATTACTGTTACGGCAATGATCTCTGAAAGAAATCATCACAGATCCCTGACCGGTGAAACTGTTCAGGTTGATTGTTTCAGTTCTCCACTCTGAAGGTAACGGCAGGAAGGCGGAATTTGTATTGGATGCAGTTGCTAAGGTAGATCCTCCTTTGATGTATACCTGCGTCCATGTTGCACCGCAATCTGTTGAAACACGGACCGACATCGTATCAGGCGTACCTGATGCCCGTCTCGCATACGCAACATCGAATGTCATTTGTGCAGAGGAAAGACTGTTGAAGTTCAGAGTCATCGTACGCATCTCGTCAATTGTTCCTGCTGCAGCTGCTCCGAAATTCTGGAAGGTTGCACAGTTACTGCTGTTGCCGAAACCGCCGCAGTTCGTAGCACGTGTCCACACCAATCCGTCGTTTCCTCCGTTTACAGTGGTCCAGTTAACCGGAACAAAAGGAAGCGACTCGAATCCTTCCACCAATGGTAATCCGGGTGAAACGCCAACCGTAATTGCAGTTGTTGCAGTGGCTGTGCATCCGTTTGCTGCAGTACCCGTCACAGTATATGTTGTAGAAGAAGTCGGAGCGGCAGAAACGTTTGCTCCTGTTGATGGTGTCAATCCTGTGATCGGTAACCACGTGTAACTTACCGCACCCGACGCAGCCAGCGCGGTTGATCCGGACGGACAAATATTCATCGACGTTGGTGTAACGGCAACTACAGGTGCAGGATTCACTGTCACCGTTATCGTTTGTGTTGATGTACAGCTTCCGTTGGTTCCGGTGATCGTGTAGGTAATGGTTGTTGTTGGATTTGCAACTACTGTATTTCCCGCTGTTGCACTTAATCCGGTTGCAGGAGCCCATACATACGAAGACGCACCGGACGCGGACAATGTTGTTGAGCTTCCCGCACAGATCGTCGTGCCTGGTGACGCTGTTGCTGTAATCGTGGGTGTGGAAGCTGTTGATACAACAATTGCCTGTGATGATGTATTGCATCCGGACGAATTACACGCCTGTAATGTTACGTTGTACGTGCCCGGGGTGTTGTAACAAATGACAGATGGATTCTGCAACGCCGATGATGTTGGATTGGCACCGTTGAATGTCCACGTCCATGATGTAGGAGTGTTTGTGCTGTTATCGGTGAAGTTGATACATTGGCCCAGGCAAACGTTCGTTTGTGAAGGCGTAAACGATGCAACCGGGGGAACCGCCGGAACTTCGTACCACTGTGCAACACCTTGTGCAGGATTTCCGTCTGCAGTAGTGAATGGTCCTCCTGCGAATAGAATTCCGTTCCATACGTCCAGCCCTTTTACATAATCATTCATGCCTGTTCCCATTGCTGCCCAGGTCGATGTAACGTAATTCCATCGTGCAATCTTATTTGCAGGTACACTTCCTGCGTTAGAGAAATTACCTCCGGTGATGATTGTTCCGTTGTATTTTGTAATCGCCCGTACATAGTCATCAACACCGTTCCCCAACGGGGCCCAGAAATTTCCGTTGTACACCGCAATGCGCGACATGTTCGGATCACCATTGAGTTGCGTAAAGTGTCCACCCATATACAAGAGATTTGTTTGGGGGTCGACATAGAAGCAACGCACCGTGCTGTCTACTCCGCCGGCGAGGTCAACTCCGCTGTTTCCTCCCACCCATGCTGTGCCGTTCCACTTTACTACTCCATCTGCCGGTGTATTTCCGCCCACATTCGAAAAATCTCCACCTGCCCAGAGTTCTCCGTTGTATACGGTCAGACAGCGAATATCATTACTGAAATCATTCGTTCCGCCGATTCCGACCCATTGCGTTCCGGTCCAGCGCGCAACGCGAGAACATGGATTTCCGTCACACGTTGTAAAATCTCCACCAGCAACCAACTGCCCGTTCCAGATTGTCATGCACAAAACATCATTGTTGAATCCTGTTCCTAGCGGTGTCCACTGCACGCCATCCCACTGCGCGATTCCATTACAACCTGTACACGGCTGATTGATGTTCCAGAAATCTCCGCACACAACCAGATTCCCGTTGAATGATATGGCATCACGTGCAACAATTCCCACGCCACTGCCGAAACAGTTCCATGCAAAACCGTTCCAACCTGCAATTCGTTGACAGGGGCCATTGAAGCTTCCGCCATCAATGAGCATGTTATTCCATGTGGTAATGCAGTGCGTACTTCCGTTCACACCTCCGCCTACATCCTGCCACTGTGCAAATGATGAGAGCGTGATAAAAAGTGCGATTGCGGTAAATAGATTTTTCATGTGATGTTTCACTGGGTTCGGGGGTTATTTAGGGTCGACTTTTCTCTCATCGGGACAGGGAAATTACCCCATTTTCCGTTGGTAATCAACCCGTTCGATCAATGATTAAAGTGCTCAGATAAAAGCCGGATTAACAAGTATTAACCAACTTTGCCCCACAAAGTTTCTGACTTTCACGTTCTTACAGTGATCCGCGAACCCTTTGATTTCGTACCTTTGTGAAGGCAAAAAGCATGAACGACGCTCATTCAACCAATCATTTCACCCCGGGCAAACTGCTTGGGCAGATCAATTCTCCGGCAGATTTACGACTGCTGCGTGAAGATCAGTTACCGCAGCTTTCGAAAGAATTGCGTCAGTTTATCATTGATCTGGTATCGGTGAAAGGCGGACACTTCGGTGCAAGTCTTGGTGTGGTCGAACTCACTGTCGCTCTTCATTACATCTTCGATACACCTTATGATCAGCTCGTGTGGGATGTTGGTCACCAGGCATACGGACATAAAATTCTTACCGGTCGCCGCGATGTATTTCATACCAACCGACGCTACAAAGGTATTTCGGGATTTCCCAAACGCAGCGAAAGCGAATACGATACTTTCGGTGTAGGGCATTCCTCTACTTCTATTTCTGCTGCTCTTGGAATGGCTGTTGCAGCAAACCGCAAGAAAGAAGATCGCCAGGTTGTTGCAGTGATCGGTGATGGTGCGATGACAGCAGGAATGGCGTTCGAAGCATTGAATCATGCCGGAACGGAGAAGAGCAATCTCCTGGTGGTACTGAATGATAACTGCATGAGCATCGATCCGAACGTTGGTGCGCTCAAGGAATATCTCAACGACATCACCACTTCACACACTTATAATAAAGTGAAAGATGAAGTGTGGAAACTGCTCGGTAAGATCAGCAAATTTGGTCCCGACGCGCAGACGATTGCAACGAAAGTAAGCGACTCGCTGAAAGGCGCGCTGTTACAGCAGAGTAACCTTTTCGAATCACTCAAGTTCCGTTATTTCGGTCCGATTGACGGGCACGATGTAGATCGTCTTGTGAAAGTAATGCGCGATCTGCGTGATATTCCGGGTCCGAAAATTCTGCACGTACTCACCACGAAAGGAAAAGGATTCAAATTTTCTGAAGAAGGAAATCCGACTTTGTGGCACGCACCGGGATTGTTCGACAAAGACACCGGTAAGATTGTAAAGACCGTTTCGAATGAACCGCAACCGCCGAAGTACCAGGATGTGTTCGGTCACACCATTGTTGAGCTCGCAGAATTGAATCCGAAGATCATGGGCATTACGCCTGCGATGCCGTCCGGGTGTTCGCTCAACATTATGATGAAAGCAATGCCCGATCGCGCGTTCGATGTGGGAATTGCAGAACAGCATGCAGTGACATTCTCAGCGGGACTTGCTACACAGGGCATGGTTCCGTTCTGTAATATTTATTCTTCCTTCATGCAGCGCGCGTACGACCAGGTTGTACATGATGTTGCGTTGCAGAAATTACATGTAGTGTTGTGCCTCGATCGCGGCGGACTTGCCGGTGCAGACGGTCCTACGCACCATGGGAATTTTGATTTAGCCTATTTCCGTTGCATCCCGAACATGGTGGTGAGTGCCCCGATGAATGAACAGGAGCTCCGCAATCTTATGTACACCGCACAGCTGGAGAAAAATGCCGGACCGTTTTCCATCCGTTATCCGCGTGGGAACGGTGTGATGCCGGAATGGAGAACTCCGTTTGAAGAGATTGAAATCGGTAAGGGAAGGAAAGTGCGCGACGGAAAACACGTTGCGATACTTTCTATCGGTCATCCCGGAAATTTTGTAGTCGAAGCGTGCGAAGTTCTTCAGCTCCAGGGAATCGAAGCCGCACATTACGATATGCGTTTTGTGAAGCCGCTGGATGAAAAATTACTGCACGATGTTTTCACGAAGTTCGATAAAGTGATTACTGTTGAAGACGGTACCATCGTCGGTGGACTCGGCAGCGCGGTTGTAGAATTCATGGCCGATCACAATTACCATGCAGAAGTAAAGCGCCTCGGCATTCCTGATCGCTGGATTGAGCACGGTGAACAAACCGAGCTCTGGAAGGAGTGCGGCTTTGATGCGGAGGCGATTGTGGAGAATGTGAAGGAGATGGTAAACCTTAAAGGTTTGATCGAAGTCTAGCTTGATTCACAAAATTACCTTCAAGGTTTGTTTGCACGACGTATCCTTTTGTTCGATACGCGTTATACCCCAAACGCGGTCCCTATGAAATCCCTGCTCACCTTCACTGCTTTCTGCATCTTCACGCTGCACGCATCTGCCATCGACATCCGTCCGCAAATGGTAATTCCCGGTGTACATCTCGGATACATTTTCAACGCAGGAATATCCTTCGGCGGAGAGCTTTCATATAGTCCGTTTGTGTTTCAGATGGGCGGGGGAAAAACAGCAACGGGAATCTACGGTAACGCAACGTGGTTTTATTCGAAAGGAGAATTGTACAAGCAGACGTGGTATCGTTCGCTGAGTTGCGGAGCATTGCTTTTCTCTGATAATTCAATCATGTTTCGTGCGGGTGTTAACAAAACGTTGTTGAGGTGGGGAATTAACGGTCGCAACAAAACGCGTTCGAAAAAGGTGACCCCTGAATTAGATTTAAGTTACTCTCCAACGCGACAGGGAGAATACGTTGGTTACCGGATTTTCTTCCCGGGAAATGCATGCTTCGGCCTTGATATCGGAACGGCGAGTGAAGCGTATGCAGCGTACCGGTATAACTTCGACCGAATTGCATTTGCCGACCCTGCCTTTCCCGTTTTTTTCGGTGCTAAACCTTAAAGGTTCGCCTTTAAAACCCTCAAGGGATAAGAAACCCTGAAGGTATTATCTAAGGCTTTCTTACCTTAAGGTCATGAAATGCCTACTCCCGTTTCTGTTTATTCTCTTCTGCAGCTTCGGTTTTTCCGGAAGTGCGTTGCTTGAGAAAAATCCGGATACGAAGTATGATGCCTTTCACAAATACAGCGTTGAGGAACTGAAAGAAGATATCGCCTGTCTGCGTTCAAAGCTCGAACATCACAATCCGAATCTGTACCTGTATTCTACGAAAGTACAGATGGACGCTTACTTCGATTCGCTGAGCTGTCACATCCCGCAACCAATGACCGACATGGAGTTCTATCGCTATGTGGGGCCGATAACATCGCGTATCAGGGACACACACACTTCTGTTTTTCCCAATGAAGATTGCGAATGGTGGTATGGCAACCAGAGATATTTTCTTCCGCTGCTCGTAACGTGCAACAATGATGCAGTTGTAACGGATTTGTGTGCTTCACCCGATCGAACCATTCCGGATGGATCGACGATCACGCGTATCAACGGAAAAACCACGGATGAAATTCTCGTACGTATGAAGCAATACGCGCCGCGCGATGGATACAATCAGTCGCGCGTGACGTGGGTGCTGAATAATTTCTTCACGTACTACTACGCATACTGCGTGGAGACGCCGGAATATTTCGACATCGACTACATCACACGGGAAGGTGTTTCCGCATCGCACCGCATGTATCCGAATACAGTGGACAGTCTCTGGTCATATGCATACAAGTATTACCCGAACCGTTACATCTCCGGAAGAAGAGATTCCACCATTACACTACGTTTCCGCAATGATTCGTCAGTGGCCATTCTCCGTATCCGTTCTTTCGGGAAAGGAAGTGCTGCAACGGGTGATGAATCGTTCCGCAAGAGAATCCTGCAGTGCTTTACGCTGATCCACAAAACGCCGGTGAAGAATCTCATCATTGATATCCGCGACAACAGCGGAGGAAACCCGGAATATGCACGTTATGTGATTTCTCATCTCATCGACAAAGAGTACGTGTACATTGAGAAATACAAAACAGTGGAACGTCTTCACTGGAATGATGCCGACAACCGAACGCGTACACAATGGTATCCATATTGCGGGATCGGAACTTTCAGGCCCGACAGGAATTGTTACACCGGGATGCTGTACGTGCTGATGGATGGCGGAAGTACTTCTACGGCAGGAGATTTCGCCGCGTGTCTTGATTATTACAAACGTGCAACGTTTATTGGTGAAGAGTCCGGCGCGAATCGCGTTATCTCCGGCGGTAATGTTTTCTCCCGCGATTTTGAATTGCCGAATACAAAACTGCGCGTACGGATGTCCACCATTCAGGGTATCAATAAATCGGATGTAGTGAATGATGGTCATGGAGTAATTCCGGATTATCTCGTGGTGCCAACGCCGGATGATTATATGAATTTCCGGAATCCGATGCTGGAGAAGGCGTTGGAGTTGATACGTAAAAAGGATTGTTGTGATGCGTATAAGTGAAGCCTCGAAAAACATCCGGGAATAAATTAGTCATGTCTATACGATTCGGATATAAAAAAGGACTTGTTCAATTGAAGTACAGTGCTACTTTAATGTTAATGCTGATTGTAATGTTGTCAGGTTCATGCAGGTATGGGAGTTCAATCCGGTATCAAGATGGGCTAAAGGCAACCGATACTTACGTTCATTATCCCCGGAAATCAACTTCTTATATCAGGAAGGGCAAAGTAGTGTATACCGATTCCCTGACCGGCAGATTGGTTAAAGTCGAAAAATATAAAACGAAGAACGGATGTTGGCGTAATGAACCCGTGAGACACATTTTAATTACGTTTGACTCTACCGGCAAGCGATTATCGAGAGAAAATCTACTCCGCCCGAAGAGATGCGATACATGCATCAGAACCCGTCGCCAAATCCGCTATCATTGGTAAACACATCGCGCAGAGATCCTTATTACGTTATGCCCTTTATGAGTGTCAACGGATTCGAAGAAACACTTGTTCCACCAAAATGAAAGTCAACATCCGCCAATGGAAATCAGAAGATCTCGAAGATCTTGTGAGGTACGCGAACAATAAAAACATCGCAGCTAATATGGCCGATGGATTTCCTTCTCCGTTCACGGAGGAATCGGGACGGCAATTTTTAGAACGTGCGTCGGCACAACCCCTGCGCATGTTTGCAATTACTGTTGATGATGCTGTTGTAGGATCTATTGGAATATTCCCGGAGACGGATATTCATAGAAAGAACGCCGCTATCGCCTACTGGCTAGCTGAACCTTTCTGGGGAAAAGGAATAACCACAAAAGCGATCTCACAAATTGTGGAGTATGGTTTTTCTAACTTCGACATTACGCGCATATACGCAAAGCCTTATGGGAGCAATCGCGGTTCGCGCAGGGCTTTGGAGAAGTCTGGTTTTGAATTGGAAGCGACAATAAAGAATGGGGTTTTTAAGAATGGGCAATATCTTGATGAGTTGATTTATTCGTTACGCCGTTAACCCTCCAAGGGTTTAACCCTTGGAGGGTGTAATTCCTTTTTCACCCGGCAATATCAAATTCGCGCAGCCATTCGTGAATTGCCCGTTCGTCAGGTTTCATTTGATCATACACCAGTTCCACGACTTTTGGTCCCGAGGTTTTGTCCTTGTATTGTATGTTGATAGACCCTGGGCTCAATTCGGCAATATGCGCGTGCAAAAAATTCCCTTTTGAGCTGAATCGCTGAACTACTTCATTCTTATCACATTCATGCGCTGTCATTTTTGAGAATTCAGAGAATGAGCTATGGTACCAATCATCGGCAGACCTGACAAAACCATCTTTCACTGGATTGTTATGTATATAGCAGATTAATTTGCGTGCGTACATTTCATCCGGAACTGATCTTCTCTTAAAACTACGCATGAACAAACTCCCTCTACGTCCGTGTTGCTTGTTGAATGCCTGCACATAGCCATTACAGAAATCAGCATACGCCTTAATACATGCATCTGAGGTAGATAATTCCGGATTCGCTCCCGGCCTGACACGTACCATTACATGAAAATGAGTTGGCATCAAGCAATAAACAAGAGTTTCCCAATGCGGGTCCATGTATTCATGATACTTCTTCAGGAAGAAATCATAATTTCCAAAATTTCGGAATATCTGCTCGGTGCCATTCGCCCGATTATACACATGATAAATTCCATTCTCGATAAAAGGTATACGGTGTTCCATTCGGCAAAGGAAAGTCTCCATCGCGATATTATCCGTTTTCAAACACTTATAGTCGTTTGTAAATGTTTGTAAACGTTTGTAAACGGCAATCGACATCTTCAACCCTCCAAGGGTTTAACCCTCGCAGGGTGGTCACATGGGATGTTAACAAAACAATCTTCACTTCTAGTTCGCGTGCGCGCGTAACCCTCCAAGGGTTTAACCCTCGCAGGGTGGTCACATGGGATGTTAACCAAACAATCCTCACTTCTAGTTCGCGTGCGCGCGTAACCCTCCAAGGGTTTAACCCTCGCAGGGTTGATTTATCCGTTTTCAAACGTTTGTAAACGGCTATCTCAAAATCCTGTTTTACATTTGTCCCGTTGATCCTCATTTGATCAGTACTATCTTTCACAATACACACCCTGAGATTCCATTGAAGATGACCAGGGCATATCGACCAGTTTGAATTTTTTATAGTGTAACTTTAATATATCGCAATGATGAGCACAGATCAAAGCCTTTACGGCACAACAGACAACGCCGCACTCGCCGCACAATTCATTAACAACACCAATCGCAACATTTTCCTCACGGGAAAAGCCGGCACAGGGAAAACAACTTTTCTCCGCAATCTCGCGCAACTCACGTTCAAGAATGTCGCGATCGTAGCGCCAACCGGAATTGCAGCCATCAACGCTGGCGGAACAACCATTCATTCCTTCTTTCAGATTCCGCCGGTCACATTCATTCCGACCTACGACCGACAGGATGCAATGTTACCTGAAGGTCGGTTTCAGAATGCACACACCCTGCTTCGCCAGCAACGTTTCAGCGCCGAGAAACAAAAAACACTTCGTGCGATTGAACTGCTGGTGATCGACGAAGTAAGCATGCTTCGCGCCGATCTGCTCGATGCAATTGATACGGTTCTCAAAAGTGTCCGACGTGCACACAACCGTCCTTTCGGCGGAGTCCAGGTATTATTCATCGGTGATCTCCTGCAGCTCCCTCCGGTTATCAAAGAAGATGAATGGGATGTCATCCGCAAATATTACAAGAGCGCATTCTTCTTTGATGCACGCGCGCTGGTCGATTCTCCTCCGCTCTACATTGAGTTGGAGAAAATCTACCGCCAGTCAGATCCGGTCTTTATTTCACTGCTGAACAATCTTCGCAACAACACCGTTTCGAAACGCGACGAAGAACTGCTCAACAAATATTACAAGCCGGGATTCTACGCGGTTCCCCAGGACAAATACATTCAGCTCACCACGCACAATCACAAAGCGGATACTATCAACCGAGACGCACTGCTGAAACTGAAATCGAAAACCGAAAAGTTCAAAGCAGAAATAAAAGATGAGTTTCCGGAGAAAATGTTTCCGACGGATGAAATCATCGAACTGAAAATCGGTGCGCAGCTGATGTTTCTGGTGAATGATCCGGAGAAAAGATACTTCAACGGAAAGATCGGAAAGCTCACAGGAATCAGCGACGATCGTGAATCCATCGAAGTATTTTTTGAAGACAGCGACGAAACACACGTGATTGAAAAATACACCTGGGAAAATATTACCTACACGGTAAATGGACAGAATTCCGTTTTCCCGAAAGTGATCGGAAAATTCACGCAGTTCCCGGTGAAGCTCGCCTGGGCGATCACCGTGCACAAATCGCAGGGACTCACTTTTCAGAAAGCGGTCATTGATATTGAACAGGCATTCGCTCCCGGACAGGTGTACGTTGCTTTGTCGCGATTGACTTCACTCAACGGATTGGTGTTGTCTTCGAAAGTGAATTTCCGTTCATTGCACATGGACCAGACGATTTCAGATTTTTCCGAGACCAAAGCGAGCGATATCAAATTGCGCCACGTGCTCGAAACGGAATCGAAGCAATATATCCAGGATTACATCGCGTCGAGATTTGATCTCACTTCACTTCAGGATACGCTCATCCGTTATGTAGAAGAAGGTGATTCCGAAAAAGAAGGGAAAGGCGTTCGCGCGAAGTACCGCACCTGGGCCCGTACGCTCGTGAATGAGATGCAGCCCGCGCACGATACTTCCCTCCGCTTTGTAGCACAGGTGAAACGCATCGGAGATGATTGGCCCGCGCTGCAGGTTCGTATTGATGCCGCGAAAAAATATTTCGTCCCGCAGATCGAGGATATTATTTCTTCGATCCACAAGCATGCGGAAGAAGTACGTTCAAAGCACAAAAAAGCAAACGGGTATCTGAAGCAGCTGGAAGATCTCCGCAAAGATGTTCAGTACCAGTTGCAGCAGTACGATAAAGCGGAAGTGTTTCTTCGTTCTGTGATCGCGAACACACCTGTGAATCGCGCCGACCTCTACGCCGCCGAAGAATATCCCAGGCTTATACAGAAGGAAGAAGAAGAGGACGAAACAAAATCATTACGCACACGCTCCAAAGCTGGCGCTCATCGCGGCTTAGCAAAATCGCGTCCGACGAAAGGCGATTCAGCAAAGCTTACACTCGCCATGCATCAGCGCGGAATGAGTGTAGATGAAATCGCCACCGATCGCGGCATGTCGAAAGGAACCATCATGTCGCATTTTGTAGAAGCGATCGGTCTGGGACTCGCGCGTGCAGAAGATTTTATTCAGTACGAGCGCCTGGAAAATATCCGCCTCGCCGCGAAAGAGCTGGGAACAAAACAACTTATTCCGCTCAAGGAGCATCTCGGAGACAGTTATTCGTTTGATGAGTTGAGGATGGCATTGGCGGGAAGACCGACTATCATTTAGATACTGGTTGCATCAGCCACGCAAGCTCAACTCTGATGACGTTCAATCGATCGTAAAGCCGGATGTGTTCCGAAAAAATTCGTGAATGTCGGAAAGCGAGTAATCCTTCCGTCCGCTGTAGATCATATCCGCGCGGAGTTTTACACGTCCGCCTCTCCAGAATAAATGAATCCCGCTGGCAAGTCCCACCGGAAACATCCAGACAATATTTCCGATTTGCACTACTGTAAATGGTAAAATAATTGCGACAAGGAATACCAGTCCGGCTGCACAAAAAAACAAGGTTGCTTTGATGTACATATGATCTTTTTGTCGTTGATAGTCTGGTGCACGGAGATAATATTGCCGCATGTTTTCGAATTTCATGCGCAGTTGTTCATTGCGTCTGTCGAATCTTTCGCGCTCCTGTTCAGTTCGCGTTTTGGGTTTAGCCTGTGCCCTGTAAGCAGCACCTGAATATATTTTTGCACGCGGAGCGGAACGTTCTCCCGTCAGTATATCATACGCTTCCGTAATCTGCACAAATTTTTCTGCTGCGCCGGGAGAAGAATTTTTATCGGGGTGCCAAAGGAGAACAAGCTTGCGGTACTTCTTCCGCACCTCATCTTTCGATGCAGTGACCGGCAATCCGAGTACGGCGTAATACTTGTTCATCGAAAATGATCTCAGAAAAAAGCCTCAGTGTTTAGCTGAGGCTCTTTGTGATTCTTATAATTTTCGTTTTATCTCAACCATGTCGTAACCTTCAATGAGGTCACCCGTCTGGATATCTTCAAACTTGTCGATGTTCAGTCCGCACTCGTATCCTGCGGAAACTTCTTTCACATCGTCTTTGAAACGTTTGAGTGAACCGAGTTGTCCGTCATGCAATACAATTCCGTTGCGGATCAGGCGCACTTTGGTGTGGCGGTTAACTTTTCCGTCAAGCACATAGCAACCTGCAATGGTTCCGACTTTCGAAATCTTGAACACTTCGCGAACTTCGATGTTGCACACCACTTTCTCTTCGAATTCCGGCGCCAGCATTCCTTCCATTGCCGCTTTGAGTTCTTCGATTGCCTTGTAGATAACCGAGTACAGGCGAATGTCGATCTGCTCTGTTTCCGCAAGCTTTTTCGCACTTACCGAAGGACGAACCTGGAAGCCGATGATGATTGCATTCGAAGCCGAAGCAAGGAGTACATCTGATTCGGAAATTGCACCGACACCTTTGAGAAGAATCCGTACTGCAATTTTCTCTGTAGAAAGTTTCAGCAACGAATCCGAAAGTGCTTCGATAGATCCGTCCACGTCACCTTTCACAATGATGTTGAGCTCTTTGAAGTCACCGATCGCCAGACGACGGCCGATTTCATCGAGTGTAATGTGTTTCGTTGTACGGATCTGCTGCTCGCGCTGCAACTGTAAACGACGCGTAGCAATGTCTCTCGCTTCACGCTCGTCTTCCATTACGTGGAACTTATCTCCTGCTTGTGGTGCACCGCTCAGTCCCAGGATCTGTACCGGTGTCGATGGACCCGCTTCTTCAACATGTCCGCCACGTTCGTTCTGCATCGCTTTTACACGACCGGAATAACATCCTGCGAGAACTACATCTCCGATTTTGAGTGTGCCGTTCTCTACAAGTATGGTTGCAGTGTATCCGCGGCCTTTATCGAGTGTCGATTCGATAATCGTTCCGCTTGCGCGTTTATCCGGATTTGCCTTCAGCTGAAGCATTTCTGCTTCGAGGAGGACTTTCTCCAGAAGTGCATCAATGTTCAGCCCTTTCTTCGCTGAAATTTCCTGGCACTGGAATTTACCACCCCATTCTTCCACGAGAATATTCATCGCAGAAAGTGCTTCACGTATTTTATCGGGATTTGCTCCCGGCTTATCAATCTTGTTAATCGCAAATACAATCGGAACACCCGCAGCTTGTGCGTGGTTGATCGCTTCTGTGGTCTGCGGCATTACACTGTCATCGGCTGCAACCACAATGATCGCAACGTCGGTTACCTGCGCACCACGGGCCCGCATTGCGGTAAACGCTTCGTGACCCGGAGTATCGAGGAACGTAATGTGTTTCCCGTTTTCCATTGTAACACCGTACGCTCCGATGTGCTGGGTGATTCCACCGGCCTCACCTGCAATTACGTTTGCTTTACGGATGTAGTCAAGCAATGATGTTTTTCCGTGATCGACGTGACCCATTACGGTTACGATCGGAGGGCGGTCCATCAATTGCTCAGGAGTATCCTCTTCTTCGCGGATGGCCTCCTGCACTTCCACGCTTACAAATTCAACCTGGTAGCCGAATTCTTCTGCGAGCAATGAAATAGTTTCTGCGTCGAGACGCTGGTTGATCGAAACGAACAAACCAAGTGTCATACAGGTTGCGATAATCTTGGTAACGGGAACGTTCATCATGGACGCGAGCTGGTGAGCAGTAACGAACTCTGTTACTTTCAATGTGCTCTTGTCTGCTTCTGCCTGCTCCTGTTTTTCAACCAAGCGGTCGCGGATTTCATCACGCTTCTCACGACGGTATTTGGAGGCCTTGGATTTTCCTTGTCCGCTCAGGCGTGCAAGTGTTTCCTTGATCTGCTTCTGGATTTCTTCTTCAGTAAGCTCAACTTTCGGGGTTGGAGCACTACGCTGTCCTGGTCCACCTGGTCCGCGGCGTTGCCCGCTTCCGCTTTGACCCGGGATGAATCGATTCGGATTATTAGCCTGATTTACGTCAACCGGTCCGTCTTTACGGATGCGTTTGCGTTTTTTCTTCTTGTCGGTTTCAAACTGCGCGTTCGAAGAAGCAACCGGTTTTTTCTTTTCTTCTTTTACGGGGAGCTCGATGCGTCCCATGATTTTCGGGCCTTCCAGTTTATCAACTGAACGGCGGAAAAGTTCTTCTTCGGGTTTCGCAACAGGAACAACAGGTACTTCTGCTACCGGAGGAACGGGTTCTTCAACAGGAGCTACAACAACAACCGGAGTTTCCTCCACCGGCGGAACAGGTTCAATAACTTCTTCCGTCTTCTTCTTTACTGTTTTTTTCTTTGGTGGTTCTTCTGCTGCAGGTTCTTCTGCTTTCTTCTTTTTCGTTTTCGGCTTTTCTTCGCCGAGATCGATCTTGTCAATGATTTTTACACCAACTGCCTTATCGGCTTTGGCGCGCACAACTTCCTCTTCTTTTTTCGGCTCTTCTTTTTTCTCCTCCGCCTTTTTTGCTTTTGCCTTCTGTTCGGGTGCTGTTTTCGTCTGGTTGAGATCCTTGATCAGGATTTCATCGCTGTACCCGTCACGATCGCGGCGATCGGTTTTCGGAGCTTCTTCATCAATTACAATTGATTCCTTGCGTACGCGGGTGGTAGAAGTAACTTTAATCGCTTCCTCTTTCTCCAGGCGGTCCTGCGCGAACTCATTCTGCAGTTCGCGGTATGCTGCTTCCGTAATCTTCGCGTTCGGGTTGCGTTCCACAGCAATGCCTTGCCCTTTTAGGAAGTCAATGATGTGGTCCATCGAAACGTTAAGTTCCCGGATTACTTTGCTGAGACGTATTGTTGCTTCTGTCATAAACTTGCCAGCCTTCCCGGCGGCGGGGTACAAAGATCGGAAAAACAATCGGACGTTGGTGTCAGGTCTGGGACCTGTGCCGTGTCAGTTCTCCGGTGCAGTACCAGGTAATTTGCCTGATACTGCCCAAGAGATTGTTTTCCGAATGGTTTTATTCAAATTCTGACCGGAGAATGCGTTTTACTTCCTTGACAGTTTCTTCTTCAAGGTCAGTACGCTTCACCAATTCCTCATCGCTGAGCTCAAGGACCGATTTTGCTGTGTCGCAACCGATAGCCTTGAACTGATCAATAATCCATGCTTCAATTTCATCCGAGAAATCGTCGATGCTCACATCTTCCACATCTTCCTCAGAATCGCGGTAAACGTCGATTTCATAGCCGGTCAAACGCCCCGCAAGACGGATGTTGTGTCCACCTTTACCGATTGCCAGGGAAACCTGGTCGGGCTTCAGGAACACTTCTGCACGCTTGCTTTCCTCGTCGAGCTTGATAGACGTAATTTTCGCAGGGCTCAATGCTCGCTGAATAAGAAGCTGTGCATTTGCCGTGTAGTTGATTACATCGATATTTTCATTGCGCAGCTCACGTACAATTCCATGGATACGCGAACCTTTCATACCTACGCAGGCTCCGACAGGATCGATACGGTCATCGTAGGATTCTACTGCAACTTTTGCGCGCTCGCCCGGTTCACGGACAATTTTCTTGATGGTAATAAGTCCGTCGTAAATTTCCGGAACCTCCATCTCGAACAATTTCTCGAGGAATGAAGGAGCCGTACGCGACAGGATAATTACCGGTGAGTTGTTTCTCAGATCTACCTTGAAAACTACAGCACGCACAGAATCGCCTTTCTTGAAGAAGTCGCCCGGGATCTGTTCTGTTTTCGGGAGGATCAATTCGTTGCCCTCGTCATCGAGGATCATCGTTTCTTTCTTCCACACCTGGTAAACTTCGCCTGTGATTACATCCCCCACACGCTCTTTATACTTGCGGTACAGTGAATCTTTTTCAAGATCAAGTACGCGTGATACAAGGTTCTGGCGGATTGCAAGTACAGCGCGGCGACCGAAATCATCGAGCTTGATACGATCAGTTACCTGCTCACCGATTTCGAAATCAGGCTCGATTTTCTGAGCTTCTTTCAGGGCGATGTGCATGTTCTCGTTGTAATCGAAGCTGTCCTCTGCAAATTCATCGTCAACGATCTCACGGTTACGCCAGATCTCTAAGTCACCTCGCTCAGGGTTCACAATTACGTCGAAGTTTTCGTCGCTTCCCCAACGTTTGCGGATCATGCTGCGAAATACGTCTTCGAGAATGCTCATCAGTGTAGCACGGTCGATGTTCTTGATGTCTTTGAATTCCGAGAAGGATTCAATCAGGTTGATGTTTTCCATTTTGCTGGTATTTGCCTTTGGGGCTTTCTTCTATGTTCAGAATTTAATTACGACTCTTGTTTCTTTGATCTCCGGAAAAGTGAGGTCTATATTTTTTGACACTTCCTCTTTTGCTTTTCTTCCTTCGATCCGCACTTTACTTATTTGTTGTATAGTAATTCCTTCTTCTGTTGCGCGGATGAGATTCCCGCTGATCTTCTTGCCATCCTTCAGCTTTACATCCACTTCCTTTCCCATGTTCTTCTGGTATTGGCGAAGAACTCTGAACGGCTGATCGAGGCCCGCTGAAGACACCTCGAGTTCGAAGTCTTCTGCGTCACGATCAAGGCTTTTTTCGATGAAACGGCTCACTTCAACACATTGACGGATGTTTACTCCGCCATCACGGTCAATTAACACAATGATTTTATTCATTGGTGTTACATGAACGTCTACAAGGAAGCATTCTGTACCCTCAAGTGCCTTTTCCGTTAGTTCTCTTATGTGTAAATCGCTGATCATTGCAAAAAAACAGGGGACTATCGTCCCCTGATCTCATTTTCTCTTAAACAGAATGCAAATATACAACAATTTCGAGTTTCCAACAAGTGTTGATAACCCGTAACCTTTGCCCGACCAATGCGTACAATAAAAAGATTAATTTGGCTTTATTGCCGATTAGCGTAATTATCTAAAATTGTCTTACAATCCCGTATGGCACCATTACCCACCATTAAACCCATGACAACATGGAGCCAAAAAAAACCATCAAAGGGGCCGCACTACCATATAAAGTGCTGACCACCTGCGCGTTAATGACATTTTCGGGCGTACAACTGTTCGCGCAAAACAACAGTCCGGCCCCGAACGAGATCACTGCCGGTGAAATTGCAATGTATGTTTCAATCATTGTGGTAGTGATAGGAGTAGCGTGGTTCTTCGCGTCCAGGCAAACGGACAAGATCGACAAGGAACATCGCGACGAGTTGTCCCACCACCCTCCGAAGAAACACTATGAGCATCCTAACGATCCACATTTCAGAAAGTTGAGGAAGAAAACGTCTTAAGAGCACCCGTTTCCAAGAGAACAAACCAAAGATCACCTGCCCGGGAGGCGGGCGATCTTGTTTATACCCATTGCAACATCAGAAGTTGCGGGTTAAATGTTTTCGGGTTTCGCGACTGTTGATCGGAACCGGATTTACCGGCCGGATACAAGAAACTATTTTACTTTTTCACCATTCTTGTACTTCTGCTCAAACAAAACTTTCCCCTGCTCGTCGTAATAAATCCATGTACCGTGCGGTTTACTTACGTAACGCGTTTTGTACACCTTTTTCCCTTTCGCGGTGGTGAATTGAAATTCCTTCGTCTTCACCAGTTTGTTGCGCGTAACACTTTGCTTTTCGCCGGTGATATAATAGTTCGTGGTCTTGCCGGAGAGTTTTCCGTCCTTGTAATTCGACACGCTGCGCAACCCTCCGGTGGGATAATAAAACTTCCATTCTCCATCGAGTTTGTCGAGATGATATTTTCCGGTCTCTTCAATAATTCCGTGCTCACTCCACGTTGTCCACTTCCCGGTCTTGAGTCCATCTGCATAACTACCCTTCTGGTGAAGTTTCCCGTTGTCCCAGAAATATTCCCACGGGCCATTTTTGAAACCGGTTTTCCTGCTGTAATCTCCTGAGTAATTCAGTTGGCCATTGTAGTACCAGCCTTCCCACTTTCCGACCATCACTCCACGATCGAAAGTGCCATGATCTTTTACATTTCCATTGTCCCACCACGCAGTCCATTCTCCTTCTTCGAGGCCCATGCGGAGTTTTCCCTCCTGCAGCTTCTTCCCGTTCTCAAACCAGAACGTCCACATGCTGTCGCGGACTCCTCCTTTGAACCAACCCTCTTTGTACTTCTGTCCGTTCGGATACCAGAACGTCCACATGCTGTCTTCCTTATCATCTTTGTACCACGCATCCATTTCCATCTGTGCGGATCCTTCGTACCAGTATTGCCAGTGTCCGTGGCGCACATCATTTTTGAAATCCCCGCGCATGTCAACTGTTCCATCAGTCTGGTACCAGGTCCATTCTCCTTCTTTCTTGTCGTTCACATAATTTCCTTCAAACGAAATTTTTCCATCGGGATACCAATGCGTGGCTTTGCCGTTCTTCATTCCGTCTGCAAACTGTTCCTTCGCGTCAAGTGTTCCTTCAGGAGTCCAGAATGTCCATGTAGAATCTTTAGCGCCATTGCGATAGATACCTTCACACCATTTGCTTCCGTCATCAAAAGCAAGAATCACCTTCCCGTAGCCGTTCTTTACAATCTGTTTTCCGTCTTCACTCCACAAGCTGATGTAGTACTGACGTCCGTTCCTGTATTCGTATTCCTGCGATGGTTTACCCGTGTAGTACCATTCTTTCCACACTCCGTCTTTTTTCCCCTTTACATATTCACCTTCTTCTTTCAGTTTCCCGTTTTCATACCAGCCGGAATATTTTCCATGTAAAGTATCGTTAACAAAATATCCGTCGCTCTGCGGTTTTCCGCTCTCGTCATAGTACTGAAAGTGTCCATCTTTTTGCGATATCCAATTGAAATTCACAAACGAAATCCTGTACTGCTCCTTGCTTTTCAGGACGCCGTTCTCGTAATAGGAGGTCCATGTACTGTCCTGCAATCCGTCAACGTAACGGCAGTCGAGAAATTCCTGACCGGAAGGATACCAGTATTTGGCGTGACCGTTTTTCTTTCCGTTGTAATAATACTCCTGAGCCTTCATCTTTCCGTTGTCGTAATAGAAAAGCCATGTGGAGTCTTCTTTCCCTTCTATGTAATATCCTGACCGCTGGATGCGCCCGCTCTGGTAATAGTAAATGCATTTGCCGTGAAGCTTTCCGTCCAGCCAGAATTCGTCACTCTTCTTCTGCTTTTTTGCTTCGTCGTAGAATTCGGTTTTCTTCTCGGGCTTTTTCTTCGCAGGCTGCTGCTTCCCTTTTTTTCCTTCCGGCTCGTGATAAACCGGAATCTGTGCTTTGACAGATTGAGCAAAAACTAACAGCAGGATCAAAATCCAATTTCTCATGTGACTATAACGCTGAATTCGGTAAAAGTTGCGTTTCCATTCGGAGAACGGCCCAAAACTATGTGAAATTGCCAGGAATGAAGGTCGATTCCGGCTTTTTTAATGAACATTTTGAAGTAGGTAAGTATGTTCGTCAAATGCGGGCTGGTTCAGATATGCTTCCGTCCAGGCAGAATCACCACAACAGAAACTTGCCGGCTTTACAACTCACCTACCCGGCCTCAAGCGGTCAATAGCGTCGCGTATTTCCTCCCTCGCCCGGAAAGTTTCTTCTTCTGTTGTTGCGGAGCCCAATGAAATCCGAATGCAGGACAAAGCCTCCGCTTCTGTGAGCCCCATGGCCTGCAGTACGTGCGATGGTTTTGTGTCTGCCGATGCGCACGCCGATCCGGTAGCGATTGCAATCCCGGGAACCTGCTTAATCAGCTGGTCGGCTTTTACTCCGTGAATGAGAATGCTGGTCGTATTCGGCAAACGGTTTTTCACACAACCGTTCACAAATCCACGATCATCTTCGGTGATGTACTGCTCAAGCTTTGTTCTCCACGAGGATAATCTTCCGGCAAGCTCCCACGATTCGTCCATCGCAATTTCTGCTGCTTTGCCGAGACCGGCTATTCCGGGAACATTCAGCGTGCCCGAGCGTAATCCGCGTTCGTGCCCGCCGCCATGCATCAAGGGATGCAATGTAACGCGGGGATTTTTTCTCCGGACGAACAAGGCGCCGGAACCCTTCGGCCCGCCAAATTTGTGAGCGGAAATACAACAGCAATCAATTCCCGGATCATTCACATCGACACGCATTTTCCCAATGGCCTGCGTGGTATCGCTGAAGAGAATGGAATTGTTCGCGTGAACAATTTCTGAAATCGCCGCAATGTCCTGCACGGTTCCGGTTTCATTATTTGCGAGCATCACTGCAACCAGAATCGTATCGGCACGCAAAAGGGATTTCAATTCGGCCGTATCGATTCTTCCTTCGCGGTCGACTTGTAACCTGGAAATTTCATAGCCGTCCTCTGCAAGATCTGCACATGTATCAAGCACCGCTCTGTGTTCCGTTGAAACAGTGATGATGTGTCGGCCTTTTGAAGAAAAAGTTTTTGCAATTCCTTTTATGGCCGTATTGATGGATTCAGTTGCACCGGAAGTGAAAATGATTTCCCGGGGTTCGCATCCTATCAGTTCTGCAACTTTTCCACGTGCAATTTCCACCGCTTCTGATGCGTACCAGCCGTAGCGATGTGTTTTACTCGACGCATTGCCGAACTCATTCGAAAAAAACGGCAACATTGCTTCCAGCACGCGCGGATCGACGGGAGTTGTGGCGTTGTGGTCGAGGTAGATGGGAGGATTCACCAGACAAAGATACTGTCGCTTATTTTACCACATAGAAAAATGTGAATCCCGTTGTTTTCTAATCATTCCACGAAAAGTGGAATGACACATAGAGCACATAGAAACACTTCCGCTATGCTTTCTATGTGCCAGATTCGTTTTTACGAATCTGCTTAGGCAAACAACGGGGCCTTCAAACTATGTGGTAAAATATGGAGAAAAAAGAAGGACATCGTCTCCCGTCGATGTCCTTCGTAATATTCCCCGGCTAAAACACACGAAGCCGGAGAGGAGGCAACTTCATCGGACAAACCCTGACCTTAAACAACAGCTACGGGGTTATGAGTAAGAGTCTGTCCGACATTTTGCTCACTGTACGCCGGCCTGCCGGAGCGCACAGAAGCTACTGTTACTGGTGTGTTACTGCGATTCTTGTCCATGCCTCAGAGCCACCTACCCCGATCTTTACGAGATAAATTCCCTGTGCCATGGTATTCGTACTGATTTCAGTTTTATTTTGCCCTGCGCCGTGAACGGCCACTGTTTCTTCACTCGTCATTCTTCCTGATGCATCGTAGAAACGGATGGTTGCCTTGCCTGCACCTGTTGTCATAAAGGAAAGGGTAAGCGCTCCGTCAGCCGGATTTGGCGATACTTCAAACGAACTTTGCAGGAAGGATTCTTCCACTGTAGTGGTAGATGCCTGCACCTGGTAACAAACCGAGTCACAGAAGTTCTGCAGCGAATCATACACAGTAAGACAAACAGTGTACATCCCCGGGTTTGCATATACATGTGAAGGGTTCTGAGCGGAACTGTAATTGCCATCGCCAAAATCCCAATAATACATTGCTCCGTTGCCCGCAGTGGTCGAACTGACGAAGAATACGTAGCCGAGAGAATCAACTGATGTGAATGAAGCGGTGCAACCACCGGAATTCTGCACTGTTACCGTGTGACATGTCGAATCGCAGAAATTCTGCAGCGAATCGTAAACATAAAGACACACCGTGTAAACTCCGGAGTTCGGATAATAGTGATACGGATTCGCCTGTGCACTGTAGTTACCGTCGCCGAAATCCCACATGTACTGTGCTCCGGGACCTGCAGTTGTTGAGCTTACAAATGAAAAATTTCCCGCAGAATCAGTTGAAGTGAAATCAGCGTTGCATCCGCCAACTGTTACCGACTGACACACACTGTCGGAACATTGGGTAACCTGATCGTTGTAGGAAAAACATACGATGTAAGTTCCCGGCGCAGAGAATGTATACGTTGGATTCTGAACAGTTGAATAATTGCCCTGATCGCTGAACCACCAGTAATAAAATGTACCGGGAAGTGCAGGTGGATTCGTTGTGCCGGTAAATGTTGCAGTCAGTCCGTTCAGCGAATAAGTGAACGATCCGGAGCACTGCGCATCCCCTGCGAACGGCAAAAAGAAAAGTGCTGCAAATATGAAGAAGCGCGAAATCATTTCAGGTTGATAATTTAATGATGATACAAAGGTGACACGAACAGGTGATTACTTCAAGCCTGTTTTGCAAAATTCTTACGTGTTCAGTGAACATATTAAATGGGCAACAATCGGCTAAAACGGGTTAAAATCGCACCAATCGGGGGTACCGGCATTCCTTACCTTTATCCGATCGTGAATACAGAATCCAGGGCCGGGAATTATTTCCTTCTTCATTTTATCGTGTTTATCTGGGGATGGACAGCCATTCTCGGTAAGGCGATTGATCTTCCGGCTTTGCAGCTTGTGTGGCTGCGTATGCCTATTGCATTGAGCGGCATCTTTCTGTTCATGATTGTACGCCGTCACAAGTTGATTCCAGACCTGAGAAGCCTGGGAATATACTTTTCCATAGGACTGATTGTCGCAATTCACTGGATTACATTCTATGGATCGATCAAGGCGAGTAATGTTTCGGTTACACTTGCCTGTTTTTCTACCGGTTCACTTTTTTCGGCATACGTTGAACCGGTATTTTTCAAACGGAAAGTCCGCAGGTATGAAATAGTGTTGGGATTGATGGTAGTGGTTGCCTTGATCATGATTTTTCGTGTGGAGACACAATACAAATGGGGAATCATTCTCGGAATCCTGGCCGCATTTACCTCTTCACTGATGGGTGTATTCAACGCGATGCTTGTCCGGAACGGACACAATGGCTCCATGGTATCTCTCTACGAAATGACGGGTGGGTTCCTGGGACTGAGTATCTATGTTCTCATTGCACATCCCTGGGAAGGCGGATACTTTGCGATGACCTCTTCTGACATGTGGTATTTGCTGCTGCTTGGTCTTGCATGTACTTCCGTTCCGTTCCTGATCAGTATGCACGTCCTGAAGACAATCAGTCCGTATACTGTTTCGCTCACGCTGAATCTGGAAACACTGTACGGAATTGTGTTCGCGTACTTTATTTATCACGAAGACAAACAGCTCACGACAACATTTTACCTCGGTTCAGCGATCATACTGTCGACAATTTTCCTCAATGGGTGGATAAAATATCGCGGGCAGCAACAGGAGCGCAAACCAGCCGGAACAAGGAATGAGGAATAAACAACACCGGATACCGTATTAAATTCCGATTATCTTCACTATTCCACCATATTCCGTATCCCTTCCTGTTTTCGGCACCGCGCTTGCTTCCTGTTTCATGGTATTTGTAACCTAAAAAGATCGGCCCATGAAAAAGTCAATAATCACGATGTGTATTGCAGTGCTTGCAGCACTATGCACACCGGTGGCAGCGAGTGAAAGCAATAACACTCCTCCAGCGAAGCAGGAATTCCGGATCATTAAAGATTCTGATCTTAAGAATGAAATGAACGTTTCTCCGATCGACAAAACCACAGCGGAGGTAAACGGACAGGAAAGTTCCACTGCCCGCGAAGCGCACGGTGGTTATATTGTTATTTCAAGTGCAGGTTTGCTGCTGTTGATTATTCTGCTCATCATCCTGCTTTAGGAAACCACATACCCCGGACGGGGATGTTTCATTCGCGGAATAAGCGTTTATGTTGATGAAAGATTTTCCGGAGTTCACCTTCAGGAGAATCTTTCATTGTGGTATCAGGATCTCACGAACCACATTGCGGCTGAATGGCAAATACTTCGAGCCAACTGATACCACAACATTCAACCGGACACGGAAAGCCTTCACCTTGAAATTGCCGGAATAGTTTTCCCCGCAGATTTCCGTATGCAGATGATACGGCGGTGCAAGAGCGGTGAGAAAAACCGGATCTGCAGACTCATTCCGGTTGTGAAAATATGTACGGATAAAGTCGTCGAATCTGCCCGCAGTTTCTTCATCATATTTTACTGCGCCCTTTCGCACGAGCAAGTCGCTGTAATCAAAAGTCGGCTGCCGAAGTTCTTTCGCCAGTTCGTAATCATACGTGTAACCGAATCCGCTAACTTCCAGCACCGTGTCCTGCACAAGGAATGCAAACTGATCATATTGAAACCATTGGTGAAAAGGATTCATCGTATTCTTGTTCAGTGGATGCCATTCACCCTGTTGATCCTGCACTTCGTAAGAATAATATTGCGTGAACGGGGTGTCGTGCCACCCGATAGTCACCGGATTTAACCAGGCACCGGAACAGATCACGACCAGCAGGGAGAATATGAACATCGGTTTTGTCTTATACAGTTCCCCGAAATATTCTTTCCGGAAAATCAGAATCAGCAGGAGTACTGCATCAACCAGCATCAGTTTCCAGAACAACATGCTGCCGAATAGAAATATCCCCGCGTGCATAACCATCAGAGCAATCAACCATACTATTGCTGCCCTGCGTTTCCTGAAAACAATCACCACTCCGACTTCGAGGAAGAACACGATCCACTGAAATAGTTCTCCGTAACGCATGATGATTGCGCGCAATCCTCCGGTTACGGTTTCAGAACTGCAGGCCAACCATCCGCGCAGACAGACATTATTGTACAGGTCGGCCGGATCATTATAGAACAACCATTCGTACCCATGCGGAGAAATGAAAAGCTTGTCCAGGCCGCTGTAGAGATAATATCCTGCTGTAATACATAAAATGAAATACAGCACAGGCGCTGCAAACTCCCGCACAAACAACCGCATATAATGATGAACTGAATACATGATCAGAATGTCGTACAGAATCCGGATGTCCAGCAATGGAAATCCCGTAACCGGGTAATTGAATTGCGCGCGGTAAACAAGCGCGAACGCGATGAACAGGGGCGTTAACACAGGGAAACGGAACAGCGCAAGACATAATGCCAGTAATACGAAACGGTCGAAATAAAATGCGCTGTCGAGATAGTAGTTGTAATCGTAAGTAATGAGTTCCCACGTGATAATAAAGGCGAAGAAGCAAAGCACTATCCGCTCGGCCTGCGTGTATTCCGCTTTTGTTTTTCTTCGGATGAAATGCGGGATATAAAGCACGATGAGAACACCTGAAAAAATCGGGTTGAGCAAACTTCTCAGAACAATGGACCATGAATGGAATGGCGTTGCGCCAATGAACGATGTCTCCCCTGCTCCTGTCCAGCTATTAATGTTTCCATGAAATCCGCGAAAGAAAACGGACAGACACAAAACGCGCACAATCCAGAACACGATCAGCAGGAGCGCTACCTGCACGTATTGATTACGATTGATAAACTCCCTGAAGTTTTTCACCGTGTGCAGCTCCTACTCTTTCACGAACGGAAGGTGCGCTTCACCGGATTCTGTCCGGATAAGCAACACATAGGCTCCCGAAGAAAGCTCCTGCAATGAAATATCAGAACGTTGAGTACCCGGTTGGACTTTTTGTTCCGTACGCGTGGATATTACCCGCCCGCTTACATCGATGAATTCTATTGTTACATCCGATGCTGTTCCGAGTGTGTAATTTACAGTAAGCACTGCTCCTGCGGGGTTAGGGAAAATATTTACGGCACCAATCCCGTTTCCGTATTCATCAAACCCGATGCCCTGAGGAACAATTACGGTATCGCAGAATGTACTGGTGCATCCCTGGAAAGTAGTCATCGTTACACAGACGGTGTAGGTTCCCGCTGCTGCGTATGCGTGATTCTGAATGAGGCCGGTAGCCGGAGCGGTTGCATCTCCGAAATCCCACACGTAAGTATTCAACGGGTTCAGCGGCGTTGGCGTGAACGTCATATTGCCAAGGAGGAACGTGTTATTATATGTCACCGGACAATTGCTCGGGAAAACTATCTGCACCGTGTCACAGA
>Ga0255338_1001502_pt1 | contig 43619 bp, 30 predicted proteins | sample MeOH1_35cm_T4_19_FD_203715 | JGI IMG/M metagenome (GOLD analysis project Ga0255338, IMG submission 203715) | Sandy soil microbial communities from University of British Columbia, Vancouver, Canada - MeOH1_35cm_T4_195 | ecosystem: Engineered > Artificial ecosystem > Sand microcosm > Unclassified ... | reverse complement strand
GGAGCCTGGACCGCCGCGGCGCTTTGTGTCGTGGCCATTCCGATCCTGATCCAACTCGCCGCGGTGGGGCTGGTCGATCTGCGCGCTGTCTCGTGGGGCAGCTACTTCCGGAGCCTCGGGAGCGATCTGTGGATGAACCTGCAGCAGATCGGGCTCTCCCTCTGCCTCCTCACCCACCAGGCCGTCATTTCGCTCGACGCGGTTACCCGCACGCTCTGGCGGATGTTTGTCAGCCGGCGCTACCTGCTGGAATGGCAAGCCTCGGCCGACGCGGAGCGGCGCCTGGGCTCCGATGCCGCCGGTTTCCTCCGCAGGATGTGGCCGGCGCCGGCGCTCGCGGCGCTGCTTGCCGTGGGCATCGTCGCGGTGCGCCCGGAGGCCATGTGGGTCGCCGCGCCGTTCCTGCTGCTCTGGGCGGCGTCGCCGGTAATCGCTTACCGGGTCAGTGTGCCGTTGGGGGAACCGGGCAGCGGCGCGGCGGGACCGCCGCTCAACGTGGCGGAGCGGGCGATGCTGCGGCGCGTGGCCCGGCAGACCTGGCGCTTCTTTCAAGACGTGGTCACCGAGCGGGACAACTGGATGCCGCCGGACAACTACCAGGCGGACCGGCCGGACCCGGTAGCGCATCGCACGTCGCCGACGAATATCGGCCTGCTCCTCCTGGGTATCCTCACCGCGCGTGATTTCGGCTACTCGGGCCTGCTGGAAGTCGTCGATCGCCTGGAGCGCACGCTGCTCAAGATGACCGGGATGGAGCGGCACCGTGGTCACTTCTACAACTGGTACGACACGCTGCGGCTGGTCGCCATCACGCCGTTCTACGTCTCCACGGTCGACAGCGGCAACCTCGCGGGCCACCTGTTGACCCTGAAACAGGGCTGCATCGAGCTGCGAGAGGCGCCTGTCTTCTGCGGCCACACCCTGGCGGGCCTTCGCGACACGCTGGACGCGCTGCTCGCAGAGATTCCGGCTTCGAGCGCATGGCTGCGGTCCGAGAGCGAAGTCGTCAGCCACGTGCTTCGCGGCGACCCGCAAGCGGGGCTCGACTGGCCGGGACAGGTAACCGTGATCTCGGAAGCGGTAAGGGCATTGTCGCAAGCCGCTGCCTCTAGCCCCGCGCCCACGGAGAGCGTGCGGGTGCAGGTGGCTGCGTGGAGTGCCTTGCTCCTCCAACACGTGGAGGAGCTGCAGCGCGATCTCGAACTACTGATGCCGTGGGGCCGGCTGCTGCGGGTACAGCCTGAACCGTTCAGCGATGGCCTGCCGCTTACCGGCGACCTGGCCGGACGCCGCTACGCATTTGCGGAACTGGTGTGTCCGGCGCGGATGGCAGCTCCCGGGCTGCAGGCACTGGCCGACCTGATGCCCGGCGCAATCGCCGAAGCGCACCGGCTGCGCACCCTTCTGGACGATCCGCTGTTGGGAGCCGAAGACCGCGCCCGCGCCGGTGCCTGGCTGGACGCCCTGGAGAGCACGTTTGAGACGTGCCTTCGCGAAGCGCTCGGGCTCCTGAAACGCGCCGAAGCGCTCACGGAGCTCTGCACCCGGCTCTTCCAGGAGATGGACTTCTCCTTCCTCTACGACGACGCGCGCGACCTGTTCGCGGTCGGCTTCGACGTGGTGGACGCCCGGCTCGATCAGTATTACTATGACCTGCTGGCGTCCGAATGCCGGCTGGCCAGCTTCGTCGCCATTGCCAAGGGTGAAGTACCGCAGAAGCACTGGTTCCGCCTCGGTCGAGCCCTGACGGCGGAGCGAGGCGAGCGGGCACTGGTCTCCTGGGGCGGGACGATGTTCGAATACCTCATGCCGCACCTGGTGATGCGCGCCTGTGAAGGCACGCTGCTCGCCCATACCCTTCCGGCCGTGGTGCGCTTTCAGCAGCGGTTCGCCAAGCGTGAGCGTGTGCCGTGGGGTATGTCGGAGTCCGGCTTCGGTGCGCGTGACCTCCAGTTGAACTACCAGTACCGCACGTTCGGGGTGCCGGCACTCGGATTGAAGCCGGACCTCTTCGAAGACCTGGTGATCGCCCCGTATGCCACGCTCCTGGCCCTGCCGGTGGCGCCACAGGCGGCCGTGAAGAACCTGGCGGAGCTCGCGCAGGCCGGCCTGGCCTGCTCGTACGGCTTCTATGAGGCGATCGATTACACGCCCTCGCGTCTCCCACCCGGTGGCGAGGGCGTGGTGGTGCGCGAGTTGATGGCGCACCATCAGGGCATGGCGCTGGTGAGCCTGGGCAACACGCTCCTGGAGCGCCGGATGCCGGACCGGTTCCACGCCGACCCACTGGTGAAGGCGGTGGAGCTACTGCTGGAAGAGCGCGTTCCGCGCGCCGTGGCGGCCACCCACCCGGAGACGCAGACCGTAGCCCTGGCGCGCCGTGCCGTGCGCGAGGTTCCGCCGGACGCGGTGCGGCATTACACCACGGCACACACCTCAACGCCCCGGGTACAGCTCCTTTCAAACCGCCGCTATGGGGTGATGCTCACTTCCGCCGGCGGCGGATACAGCACCTGGGACGGGCTGGCGGTCACGCGCTGGCGTGAAGACACCACCCGGGATCATTGGGGTCAGTTCCTGTACGTCCGCGATACCCGCAGCGGAGCCCTGTGGAGCATTGCGCATCAGCCCACCTGCCCCACCGGGGGTGAATACGACGTGTACTTCACCGAAGACAAGGCGGAGTTCCGGCGGAAGGTAGATGGCATTCTCGGGCGGGTGGAGGTGGCGGTCTCGTCGGAAGACAACGCGGAAGTCCGGCGCGTAACGCTCACGAACACTACCGACACGGCGCGCGAGCTGGAAGTGACGAGTTACGCCGAGGTGGTGCTGGCGCCGCCGGCCGCGGACCGGGCGCATGCGGCCTTCAGCAATCTGTTTGTAGAGACCGAGTACGTGGGCGAGCGGAACGCCCTGCTGGCCACGCGCCGCCCGCGATCCGCCGAGCAGACCCGGGTGTGGGCGGTGCACGTGCTGGCTCACGAGGGGCTTCCCGCGGAGAACTGGAGCGAGACCACCTACGAGACGGACCGGTCGCGCTTCCTGGGCCGCGGCCGCACTCCCGCGAATCCGGCGTCGCTGGCGCCGGATGGGGAAGCGTCTCGCTCGGTGGGACCGGTTCTGGACCCGATCTTCAGCTTGCGGCAGAAGGTGATCGTCGGCCCGCGGCAGTCCGTGCAGTTGGTGTTCACTACCGGCGCGGCCACGAGCCGGGACGAGGCGCTCCGGCTGGCGGAGCGGTACCAGGACCTGCGCATGGCCGCGCGCACCTTCGAGCTGGCGTGGATGCACACGCAGATCGAGCTGCTTCACCTCAACCTGTCGCCGGATCAGGCGAGTCTATGCCAGCGGCTCGCCTCCCGCTTGCTGTATGCGGACTCGTTCGTACGGGCGCCGGAAGAGGTGCTGGCACGCGAAACCCAAGGGCAGTCCGGACTGTGGGCGCACGGCATCTCCGGCGACCTCCCGATCGTACTGGCGCAGGTAAGCGCCACCGATCACCTGGCGCTCGTGCGAGAGCTGCTCCTCACGCACGCCTACCTCCGCCACAAAGGCCTCTCGTTCGATCTCGTAATCCTGAACGAGCACCCACCGTCCTACATTCAATCGTTTGAGCAGGCGATCCAGGACGCGGTGCAGAACGCGGGGGCGCTGCTCGACCAGCCGGGCGGTGTGTTCCTGCGCCGGGCAGAGCTCATTCCGGACGCCGGGCGCAACCTCCTCCAGTCCGTGGCCCGGGCTGTCTTCAGTGGTCTGCACGGCTCCCTCCCGGATCAGCTCGACTGGCGTCCGGAGCCGAAGGAGCGCCCCGCGCCCCACCTCCCCAGCCGGGCTCCTCTTCCCCCGGAGCCGGTTAGCCGCGCGCGGCCGGAGCTGTCGTACTTCAACGGCTTGGGCGGCTTCGATGCCTCGGGCAAGGAATACACCATCGTGCTGAACCGGGACGAGTGGACCCCGGCGCCGTGGATCAACGTGATCGCGAACGAGCGGTTCGGCTGCCTCGCGGGTGAAGCGGGCCTCGGTTACACCTGGTCCGGAAACAGCCGTGAGAACCGGTTGACCCCGTGGTCCAACGACCCGGTGAGCGATCCGCCCGGCGAGGCCATCTACCTTCGCAACGAGAGCACGGGCCGGTTCTGGTCGGTAACCCCGCTCCCTACCCGCAACAATAACCGGTACGTCATCCACCACGGCTCGGGCTACACCCGCTACGAGCATCAGAGCCACGGCCTGGAACAGGAGTTGCTCGTGTTCGTTCCGGCGGAAGATCCGGTAAAGGTCTACCGCCTCCGGCTCCGCAACCCCACTGAACGCGTGCAGGAGCTGACGGCCACGTTCTACGCCGAGTGGGTGCTGGGCGTGGCGCGCGAGGACACGCAGTCCCACGTGACCACCTGGGTCGACCCCGACACCGGCGCGCTGTTCGCCCGCAATAGCTACAATGCCGAATTCGGCACCCGGGTGGCCTTCGCGGACGTGGACCGGACGGTGCGGACCTGGACCTCAGACCGCGCGGAGTTCCTCGGGCGAAACGGCTCGGCCGCGCGTCCGCGGGCGATGGCGATGCAAACGCTGGCGGGCGCCGCGGGCGCGGCCCTGGACCCCTGTGCCGCCCTTCGCGTCAGCCTCACACTCCGTCCCGGCGAGGAGACCGAGGTGGTTTTCACGCTAGGGCAGGGAGCCGACGTGGAAGAGGCGCGCGCGGTATTGACCCGGTACCGCGATCACGGCGCGGTGGAGAGTGAGCTTTCCGCGGTGCGCGATCGCTGGGAATCGCTGCTCACGGCGGTGCAGGTCCGCACGCCGGACCCCACCCTCGACCTGCTGCTCAACCGGTGGCTCCAGTACCAGGTGCTGGCGTGCCGGGTCTGGGGACGCTCCGCGTTCTACCAATCGGGAGGCGCCTTCGGGTTCCGCGACCAGCTTCAAGACGTGATGGCGCTGGTGGCCGGCGGCTCTCCGGAAGCGGCCCTCACCGCGCGCCAGCAGATCCTCCTCCACGCCGCGCACCAGTTCCCGGAAGGGGACGTCCAGCACTGGTGGCATCCGCCCGGCGGCAAAGGCACCCGCACCCGGTTCTCGGACGACCTCCTCTGGCTGCCGTTCGTGACCGCACATTACGTGCGTGCCACCGGCGACACTGCGATCCTGGACGAACTCGTGCCGTTCGTTCAAGGTCGCCCCGTGGCCGAGGGGGAAGACGAATACTACGACCTGCCGACTTTCTCACACGAGACGGCCACCCTCTATGACCACTGCCTCCTGGCAATCCGCCGTGGGATGACTACGGGTGAGCACGGTCTGCCGCTGATGGGCACGGGGGACTGGAACGACGGCATGAACCTGGTGGGGAAACACGGGCGCGGGGAGAGCGTCTGGGTAGCCTGGTTCTTGATCACCGTGCTCCAGGAGTTCTCGCCGCTCTGCGACGTCCGGGGCGCGACTTCGGAGGCGGCGGAACTCCGAGCCGCCGCGGAAGGCTACCGCCTGGCGGCAGAGGGCGCCTGGGATGGCGACTGGTATCGGCGGGCGTACTTTGACAACGGCACGCCGCTGGGATCGAAAGAGAACGAAGAGTGCCAGATCGACGCCATCGCGCAGAGTTGGGCGGTGATCTCCGGCGCCGGCGACCCAGAGCGGTCGCGGCGGGCGATGGACGCGGTGGAAGCGCGGCTGGTTCGCGAGCGGGACAGCCTCATCCTGCTCTTCACGCCGCCGTTTGACGAAGGTACGCTGGAGCCCGGCTACATCAAAGGCTATGTGCCGGGGGTGCGTGAGAATGGCGGCCAGTACACGCACGCCGCGCTCTGGACAGTTCTCGCCACCGCCCTGCTCGGGCGCGGAAACCGCGCGCACGAGTTATTCGCCCTGCTGAACCCGATCTCCCACTCCAAGACCCCGGAGCAGCGAGAGCTGTATCGCGTGGAGCCGTACGTGGTGGCGGCGGACGTTTACGGCGCCCCGCCCCACACCGGTCGCGGCGGCTGGACCTGGTACACCGGCTCCGCGAGCTGGATGTACCGGGTCGGACTGGAGACCCTCCTGGGCTTCCGTGTCGAAGGGGATGCGTTCACGGTCAACCCGTGCATTCCCAAGGAGTGGCCCGGCTTCGAGCTGACCTATACCCGGGATGGGTCGCGCTACGAGGTTGTGATCCGGAACCCGAACGGCGTGGAGCGCGGGGTGAGCGGTGTGACCCTGGACGGGGTGCGCTGCCCGGGTGGCCGGGTCCCGCTGACGGGCGATGGCCGCAACCACAGGGTGGAGGTTGTCCTGGGTTAGTGGAGTATGACGTGGATTGAGATGCGGGGCGATCCAGCCCCGCATCTCAATCCGTGCCAACCCGAAACCAGCTCTGCCTACGCTCCCGCCGGAAGCGGCGTGCTGTCGGCGGCCGCCGCGGCTGCGGGTGCCGGATTGCGGGGGAGTTCCAGATCGCGCCGAGCCTGTTGGGCTACCTCGGCGGGGGTGAAGGGGAGATCCAGCCCCCGGCGCAGGCGGACGATTTCGCTGCTCAAGTTCGCGTGACGCATCGACGGTCCTCCACGAGCCGCGTCTCACGCGGCTCGATCCATTCAGCGGTGTGGTCGGGCGATCTCTCAGCCGAGCGGCGTGAGATACTCCGCCATGTAGAACTGCTCGATGCCGGTGCCGTCGCCGTATTCCGCGAAGCGCACTTCGTAAGTGGTCAACTCCGGGCGCTGCTTGACCGAGGCGATCACTCCTTCGGAGCGATTCTCCAGGCAGCCGCCTACGTTCACCGCCACCTTCTGACCTACTCGATAGAGGGGTTCCATAGCTTTCCCTTTCCGTGGCTAATACGGCATTCGAAAGTAAATGGGGAATTGGGTAAGCGAGGAAATGGGAGCCGCGCTTACCGTGGTCATTTCCCGATTTCCACGTTTCCCGATTTACTCGCGAACGCTGTATTAACTACCACTTGATCCACGCGGACTGTCCCGGTAGCTCGGGCGACTTCGGATGAACGCGGGATCCATCCGGCCGTTGTGCGGGGCGCGGATGCCAGCCGGGCTCCGCGATGGTCCAATCCGGCGGCGGCAGCAGTTCGTCCCAGCCGGCGCGGGGCTGACCACCCCAGCGGATGTCCGTGTCGAAGCTGCCCCAGATGACGGGCGACAGGCTGGCTGCACTCTGGACGGCGGGGTAGCATTGAAGCTGCAACTGCCGGTAGGGGTCGCCGCTCTCCGGGATCTGGAACTCTCGCTTCGTCGTCGGGGCCTCATGGCGATACCGTGGGTTTCGCATCACTCGATCCTCCGTTGCATTTGAACGATCCTTAACACAAAAGACCCGCGCCGCTGGTGCTGATAAAGCACTAGCGGCGCGGGCCACCGTATCCGATTACGTTAATGCGTTACGCGCGTTGAACGCGCTTCTCTTCTAGTGTACCGGAATACGCGGCGCTTGCAACATTTCCCCACGAGTCGCCGTCTGACTGCATGGCTCATGGCCCATCCTGAGGGCACCCTACCATCCGGCAGTCAGCCCTGTTCGGGGTTCTCTGCACGCAAGGCGACCCCAAGACCGTGGAACGATAGGCGGGGGGACCGAGTATGCACTGTTGCCGGTCTCACGAGCGCGGCGCGGTGTGGCCACGGCGCCGCCACGGCGAATGTAACACTCCAAGCCGGTTCAGCCTCAAATGGTGCCTGCCTGGTTTATCCAGGAAAGAGATGAGGATGCCCGAGAAGCAACGACCGGCCGAACTGCGTGCGGCGATGGAGCAGTTCCGCGGCCGAACTTCCGAGGTCCTCCACCAGTGGGAAGAGACGGTGCGCGCCACTCTCCCCGCCGCGTGGCGCGTCGAGACCTTGATCCTCCGCGACCACGTGCCCGAGTTCCTAGCCGAGATGGCGCGGGCCGTGCTCTGCGGGATCGACTACGAGCGGAGCGTAGAGGCGAGTGTGGCGACCAGGGTGGCCAAAACCCTGGCGTCCAGCGTCAACTCCAGCGTCGAACACGGAGCGCAGCGCGCGTTTCTCACGGACTACAGTCTGGGGCAACTGCTCCATGAGTATCGCATCCTGCGCAAGGTGACCTTCGACACGCTGGACCGCGACACTCCGCTGCATCCCCACAGCCGCGAGATCCTGAACGACGCCATCGACCGGGCCATGGAACTGGCGGCCGTTGAGTTCACACGCGTGCAGCAGGAGGCCCTGGTCCGGAGTGAAGCACAGTCCCGCCTGGTGGTGGAGAATGTGCGTGACTACGCGATCTTCATGGTCGACGCCACGGGAGCAGTACTTACCTGGAACATGGGGGCCGAGCGCCTCACCGGATATCACAGCGACGATCTGGTGGGGCAGCCGTTCGCTCGCCTGTACGAGCCCTCCGAAGAGCAGCGCCTTCAGGTGGAAGCGCAATTGGCGGTCGCGAAGCAGGCGGGTTGGTCGCAGCAAGAGCGGGTCTGGCTGCGGAAAGACGGTACTCCTTTCTGGGTAAGCGTGGTGGTGACCGGGCTGCGGGACGATCAGGGAGAGCTGGCGGGCTTCGGCATTGTCGCCCGGGATATCAGCGAGCGACGAGACCGCGAGACCGAGATTCGCAGGCGCTCGGAAGAATTGAGCATCCTCAACCAGCACAAGGATGACTTCCTCGCGATGCTCGCGCACGAGCTGCGCAATCCGCTCGGCGCGGTCAGCAACGCCGTGTATGTGATGGAGCGGGCGGGGACGGATCGCGCTGCGTTCGCACGGGCGGCGCAGACGGCCAAGCGGCAGATGCAACACCAAACGCGGCTGGTGGAAGACCTGCTGGAGACGTCCCGCATGCTGCACGGCAAGGTGCAGATGTCTTCCAAAGCGCTTGATCTTGCCCGGCTGGTCAAGCACACCCTCGAAGACTATCGCAGCTCCATCGAGGAGGCGAAACTCTCCCTATGCCTGGAACTGCCGGAGCAGCCGGTCTGGGTATTCGGAGATCCCATCCGGCTGGCCCAGGTACTGGGAAACCTGCTGCAGAACTCGGCCAAGTTCACACCTCCCGGCGGAACGGTAAGCGTGTCTCTGCACGGGGGCAAACGGGCCATTCTTACGGTCCGGGATACGGGGATGGGCGTCTCTCCGGGCATCCTTCCCCTGGTCTTCGAGCCCTTTACGCAGGCAGACCGCAGTCGGGATCGGAACCGGGGGGGACTGGGGCTGGGCCTCGCGTTAGTGCGGGGGATCGTGGAGTCGCACGGAGGTTCGGTCGCGGCGAAGAGCGACGGTCTGGGACGCGGCGCCGAGTTCCGCGTGGTGCTCCCGGTCGCCGCGGCTCACCCTGCGGATGAGCCGCCCCCCGCGCCCTTCGAAGTGGTCGCAGTCTCGAGGCGGGTCGTGGTGATCGAGGACAGCCGGGATGGCGCGGCCACGCTCCAAGACCTGCTGGAGCTCTCCGGTCACGACGTGGCGCTCGCTTTCTCCGGCCCGGAGGGTCTACGCCTGGCAGCGGAGCACGACCCGGAAGTGGTGCTTTGCGATATCGGCTTACCCGGCATGTCCGGCTACGAGGTGGCGCAGGCGCTGCGGAAGCAGTCGCCGCCTTCGCTGCACCTGCTGATCGCGCTGACCGGACATGGGGGCGAAGAGTACCGGAAGCGGTCCAACGCGGCCGGCTTCGACACCCACGTCACGAAGCCGATCGACATTGAGGCGCTTCTGGCAATGATCGCCCGGGCGAGCCCTTAGGCCGGCCCAGGCGCTCAAGCACTGGCTCATCGCCGCGCGATTCCCGGACGGCTACTTCCCGCGGGATTGCTTGCGACCGGCAGCCTTCTTCTCGGACTTCCGCATCGGAGCGCTCTCAAACGGAGAGCCCAGCGGTCGTTGTGCGCTGGCCGCTGTCGTCGCGGCCTGCTGCTTGGCGTAGGCTTCCTTCTTGGCTTTCGACATCTCGTCTCTCCTGTTTCTCGGGCTGGCCAGTTACTCAGCGCACTGTTACAGCCTCGAATGTTCTCATTCTGCGACGTCCCGCCGAGGCACTCACTAAGACAAACAGGCTCGCCTGCAATGTCGAAGGGACATTAGCGAGGCGAGCCCGGGCTTCCGAGTCGGTAATGTGTTACGCACCACGAAGGGACGTGATACCGGGAGTATACCGGATCTTCCCGGATGAGTCATACCAGCCAGGCTGCCTTATGCTCGCCCGGAGCACCGATAGACGGGTAGATGGGAGCCCGGCACTGGTGAGATCAAAACAGGGCCGGTTAGTTTTGGGGCAACCAGGGTAAGACCCACTACAACTCGTCGATTCTCGCGGCGCGGATTTGACAACCTGGAGATTGGCTTGGCATCGGCATCACCTCGGCGTACCTCGGGTGCGCGCGTGGGTTCAGCTTGAACTCTGCGCTGCTCCAGCGGTTTCAGCTCCTTGTCTCCGGACGGACCGGCCTCCAGATCCGTCCGCGTGAGTTGGCGCCGTTCCAGGCGTCTCTCCTTGCGCGCGCCAAATCGCTCCGGCTGCCGGGTCCGGACGAGTATTACGGGTTACTGGAGAGCGACACGGCCCCCGCGGAGCGCGAGTGGCCGGAGCTGACTTCCCGGCTGACGAACCGGGAGAGCTACTTCTTCCGGGATAAAGGCCAGATGGCGCTGCTCCGCGACCGCATTCTTCCGGAGCTGATCCAGCGGAACCGCGCCCAGCGCTCCCTGCGCCTATGGAGCGCCGGCTGCTCGACGGGAGAAGAGGCCTACTCGCTTGCGATGTTGGTAGAGGACCTTCTACCGCAGCGAGAGAGGTGGCAGGTCTTCATCCACGGCACGGACCTCAACCCGCAGGTCCTCGCGCATGCAGAGCGCGGGATCTATGGCGCGTGGTCGTTCCGGATGGTGGAGCCGCTGCTCCAGCAGCGCCATTTCCAGCCGGTCACCGCGGGCTGGCAGATCAGCGAGTCCCTCCGGAGCCGGGTGACTTTTTCGCCGTCGAACCTGGTGCGCGACCCCTTCCCGGACCCGGCCGCCGGCCTCTGCGAGATGGACCTCATCCTTTGCCGCAACGTGTTCATCTACTTCGAGCGCACTGCGATCCCCGCGGTGGTGCGCAAGCTGGCAGATACCCTGCGCGAAGGCGGCTACCTCCTCACCGGGCATGCTGAAATCGAATACCAATCACTCGAAGGACTGCAACTGCGGAGATTTCCCGAGGCGCTGGTTTACCAGCGTGTTATCCACTGCGCCTCACTGGCTGCGCCGCAGCTTCCGGCGTCGCCAACCGAGGTCGCTACCGAACCTCGCGGATCCTCAGAGGCGACTTATTCGTTCGTGGATGGACCATGGCCTTCGGCGCAGTCGAGCGAACCCGTAGATGGGGCTGCCGGCTCGCCGCTACCGGACCTAGCGGAGGCACTCTATCCGCAGGGCGAATACGACGCTCTGATCGCGCGCCTGGAGCCGCTGCTGGAGCGGCAGCCGGGCGACTATGCCTCGCTCTATCTGTTGTCGCAGGCCTATACGAACCAGGGGCGGTACGCGCAGGCGGTAGCCGTTTGCCGAAAGGCGAGTGAGCTGAACCCCATGGCCCCGGCTCCGTACCAATTGCTTGCAGCATTGGTCGAAGACCAGGGGGATTACGACCAGGCAAAAGACCTTTTGAAGAAGGTGATCTACAGCTCTCCTACCTACGCGCCCGCCTACGTGGAGTTAGGCTCCCTCTACGCTCGGGAAGGGGAGCCGTCGCGGGCACGGAAGATGTGGACGACCGCGCTGGAACTGCTGCGACACCTCCCGCCGGAGGCTGCCCTGCTGCCGTGGGGCGGGCCGCTCGCGGGCGAGTGGGTGCGCCATGTAGAAAGCCAACTCGGCGAAGGAGCTTGACACGCCATTAGTTTCGTATCTTATCTTCGGAGTGCGTGGGGCTCGCTATGCCCTGGAAGCCGCCGCCGTTCGTGAGATCGTGTGGCTGCCGGAGCTCACGCCCATCGCGGAGACCCCAGACTACGTCGTGGGGGTCGTCAACCTGCGTGGAAAGATTGTGCCTGCGCTCGATCTGAGCCTGCGCTTTGGGCATCCGCGGCAGCGCTACGGGTTGGAAGACAGCCTCGTGGTACTGGAAAGTGACGACGGGCCGGTAGGCCTCATCGTCAATCAGGTGCACGCGGTGCGTGACTTCTCGACCGCGGAGATGGAGCCGGTTCCCGCACAGTGGCCCCGGGAGGAACCTGGTACCCGGTTCCTGTCCGGCCTCGCCAGGGTCGATGAGCAGGTGGTGATGCTCCTCGACCGCGTGCACCTGCTGCACCTCCCCGGCGTGGTGCAGCCGCCGGAACCGGCGGGTGAGACGATCTTGCGGGACGCGATGCCTTCCTTCTGCCCGGAAGCGACCCCGGAGGAGCGCGCCGCATTCCGAGAGCGAGCAGGGGAGTTGGCCCGGCCGCTCGATTGCCACGACGTCACTGGCGGGGTGCCGCTGGCGGTGGTCCGCATGAGCGGTGAGCTCTTCGGCATCGACCTCCACGTAGTGCGGGAGTTTGCCGAGCTGCGGGACGTGACTCCGGTGCCCTGCTGCCCGGCGCACATTCTGGGCCAGATGAGCCTGCGCGGAGAGCTGTTCACGCTGGTGGACCTGGGTCTCGCGCTGAGACTGCCGGGCACCGGCCCCGCACTGCAGGGACCAGCGGGTCGTAAGGTGATCTTGCTCGACCTACAGGGCCTGGGCGTGGGCGTGCCGGTAGACGAGGTGCTGGACGTGCGCTACTTCCCGCCCGGCGAGCTTGCGCCCGTACCCGCTGCCGTCCGCTCAGTGGACGCCACTTTTCTCCGGGGCACGGCGCCCCATGGAACTCGAATGATCAGTATTCTGGACCTGCCCCGGATCTTCGCCCAGGAGCAGCTGTCGGTGAATGAGGAACCCTGATGGCCTTCTTGAAGAACTGGAGAATTAGCACCCGGCTGCGCCTGCTCGTCGCGGCATCCATAGCCGGCCTGCTCTTATATGCGGGCCTGGCCTACAACACCCGCGAGATGGTTCAGATCGACGGCCCCCTCTACCAGGACATCATGCGGGACCATGCCTTGCTGGCGGACGTGATGCCCTCGCCACTCTACCTGGGCGAGGCGTACCTGGTGGCCTACCAACTGGCAACAGAGACGAATCCCGGCCAGGCCGACGAACTGGTCCGCAGAGGCCGGGCTCTCCGGCAGCAGTATGAAGCGAGCCATGATGCGTGGAGGCCCAGCCACCTGGCCCCCGGGCTCAAGGAAGCGCTGCTGGTGAAGTCCTATGAGCCGGCAAAGCGGTTTTTCGCGATCCGAGACGCCGAGTTCATCCCCGCCGTCCGCGCGGGCAACCGGCCCAGAGCTCTCGCGCTGCTGGATGGAAAGCTAAAGCAGGCGTACGGGGAGCACCGTCGGGCCATCGACGAGGTGGTTCGCCTGGCAGAAGCTGCCAGTACCGCCAAGCTGAGAGAGGCGCGGATCACCATCCGGGACCGCACCGTCCAGCAGGTTTCGCTGGCCGGCTTCATCGTCATCGTGATGGGGCTGGGTCTCGGCTACGTGGTCGCCCGGTGGATCACCCACACCCTCAACGATACTGCCAACGCCCTCTCGACCACCTCCATCGAGCTAGCCTCCACGATCGAGCAGCACGAGCGGACGGCCATGAACCAGTCCGCGGCCGTGAACGAAACGACCACCACGATGGACGAACTGGACGCGTCCTTTACCCAGACCGGCGAAATGGTCAAGACGGCGGCGGAGCGGGCGGAGCAGTCGCTCACCGAAGCCAACCGGGGCATCCAGACGGTGCGACAGACCCTGGATGGAATGGTCGGCCTGAAAGAGAAGGTGGGAACCATCGCGGAGCAGATCCTCATGCTCAGCGAGCAAACGGGGCGGATCAGCACCATTACCAGCCAGGTGAGTGACCTGGCGAACCAGACCAACATGCTGGCCCTGAACGCCGCCGTGGAGGCGGCGCGGGCGGGCGAGCACGGCCGGGGGTTCGCGGTAGTCGCGGCCGAGATCCGAAAGCTGGCGGATGGCAGCCGGAAATCGGCGGAGCGGATCGACGCCCTCGTGGACCAGATCCAGAAGGCGACCAACGCGACGGTCATGGCGACCGAGGAGGGCACGAAGACGGTTGAGCTGGGGATCCGGCTGGCCCAGAAGACCGTGGAAGCGTTCAACCAGGTGAAGGAGGCCAGCAACACCGCATCCGAGGCGGCACAGCAGATGCTGCTGAGCGTGCCGCAGCAGGTGACCGCGGTCAAGCAAGTCCTGGTCGCGATGGACGCGCTCAACTCCGGCGCGCGGGAAACAGCGGACGGGATCGGGCAGACGCGCATCGGCAGCGAGAACCTGCGCGAAGCCGCCCTCAAGCTCAAGGCAATCATCTGACGCCATGATCGACGACGCAGAGCTTCGCGCGCTGTTCCAGGCGGAAGGCGATGAACACCTACAGAGTCTGGAGACGGGTCTGCTTCACCTGGAAGCGGAGCCCCGCGATCTCGCGAGCCTGGAGACGGTGTTCCGCGCGGCCCATAGCCTGAAAGGCAGCGCCCGCATGCTGGGGGTGGATGGGCTGGAGAATCTCGCCCATCACTTCGAGGATGCGCTGGGTGCAGCGCGACACGGGCGCGCCGCGCTCTCCGCGGAGGTGATCCAGCGCCTCTATCGCGGGCTGGACACCATGCGCCGGCTGGTCGCCGAGGCGACGACCGGCGAGCCGGCCCAGGTGGACCTACCGCAAGCACTGGCCCAGCTACGCGGAGAAGTGCCGCCATCCGGTCTGCAATTCAAGGATGAGCAGGACGTCCCGCGTGGCGCACCCCTCACAGCCACGATCCCTCCACCGGCAGCCCCCGGGCCGGACCCTTGCCCGCAGAGTGAGGCCGCCGTTGCCAACACCGTCGTCCTCACGCTCGACCTGGAGCCGCTGCCACTTCCCGGCCACGGGTCTCCTGGTTTGCCGGTTGCGACCGGCGGCGTTTCCGCAATGCCGGACCTACCCGTTGAACCTGCAATCCCGGCGCCAGCAAGCGCCTTCAAGATCGAGACGACCCGGGTTGAGCCGCAGCGTCTCGACGCGCTCATGACCCGCGTGGGTGAGCTGGCCGTCACGACCGCGCGCGTGCGGCGGGGTCTCCGTGCCGTTGCTGAGCTGGCGGAGCTGTACGAGGAATGGAGTCGTGACGCTGCCGCCTGCCGCATTCTGCCGAAGAGTCCGGCGGCAGGCGTCAATCCGGCATCCGGCAAGCAGCTTGCTCGCGTGCACGAGCGGGAACAGGACAGGCTGGCGCGGTTAGGGCGGTTGGTGGAGCGGCTGCAGCGCACTGCGGGTGAAGACGTACCCTGGCTCGATGGCGTAGCCGACGAATTGGAAGCATCGATCCGCGGGATGCGTCTCCTGCCGCTCACCACGCTCTTCAATCTCTTCCCGCGCCTGGTCCGCGACCTGGCGCATGAGCAGGGTAAAGAGGTGCAGCTTCTCACGTCGGGTGGCGAGACCACCGCCGACAAGCGCCTGCTGGAAGAGTTGAAAGATCCGCTGATGCACATGATTCGGAACGCGGTGGATCACGGCATCGAGACGCCGGAAGAGCGCGAGCGGCTGGGGAAGCCACGGGGGGCTACCCTCGCGCTGCGAGCTTACCAGAGCGCCACCCACGTGGTCATCGAAGTCGCGGACGACGGATATGGGCTGGACCCGGAGGCGATCCGGCGCACCGCCCTGCAGCAGCGTCTCGTGCGCCCGGAGGAGCTCGCGAGGATGAGGCCGGACCAGCTTCACGCGCTCATCTTCGCACCCGGATTTTCGACCAGCCAGCTCATCACCGACGTTTCCGGGAGGGGGGTGGGGCTCGACGTGGTCCGCACCAATGTGGAACGCCTCAAGGGCACCATTCAGGTAGAGTCCCGACCGGGCGCCGGCTGCACGTTCCGCATCCAGACTCGGATCACGCTAGCCACCAGCCATGTACTGCTGGTACGCGCCGGGTCTCCCGGTCCGCAGTGGCCGTACGCGCTGCCCGTCGAGTTTGTCCAGGAGGCGACCCTCGTCGCGTCGGAGGACGTCTTCTCCATTGATGGACGCCCGGCCATCCGGATCGACGGGCAGCCGGTCTCCGTAGCACGCCTCGCCGACCTCCTGGAGCTGCCGTCTGGCCAGGCGTCGAACCCAGGCGCACAGGGAAACGCGAGGCCGGCCGGTGGACGCCTGCTGTGCATCCTGCTCACGGTCGGACAAGAACGGTTCGGCGTCTTCGTCGACGCACTGCTGGATGAGCAGGAAGTAATGCTCAAGCCGCTGGGCGGACTGCTGAAGCGGGTACGGAACGTCTCCGGCGCGACCATCCTGGGGACCGGCGAGATCTGTATGGTCTTGAACCCGCCGGACTTGCTCCGGTCGATCAAGAAGGCTCCCCTCCTGGATACGCCCGCGCCTCCGACTGGAAGGGAGGAGCGGCGCAAGCTCATCCTGCTGGCGGAGGACTCGCTGACGACCCGGACCCAGGAGAAACGCATCCTGGAAGGCGCCGGCTACGAGGTCGTGACGGCCGTCGATGGTGCGGACGCATTCAGCAAGCTCGGCACCCGCCCGTTTGACGTGGTCGTATCGGACGTCGAGATGCCGAACATGGACGGCCTGGCACTCGCGGCGCGTATCCGCGCGGACCCGAAGTACCGCGAGTTGCCGATCCTGCTGGTCACGTCCCTGGCCTCCGAAGAAGACCGGCGGAGGGGGATCGAAGTGGGAGCGAACGCGTACCTCACCAAGGGCACCTTCGAGCAAAAGGCACTCCTGGAAACCTTGCGGAGGCTGGTGTAAGTGGTGGCAGCAACGATTCGAGTCCTGTTGGTCGACGACTCGCCGGTAGCCCTGGCGATCTTACGCCGTATGTTGGCGGCATCCCCCGAGATCGAGGTGGTGGGAACCGCGCGCCACGGTAGAGAGGCCCTGGAGCTCATCCCCCAACTGCGGCCCACCATGATCTGCACCGACTTCCACATGCCCGTGATGGATGGCCTGGAGCTCACCCGGCAGGTGATGGCGACCTGCCCACGCCCCATCCTGGTGATCAGCTCGGTGGTCGGGGGCGGGGACCCGGAGAAGGTGTTCGAGTTGCTGCAGGCGGGGGCGGTAGACGTCTTCCCGAAGCCCCGCGGTGGAGCGGAGGCGGACCCGGCAGCCGCCCAGTTCATCAGCAAGGTGAAGCTCGTAGCCGGAGTGTTCGTAATCCGGCGGCAGCCGATGGAGTTGCCGGCCCGGTCTGTCGCGGTGGCGGCCCCGGGATCCTGCACGGGAGCGAGGAACGCAGCCAACCCGATCCGGATGGTGGTTATCGGCGCTTCGATTGGCGGTCCGCAGGCGCTGCAGGCGATCCTGCCCCAGTTGCCGGCCCGCTTCCCGGTACCCATTGTCTGCGTCCAGCACATCAGCTCGGGCTTTCTCCAGGGTCTGGTGGAGTGGCTCTCCGTACAATGCCGGCTAAAGCTCCAGATTGCCCGCCCCGGCGAGGTTCCGCAGCCGGGCCGAGTCTACTTTCCTGCCGAGGACTCCCATCTGGTGATCGATCGCCTGGGCAGACTGCAGCCCTCGCATGAACCGGCGGTAGACGGTCACCGGCCCTCCGTGACCGTTGCTTTCCGATCGGTGGCCGGATACTACGGAGCGGCATCGATCGCCGTGTTGTTGACCGGAATGGGCCGGGACGGCGGCGACGGCATGCTCGCCGTCGAGCGAGCCGGCGGACTGACGATCGCCCAGGATGAGGCAAGCTGCGTCATTTTCGGAATGCCCAAGCGGGCCATCGACCTCGGAGCGGCGCGGCGAATACTGCCTCCCGCCGGGATCGCGGCAGCCCTTATAGAAACCGTGTCGCGCCAGTCGAAAGGTGCCTGATGATCGCAACGGAAGTTGAAAGCAAAACCGTCCTGGTGGCGGACGATAGCCCCGTGGTAGCGGCCCTCCTCTCCCGGGTGCTGCACGGTGCCGGCTATCGGGTGGTGAAAGCGGCCGACGGGATCGCGGCGGCGCAGCAGGCCTACCGGGAGCGTCCGGACCTCATCATCCTGGACATCACGATGCCGCGGATGAACGGCTACCACGTTTGCCGCTTGCTGAAGAGCGACCCCGTCGTCGCGCACATCCCCGTCATCATCCTCACCGGCTCGGACCGCCGGGGCACCGAGTTCTGGAGCCTCCATACCGGTGCCGACGCGTTCATGGTCAAAGGCGCCGAGCCCGCCGAGCTTCTGCAGACCGTGGAGCGGTTGCTGGCGGCGGCGCTGCCCGCCATGATCGTGGGGTCCACGGAGGCGCCGGGGCCGGAGGAGATCCTTTCCAAAGTCAGCGCCCTCATGGACGGCGAGCTCTACGCGAACACCATTGGGCGGATCGAGCTGAAGACGGTGCTGCAGAACCTCCACGACGGCGTGCTGACGCTCAACATGCAGCAGCGAGTCAGCAACGCCAACCACGCGCTGTGCCAGATGCTCGGCGCCAAACCGGAGCGCCTCCTGGGCCTATCGTGCACGGAAGCGCTCGGGGAGACGGCGGGGGCGCACGTGCAGGAGTTGTTCGAGCAGGCGCTGGCCGGCCAGGAAGGAACGCCCCGGGACTCGGAGCTTACGAGCCAGGACGGGACGCGCACCCCAGTAGCCATCCACGTGGTGTTATTGCGGGACTACCTGGACGCGACCGTCGGCGGCATCTGCTTGTTCCAGGACATCACCCGCCGCAAAGAGACCGAGGCCCTCTACGAGAAGCTGAAGGTACTGGACCAGTTGAAGGAAGACCTCACTCACATGATCGTCCACGACCTGCGCACGCCGCTTACCTCCCTCCTGGGCGGGCTGCAGACGATGGGGTCTCTGGGTGACCTGAACACCGACCAGCTCGAGTTCCTGGAGATGTCGATCAGCGGCGGCGAGACGCTCCTCCGGATGATCAACGACCTGCTGGACATGAGCAAGATGGAAGACGGCTCTCTGGCTCTGGAATACGCTTCCGTGGACGTGGGCGGTGTAGTCGATCGATCCCTGCAGCAGATCGATGCGCTGGCCCGCGACAAAGGGCTGTCGCTGGAAAGGCACGTGCCGGACGGGCCTCCGCTGCTCTCTGCCGATGAAGACAAGCTGGTCCGGGTCCTGGTCAACCTGCTGGGCAACGCCGCCAAGTTCACGCCTCCGGGAGGTACGGTTACTCTTTCAGTGGATTTCCCCGTCGAGGTGCCGGAAGCAGTCTTTGCCGTCCGTGACACGGGTGAAGGGATCCCCCGGGAAGCCTTTGGGCGCATTTTCGAGAAGTTCGGCCAGGTGGAGACCCGCAAGGCGGGCCGGAAGATGTCCACCGGGTTGGGGCTAGCTTTCTGCAAGCTGGCCGTAGAAGCCCACGGCGGCCGCATCTGGGTCGAGAGTGAGCTGGGGCAGGGGAGCACCTTCTTCTTTGCGCTGCCCCTGGGTCCACCCTGACACTTCGGAGGGCTGCCTAGTCCGGCCGCCAGTAGTGTCCGGTCAGCAGGCAAATGATCCGTTAGCGGCGAGACGCCGCGTCTCGCCGCTCCACCCCACCGGGCACGTTCCTGTATCCGATGTGCGAGCCCGCTCCGGGATCTGGCGACCAAACAAGGTGCGGGCGCGGGGCTGTCATTTCAACGTGTTCAGGATGGAAGCCGTCCGGCTCCCCCGGAAGTGCTTCCCTCGTCTACCCGCTCGCGCCACTCGGTTACGTAGCGGGTGATGATGGGAATGGCGGCGGCGACCGGCAAGGCGAGCAGCACCCCGAGCATGCCCATCAGCTTTCCGCCCACCAGGAAGGCGACGAGCACCACCAGCGGGGAGAGTTTGAGTGCGCCGCCGTAAACCCGCGGCACGATGAAGTTGCCTTCGATCTGCTGATAGGTCAGGTAGGCTCCAAGCACGATGAGCGCGGTCGGCACCCCGCCGGAAAGCGCCATCAGGACGGCCGGCACGGTACCGATAAGCGGTCCCACCAATGGGATTACGTCTGCCACGATCATCAGGAAGGCGAGCGCGAGGGGCTCCGGCACGTGCAGGGCGGAGAGCAGGATGAACGCGAAGGCGCCCGCCAGCAGCGATGTGACCATCTGGCCGCGCATGTACGCGCCCACCTGGACTCCGATCTCGCCGACCATTCGTCGGACCGGCAGCCGCTCCTTGCGGGGCAGCAGTGCCAGCACTGCCGTGGCGGTGCGGGGACCTTCCACGAGCAGGTAGACCGTGAGTACGAATACGGTGAGCATCCCGATGAAGCTGCTCACCACCAGCACGGAGATGTCCAGCGCCTGCGTGCTGAGCCCCGCGGTCCACTGTTGCACGGGCGCGTGGAGATTGACCTTCATCCCGGCGCCACGGGCCATTCCCTCCGCTTGCGAGAGATACGTGGGCAGGTTGACGATGAGGCTAAGCCCCTGCCGCACCAGCATCGGCGCGATGACCGCCACCCCGAGCGCGACGACACCCATGGTGAGCGCGACGACCGCGGTGATGGCCCACGGCCGGTTCACGCGAGTCTGGAGCCGGCGCACGAACGGGTTGAAGGTGGCGACGAACATCAGGGAGATGAGCAGCCACACGATCACCTGCCAGGTGGCGGCGAGCAGCCACAGGACGGCGAGTGTCCCCAGGATGCGGGCAATGGCAGGAAGGGTGATGTCGATCTCAACGCGTCGCGCCGGCAGCGCTCCCCCGCCCTCGTTGGGGAAGAGCGCTGCCGGCGCGGAAGGCGTGGGTGCCGCTGCTGGCACTGGCGAATCGGGCAAGCGAACCTCCGTCTATTCCGCCAGGGAACGGAGTTCCCGTTTTGAGCGCCGCTGCCTGTCGTTATCGGTAGGTGTGGCGGGAATGGGCGCGGTCTTGGGCTCGGGCATGCGCTTTCCTATTAACCAACCGGCAAACAGACCTACAGCGGACCAGACCAGGACGTTCATCTTTCGCTCCTCTTGAATTCGACATTACGGAGCGAAGAGTATGCGGGCGAGCCTCGCCCGCATACTCTTCGCTCCTATGTAACCGCTACTGGATGCGAGGCGCGGTCTCCGCGGGCGGTTCGGGAGCGGGTGCGCCTTCCTGGCCCTGCGGTCCGGTGCTTCCCGGACTGCCCGGGGCTCCCGGGGCTCCGGCGGCTCCCGCTCGCCCCGCAGCACCGGAAGCTCCGGTCGCGCCGGCAGGACCGGCGGGACCCTGCACCGGAATGGGGATAACGGCGGGGGACTGCGTTTGCGGCGCGGCCGCCGGTTGGACGATGGTAGTGGATCCATGCTCAACCACGGTCGCGGGCTGGGATTGGGCGTAGACGAAGAAGCCTACCCCGAGCACGACCACGAGGGCAGTCAGTGCGGCGACGATCGGGACCCAGGCAGTGGAGCCGTCTTCTCTATAAATAACTGGCATATCAAGTCTTCCTTTTCAAACTACAAAGCGTGCGGAGTGGCTGCATTCGGCGTTTGTGACCCGGGTTGCCCAGGCCCCGTCCGCCGCTGGCCATCAACAACTTGCGGGGGCGCTTATCGCGAGGTGTAGCGGCCGCCCACGGTTACGGGGCGGTCGACACGCATGCCGAACTCCGTGCCGCGGGGGAGGTCTACGTCACGGAACGTGTCCTTCCCGCCCTTATTGCGAGACAGGTAGCTGTAGATGGTGCCCCCCAGGCCGCCGATGACGGCACCCTTGAGGACCTTGCCGCCCGTTACAGCCGAGACGATGGCACCGGCACCGGCGCCATATCCGGCCCACTTCCAGTCCATCTTGCTCTTGGAGCCTTTACGGGCCTGGAGTCGGCCATTTTTCATCTGGCGCACGTCGTCGCCTTCGAGGCTGGCCAGGCGGCCGCTCATCGCGGTCTTGCTCCCGCCCGGGGCGTAGGCGCTCTGGATCTGAACGTCCAACATTCCCGGTTTGTCGGAGGTGCGGCGCTGGACTTCTTTGACCACACCCTGGAAGCGGGTACCTTCGGGGAAGCCGCTCCGGTCATCGTCGGACAGGACGGCCGCAAAGGTATCGCCGCGCCGGGAGTCATGGCTGTTGAGCGCGGTGTCCAGCTTCAGGCGGACCACGGTGTCGGCGGGAACGGTGCTGCGGCCCCGCGATTGGGCGACAGCGGAGTGCGCGCCCATCATGGCGAGAGCGGAGAGAAGCAGCGGCAGCGCCGTGCGACGGGTTGGTTTCAAAGCTGACATGGAAGCCTCCTGACCCCGGAGGAATGCAGGCGTGGTCACCTGCGAGACACGGGGGTGCTGGCGAAAACGAAAAAGCCCGCACCGCTAGCGCTGGTAAGGCACTAGGGGCGCGGGCTTTGAAAGTCCGGCGATTGTTAATGCGTTATCGGTTATCAGGCATGCTATACCCGAAACGATTGCAGGCCTAACATCAAAGATTACGAACGTTTGTTTTGGCCCAGACCAACAAAGGGCTTGATTGGCGGTGCCGGAACTAAAGCAGGAAGGAGTGTGGGCGGGCGGGGGAGGAGGCCGGGAACGATCGCAAGTCGGGGTTGGATCTCCACCGCCCACACTCCCGCCCCGCTGGTTAGCTTCTGCTCCGTTTGAGCGCAAATCAACTCGTAAGAGGCTATGGCTCGGCGAGTAGATCCTCCACCTGCTGGGCCACCGCGGCCTGATCGAAGCCCTTCTTCAAGTAGCGAACCACGCCCTTACGGTCCAGGATCGCGATTCTGGGCAGGACCTGAACCTGGAAAACCTGGGAGAGCTGCTCTTCGGTGTCCAGCAGCACCGGATAGGTGAGCTGGTGCTCCATCACGAAGCCGCGCGCCTTCTTCTCCGGCTCGCTCTCCTCCGAGGTGTTCACACCCAGCACCGTCAGGCCCTTTGCCCGGTACTTCTGCCAGATCTCCTTTTCCATCTGGGGGGCTTCCGCGTGGCACGGCCCGCACCAGCTGGCAAAGAAGGTCAGGAGCAGCACGCGCCCGCGGTAATCCTTCAGCTTGGCGGTCTTGCCTTCCAGGGAGCGGGCTTCCCAATCCGGAGAGAGCTTGCCGACCTGCGCCACCGACCCGGCTTGCTTTTCCTGCAGCGCCTTCAACTCCGCCTGGGTGAGGTCGTGCTCTCCCTGCGCGTAGCGCAGCGGCGGGTCGAAGCGGCGATCGATGACCGTGGTTCCGGACGGGAAGGCGACATTCAGTTCGTCCGCCGGCAGCGCCGGGTTGAGCTGCGCGCCCTCCACTTTGTAGTTGACCAACTGCACCTGGTTGCGCGGTGAGCCGATGAAGATGAGGTGCTGGATCAGCTTGGGCGCCAGGAGCCCGCCCTTCTCCGGCGCATAGCTCGCGAGCAATTCCTGTCCACGGGTGATCTTCCCTTCGGGAGTGATGACGCTCTCTTCGGACGTGAGGCGCTCCACTGCATACGAGGGCGTGGTGCGGAGGTAGAGGCTAAGCCGCTCATCGCCGCGCGTGCCGGTCAGCACCAACTGGGTGCCCTGCTGACGGGCCGTCTTCCAGGTCGCTTCATCCAGAAGATCGGAGCCGCGACCGAGGAGTAAGCGGTCCGCTGCGTTCTGCTGCGGCTCTAACCCGATGGTGCCGCTGCGCTGCATCTGGTCGCCGTGCCCTGTTTCCTGCAGGATGCGCGCGCCTTCTTTCCGCAGACCCATCAACAGGTGGTTTTCCGGATTACCCTGCGCGTCCATCACGGTGATGTCGCGCTTCCACCCGTCGCCGGAGAAGACGAAGTACTCGCGGGTCTGCGCGGTGATGGGTAGCTGTTTGGCCGCCGTCCACGCCGCGGGTAGGCTGGCGTCTTCCGTGAGCGGCCCCTGCCGGGAGATGAGGTGGAGGGAGAGCCGCGCGCCCCGCAGCCGCGCCTCATCCTTCTTGAGCTTGGCAATGGCGGCGGCCGGGTCGATTTTGGCAGCAGCAGAGGCGGGTTTGGCCGCAGGAGGACTCTTCTTCGGCGCCGCTGCCACCGGGAGGAGCACCCAGACGGAGATTAACCCCACACCCACGGTTAAGGCACGACGAACCAAAGTAACCTCCCCGCCAGCAGAAGGATTTCAAATTTGAAATCCACGCACCTACTTCTTCAAAGTATCCAGAGCAGCCGTCAGCGTCACCGGGTCCAGTCCGGTGCGGGCGTAGAGGATCTTTCCCTGGCGGTCGATTACGGCGACGGCGGGCACCGCTTTCTGGATGCCGAAGCGACCCATCAACTCCGCGCCGGGATCCAGCCCGAGCGGGAACGACCACTTGCTGCTCTTCCCAAATGCTTCGGCCTGCTTCCCCGCGTCCCCTTCCCGGGATATCTCCAGGCCCACGAACTGGACCCCCTGCTTCCGGTAGTTGTCCGAGATTGCGTCGGCAGCTTTCGAGATGCCCTCGGCCGGCGGCGAACTGGAGGAGAACCAGAGCAGCACTATCGGCTTTTCCCGATCCATGCGGACCGGCTTACCCTGCGTGCTCTTCAGGTCGAGAGCAGGAGCCGGCTTCCCCACGGCCTCCGAGGTGGGAGGTATGGAGCGGCCCTCATCTCCTTCCAGCAGTTCGTAGTCTACGGGGCTGCCCGTCCGCATATCACGGACCAGCGCCCCCTTGGGCAAGGGCACCAGCAGGGAGGCGGCGGGCACTCCGGCGACCGCCTCTACCTTCTTCACCTCAGTATCCCGGAACGCGATCACCTCCGCCCCGCGGTTGATCGACCATTCCTTCACTCGCTGCAACAGGCCGGACTGCGGATCCCGGGTCACCTCCACCGTGTAGCTCTGCTCCGACGCGCGCCCATCCGGCCCGGTACTGCTCCGGGAAAGCTCCCACGATTGTACGGCAGTGCGCGGCTCTTTGAAGACGCTGAGGACGTGCCGCTCTCCGCCTCGCGTCCCCGTGAGGGTGACCAGCGCGCCGGTCTGCTTGAGCGAGGACCACTCCACGCCTTCCAGGGATCGCGCCACCCTGCCGGACAGGATCGCGTCGCCGGGGGAAGTGCCCGTGACGCGGTTGATCAGCGCGCGCGCCTGCTGCTTGCCGTCCGCGGAAGTCTCCACCAGGAACCGGAACACCCCTCCCGCCTCGCCGGTCCGCGTGCGGGAGGGGTTGGGGCTGACGGCGGACGGTGCAACGGAAAGTTCTTTGAGCCAGCCTTCCGGGCTGTAGAGGACGGTGCCTTCCGCCAGCAGCGCCGCTTCGGCTTTCAGACGTTTCTCCGTCGCCTCGCGCTTTTCATCGCCCACGAACGCTCCGCGGCGGTCCTGGATGGCGAGCGTGGCACGACCGGTCCGCGTTTTTGCCTCTTCCGCCGCAATCGCCGCAATCACGTTGCGGGCGGCGGCGGCGGCATCCTGTGCCTCCAGTCGCGGCTGCAGCAGGGCAGTCAGGCCACCCCCCAGCAGGAGGAGCGCGGTCGCGGTGCGGTAATGCCGGGTAGCCATGTTATTTCGCCGTGCCTTCTTCGCGTTCGATTCCCAGCAGTCGTTGATAGGCCATTGCGGTCGCCGCGGCCTGGACCAGCTTTGCCGGCACCCCGGCTTCCTTCGCCCGCGCCCGGCAGTCCTCGAACTCGGGTGTCGCGGTGCGCAACTCGCCACCTTGCCGTCCCACCTTTACGCGGACTGCCCCATAAAGAGTCTCCACCGAGATCCAGTCCCGCTGGAGACAGGAGCGCCTCCACTCGCTGGAGCGCACTCCCAGGGTGGTCGTCTCCGCGAAGATCAGGTCCGTTATGCGCGCTACGTCGTCCGGCTCGCACAGCACGCTGAGCGTCTGCGCGGGGCGATTCTTTTTCATCTGGATCGGCGTTAGCCACACGTCCAGCGCGCCTGCCTCCAGGAGTGCGGTAAACACGCCATCGTACAGTTGCGGCGATTGGTCGTCGATGTTCGCCTCGATCAGCGTGACGGCGGTTGCCTCTGCGGGAATAGTCGCGTCGTCACCCAGGACGATGCGCAGCAGGTTGGGGAACGGGAAGTCTTTGCCCCCGGCGCCGTATCCCACCTCCCGTACGGTAAATGCGGGCAGCGCGCCGAACTCCGCCGCCAGCGTGCTCGCCAGTGCGGCGCCGGTCGGGGTCACCAGTTCGCCTTCCACGTCTACCTGCCGGATCGGGCAGCCCTTCAACAACTCCGCGGTCGCTGGCGGCGGGATCGGCATCATCCCGTGCGCGCATCGCACGAAGCCTTTTCCATTCGGCAGCGGCGAGCAGACCACCCGCTCCACACCCAGCAGGTGCAGCCCGTACACGGAGCCCACCACGTCGATGATGCTGTCCACCGCGCCGACCTCGTGGAAGTGGACCGTCTCCAATGACGCCCCGTGCACCGCCGCCTCGGCCTCCGCCAGCCGGCGGTACACCCGTTCCGCCTGCTCCTTCACCGGATCCGGTAACCCGCTCCGGCGGATCAGGGAGGCCACTTCTCCGAAGGTCCGCGTGCCCGCGTGCTCGTCATCGTGCGTGTGGGTATGGCTGCTCGAGTGTGAGTGATTGTGCGTGTGAGTGTGAGCGGCCGTATGCGAATGGGTATGGCTGCTGCGGGATACCAGGCCGATGCCCGTGAGGGGCGCATCATCCGGCGGCACGCGCATCATGGGCGCGGTTCCGGCCGATTCACCGGCAACCAGTACGTCCACGGTCGTCCCCGCGATCCCGGACTTCCGGGTTCGCCCCACCCGCAGCTCCCAACCAGGGAGGCCCAGGGTCCGCAGTCCCGCCACCAACTCGTCCCGGTTCACACCCGCATCCAGCAGCGCCGCGAGGGTCATGTCGCCGCTGATGCCGCCAATACAATCCAAGTAGGCTACACGCATGACCTTGATTTAACCGCAAAGGCGCAGAGAGCGCAAAGGGCCGCAAAGAGGGGGAAGAAGAGAATCCAGACAGGATGGACAGGATTTTTGGGATCTGGGAAACCGAACTACTTGGATAGCGAAGACAAACCCTATCCATTCAATTCTGTTGATCCTGTCCAAAACTCTCCCTGCTTCTCCTTTGCGGCCCTTTGCGTTCTCTGCGCCTTTGCGGTGAATTCAGCCCCGGCAGACGAGGTGCGCGAAGTAGCCGGCTCCGAAGCCATTGTCGATATTCACCACCGTCACGCCACTGGCGCAGGTGTTGAGCATGCCAAGGAGCGCCGCTAGGCCCTGGAAGCTGGCGCCGTAGCCCACGCTGGTTGGCACGGCGATGACCGGCCGCTCCACGAGGCCTCCCACCACGCTCGGCAAGGCGCCTTCCATCCCGGCCACCACCACGAGGACCTTCGCGCGGCTGAGCCGGTCTCGCTCGCTAAGGATGCGGTGGAGCCCGGCGACGCCGCAGTCGTAGAGGCGCTCTACCCGCGTGCCCAGGATCTCGGCCGTCACGGCCGCCTCTTCGGCGACTTTCTGATCGGAGGTGCCGGCGCTGATTACCAGCAGGAATGGCGTGTCCGCGGCCAACTCCGGTCGCGGCTCCGCGCGCACTTCGATGATCTGCGCCGGCTGATGCAGCACCGCGTGCGGAAACCGCTCTGCCACCGCCGCGTAGTGGTCGGGCGAGGCGCGAGTGCCCATCACCGCGCCATGCCGCTCGTAGAGGCGCTCCACGATGGTCGCCACCTGGTCGGGAGTCTTCCCGGCGCAGTAGATTACCTCGGGGACGCCAGTGCGCAACTGCCGGTGCGTATCCAGGCGAGCGAACCCCAGGTCCTCGAATGGCGACCACTTCAGTGCGGTCACCGCTTCGTCTACCGTCATGGCTCCGGACTGCACGCCGGAAAGGATGTCGCGGATTTGATCAGGCATTCGGCCTATAAGTGTCTAGGCTGGCAAGGCATAGAACGCAAACGCTCAAATTATGGAGAGACCGAGAACACGTAATTCGTGATGCGTAATGCGTAATGCGTAATGCGTAAGAACCTGATTACGCATTACGCATTACGAATTACGAATTAGGCATCACTTACCAAGCTTTACCGGCTTCCCCGTTCGCCCGCTCTCGTAAACCGCGTTCAAGATCTCGATGGTGTGGCGGGTGGTCTCGATGCTGTTCTCGGGTGCCGCGCCGCTGCGGACCGCCTCGGCCATCGCCTCGAACTGGACCAGGTGGCCACGCCAAGCGAACGCGAACGGATCGGAGGCCGTAGTGGTGTCGTGCTGCTCTTTGCGACCCAACTCCGCCAACACCTGACGCTCCTCTTCGCGCTCGGCGTCGGGTGATTCGCCCTTCAGCGCCCAGCGGAGGATGTGGTCGTCCTGCGTCTGGATTGTGCCGCTGCCGCCATGGACGAGGATACCGCGGTCGAGACCCGGGTAGGCGGCTGTCGTCGTGGTGAGCGTGCCGAGGGCGCCGCTCGCGAAAGTGAGCACGGCCACCGTCTTATCCTCGCTCTCGATGTTGTGCTCGAACACGCCGAACTTGGCGTACACCTCGACCACCGGACCGCCGATCCATTGGATCACGTCCAGCACGTGGACGCCCTGGTTCGCCAGGGAGCCGCCGCCGTCCAGCTTCCAGGTGCCCTTCCAGTTGCCGGGTGGGGCGTAGTACTCGTGCGAGCGCCACCAGGTCACCTGCCCGTGCACCCCCGCCAGCCGGCCCAGGCGGCCCGCGTCCACCGCCGCCTTGATCTTGCGATACATCGGCTCGAAGCGGGACTGGAACACCACCATCACCTGCTTGCCGCTCTCCCGCTGCGCCGCGATCATGCGGTCCACGGCTTCCACGGTTACGTCCGGCGGCTTCTCGCACACCACGTGCTTACCGGCTTTCAGCGCCTGCACGGTAAGGTCGGCATGCGTGCCGGAGGGGGTGCAGATGTTCACCACCTCCACGTCCGGATCGGCCAGCAGGTCGGCGTAGCTCGCGTAGCCGCGGACGCCGTACTCCTGCTTCGCCTTCTCCAGGCGCTCGGGAGACGCGTCACACACCGCCACCAATTCGCAGCCGTTCGCGTCCACCAGGTCTTTGCAGTGGATGGCGCCCATGCCCAGGCCCAGCACTGCGAAACGGACAGGTCGTTCACTCATAGCGTTCGAGGGGGCGAATCAATCGCCGGTAAGGGCGCAGTATTCATCAATCGTGAGGCAGTGCGGCTGGCTGGCCGGACCGGAGCGCGCGCGGCGGGATTCCAGCGCGGCCACCAGGGCGGTCGCCGTATCCAGACTGGTGAGACACGGTACCCCGTTCTCTACAGCGGCGCGGCGCAGCAGGATCGCCTCCCGCTCGGAGCGCTTGTTCTGGGAGACCGTATTGATCAGCAGGTTCACCTTACCGGCCTGGATCAGCGAGATGAGGGTGGAACCACCCTCATGGATCTTATTTGCTTGCTCCGCGTCGATGCCGTTTTGCTGCAGGTAGCGGGCGGTGCCGGCCGTGGCGTAGATGCGATAGCCCAACTGGTGGTACCGGCGCAGCAGCGGGAGCGCTTCCTGCTTGTCCGCGTCCGCCACGGTAGCGATGATGGCGCCGTGGAGCGGCACGTCCACCCCGCTGGCGACCATCGCCTTGTACAGCGCGCGCGGGTAATCCACGTCCGTGCCCATGATCTCGCCGGTAGACTTCATCTCGGGTCCGAGGTTCACGTCCACTTTGGTCAGCTTCGCGAAGCTGAAGACGGGCGCCTTCACGGAAACGTGGTGCACGGGCCGCTCCTTACCGCCGGAGTAAAGGCCCGTTTTGTAACCCATGTCCGCGAGCTTCTCGCCCAGCATGCAGCGGGTAGCCACCTGCACCATCGGCACCCCGGTGATCTTGGAGAGGTAGGGCACCGTGCGGCTGGAGCGGGGGTTCACCTCCAGGATGTACACCTCTTCGTCTTCGATGACGAACTGGATGTTCATCAGGCCGACGATCTTCAGCGCGCGGGCCACACGGATGGCGTAGTCCACCATCTTGGCTTTGACGACCTCGGAGAGGGACTGCGGCGGGAACACGGCCATCGAGTCGCCGCTGTGCACGCCCGCGCGCTCGATGTGCTCCATGATCCCGGGAACCAGGCAGTCCACGCCGTCGCCGATCACGTCGACTTCGGCTTCCTTACCCAGGATGTAGCGGTCCACCAGGATCGGCGCGTCCGGGCTCACCTCCACCACGTAATGCATGTAGTTGATGAGGTCTTCCCGGCTGCGGACGATCTCCATGGCTCGTCCGCCGAGCACATAAGAGGGCCGCACCAGCACCGGATAGCCAATCTCCTCGGCCACCTCGAGCGCGGCCTCGGTGGTACGCACCGCGCGCCCGGCCGGCTTGGGGATGTCCAGGTCGCGCAGGAGCAATTCGAAGCGGTCGCGGTCCTCGGCGAGGTCGATGCTGTCGAACGAACTGCCGAACAGCTTCACGCCCGCCTCGTGCAGCGGCTTCGCGAGGTTGATCGCCGTCTGCCCGCCGAACTGCACGATCACCCCTTCCGGCTTCTCCTCCTGAATCAGCGCCAGCACGTTCTCCAGCGTCAGCGGCTCGAAGTAGAGGCGGTCCGAGGTATCGAAGTCGGTAGACACGGTCTCCGGATTGTTGTTGATGACGATCGACTCGTAACCCGCCTCCCGCAGCGCCCACACGCCGTGAACCGTGCAGTAGTCGAACTCGATCCCCTGCCCGATGCGGATGGGACCGGAGCCGATGACGATGGCCTTTGGCTTCGCGGGGGATTGGGGGTTGGGACCTTCGCTAACGCCTGCCGCCTGAAGCCCAGCACCTTCCGCGGCTTCGTCTTCCGTCTCGTAAGTACTGTAGAAGTACGGGGTAGCGGCTTCGAACTCGGCGGCGCAGGTGTCGACCATCTTGTAGACGGGCTTGATGCCGTGCTTCCAGCGGAATTCTCGGACTTCCGGCTCCGTGGCGCCGCAGCGGTCCGCAATGGTGCGGTCGCTGATGCCATTGCGCTTGGCTTCGTTCACGTTGGCCAGGAATTCCGGGTCGTCGGAGAGCTGGGTGCCTTCGAAGCGGTCTTCCAGGCGGACGAGGCCGCGGATCTTATGGAGGAACCAGGGGTCGATGTTCGAAAGGTTCTGAACCTCCCGGATCTCCCAGCCGCGCCGGAACGCTTCCGCTACCGCGAAGAGGCGCTCGTCGGTCGCCACCTTCAGGGCGAGCTCCAGCTCCATCTCCGTCCAGGTGTGCGCGTTTTTGGTGCGCAGCCCCTGCACGCCGACTTCGAGTGAGCGGACGGCCTTCAGCAGCGCGGACTCGAAGGTTCGTCCGATGGCCATCACCTCGCCGGTGGCCTTCATCTGGCTGCCCAGCTTGCGGTCCGCCGTCACGAACTTGTCGAACGGCCAGCGCGGGATCTTCACCACGCAGTAGTCCAGCGCCGGCTCGAAGCAGGCGAGGGTCTTCTTGGTGACCGCGTTCTGGATCTCGTCCAGGCGCATACCCACACAGATCTTGGCGGAGACGCGGGCAATCGGGTAGCCGGTGGCCTTGGACGCCAGCGCGGAGGAGCGGCTCACACGCGGGTTCACTTCGATCACGTAGTACTGGAAGCTGTGCGGGTCCAGGGCAAGCTGCACGTTGCAGCCGCCCTCGATTCCCAGCGCGCGGATGATCTTGAGCGACGCGGTCCGGAGCATCTGATACTCCTTGTCCGACAGCGTCTGGCTCGGCGCCACCACGATGGAGTCCCCGGTGTGGACACCCATCGGGTCCAGGTTCTCCATGTTGCAGATGGTGATGCAGGTGTCCGCGCCGTCGCGCATCACCTCGTACTCCACCTCTTTCCAGCCGGAGAGGTAGCGCTCCACCAGGATCTGGTGGCGCATGGAGAGCTTGAGGCCAAGGGTGCCAATCTCCATCAGCTCTTCGGGAGTGTAGGCGATGCCGCCGCCGGTGCCGCCCAGCGTGTAGGCCGGCCGCACAATGAGCGGCCACGGGAGGTTGTCCTGGCCGGACAGCTCGCGGAGTTCCGCCTCTCCTTCGATGATGTAGCTCTCCGGCACCGGCTCGCCGAGGCGGCGCATGAGGGAGCGGAATTCCTCGCGGTCCTCCGCCATCCGGATGGAAGTGAGCGGCGTACCCAGGAGCTTGACGTTGTACTTCTCCAGGATGCCCTGCGCGGCCAGCTTGGTGGCGAGGTTCAGCCCCATCTGCCCACCCAGGCCCGGCGCCAGACCGTCCGGACGCTCCCGGGCGATGACGCGCTCCGCGAACTCCACGGTGAGCGGCTCGATGTACACGCGGTCCGCGATCTCCGTGTCCGTCATGATCGTGGCGGGGTTGGAGTTGATCAGGACGACTTCGCAGCCCTCTTCGCGCAGCGACTGGCAAGCCTGGGTGCCGGCGTAGTCGAACTCCGCGGCTTGGCCGATGATGATCGGGCCGGACCCGATGACCATTACTTTCTTGATGTCAGGATTCTTAGGCATGCTACTCGTCAGTCACCATTCAACTACAACCACTTAAAATGTTCGAACGGCCAGTAGAGCACGAAGGCGCGCCCCATCAGGCCTTTCCGCTTGGCCGGGCCCCATGCGTGACTATCCTGGCTGTTGTTGCGGTTGTCCCCCAGCAGCCAGTATTCGTCGGCACCTAATGTGACCGGCTTGATCATGTACTTGATCGGCTCCTGGACATACCGCTCTTCCAGCGGTTTGCCGTCGATCAACAGCTTCCCCTTGGCCACCGCGATCTTCTCGCCCGGCAGGCCCACCACGCGCTTCACCAGATAGGGTCCGTTATCGTCGATCGGGCGGGGATTGTGCAGCACCCAGATCTGACCGCGCTTCGGCCCCTCTTGAAGGGAATGCCAGACCTCCGCGCGGAACTGGTCGCCCTTCTGCAGCGTCGGCTCCATCGACTCGCTGGGCACATAGAACCCGTCCGTCGCTCCGTAGTAGAGCCCTATCCCGGCCGCGAGGAGTACGGTCGGGATTAGCGGCAGCCACGGCGGCATCGGCCGGCGGTAGCGTCTGGATCGACGGGAGCGCTTCTGCTGCATCGAGGTTACTCGCGGACTACTGCTTTTCCATCGCCGTTACAAATCGGTTGAACAGGTATGCGCTGTCTCGCGGGCCCGGGTTCGCCTCCGGGTGATACTGAATGGTGAACACGGGCAGCTCGCGGTGCCGCAGGCCTTCCACGGTCCCGTCGTTCAGGTTGACGTGGCTTACCTCCAGCCCGCTCTGCTCGAGCCCCGATGGGTTCACCGCGTAGCCGTGGTTCTGGCTCGTAATGTAGACGCGCTCCGTCTCCAGGTCCTTCACCGGATGGTTGCCGCCGCGGTGCCCGAACGGCAGCTTGAACGTATCCGCCCCGAACGCCTTGCCGATGATCTGGTTCCCCAGGCAGATGCCGAACGTGGGGATGCCGGTCTGCACGAGGCTGCGCGCGGTCTTCACCACGTCTTCCAGATGCTTGGGATCGCCAGGACCCGGGGAGAAAGCGATGCCGTCCGGCTTTCGCTCCAGGATCTCTTCCGCGCTGGCGGTGCAGGGAAACACGGTGGTCCGCACTCCGCACTCCGCCAGGGCGCGCAGAATGTTGAACTTCACCCCGCAATCGATCAAGCTCACGTCGAAGACGCGGCCGTCTGCGCGCTGGCCGGTGGGCTCCCACACGTACGGCTCCGGGGTGGTGACCTGGTAGACGTAGTTCACCGCGTCGTAGCGGGTCGCGGCCTGGAGCTGCGCCAGCGCTTCTTCGGCGCTGAGCTCCGTGGTGACGATGCCCATCATCACGCCTTCCAGGCGGAGGCGGCGCGTCAGGGCGCGCGTGTCGATCCCCTCGATTCCGATCACGCCGTTCTTCGCAAGGAAATCTTGCAGGCTTCCGCCGCTGCGCCAGTTGCTGGGCACCTCGCAGAGCTGCTTGATGACGAACCCACTCACCTGGACCTTACGCGACTCCAGGTCCTCCTCCGTTACCCCATAGTTGCCGATGAGCGGGTAGGTGAGCGTGAGGAGCTGTCCGGCGTACGACGGATCGGTCAGCATCTCCTGGTAACCGGTCATGGAGGTGCTGAACACCACCTCTCCGGTGGCCGTTCCCGTCGCGCCGATCGACCGCCCCTCGAAGACGGCCCCATCCTGTAAAACAAGCAAACTTCGCATTTTGATCCGTATGTTTTTTCACCACAAAGGCACGAAGGCACAAAGTGACAGAAGAGGGACTGATGGTGGGAATTGCAGTACCGGGTAGGCCGGTCCGCCACTCCCTATCCATTCGATCCGGTTATTCCTGTCTCAAAGCTTCGTCTCCCTTTGTGTCTTCGTGTCTTTGTGGTTAACTTCCGAGAAGCCTAGTCGACAACGATGCCGTCTTGCATCACGATTCTGCCGTTGACCACCGTACCCACTGCCGTGCCCGTGAGTTCCCAGCCGGTGAACGGCGTGTTCTTCGAGCGGGAGTACAGCTTTTCCGCCTCCACCACGTATTTCCGCTCCAGGTCCAACAGCGTGATGTCGGCCGGGGCGCCTTGCTGTAGGGTGCCGATGAGCGGGTGCACGCCGGCGGGCAGGTTCTGGCCATCGCCCACCAGCACCTTGGCGGGGTGCCAGCTTAGCTTCGCGACGGCGTCCATCAGGGAGATCACGCCGGGGCGTACCAGCTTGTCCAGGGTCAGCGGCACCGCCGTCTCCAGCCCGACCATCCCGAACTGCGCCTGGTCGAACTCGCAGTCCTTTTCGTTGACCGCGTGCGGCGCGTGGTCCGTGGCGATGCAATCCAGGGTGCCGTCCGCCAGCCCTTCCAGCACTCCGGCCACGTCGTCCGCCGTGCGGAGCGGCGGGTTCACTTTGGCCTGCGTGTTGTAGCCCAGGCACGCTTCATCCGTGAGGCAGAAGTGGTGCGGGCAACCTTCCGCCGTCACCGGCAGCCCCTGCGCCTTCGCCTGGCGCACCAGGTCTACGGAGACGCGGGTGGAGATGTGGCAGAGATGGAGCCGCACGCCCGTGAGCCGGCACAACTCGATGTTGCGGGAGACCATGATGTCTTCCGCGCAGTTCGGAATGCCCTTGATCCCCAGCATCGAGGCGACGGCGCCCTCGTTCATCGAGCCGCCCGCTGCGAGGGTCTTATCCTCGCTGTGGAGGGAGACGCCGCGGTGCAGCATCCGCGAGTACTCCATCGCGTGGCGCATCATCTCGGCGTTCTGGATCGGGAAAGCGTCGTCCGAGAAGAGCGCGGCGCCCGCGTCGGAGAGGCGGCCCATCTCGGCCAGCTCTTTGCCGGCGTTCCGCTTCGTCATGGAGGCGAAGACGTGCACTTTCACGCCGTTCGCCTGGGCGGTCTTGTCCTGGATCAACTCCACCACGGAGGGGTCGTCGATGGCGGGGTCCGTGTTCGGCATGCAGCAGACGTGCGCAAAGCCGCCCGCCGCCGCGGAGCGCGCCCCGGTGGCGATGGTCTCTTTGTATTCCTGGCCCGGCTCCCGCATGTGGACGTGGACATCGATGAACCCCGGGCAGACTACCTTATCCGTGGCGTCCAGCACCTCGTGCCCGCTCTCGCTCAGCCCCGCCTCAATCGCGACCACCCGGCCGCCTTCGATGAGGAGGTCGGCTTGCCGATCCAGGTTTTGCGCCGGGTCCATCACCCGGCCGTTCTTGATTAACAGTCCCATCGTCTGCCTTTGTCGATCCGGAATATCGGTGCGCTACCCGGCTCCCTGCCCGCCCAACAGCAAGTACAAGAGCGCCATTCTTACCGCGACCCCATTGGTTACCTGTTCCGTGATCACGCTGTAGCCGGCGTCCGCCACTTCCGGGCTGATCTCCACGCCGCGGTTCATCGGGCCGGGGTGCATCACCGTGACGCCGGAGGCCGCCTTTTCTAGACGACGCGGGCTAACGCCCCAGCGCTCGCTGTACTCGCGGAGGGTGGGGAAGAGGCCGCGCTCCTGGCGCTCCAACTGGATGCGGAGCACGTTCACCACGTCGACACCCTGAATCGCCTCGTCCAAATTGTGGTAGACCTGCGCGCCGAATTGCTCCACTCCCGCAGGCAGGAGCGTGGAAGGGCCGCACACTCGCACCTCGGCGCCGAGCTTCAGGAGACCCCAGATGTTGGAGCGGGCCACCCGGCTGTGCAGGATGTCGCCCACGATCAGGACTTTGAGGCCCTCGATCTTGCCGCGCGCTTCCCGCAGGGTGTAGAGGTCCAGCAACCCCTGCGACGGATGCTCGTGCGTCCCGTCGCCCGCGTTGATGACCGGGATGCCGACCGTCTCTGCCACGTAGGCGGGAGCGCCGGAGAGCGGGTGGCGGATGACGATCATGTCCATCCCCAGCGCTTCCATCGTGAGCGCGGTGTCCTTCAGCGACTCGCCCTTGGCCACGCTGCTGGAGGAGGCGCTCACGTTGATCGCGTCCGCGGACATGATCTTGGCCGCGAGTTCGAAGGAGACGCGGGTGCGCGTGCTGTTTTCGTAGAAGAGGGTAACGACGGATTTGCCGCGGAGCGTGGGCACCTTCTTGATGGGGCGCGCCATGATCTCTTTGAACGCCGCCGCGTTCCGGAGGATGGTCTCGATGTCCTCCACCGGCATGTCCTGGAGGCCCAGCACGTCTTTGCTGCGCAGCCCGCGATTACCCGAGGCCACCTCGGCGATGACCGCCTCGGGTCCGCCGGCTTTGTCCGTGGTTACCATCCGCTAGCTGCCCTCCGCGGTCTTGATGATGTACACGGCGTCCTCGTTTTCGATCTCTTGCAGGCGCACCTCGACGTGCTCGCGGCGAGAAGTGGGCAGGTTCTTGCCCACGTAGTCCGGCCGGATCGGCAGCTCCCGATGGCCGCGGTCCACGAGCACGGCCAACTGCACCACCGAAGGACGCCCGAGGTCCATCACTGCGTCCAGCGCCGCCCGCACGGTGCGTCCCGTGAAGAACACCTCGTCCACGATCACCAGCGTCTTTCCGGTGAGGTCGCCCGGGATCTGCGTGGAGCGCACCTCGTGCGGCTTAGAGAGCACGTCGTCGCGGTAGAGGGTGATGTCCAGGCTGCCCACGGGCACCGTAACTCCCTCGAACTGGCGAATCAACTCCGCGAGGCGCTGCGCCAGCGGCGCGCCCTTGCGCTGAATGCCAACCAGGACCACGCCCTGCGCGCCCCGGTTCTTCTCCACGATCTCATGGGCGATCCGGGTGAGTGCGCGACGGATGTCGTCGCCCGTCATCACCAGGACCAGTGCCCCTTCCGGACTGGACATACAAAAACGGCCTCCGGTCCGCTAATTGGACAAGGAGGCGCAGGCACGCATTCACCAGCCGCACGCGCAGCGCGGGCCAGGGACCGTTCCATACGGAGTCCTTGTCAGCCTCGCAGGACCGACTTAAAGGCTCACTGATTTTGCTAATCCTATCATGGCGGCCATCTGGAGTCACGGAGTGACCCAGGTCACTGCCCAGCAAGGTGGTAGCCGCGAGCGGCATGAATAGAGGACAAACTTTGCACTAGAGTCTGTCATCAATGCCTCCTCTGACCAACTCCGCCCACCTTTCGAGAGACCTGGAGCGCTGCTTCTGCGCCGGCGGCAGTGCGTTGACGCGCGAGATGTTCACTGGCCCAGCGCTCTTTGTCTCGGGTTGCAACCGGGGTGGCACCTCGATTGTTTCCCAACTGCTCTCCGCTCACCCGGACGTTTGCAGCGTGGGTCGCGGGCAGTTCAACGAGGGGCAGTACATCTGGCGGAGGCGGTGGCGGGACTGGAGCCGCCACCGTTGGGCGCTGCCTCCCTGGCGCTGGTACCTTCGGCGAGACGAGCGAGCGGCAACGCCGGCAACACTTTCGTTCTTTCGAGAAGCGTTTGAGGAGGCGATGCCCTTCCCGGGCCGAATGCTGGAGAAGACGCCCGCGAACGCCCTCCGAATCCCGTTCATCAACGCGCTTTTCCCGGACTGTTATTTCATCCACGTGCTCCGCGATGGCCGTCATACCACTGCCTCGTTGATCGCCCGCCGGGTCTGGCCAGCGGTGGCCCCGCATCAATGGGTTCAAGCTCATCGCACCGCGTTGGCGGACCTGGAGCGGATTCACGCGGATCGAGTGTGTGGTGCGGTACGAGGACCTGGTGACGAATCCTGAGGGTACCCTCAAGCGTGTCAGTCGCAGGTGCCGCCTTCGCTGGGATGTGCACGCTGCAGAGCGCGTCTTGGGAGCGGCCCGCCGACGGCTGGTCGACGTCGAGGATCGTTGGTCGCAACTACCACCCTCCATCCGCGGCTATTCGCTGCAGGTCATCAGGGACCTGCAGCAGAGCCTGGGCTACCCGGATGCCTGAAGGCAGACAGCCCAGCCGCCGATTTCCGGTTCGCTCATGGACTCGCCCGTAAAGCCCGGCGGAACGGGAAAGGAGGCAGGGAGAGAAGCCTCGCCGCCAGATCCCGCGTGCTCAATAAGCCTGCCTTACGGGTGGGTACCCGCCGGACGCCGTCCTGCGGAGCGAGACTTCGGCCCTAGCAAGCGCCGTGCCGGGTAACACGCTCACCAACAAGCGAGAACGCTGGCCATTACACGGCCCGTTATTCGCTTGCTTTTTCCCTACTCCATCACTCCCCCTCCGAACCAGAGCCGGCTCGGTAACCAGAGCTACCTTGCGGCTTGCCGGGTTAGCTCGGTGGAACTACCTAGCGACGGAAGCGGTAGAGGTAGGCAGGCTCGACCGAGGTAGAGCCGGGTAAGGCGTCCAGGCCCACTTCCCAGCCTTCGCGTTCGGCGCGGGCGAGGAAGTCCAGGGTCATCGGGCGTCCCGGATCGGCGAGGTAGGCGACGCCACCCTCCGTCAGCGCCCGCTCCAGTACCTCCAGCAGGTAGGCGTGGCTGTCGCGCTCGTAGGTGAGGTCGTTGCCCAGAATTACCGGCCAACGAGAGCGGAGCGGCCAGCGATGCCAGTCGCCTGCCACCTGCCGCGTGGCGGGTAGGCCGTTCCGCAGGGCGTTGCGGCGGGCCAGTTGCACCGCTTCCGGGAAGAGGTCGGTCTGCGTCACTCGCGCGCCGAGCGCCGCCACGGCTAGGCCCACCAGCCCCGCGCCACATCCCAACTCCAGGACCGGTGTGTCCTGCCAGTAGCCCTGATCCACCAGCCACTTCCCGAACACGGCCGTGCTGGGCCAGAGCACGGACCAGTACGGAATCCGGCCCGGATGGGCGACCCCCTCCAGCGAAGGCTCGGTGCCGGCGGCCACCAGCAGCTCCAGCTGGACTTCCGCATGGCTGAACTGGGTGGCGGTGAAGTGCATGGCTGCGAACGGTTATCCGCGTGACATCGGCGACCCGGGCCGCACTGCCCATTACGACATCGTGCCGCCGCCCTCCTCGCTCGGCGGCAGGGGACCTGACGCAAAAAGAGACTGCCTTCCGGTTCGGAAGACAGTCTCTCTCTGGGTAACGGGGCGTAAGGGACTTGAACCCTCGGCCTCCGGCGTGACAGGCCGGCGCTCTAACCAACTGAGCTAACGCCCCAGGCACGAGCGGCATCATAGCAAGAATCCGGCGCTCACGCAAGCACTTGAACGAGCGGAGATTCTGCCCGTCTACCTCCCACGTCGATCTTGGTATCTTCTTCTGATCATCTAGTTTTGACCAATTTACCCGCTATAGAGGAGGAGACGAGGCAGCATTGGCCAATTGTGGAAGGGATTGCTTGATTAACCGGTACGAGGCGATCCGTCCGCGGAAGGTCAGCACTCCGGCACTTCGTTTCTTCCGCACCTGCGTGGCAAGCCGCTTCCGCCCGCCTCACTCACCCCGACTTCCTATGTCCAAGCCGATTTCTGAAACCCCGCGCCTCGACCGGCGCCGTGTGCTCCAGTACGCATTACTCAGCCCGCTGGCCCTCGGGCTTTCCCGCTCCGCGTCAGGCCAGGTGCTACCGGCGTCGGCGGCCCTCGCCAAGAAGAAGAAGCGTAACCCGGACCTGGAGCCGACCGCAGGGCAGTGGGCCACCTGGCTGGCCACCTCCCCCGCGAAGCTTTTGCCGCCCGCCCCGCCCCGAGCCAACTCCGCCGTTACCCGGGCGGAAGTGCAGGAACTGCTGACGCTCCAGAACCAGCGCACGGATGCCGTCCGCGCCGTGGTGGAGTACTGGGACGACCTGGGCGGTATCCCGGCGTGGACCCATCTCTACCTGGAGACGGTGAAGGCCACTAACACCAACCCGGTGCTGGCGGCCCGCGGCCTGGCGCTGCTCCACGCTGCAATCGCGGATGCAGCAATCACGGTGTGGTACTCCAAGTCGCGCTACAAGCGTCTTTCGCCGGACAAGCAGTCGGGAAAGCTCACCAGCATCTCCGCCATCTCCAACCAGCTTTCATCGTACGCTTCCGAGCATGCGGCCATCGCGGGCGCGGCATCCACGGTGCTGAACTACCTGTTCCCCTCCGCCACCGTCTCGGTGAACGGGCAGACGATGACTTTCGACGGCGCCGCCAACCAGGCCGCACTCTCCCGCCTCTGGGCCGGCGCCAACTACCGCAGCGATCTGAACGCCGGCCAGTTGATCGGCGAATGGATCGGCCGGCAGGCCGCGCTCCGCGGTCTGACCGACGGCTCGGCCGCGACCTTTAGCGGCACCATTCCGACCGGCCCGCAGTACTGGGTGCCGACTCCCCCGGCCTTCCAGGCCAACCCGCTGCTCCCCCTGGGCGGCCGCTGGAACCCGTGGCTGATGACCTCCGGCGACCAGTTCCGGATGCCGGACCCGGCGATCTATGCGAACGGCGCTTTCAGCCAGGACTTCCTGGATCAGCAAGTCACCATCGTGAAGGCGGTTTCCGACACCCTCACGCCGGAGCAGAAAACGATTGCGCTCTTCTGGGCGGACGGGGGCGGCACCTACACCCCGCCCGGACACTGGACCGACGTGGCCATGGAGCACGTGGTAAGCGCGGAGTGGTCTACGCCGCGCGCCGCCCGGGCCATGGCACTGCTGAGCACTACGATGGCGGACGCGGCGATCTCGTGCTGGGACAACAAGTACGCGTACTGGGTACTGCGACCGGTTACCGCGATCCGAACCGTCACTAACCAGATCTTCTCGGACCCAACCTGGTCGCCGTTCATCGCAACGCCGCCATTCCCGTCGTACACCTCCGGCCACTCCACGTTCTCCGGAGCCGCCGCCACCGTGCTGGAGCACCTGTTCCCTAACGGAACGGTCACGGATGCGCTGGGGCAGTCGGTAACCTTTGCGGCGGCCGCGGATCAGGCGAAGGATTCCCGCCTTTTCGGCGGTATCCACTACCCTATGGACAACGAGATGGGCCTGACGTGCGGTCAGCAGATCGGCGGCCTCGCCATTAACCGGGCGATGCGAGACGGCGCAGAGTAATACCTAACCCGGCGGAGCCGGAACCAACGGGGAAGGAGTGATTGACAATTGGAAATCATCAATTGGAAATTATCAATTATTTTCCTGGCCCTGTTTCGCCGGGTGAGATTCTGCGTCGTTTGCGCGCAAATCAACTCGTAAGAAACTAAAGCTACTCACCCTGTCGTTAGAACCACTCCAGCTCGAGCTCTAACGACGGGGTGAGTAGCTTTGCATGCAGGTGCGCCCGCCACCTACCACCGATTGCCAACATAGGACGCGCCCTCCGCATCCTATGCCGCAACTACGTCCCTGTGAACGGCGATAGAGGCGATCGTCAGGCGACCCGGCGGCGGCGAAGTAGTAGTCCGCAAAGCGGCAAGCCCGCTGAGAACAAAACCAGTCCACTCGGTTCCGGTACCAGGCTTTCCTGAACCGTAGTGTCGAAGGTTCCTGCGGGACCCGGCACCACGGGACATCCCTCAATCGAAATCGCATTGGTGTCCAGCGTGACGGCACCGTTCAATGCCAGGGCCCTTCCAGAGAGAATACTCGCCCCGGTGTTTAGCGTAATGCTTTGATCTGCGAGTAGATTGCCTTTGAACGCAGTAGCGGAACCCAGAGTCGCGGAGGAACCGATTTGCCAGAAGATGTTGCAGTCGTTCCCGCCATTGATACTATGAACGGTGCTGGCGGAGGCAGTGGTGAGCGTGCTCCCGATCTGAAATACAAAGAGCGCGTCGGATTTTCCGAGAGAGTCCAGGGTAAGCGTACCGGTTAACTGCGCCGCGGAGCCGAATTTATAGACACCCGGCAACAGCGTCAATCCACCCAGATCCTGTCCGGTCAGGTCCTGGGTGGGCGATAGCGCCTCAAGCACGTGGAACGACGTTGTGGCATCGTTGTGCGCCTGCACTGCCGCAGCATCTCCGGCGTGAATTGCCCCATTAACGGTGCCGGGAGGAATACCGGTAATTGCGGAACCCGGACTCACGCCCACATTGCCGGAGATCACGGAGTTTCCGGTATTAGTCACCGTTGATCCACCGAGGACGGCGAAACCCTGCGCAGAGCCTAGAGAAAAGTTTTGAGCACTTGCCGATGACGGAAAGCCAATCACGGCGAGGAGAAGCAGGAAACAGTACTTCATGGGAATTGTTCCTTTCTAGGAACGGTCATAGCCTAAAGCTCGCTTGAAGACGCACAAACACGGCGACAGATCAACTCTACGAGCAGTCAGTGCGGGGCTGCGGAGAGAACCTGTTCCTTCCGCATTCACTGCGTCCGGGTTTGAGGCGGGGAACTAATGTAGATGCAGTTAAACCAGATCGCGGCTCCACAGGAGGCCAAACGGATACCTGCATTCATCAGTCCGGAGCTAACAGACGTTGTCAGACGCCGGTAAGACTCCCGAGGGGGTTAGCGTGGTGATTGCAGCGGTGAGTCTTACTCTGGCTTTCCAGATAGCTACCGCGTCCCCACAATCGCGGGGTGGGGAAACGCCGGGTGCGGCGTTCATTGAAGCAGGAATATCCACCACGGAACCTTCTGCCGTACCCCATACCACCTGCCTGCTTAAGGCAAACTCCAGTATCGTGGCTTTGCAGGAATAGATCGGTCAGGCCCCCTGATGCCCCGGGAGGCGTTCTAAGGCCCGTCGCATGAACTCAGTTCGAATTCGGACGATACCAACTGCGTTTGTGGGCAGTCCGCGGACCGGTACGACGAGTCAGTCGCCGGCAAATCGGAGAGGGAATTGCTCGTGAGCGCGGGTGAACGCGTGGCACTGGCGGCAAGTGTTGTGCGCGCGGTCCGTGGAGTTAGGTAGTCACCGGCAGCGACGCGCCGGGTCAGCCGCTCGAAGAATCCCAGGTGTCTCGCTCAGCTCCGCTGCGGCCTGTGCGGAGCTGCTGCTACCGGGTGAATTCAGATGTCTGAATTCACCCGGTGCTAGAGGCTGGCGGAGTGTGCTGATCCTGTGAGAATTAGAAATGGTCCACGGCGCTGAAGACCGTACTATGCGCGAGGTCGACGGGGATCGATCGTTTGTGACGCCGCCGGTCAATTCGACCAATGCTTTTTGGGGACACCGCGTCGGAGTGCCACGCCGTTCCGTGTCAACGGTCAATTTTCATCTGGCGGTCCACCAGGGGGTGCGGCCGCCCGTCACGAGGCATCGGTTAGCTGGGGGTCTGGTCTACCGGGTCGAGCAGTAGTTCCGCGAGGAGCTTTTCCAGCGCCTGCGGATTCACCGGCTTGGTGAGGTGGTGGTCGAAACCGGCTTCGGCACTGCGCTGGCGATCGTCCTGGCTGCCGTAACCGGTAAAGGCCACCAGGGGGACGCCTACCATACTGGGGTCTTGTCGCAGGCGGCGGGCCACTTCGTAGCCATCCATGCCCGGCAGCCCCAGGTCGAGGAGGATGACCTGCGGGCGGAACTCCCGGATGACTTCGAGCGCCGTGTTTCCGTCGTAGGCGGCGCGCACGTCATAGCCCCACTCC
>Ga0255338_1001501_pt1 | contig 43653 bp, 40 predicted proteins | sample MeOH1_35cm_T4_19_FD_203715 | JGI IMG/M metagenome (GOLD analysis project Ga0255338, IMG submission 203715) | Sandy soil microbial communities from University of British Columbia, Vancouver, Canada - MeOH1_35cm_T4_195 | ecosystem: Engineered > Artificial ecosystem > Sand microcosm > Unclassified ... | reverse complement strand
GCTGCTGCTTCAGGACGCGCACGCCCGCTTCCGCCGGATCCGGCAGGACGAGGCCGGCGCCTCGGTGCTGGAGTGGGCCCTGATCGCCGCGGTCGTGGTCGTCGCGGCCTCGATCATCGGCGCGGTCATCTTCAACATCGTCCAGGACAAGAGCACCCAGCTCGACGAGTGCGCGAACAAGCCCGCAGGATCCGCCTGCGGCTGAGCCGCCGGCCCCCACGGCGCGACGAGCGTGGCGTCAGTGCCGTCGAGATGGCGTTCATCGCGCCCGGCCTGATCTTCCTGATCTTCTTCTGCATCCAGGGGGCGCTGTTCTTCTACGGACGCAACGTCGCGATCCAGTCGGCTCGCGAGGGTGTCTCGCAGCTCCGGCTGGCGCAGACGGAGGCGGACTACCTGAACATCCGGGCCGGGGTGAAGGGCAACACCGAGAGCTTCGCGACCACGGTGGGGCGCGAGGCCCTGATCGACCCGCTGGCCACCCCGTCGTACGACGCCGAGCTCGGCCGGGTCCGGATGAAGGTGCAGGGCAAGGTGATCTCCCTGCTGCCCTGGCTCGACCTGACCGTCACCGAGGAGGCCGAGGGCCCGGTCGAGCGGTTCGAGGGAGCCCCGTGATCCGGCCCGTGAGGCGGCCCGTGAGTCGGCCCGTGAGTCGGCGCCGCGGTGAGTCCGGCTCACTCGCGATCGAGATGGCGATGGTGGCGCCGGGCCTGCTGCTGATCTTCGGGCTGATCTTCGCCTACGGTCGCGCGGCCCAGGTCAACGGCACCCTCGAGTCCGGCACCCGCGACGCGGCCCGGAGCGTGACGATGGCCCGCTCCTACGAGGACGCCCTCGACCGTGCCCACGCCGTGCTGCTCGACGCGCTGAAGGACGCACCGCAGTCCTGCCAGGACAGCCTGACGCTGAAGGTCACCGGGAAGTACGAGCCCGGCGAGGCGGTCACGGTCACCAGTCACTGCACCTACGACCTCTCCGACCTCGGCCTCCCCGGGGCGCCGGGCACGCTCACCGCCGAGTCGTCGTTCACCTCGATGCTCGACCCCTACCGGGGGCTGCAATGAGGGCCGGGAGGCGCGACGAGCGCGGGTCGATCGCACCGGCGGTCCCGATCATCGCGATGGCATTGCTGCTGCTCGGCGGGCTCGGCATCGACGGCTCGCGGCAGCTCAACGCGCGCGGCGAGGCGGTGGCGTTCGCCGAGGAGGCGGCCCGCGCCGGCGCCCAGGCCGTCGACATCGCGTCCGGTCCGCTCGCGCTCGACCCGGCGCTGGTGGAGGACCGGGTCAACAGCTATTGCGACACCGTCGAGCAGCTCGGCCAGGTGGAGTCGTGCCGGTTCGTGAAGATCGCACCCGTCTCCGACGACGACCCCCGGATGCTGGTCGTGGTCACCGAGGTGAAGCTGAAGATCCAGGCTTCGCTGCTCTCGATGATCGGGGTCCACGACCTGCACGCGTCGGCGGGCGCCAAGGCCCGTCCGTACGAAGGGGTCTCCACGGCGGAGAAGTGAGCCCGGCCCGGCACGGCGCTTCAGCACGACACTCTCGGAAAGGCAGTCAGCGATGTTCCACGGTCCGGCGTACGGAAGGCGCGGTCGGTGAGGCCGATCCTGATGACCATGAAGAAGGTGGCCGGCAGGTGGAAGGTCGATGCGGTCCTTCTCGGCACCGGCGACTGTGCCTCCGTCGAGATCAAGGAGGTCCGGTGGTGAGGTCGTCGACCCGCCATGCGCCCGTCGTCCCGTCGCGCTCCTGTGCCGGACTTGACCGTCACGGGCGCTGCTGGTGGGCTGTCCCTGCCCCACGTCGCCGCATCCGCGCGTCATGAACGGCGACCTCGGGCGTCACATCGACGGCATGCGGCAGGGCACTCTCGGGAAGGCAGTAGGCGTGTTTGACGATCCAGGAGTTCGGGTAGACCTCTCGCGCAGGCGCGCGCGGCCGTTGGGGGGCGCGGCCTCCTTCGCCGCAGTCGAGCACCAGGGGTATCTCGTGAGCACGTCCTCCCGCCGTCGTACGACGACGACGCTGGCGGCCCTCCTCCTCGCCCTGGCGCTGGTGGTCTCGGCCTGTGGCGGCAGCGACGACCCGAAGACCACCGACGACTCGACCATGACCGCCTCGGCGACGCCGACGCCGACGCCGACGCCGACGCCCAGCCCCACGTCAGCGCCGCTGTCGCCGTTCGAGGACAAGGCGCCGGTGAAGGCGGCCCGGGCCTTCTTCGCGCTGGTGGCCGAGCGGCTGAACGCGCGTGACTTCGCGCTGTCCGGCGCGGCGCCGCTCGCGACACCGGCCGGGGTCAGGAACATCGCGCAGGTCTACCACGTCGAGATCGCGCACCGGGCGGTCCTCCCTGGCCCACAGCCGTTCACGCCGGTGAGTGTCAGCGTCAAGAAGGGTGAGGCGCGGTTGTCGGTGTGCATGAAGAACGAGGGCTGGGCCCTCGACCCCAAGACCCGGCAGCCCTGGGCGAAGCCGTCGGTCGGGCCCGTGCAGATGGTGTTCACGCGCGTCGGAGGCGCGTGGAAATTCGACCACGGAGCGCAGGGCACCGCGGACTGCGCGGGTGTCTCGATCCCGGAGGTGACGTTCTGATGAGCGCACGCGTCGTCGGCAGGTTCTCGTCCGCGGCCCTCGCCGTGGTCTCCGCTCTCGGGTTGGTGCTGGCGGGTGGCGCCGCGCAGGCCACCGACTGGGGAGACCCCGTCCAGACGGGCGGCCAGACCAGCACCGACGGCCCGGCGGACAACCTCAGCTGGCGCAACTGCTCGATCGTGTCCGGGCCGTCGTACGTCGGCGGCGTCTGTGCCGGCTCGGCGAGCGAGGGCAAGTCGGTCAAGGAGATCCTGGGCGACGACCCCGTCCCGGACTGCTGGGACGAGCCGGTCAGCGCCGATGACATGGCGGCCCTGGGAGTGGAGAACGTCCCCGGCCCGGACGGCTACACCTACTACTGGGAGCACTGCCTGACCGGGGTCAACAAGAAGACCAAGGTGCCCGAGCCGGGCGGGATGCACATCTCCACCCTGCTCTACGCGCGCCCCAACTCGAAGCCGCCCCGCACGCTGACGGCCAACCAGCAGCAGCTGGTCGACGGCCTCGCCGACCGGGGAAACGTGCCCGCCCCGGTCGCGGCGACCTCGCCGTCGGCCCAGCCTCGGGTGGGCCTGGACCTCGCCTTCTTCAACCTCAGCGACGGCGACTTCTACGTCCGGCCGCCGGGTGCGGTGATCCACGCGCACGTCGACCACACCTACGTCGAGCCGCTCGGTGCGGGGCGGCTGCCGAAGATCGACTGCCCGGGCAACGGCACCGCGGCAAGTCCGGGCCAGCGTCCGGCCAAGGGCGACGGGCTGTGCTGGTACCGCTACCTGCACAGCTCGGCAGGACAGCCCGACGACGTCTTCGACGTGCAGATCACCTCGCACTGGGTCGTGGACATCTCCGCCGACGGCAAGCCCGGGACCTTCGAGCGCCTCGACGACTTCACGAAGTCCGCGACCACCCTGATGTCCGTGAAGGAGATCCAGGCGCTCGTCGTCCACTAGGTCATCCATCCCACAGGGGGAGAAGCCATGCCCGCCACGAAGACACCGCCTCGTCCGACCGTCGTGAAGCTGCCCAGCCGCGGCGCCGCGACGCAGCACCGGGTCGCCAAGGGCGTCGGTGCGGTGGCCGGCGCGCTGGCGTTGCTGGTCGGCGTACCGGTGGCCCTGGTGCTGCTGGTCGGCAACCCGCTGCCCACGACCGCGCCGTCGCGGGACTGGCTGACCGCCGAGGTGACCGCCGAGCTGGTCATCAACGTGGTCGCCGTCCTGGTCTGGGTCGTGTGGGTGCACTTCCTGGTCTGCTTCCTCACCGAGTGGCGGGCGGTCCGCGCCGGCCGGATGCCCGACCGGGTCCTGCTCGGCGGCGGCTCCCAGGTGCTGGCCCGCCAGCTGGTCGCGGGGATGCTGCTGCTCGCCGGCGGCGCGACCCTTGCGTCCGGCATCTCGCAGGCGTACGCCGATCCGGCGCCGGCTGCCGCCACGTCGTCGGTCCACGTCGCCGACGGCGCTGCCGAGCGGGCCGAGCAGCGCGCTGCGGCCCACGAGGAAAGCCGGTCCGCACCGCAGGCGGCGGCCCACCGCCAGCTCAAGCTGACCTCGGTGAAGGTCCCCGAGGGCCGGCACCACGACACGCTGTGGGGCATCGCCGAACGCACCCTGGGCGACCCGCTGCGCTACAAGGAGATCTACGAGCTCAACCGCGACCGGGTCCAGCCCGACGGCTCGAAGCTGACCGACGCCGACCTGATCCGTCCCGGCTGGCAGCTGATCCTGCCGGCCGACGCCCACGGCCCCGACGTCCGGGTGCTCGCCACGACCCCCGGCTCGGTGCCCGGGTCGCACGCCGGCTCCGCCGGCGCCCACCCGGGCGGCGCCCGGGCCGCTGGCGCCCACCTCGACACCGGTGCCGGTGCCGCCGACCAGGTCCGGCCGGGCGGCGAGGACGACGCGAGCCGGTCCGGCGGTCTCGGCGACCTGCTCCTCGGCGGCGGCCTCGTGCTCGCCGGCGTCGTCACCGCCCTGACCGCCAGGCGCGGCCCGTTCGGCACCCCCGGCGACGACGAGGGCGCCCTGCGGCTGGCCTCGAACGCCGGCCGCGCGTCGTTCCTGGACCGCGCGCTGCGGATCCTCGCCGAGGGGCGCGCTGCCCAGGCCCAGCCGATGCCGGACCTCTCGGTGGTCTACCTCGACGACGACCAGGTGATCGCCCATGTTGTCGGCGACGCAGCCGCTCCGGCACTCCCGTGGCACGCCGCGGCGGACGGCAAGTCCTGGACGGTGCGGGCCGCCGACCTCGGCGGGTTGGACACGACCGCGCCCGCGCCGTACCCCGCCCTGGTCAACATCGCCTCGTCGCACGGCTTCGACGTGCTCATCGACCTCGAGTACGCCTCCGGCCTGATCGCCGTCGGCGGTGACCCCGAGGTCGGCCGCGAGGTCGTGATGTCGTCGGTCGTCGACCTGGCGACCCACGCCTGGTCCGACCAGGTGGAGGTCACCATGGTCGGCTTCGGCGACGACATCTCCGCGATCGCCCCGGACCGGGTGCGGTCGGTGACCGACCTCGACGAGGCGCTCGGCCGGGTCGAGGCGCAGGTCGGGCAGGCGTCGACCCTGCTGGCCCGGCTCGGCGTCAACGGCGTGCTCACCGGCCGCGGCACCGCGCGCCACCCCGAGCTCACCCCGCGGGTCCTGGTCATGTCGGCGCCGCCGACCGCTGAGCAGACCCAGCGGATCCGGGCCGTCTCGGCGCGCGGTCGCACCGCGTTCGCCGCGGTGTGCGTCGGCGACGCACCCGGCGCGCGGTGGCGCTTCGCCGTCGACCGGACCGGCCGTATCGACCTCGGCGTCCTCGGCATCAACGGCGAGTCCCGCCGCTACACCCTGGCCGGGCACGCCCAGGTCCGCGCCCTGATCGAGCAGGCCGCCGCCGACGCCGCCGAGCGCACCCTCGTGGTGCGTGAGGCCGCCCCGGCCGGCCTCACCACCGAAAGCGTCCGCCCGGCGCCGGCCGCCGGTCGCGACGCCGCGGTGGTCGTCTCGGTGCTCGGCCCGGTGACCGTCACCGCCCCCGGCCCGGTGGCCGACGAGCGGCGTGACCTGCTCACCGAGCTGGTCACGATGGTCGCGCTGCACCCGGCGGGCCTGCACGAAGCCGTGCTCACCTCCGGCCTGTGGCCGCGCGGGGTCAGCGACGACGTCGTGGCCCGCACCGTCGCGGAGGCGCAGAACTGGCTCGGCGCCGACGTCGCCGGCAACCCGCGGTTGTCGCGGACCGACGACGGCCTGTGGCGGCTGTCCGACGACGTCTACGTCGACTGGTCCGACCTCCAGTCGGCGGCGCTCGTGGACGGCCCCGGTCAGGCGGCCGCGCTGGCCCGCGGGCTCGGGCTCGCGCGGGGCGAGGCGTTCTCCGGGGTGCCCGCCGGCCGGTACACCTGGCTCACCTTCCACCGCGCCGCGCGCGACACCCGCGCCCTGGTGGCCAGCATGGCGAGCCGGGCGGCGGCGCTGCTCGCCGCCGGCGGTGACCGGGACGGAGCCGACGCCGCGCTGCGCCACGGCCTGACTCTCGTGCCGGCCGCGGAGATGCTCTGGCGCGACCTGATCCGGTTGCACGCCGGCAACGCGGCGGTCGTGGCCGACGTGGTCGCCCAGATGGGCCGGACCCTCGCCGGCCACGGGTTCGAGGGCGAGACCGAGGCCCTGGTGGCGACCGTCGCGCCGGCGCAGGTCGCCGACCGCACCTCCTAGAAGGGCCGAGCGGCTCGCATGCGCCTGCTGATCACGGCCGTCATCGGAGGCAACCCGGTCGACCTCGCCGTCGACGCCGAGGACGACGCCCGCGTGGGCGATCTCGCAACGGTGCTGGCCGACGCCTTCCCTTCCGCGGTCACCGCAGCAGCCGGTGGCGCCGACGGGCCGCCCCGGCTTCGCGTCGTGGGCGGCGACCAGCCGCACCGCGGCCCTGCGCCGGTCCTGTACGCCGGGGAGCAGGTCCTGGCGCCCGACGAGCGCCTCGCCGTGAGCGAGGTCCGCCACGGCATCGTGCTCGGCGTGGGGTCGCCGGTCGCCGGCTCCCTGGTCGAGCCGCACGGCCTCGTCGAGGTCCGCTGGGTCAGCGGCCCGGGCGCCGGCGCCGTCGTCCGGCTCGACGCCGGCGAGTACTCCCTCGGCTCGGCGGCCACCGCCGACCTGCGCGTCGACGACCCCGACGTACCTGCGGCGGCCCTCGCGCTGACCGTCCGTGCCGACGGCAGCGTCTGGCTCGAGCCCGACCCGGTCGTCCTCGGGCGCACCCGGCCGGCGCCGGCCCGCACCCGACGGCTCGAGGGGCCGATCGTGCTGGGCACCGAGAAGCGGCAGCTCGTGAAGAAGCCCAGGCCCGGCGAGGCGCTGCCGGACGGGACGATCACGGTCGACCCGGCCGACGACGTCCCCCTGGTCCACCTCGAGCGCAGCGCGCTCGCCGGGTTCACCGAGTGGACCCCCGGCACCAGCCTCGCGGTCGGCCACGTCCTGCTCACCGTGCAACCGGTCAGCCCGCCGGACGCGTCGCTGTCGTTGAACCCGTCGGGCGCGACGCTCGACTACAACCGCCCGCCCCGGCTGCTGCCGCCGGTACGCCGCACCCAGTTCTCGCTGCCGCAGGAGCCGCGCCGGCCGGAGAAGGCGCCGGTCCCGCTGCTGATGATGCTCGTGCCGCTGGTGATGGGCGGCCTGATGTACGCGTTCACCAGGAACGCACTGTCGCTGATCTTCATGGCGATGACCCCGGTGATGGCGCTCGGCAACTTCACCACCGGTCGCCGGCAGGGCAAGCAGCGCTACGCCCGGGAGTTCGCCGAGTTCGCCGAGCGCACCAGCCGGATCCAGCAGGAGGCGCTGGACGGGCTCGGCGAGGAGCGCACCTTCCGGCGCCGCGACTTCGCCGATCCGGCCGAGGTGCTGATGACCGCGGTCGGTCCGCGGGCCCGGCTCTGGGAGCGGCGGCAGACCGATCCGGACTTCCTGGTGGCCCGGGTCGGCACCGCCGACCTGCCGTCCGAGGTGCACGTCAACAACCCGCAGCGCGAGTCGCACCAAGGCGCGCTGGTGTGGACGGCGCCCGACGTCCCCGTCACCGTCGACCTCGCCGAGGTCGGGGTCACCGGCATCGCCGGCCCCGGCGGCGAGCGTCTGGGGCTCGCACGCTGGATCCTCGGCCAGACCGCGGTGCTGCACACCCCGGCGGACGTCGACATGGTGCTGCTCACCGACGCGGACTCCGGCCCGGACTGGAACTGGGTGCGCTGGCTCCCGCACGTGCGCTCCGACCTCGGCGACTCCGAGCTCGCCCACGTCGGCGTCGACGAGGAGTCCACGGGCCGTCGGATCGCCGAGCTGCACGCGATGATGCAGCAGCGCCGGGCGATCGCCGACGACGCCGCCACCCTGGGCGGCGCTGCGGCCGGCCCGTTCGCGCCGGTGCTCGTGGTCCTCGACGGTGCCCGGCGACTGCGGTTGTTGCCCGGCGTACCCGAGCTGCTCCAGGGTGGGCCGCGGGTGCGGATGTACTTCCTCTGCCTGGACGCCGACGAGCGGCTGCTGCCCGAGGAGTGCCGCGCCGTGCTCAACGCCGTGCACGGCGACTACACCGTGCGCGTCACCGGCCAGCCGGTCGTCGAGGGGGTGCGGCCCGACCTGGTGAGCACCGCATGGTCCGAGCTGGTCGCCCGGGCGCTCGCGCCGGTGCGCGACGTCAGCGACGTCGCCGCAGGCGGCTCGGTGCCGGGCTCGTCGCGGCTGCTCGACGTCATCCGCCTCGACCCTCCGTCGGCCGAGAGCGTGCTCGCGCGGTGGCAGTCGGTCGGACGTACGACGGAGGCGGTGATCGGCGAGGGCGCCGACGGGCCGTTCGCGATCGACATCCGCCGCGACGGGCCGCACGGCCTGGTGGCGGGGACGACCGGCTCCGGCAAGTCCGAGCTGCTGCAGACGATCATCGCCTCGCTCGCGGTCAACAACCGGCCCGACGAGATGAACTACGTGCTCGTCGACTACAAGGGCGGTGCCGCGTTCAAGGACTGCAACAACCTCCCGCACACCGTCGGCATGGTCACCGACCTCGACGGCCACCTGACCACGCGGGCGCTGGAGAGCCTCGGCGCGGAGCTGCACCGGCGTGAGCACCAGCTCGCCCGGGCCGACGCCAAGGACATCGAGGACTACCTGGCCGCGAAGGGCCCCGACGACCCGCCGATGCCACGGCTGCTGATCGTGATCGACGAGTTCGCCGCACTCGTCTCCGAGCTCCCCGACTTCGTCACCGGACTGGTCGACATCGCCCGCCGGGGCCGCTCCCTCGGGGTCCACCTCATCCTCGCGACCCAGCGCCCGGCCGGTGTGGTGAGCGCCGAGATCAAGTCGAACACCAACCTGCGGATCGCGCTGCGGGTCACCGACGCCGGCGACTCCCAGGACGTCATCGAGTCACCCGACGCGGCCCAGATCGCCAAGTCCACGCCCGGCCGGGGATACGCCCGGCTCGGGCACTCCAGCCTGATCACCTTCCAGTCCTCCCGCGTCGGGGGCCGGCCGCGCGGCCAGGACGCCGCCGCGGACATCGACCTCCGGCCGGTCGAGTTCCGGGCGCTCGGCACGCCCCGGGAGCGGGCTGCGGAGGCCGAGGAGGACATCACCGTCCCGACCGACCTGGCGGCCTTCGTCGACGCGGCGCGGGAGGCGAGCGAGCGGTCCGGCATCGTCGCGCCGCCGAGCCCGTGGCTGCCGGCGATGGCCGACCGGGTCACCCTCGACGACCTGGTGGCGGAGTTCCCGGGAGCCGTGCCCACGGTCGAGCGGCCGGTGATCCCGTTCGGCCTGGTCGACGTGCCGTCCGAGCAGCGACGTGACGTCGCCACCTTCGACATCGCCCGGGGTGGGCACCTCGCGATCGTCTCGGCACCGCGCGCCGGCCGGTCGACGACCTTGCGCGCGCTGGCTGGGGCGATCGGCCGGTACTGCAGCCCCGCCGACGTGCACCTGTACGGCGTCGACTGCGGCAACAACGCCCTGCTGCCGCTCGTGGGGCTCCCGCACGTCGGTGCCGTGGTGACCCGTGACCAGACCGACCGGATGGACCGGCTGGTCGCGCGGCTGCGGCAGGTCGTCTCCGAGCGCCAGCAGCTGCTGGCGGTGGGCGGCTTCGCCGACGTCACCGAGCAGCGGGCGCAGGTGCCTCCCGGCGAGCGGCTGCCCTACGTCGTCGTGCTCTTCGACCGGTGGGAGGGCTTCTTCTCGGCCTACGACGGGCTCGACGGCGGCCGCCTGGTCACAGCGTGGCAGCAGATCATGCAGGAGGGTGCAGCCGTCGGCATCAAGGTCGTGATGACCGGCGACCGCACCCTGACGATCGGCCGGATGTCGACGCTCTTCGACGACAAGCTGATGCTGCGGATGGTCGACGCCTCCGACTTCGGCGCCATCGGGATGACGTCGAAGCAGGTGCCCACCTCGGTCGTCGACGGCCGCGGGTTCCGCGCCGACGGCCTGCGCGAGACCCAGGTGGCGCTGCTCGCCGACGACGTCGCCGGCACGGCGCAGGTCGCAGCGCTGCAGGCGATCGGGCGTGAGGCCGCGCAGCGGTACGACGGCATACCCCGCGAGCAGCGGCCATTCCGGCTCGACGTGCTGCCGGTGCGGATCGGGCTGGCCGACGCCGAGGCGCTCCTCGACGCGCCGCCCGCAGCGACCTCGCTGGTGCTCGCGGTCGGTGGTGACACCCTCGGGGTGCGCACCCTCGACGCCTTCGAGCACGGACCCGCCCTGCTCGTCACCGGGTCGCGCCGCGCCGGCCGCTCGACGGTGCTGCGCACGATGGCGACCTTCGCGCTGCGTGCCGGTTGGCAGGTGCTCGTGGTGACGCCGCGGATCAGCCCGCTGCGCGACCTGGCCGGGCAGCCCGGGGTGCACGGCCCGTTCGACGCGGGCAGCGACGAGGCCGAGGTGAAGGCGCTCCTCGAGGACCTCCTCGTCGCCGACGCCCCGCTGCTGGCCCTGGTCGACGACGTCGAGCTGCTCGGTGCCGACGGCTGGCTGCCGACCCTGCTCGGCGACCTGGTCGACCGGCTGCGCGACACCGGCTCGGTGCTGGCCGCGGCGGGCACGCCGGCCGAGATGGGCGGCCTCTACCGCGGCCCGGTCGTGGCCCTGAAGCGGTCCGGCTCGGGCCTGATGCTCTCGCCGCAGAACGCCACCGACCCCGACATGTTCGGTGCGTCGATGGCGCGGTCACTGCTCGGCCAGTCGCTGCCACCCGGTGGCGGCTTCCTGATGCGCTCCGGGTTGCCACCGGAGCGGGTCCAGGTGATCTGGCCGGAGTGAGCGCGACGACGCCGAGCGGTTGGCGCATCAGGGGCGTCGTGGACCGCATCGTGCCGACTCCTGGGGGATCGGCGATCGGGCGCAGATCCACCTCAGCCTTCCCCGCTCGGGCCCGGACGAATCCCCGGCAGGACATGTGTTTGACCCCGAGACGGCGCGGGTAGAAGCCCACCACTGGCTCGACACGACGTACCCGCGGAGGGTGCCGGGGCCGATCATCAGTTACTCAACTCGGAGAGGAAATCACCATGGCTGAAGTTGGTGGCGATCTCGAGACCCTGCGCAACCTGCACAAGGGACTCGACGAGCACGCCCAGAAGGCACTCGACTTCAAGACGGCGCTCGACGGTCACGTGAACCAGGCCGTCTGGAAGGGCGCGAACGCCGACAAGTTCCGGGCCGCCTGGGAGGAGTTCAAGCCGCACTTCGACAAGCTGAACACCGCCCTCCAGGAGGGCCGCGACGACATCCGCACGCAGCACAACAACATCGCGCTCGCGACGGGTGAGTCCGCCTCCATCTGAGCGGACCGACGTTCTCAGGGGGACCAGGCACCGGCGTCGGTGTCTGGTCCTTCTCCGTCCTTCGCCACGTCGATCAGGAGACCCATGCCGACCCTGGACACCCTGCGCCGCCGGATCAGCGTCACCGAGCAACAGCTGGAGCTGCTGCGGCTGTACTCCAACGGCGAGCTCACCGAGGCGCAGGACGACCTGTCCCCGCTGCGCGACGCCGGGCTCATCACTGCCGACGGCACGGTGCACCGGCTGGTGGCCGACCTGGCCGCGGCGATGACCCGTCCACTGCTGGAGCTCTGGATCGAGACGATGAGCCAGCACGGTCCGACGGTGGCCCACGTCGTCGTACGCGGCGACGAGGACCTCTGGTACACCGACCCGTGGCCCGGAGCCGTCGACGACGACGAGGTCGTCTTCGTGAAGGACGAGCTCCCCCAGCTGCTCTGGATCCTCGCCCGCCTCGTGGGTTTCCGGCGCAGCACCCCGCCCGGGGTCGCTCGTCCCGTGACCGCCCGGCTGGCGTCGGTCGCGTCGCTGCTGGCCGCGTTCTCCGCCGAGGCAGGTGGCGGCTGGGACGACGTGCGCACGGTCGCGATCGCGAAGCTCGACGGCATCTTCGGCACGATGTCGCCGGAGCAGCGGGAGATGTGGATCGCGGTGCTCGCCACCCTGGAGGGCACCTGGCGGATCACCTGCGCGTGGGGTCCGGAGACCCGGCACTCCCGCGGCCTGGCGGTCTGGGACTGCGGTGCCGGCGGCTTCTGGGTCCGTACGACGCCCGCGGAGCCGCTCCTCCCCGAACAGATCACGCCGGATGCGGAGGCGACCTTCGTACCGACCAGCGGCGGCGACCTGTGGAAGGCGTTCGCCGAGCTGCTGCCCTCGAAGGCCGAGCTCACCGAGGCCGTGGAGCTGATCGCGTCCTCGCAGGGGGGTGATCCGGTGTGACGAAGCCGGTCTTCGTCGACAAGCACGTCCTCCGGGCCACCGCGGACGCGCTGATCAGCCTTGCCGCCGACCTGCCGGGACTGCTCTCCGCCGCCGACGGGCTCGACGTCGGCGGCGAGGTGGCCCAGCTCCGCGCGGCGCCCACCTGGGCCTCGGAGACCGCGGTCGACCTCCGCGCCCGGATCGGCCTGGTCGAGCGGATGGAGCACGGGGACACGAAGTTCACCGCGTTCACGGTCACCCCCGAGGAGCTCCGGCAGATGGCCGGCGGGTCGATGCCGGTCGACGAGCAGCTCTACACCCTCGAGGCGGCCGAGAAGGCCAGGGACAAGGGCGAGGGCGGCATCGTCGACTGGGACGGGTCGCAGAACTTCTCGGACTGGATCGAGAAGGTCGAGGCGAAGGCGCTCGCCCACCTGCCGCTGCTCAACGACAAGGGCGAGCTGATCGAGAAGGGCATCCACGCCTTCGACGAGTACCAGTCGCTGCTCCAGGCCGGTGGCATGGCGTCGATGGCGGCGACCAACCTCGGGAAGACGCAGGCCTACAGCCTGCTGTTCAAGGTGACCAGCCGCTGGGGGGAGGCGGGCGCGGTCGCGCTCGAGGCCCGCGGCGAGGCGCTGCGGGCCGAGTGGCTCCGCAAGGGCATCGCCGCGGTCGACGGGTTGTACCTCGGCGGCAAGCGCACGCTGGTCGCCCCGGGCACCACCTTGCCGTGGCTCAAGGCCCAGGTGGTCAAGTACGTCCTGAAGTCCCAGACGTTCGAGGACGCACTGGCCGCGGCGCGCACGGCGACGAACGTCGAGGGCGAGGCCACCCTCGGCTCGAAGATCCTCAACATCCCGTTCCTCCGCGACAACATGGATCGCCTGGTCGCGATCGCGAAGGCGCCGCAGGCGGGCCGGATCGCGAACATCACCGGCAACGTCTTCGGTCGGCCGTGGACGACCACCGTGGTCAGGAACGGTGTGGCGGAGGAGCTGGTCGTCGGTCGCAACGCCACCAACCTCCTCAAGGTCACGCGTGCCGAGGGCCTGATGGGCGGCCTTCGGGTGGCCGGCGGTCTCCGGGCGCTGGGCATCCTCGGCGGCGCCGTCGCCACCGCGGACAGCGTCGTCGGACTGGTGAACGGCTGGGACCAGATCGACGACAACTGGAACGACGGCGCCCACGGCAAGGCGAAGGTGATCGGGGACTTCGCGGAGGTCGGCTTCAACGCCTCCCTCACCGCGGCGATGATCGCGCCCAACCCGGTCACCTGGGGTGCGGTGGCCGTCACCGGGGTGATCTACGGCGGAGCCCGTCTGGTCGAGCACTGGGACGACGTCACCGACGCGGTCGGTGACGCCGCGGACTGGACCGGCGACAAGATCAGCGATGCCGCGGACGCGGTCGGCGACACGATCAGTGACGGCTTCGACGCGGTGAAGGACTCCAAGCTCAACCCGGGCAACTGGTTCTAGGACGGATGGGGATGGCGACTTCCGACGAGCTCTTCGAGAAGGCCCGGCTGCTGCGCGCGCTGGCCGACGACATCGAGGTGTGCTGCGACGCCGCGAGCACCGCGGCCCAGGGATCCACCTGGGACTGCGACAACGCCACCGAGGTGCGCGGCGCGATCACCGGCTTCAAGGGTGCCGCCGGACGCGCAGCGGGCGGCATCCGGGAGCGCGCGAACACCGTGTCGCAGCAGGCCCGCGACCGGCAGGCCGACGAGCTGGCGGCTGCCCGGGCTCGGCAGCACGACCCGGAGTACCGCTGAGGTGGCCGGGACGGGCTGGTTCGAGTCGATGGGCTCGGCCGGGGAGGTGCCGATCCGGGACCTGGTCGGCGACGAGGCGCTCCGGAACCGCGCGCTCTCCACGGAGAACGTCGTGGCGATCCCGCTCGCGGAGTTCGCGCTCGCCGGACGGGACGTGCGCGCCGAGGTGGGCCACCGGGCCTACCTACTGCGCGACCGGGACCGCGTGGTGGTCCGGCTCGAGACGCCCACGCAGGGCGGTCGATCGTGGTCGGGGGAGCTCGCCGGGGACGACCTGGCCATGACCTACGAGCGAGTCGACCTCCCGCGTGTTCCCGGATCGAAGGTCGAGCAGGTCCTGTACCTGCAGGTGCGGGCCGGACAGCGGGCCTGGGTCGCGCATTTCCTCGGCGGACGGATGGCGGGCGAGCGGCTGGTGCTGTCCCGCGGGGATCGTCCCCACGCCGGAGCGCCGGTGGTCACCTGCCTCCCCGCGGCCCGGAGCCGGTCCCTTCCCCCGACGCGACTCCGGAGGCGCCAGCCCGCCGACACCCACCTCGTGCGCTGGGAGGCGGACGCGACGGCCGCCGAGGTGGCGCTCGCGGCGATGGTCGTGCTCTCCGGCCGGCACGCCGGGATCGACTACCTCGGTGCCTCCTTCGTCGGCGCGGCCCGCGAGATCGCGGGGATCTGGCGGGTCTTCAGGCCGATGCCGGACCCGCTCCCGACGCGGCCCGAGTCCACCTGATCCGGGCCCACGCCGATCGGGTAGCGTCGGGCCGACGGGTGAGGAAGCCACCTCCGCTCCAGGGTGGGCGGCGCACGGAAGGACCTCTTGTGACCTCTCGGGACTCGACGGCCACGGTGATCCGTTCCGGACTTGTCGGGCGCTTGTCCGAGGCGCTGATGTTCGGCGCGATCCCGCTGGTGGCGGCCTGGCTGGTCGTCCGGAGCTCGCCGATCTTCCACACGTGGCTGGTCGTCGCGGCGGTGCTGTCCGCCACGCTGTTCGTGGCCTTCCTGACCCACACGTCGGCGGTGGTGAGCGACACGGAGATCAAGGTGCGCAAGGGGCGCATCCTGCGCAGCCAGGTCGCCCGGGTGACCGCCGGCACCGAGGCTCCCGCGCTGGTCTTCCGCGACGTCGACGACCGCATCGTGCGGATCCTGAACCTGACCGAGACCCACGTCGTGATGATGCGCGCGGCCCTGCGCGACCACGGCTGGCCCGAGGTCGAGGCGGGCTGACTCCCGGGGGTTGACCCCGGGACGAATTCCTCTACCGCAGCCGGAATGACCGGCCGATGATGTGCGTTGGGACGTGTGACAAGACTTGAGTTGATCCGACTCAACTTGTTTGCCACACTCGGTGGCGGCGCGCAGGATGGCGCCGCAACCCCACAGACCTGAGAAACGAAGCAACCGCCCGGCGCCCGCCGGGCCCAGATGGAGGTAACCCAACATGGCACGAGCGGTCGGCATCGACCTGGGCACGACGAACTCCGTCGTCGCCGTCCTCGAGGGTGGCGAGCCCACCGTCATCGCGAACGCCGAAGGTGCGCGTACGACGCCGTCCGTCGTCGCCTTCGCGAAGTCCGGCGAGGTCCTCGTCGGCGAGGTCGCCAAGCGTCAGGCGGTCACCAACGTCGACCGCACCATCCGGTCGGTCAAGCGCCACATGGGCACCGACTGGAAGACGAAGATCGACGACAAGGACTTCACCGCGCAGCAGATCAGCGCGTTCGTCCTGCAGAAGCTCAAGCGCGACGCGGAGGCCTACCTCGGCGAGCCGGTCACCGACGCGGTGATCACCGTGCCGGCGTACTTCTCCGACTCCCAGCGCCAGGCCACCAAGGAGGCCGGCGAGATCGCAGGCCTCAACGTGAGCCGGATCGTCAACGAGCCGACCGCGGCCGCGCTCGCCTACGGCCTGGACAAGGGCGACCACGAGCAGACCATCCTCGTCTTCGACCTCGGTGGCGGCACGTTCGACGTGTCCCTGCTCGAGATCGGCGAGGGCGTCGTCGAGGTCAAGGCCACCAGCGGTGACAACCACCTCGGTGGTGACGACTGGGACACCAAGGTCGTCGAGTGGATGACCAAGAAGTTCAAGGACAACAACGGCGTCGACCTGAGCAAGGACAAGATCGCGCTGCAGCGGCTGCAGGAGGCCGCAGAGAAGGCGAAGATCGAGCTGTCCAGCTCGGCCGAGACCACGATCCACCTGCCCTACATCACCCACGGCGAGTCCGGCCCGCTGCACTTCGAGGAGAAGCTGACGCGCTCGGAGTTCCAGAAGCTGACCGCCGACCTGCTCGAGCGCACGAAGGCGCCGTTCCGGCAGGTGATCAAGGACGCCGGCCTCGACGTGGCCAAGATCGACCACGTCGTGCTCGTCGGTGGCTCCACCCGGATGCCCGCCGTCGCCGACGTCGTCCGCGAGCTGACCGGCGGCAAGGAGCCCAACAAGGGCGTCAACCCCGACGAGGTCGTCGCCGTCGGCGCCGCGCTCCAGGCCGGTGTGCTCAAGGGTGAGGTCAAGGACGTGCTGCTCCTCGACGTGACCCCGCTGAGCATGGGCATCGAGACCAAGGGCGGCGTGATGACCACCCTGATCGAGCGCAACACCACGATCCCCACGAAGCGGTCGGAGATCTTCACGACCGCCGACGACAACCAGCCGTCGGTGGAGATCAAGGTCGCCCAGGGCGAGCGCCAGATGTGGGCGCAGAACCAGCCGCTCGGCAACTTCGAGCTGACCGGCCTCCCGCCGGCCCCCCGGGGCGTGCCGAAGATCGAGGTCACCTTCGACATCGACGCGAACGGCATCGTGCACGTGTCCGCCAAGGACCAGGGCACCGGCAAGGAGCAGTCGATGACGATCTCCGGCGGCAGCGCGCTGTCGAAGGACGACATCGACCGGATGGTCCGCGACGCCGAGCAGTACGCCGAGGAGGACGCCCGTCGCCGCGAGACGGTCGAGACCCGCAACCAGGCCGACAGCCTCGTCTACACGACCGAGAAGTTCCTCTCCGAGAACGCCGAGAAGCTGCCCGAGGACGTCAAGATCGAGGTCCAGGCCGACGTCGACGCGCTGAAGAAGGTGCTCGAGGACTCCGACGCCGACAAGGACGCCCTGGCCGCGGCGATCGCCAAGGTCGGCGAGTCCAGCCAGAAGATGGGCGCCGCGCTCTACGCCGCCAGCGAGGCCGAGGCCGGCGCGGCCGCGGGCTCGGAGGCCACCGGTGACGCGGCCGGCGACGACGACGTCGTCGACGCCGAGATCGTCGACGAGCCGGGCGAGGACGAGGGCAAGTGACCTCGGAGACTCCCGATCCCCAGGGCGTCGGGCCCGAGGTGACCGAGGAGGTGGCGGAGCCCCAGGGCTCCGCCACCGCCCCCGGGTCCTTCGGCGACGCCGCCGCGGAGATGGCCAACGAGTCCGAGGTCGAGGAGGACGAGCTGACCCGGGCGCAGCGCGAGGTCGCCGAGCGCACGGCTGACCTGCAGCGCCTGCAGGCGGAGTTCCTGAACTACAAGCGCCGGGTCGAGCGCGACCGCGACCTGGTCCGGGAGAACGCCGTCTTCGCGGTGCTCAGCCCGATGCTCGACGTGCTCGACAGCATCGACCGTGCCCGCGAGGCCGGCGAGCTCGAGGGCGGCTTCAAGGGCGTTGCCGACCAGCTGGAGCGGATCGTCAACGGCCTGGGCCTGAGCAAGTACGGCGAGCCGGGCGACCCGTTCGACCCGACCCACCACGAGGCCCTGTCGCACATCGGCGTCGACCCGGAGGTCGACGTGGTCACCTGCAAGCACATCGCGAAGGCCGGCTACCGGATCGGCGACCGCGTCGTCCGGGCCGCGCAGGTGCTGGTGGTCGACCCGGAGCCGATCGACTGAGGAAGGAGGAGTGGTGGTTGACACACCCAGGTTCGTTCGCGTGAGTGCCGGGATCGCCGACAGGGCAGAAGCCGCCCTCCCCCGTTTCGCTCCTCCGGTGCGTTTCAGCCCGGTCGGCTCCCAGTCCGCATGGCTCCCGGCCGGGCCGGAGGCCCGGCCATGAGCAACGCGGACTGGGCGAACAAGGACTTCTACCAGGTCCTCGGCGTCGACAAGGACGCCGACGCAGCGACCATCAAGAAGGCCTACCGCAAGCTCGCGCGGGAGCACCACCCCGACTCCCGGCCCGGCGACAAGGTCGCCGAGGAGCGCTTCAAGCAGGTCGCCGAGGCCTACGACGTCGTCGGCGACGCGGAGAAGCGCAAGGAGTACGACCAGATGCGCTCGATGTTCGCCGGCGGGTTCCCCGCCGGTGGCGGGGGCGGCTACGGGTTCCCCGGTGGCTTCGGCGGCGGTGGCGGTGGCGCGACCGCCGGCGGTTTCGACATCTCCGATCTCTTCGGCAACCTCTTCGGGGGCGGCGGAGCCGGTCGCGGCGGTGGGCGACGGGCCACGCGCGGTGCCGACCTCGAGACCGAGGCGACGATCGACTTCACCGAGGCCGTCGAGGGCACCACGGTCGCGCTGCGGATGTCCTCCGACGCGGCCTGTCCCACCTGCAAGGGCTCCGGCGGCAAGCCGGGCACGACCCCGCACGTCTGCCCGACCTGCGACGGCGCCGGCATGGTGACCAGCACCATGGGCGGGGCGTTCTCGATGAACGAGACCTGCCCCGAGTGCCACGGCCGCCAGCTCGTGTACGACGAGGCCTGCCCGACCTGCCACGGCTCCGGTCGCGGCCGGTCCAGCCGCACCCTCCAGGTCCGGATCCCCGCCGGCGTGAAGGGCGGCCAGCGGATCCGGCTCAAGGGCAAGGGCGTGCCCGGGGAGCACGGCGGCCCGGCCGGCGACCTGTTCGTCACCGTGCACGTCCGCCACCACGCGGTGTTCGGCCGCAAGGGCGACAACCTCACGCTGACCGCACCGGTGACCTTCGACGAGGCCGCCCTCGGGGCCGAGATCAAGGTGCCGACGCTGGGCGGCAGCCCGGTGACGCTGCGGATCCCGCCGGGCACGCCCAACGGCCGGGTGCTCCGGGTCCGCGGGCGCGGCGCGACCCGCAAGGACGGCACCAGGGGCGACCTGCTGGTCACCGTCGAGGTGCAGGTCCCGGCGCAGCTCGACGACGCCGCCCGGGCGGCCGTCACGGCGTACCGGCAGGCGACCGCGGGCCACGACCCGCGGGCGGGACTGTTCGAGAGGAGCTCTTGATGCCGCGCAACGCGCCGCGCCAGCCGCGCCAGCCCGGGCCGAACACCCCCGTCTACGTGATCAGCGTGGCGGCGGAGCTGACCGGCCTGCACCCGCAGACGCTGCGCCAGTACGACCGGGTCGGCCTGGTCTCGCCGGGCCGCACCGGCGGAGGCGGCCGGCGGTACTCCCTCAACGACATCGAGATGCTCCGCGTGGTCGCCGAGCTGACCGCGGCCGGCATCGGCCTCGAGGGCGTCCGGAGGATCCTCACGCTGGAGAACCAGGTCGCCGCCCTCCGGGCTCGCAACGCCGAGCTGATCGACCAGGCTCGGGAGCTGCGCTCCGCGCTCGACGCGGCGCTGTCGGCGCTCTCCGAGCGGCGCCCCAACCTCCCGGCGCTGCGGCCCCGCGGGACGATCCACCCCTTCGGCTGACGGATGGACGGTCAGTGACCGTCGTGCCGCTCAGCCGTTAGTGTCAGCGACGACCCGACCGGGTCGGCGCGACAGGATGTGGGGCACAGGCTGTGGTGGCACTGGAGATCGACTGGCTCTTCGCCGACGTCGACCTGCACGGCTGGATCCACATCGCCACCATCCCGGTCTTCACCGGCGTCATCGGCTGGCTGATCAACTGGACCGGCCTGATCATGCTGTTCTCCCCGGTGCGCTTCCACGGCGTCACCGTCCCCGGCCTGCGGCAGCTGTCGCGGGTGCTGCCCCGCAAGGTGCAGGAGGTGCCCGGCTTCCTCCAGGGCGGCATCGGCTGGCAGGGCATCGTGCCGGCAAGGGCCGCGAAGATGGGCAGCATCGCCGTCGACAAGGCGATCGCGAAGCTCGGCACGCCGGCCGAGTTCTACCAGCAGCTCGAGCCCGACCAGATCGCCGAGCACATCGTGTCGGTGTTCGAGCCGGACATGCCGAAGATGATCGAGGACATCATCGCGCGCGAGCACCCGAACCTCTGGCGCGACCTCCCGCGGCCGGCCCGCCAGGCGATCATCGCCCGGGTCCAGGCCCAGCTGCCGACCGTCGTACGCAGCATCACCGACGAGATCGGGGTGCACATCGACCAGCTGCTCGACCCGAAGGTGATGGTGATCAACCACTTCCAGGCCAACCCGGCCCTGGTGGTGCGGATCTTCCGGGACTTCGGCCAGAAGGAGCTGAACCTGATGGTGGCCTTCGGGTTCATCTTCGGCTTCCTGCTCGGCATCCCGGTCGCGGTGGTCGACCACTGGTTCGGCCAGTGGTGGCTGCTGCCGGTGCTCGGCGTGCTGGTCGGCTGGACCACCAACGCGCTCGGCATGTGGCTGATCTTCGAGCCGCCGGAGCCGCGCCGGATCCTCGGCATCAAGGTGCACGGGCTGTTCCTGCGCCGCCAGGACGAGGCGGCCGAGGTCTACGCGCAGATCATCGCCGACGACGTGATCACTCTCGAGCGGATCGGCGACTTCCTCCTCGACGGACCCCGGGGTGACCGGACCCGGCAGATGCTGGCGACGGCGATGCGGCCGGCGATCGACCAGGCGGCGGGACCGGTGCGGGGGGCCGTGCGGATCGCCGTCGGCACCAGGCGCTTCGACAACATCCGCGACGCGGTCGCGTCCGAGGCCGTCGACCGGACCATCACCCCGTTCCGCGACCCGGTGTTCAGCAAGCGGCAGGCCGACAAGATCCGCACCCTGGTCGCGGTGCGGACCAAGGAGCTGCCGCCCCGCGACTTCGTGGAGATGATGCGCTCCGCGATCAGGGAGGACGAGTGGATGCTCTACGCGCACGGCGCGATCATGGGATTCGCCGGGGGGCTGATCCATCTGGCGATCTTCGGGGTGGGTGGCTCATGAGCGAGGAGAGGACTCCCGCGGTCTGGGAGGGCGCGGCCGAGGCGCTGCCGGGCGTCGCCCGGATCGCCGGTACGGCGTGGCTCCGGTCGGCCTCGTGGGCGATCGGCTCGGGCACCCGCTCCGCGCGCAACCTGGCCCGGGCGATGACCGACCCGGCCGCCGCCGGCGACCTGGTGCGCGGCGTCGCCGAGGACGTCGCCGAGGCCTCACGCGCGATCTCGAGCGTCGCCTCGGCCGTGTCCAGCGGGGTGCCGCTGCCGCGCGCCTTGCTGCAGGCGACCGTCACGCTGTCCTCGGTGATGGTGCCCGACGAGGCACCCGACCGCGAGAGCGACCTGTCCCTGCGCGAGCGCGGCGAGGAGCTGCTGCGCCGGTCGCGGGACGTCTGGAGCGAGGACGAGGCGCACCCGGCGTACGGCCGGATCCTGGAGGAGCTCGCGCCCGACGAGGCCCGGATCCTGCTGCTCCTTCTCCGCGGCGGACCGCAGCCGTCGGTCGACGTGCGCACCGGCGGGCCGGTCGGGATGGTCAGCTCGAGCCTGGTCGCCGGCGGACTCACGATGATCGGTCCGCGGGCGGGGGTGCGCTACCTCGACGAGGTCCCGGCGTACCTCAACAACCTGTTCCGGCTCGGGCTGGTGTGGTTCTCGCGCGAGCAGCTCGAGGACCCGCTGGAGTACCAGGTCGTCGAGGCGCAGCCGGATGTGCTGGCGGCGATGCACTCGGTCCGCTTCCCGAAGGTCGTGCGGCGGTCGATCCACCTGACGCCGTTCGGCGTGGACTTCTGCCGCACCTGCCTGGTCGACGAGAACGAGCAGGAGGACCTGCCCGAGCAGGGCATCCCGCAGGACTGACCGGGTCGCACCCGGCGCCCACGGCGACGACGATCCCGCCGAAGCTGAGGCCCGGCATCAGGCCGGTGTCGGCGAGGCCGAGCAGGAGGGCGAGCGCCGCGAGTGCGGTGGTCCTGTGCGTCTCATCGTGGATCCCCTGGTCGCCCGGACGATGCGCTCGCCCGTGGGTCGTCGGCAGGGGCGGAAGCCCCTCGTTGCCGAGTGACCCGATCCGGAGCCGGCCGGTCAGGAAGACGCTCGCCGCCGTTCGCGCAGCCGGGCGACCTCGTCCTCGAGCTCGAGGACCAGGTCGATGCCGGCCAGGTTGAGGCCGGCGTCGAGCAGCTCACGGATCCGGACGAGGCGCTCGACGTCCTCCTCGCTGTAGCGGCGGGTGCCGCCCTCGGTGCGGCCGGGGGAGACCAGGCCGTGGCGCTCGTAGACGCGGAGGTTCTGGATCGCGGTGCCGGACAGCTCGGCCGCCACCGAGATGGCGTAGAGCGCCCGCGAGCGGTCGCGCATCGATCACCTCCTCCATCGGCTCCGGACTCTTGACCTCCACTGTCAGGAGCGTTATATAGAAAGTGTAACGGCAGTGTCAGATCCTGCCGATGACGACCCAACTGATCAAGAGAGGAAGTCCGACATGTTGCTGCGCACCGCAGACCCGTTCCGTGAGTTCGACCGGCTCGCCCAGCAGTTGCTCGGGACGACCGGCACCACCAATCGCCCCGCCGTCATGCCGATGGACGCGTGGCGCGAGGGCGACGTCTTCGTCCTCGAGTTCGACCTGCCCGGTGTCGCGAAGGAGAGCATCGACCTCGACGTCGAGCGCAACGTCCTGACCGTCAGGGCCGAGCGGGTCGCCGGCAACGGCGACTGGGAGATGCTCGCCAGCGAGCGGCCGCGGGGCCTGTTCAGTCGCCAGCTGGTCCTGGGCGACAACCTCGACCTCGAGCACATCGAGGCGGCGTACGCCGACGGCGTGCTGCGGCTGCGGGTGCCGGTCGCCGAGCGGGCCAAGCCGCGCAAGATCGAGGTCCAGATGACCTCGCCGCAGGGCGACAACCCGGCGATCACCGCCTGAGGTGGCGTCGGCGCCGGGCCGGCCGCACGCCGTGCCGGCCCGGCGCCGACGGCTCAGGCGCGCGGCCAGGGCCGGCCTTCGAGCCCCTCGATCGAGGTGTTCAGCCGCTCCAGCAGCCGGCGCAGCTCGTCGACCTCGCCGGGCTCCCAGTCCGCGAGCACCCGGCCGACCTGCTCCTGCAGGAACTGCCGGTCGCGGTGGAGGAGGGCCAGGCCCTCGGTCGTCGGGCGCAGCACCCGCGCGACAGCCCCGGACGGGTCCGGTGCCTTCTCGAGCAGTCCGGCCCGCAGCAGCGCGTTCACCTGGCGGTTGACGGTGGACGGGTCGAGCCGGAACGCCTCGGCGAGCTGCTTGAGGTTGAGGGCGCCGAGCTCGAGGCGGCTGAGCAGCTGGTAGCCGGACCGGTCCAGGACCCTCTCGGGGCTGTGCTGGCTGGAGTGCAGGTGGTGCCGCGCGAGCAGGGACAGCTCGACCTCGAGGGCAGCGATCCGCGGATCCGTCAACGTGGCCCACCTCTCATGCGATCGGGGTGCATCGTACACATGCGAATGTGTACGATGCACATTCCGGGCCGGTGGTCGACCCGCGGGAAGGTGTCGCATGGGCAACGTCGTTCGGGAGCCGCACCCGCGGCCGGCCGTGATCATCGCGGTCGCCTGCTACTCCGGCATCGTGGTCGCGCTGACCCAGACGATGATCATCCCGCTGGTGCCGGTGCTCCCGCACCTGCTCGACAGCTCCGCGTCCGACGCCTCGTGGGCGATCACCGCGACCCTCCTCGCCGCGGCGGTGGTGATGCCCATCGCCGGCCGGCTCGGCGACATGTTCGGCAAGCGGCTGATGCTGCTGCTCAGCCTGTCCGCCCTCGTGGCCGGCTCCCTGCTGTGCGCGCTCTCCGACTCCCTCGAGCTGGTCGTCGCCGGCCGCGCGTTCCAGGGATTCTCGATGGGCGCGATCGCCCTCGGCATCAGCATCATGCGCGACGAGCTCCCGCCGCAGCGGGTCGGAGCGGCGGTCGCCCAGGTGAGCGCGACCCTCGGCGTGGGCGGTGCGGTCGGCCTGCCGGTCGCCGCCGTCATCGCGGAGAAGGGCAGCTGGCACGCCCTGTTCTGGGTCGCTGCGGCCCTGGCCGCACTCGGCGTGGTCGCGGTCGCCGTGCTGGTGCCCGAGTCGCCGGTGAAGACGCCGGCGCGCTTCGACGTGGCCGGTGCCGCCGGCCTCGCGGCCGGGCTCCTGATGCTCCTGGTCGCGATCACCAAGGGTGGCGACTGGGGCTGGGGTGACCGCCTGACCCTCGGCCTGATCGGCGGCTCGCTGGTCGTGTTCCTGGTCTGGGGCCTCTGGGAGATGAGGACCGCGGCGCCGCTGGTCGACCTCCGCGTGTCGGCCCGCCCGCAGGTGTTGTTCACCAACATCTCCTCGGTGGCGGTCGGGTTCGCGATGTACGGGATGTCGCTGATCCCGATGCAGATCCTGATGGCGCCCGAGCAGACCGGCTACGGCCTGGGCCGGACGATGATCCAGGCCGGGCTGCTGCTCGCCCCGAGCGGCTTCGTGATGTACCTCTTCTCCAGCGTCGGTGCCCGCCTCTCGGCCGCGCGCGGGCCGCGCACCAGCCTGTCCACGGGCATCGTGGTGATCGGGCTCGGTTACGTGTCCGCACTGTTCCTGCGCGACCAGCCCTGGGAGATCACGCTGGCGACGGTGTTCATCGGAGCCGGGATCGGCATCGCGTACGCCGCCATGCCCGCCCTCATCATGGGTGCCGTGCCGATCACCGAGACGGCCGCCGCGAACGGCCTGAACGCGCTGATGCGCTCGATGGGCACGTCGCTGTCCTCGGCGGTGATCAGCGTGGTGCTCGCCCACCAGGTGGTCCGGCTGGGACCGGTCGTGCTGCCCTCGTCGCACGGCTTCACCCTGGCGCTGCTGATCTCGGTCGGCGCGGCCGTGGTCGCGCTGGCGTTCAGCCTGGCGATCCCGCGCCCGGCTCCGCCGGCTGCGGTCGAGGTCACTCGCGACGAGGTCGAGGACGTCACCCCGGAGCTCGCCGCGGACCGCGTCTGAGGTTCTTCCCGAAAAACCCAGAGTTGAGTGGAATGCACTCAACTTTCGGGACGTTGTGCCCGTGACGGATCCTCATCGATCCGCCACGATCAGCATGAGACCCGAGGGGGAGTGCCTGCATGGACGGATCGAAGTTCACCTCGCGCAGCGTCGAGGTGGTCAACGCTGCGCACACCGCGGCGGTGACCGCCGGGAACGCCCGGATCGAGCCGGTGCACCTGGCCTTCGCGCTGCTGCGCCAGGAGGGCGGGATCACCCCGTCGCTGCTGGAGAAGGCCGGCGTCGACACCGGCAAGCTCGGCCAGGAGATCAACGAGGCCACGGTCCGGCTCCCCAAGGCGTCGGGCGCGACGGTGGCGACGCCGACCACGTCGCCGGCGCTCACCCGGGTGCTCGCCAAGGCGCTCGAGCTGGCCACCGAGATGGGCGACGAGTACGTCGCCACCGAGCACCTCCTGCTCGCCCTCGCGATCGTGGACAGCCCGGTCAAGGAGGCGCTCGCGGGGGCCGGAGCCGCCGAGCCGGCGCTGCGCGACGCGATCGCGTCGGTCCGCGGCAACCGCCGGGTGACCAGCCAGGACGCCGAGGCGTCCTACGAGGCGCTCGAGAAGTACGCCGTGGACCTGACCGAGCGCGCCCAGGAGGGCAAGCTCGACCCGGTCATCGGCCGTGACGCCGAGATCCGCCGGGTCGTGCAGGTGCTGTCCCGGCGTACCAAGAACAACCCGGTGCTGATCGGCGAGCCCGGCGTCGGCAAGACCGCCGTCGTCGAGGGGCTCGCCCAGCGGATCGTCGACGGTGACGTGCCCGACTCCCTCAAGGGCCGCCGGCTGCTCAGCCTGGACCTGGCCGCGATGGTGGCCGGGGCGAAGTACCGCGGTGAGTTCGAGGAGCGGCTCAAGGCGGTGCTCGAGGAGATCAAGGGCGCCGAGGGCCAGGTGATCACCTTCATCGACGAGCTGCACACCGTCGTCGGGGCCGGTGCGGGCGGCGACTCCGCGATGGACGCCGGCAACATGCTCAAGCCGATGCTCGCCCGCGGCGAGCTGCGGCTGATCGGCGCGACCACGCTGGACGAGTACCGCGAGCGGATCGAGAAGGACCCCGCGCTCGAGCGTCGCTTCCAGCAGGTCTTCGTCGGCGAGCCCAGCGTCGAGGACACCGTCGCGATCCTGCGCGGGCTGCAGGAGAAGTACCAGGCCCACCACGGCGTCGAGATCACCGACGCTGCCCTCGTCGCCGCGGCGATGCTCTCCGACCGCTACATCACCGGCCGGCAGCTGCCCGACAAGGCGATCGACCTGGTCGACGAGGCCGCGTCGCGGCTGCGGATGGAGATCGAGTCCTCGCCCGTCGAGATCGACCAGCTCCGGCGTCAGGTCGACCGGATGAAGATGGAGCAGCTCGCCCTCGAGCGCGAGACCGACGACGCGTCCGTCGACCGGCTCGAGAAGCTGCGCACCGACCTCGCCGACCGCGAGGAGGAGCTGCGGGGGCTCGAGACCCGCTGGGAGCGGGAGAAGGCCGCGCTGCAGGGTGCCGGCGTGCTCCGCAAGCAGATCGACGACCTCCGCGTCGAGGCCGACCGGCTGCTCCGCGAGGGCAACCTCGCGGCCGCCAGCGAGATCAACTACGGCCAGATCCCCGCGATCCAGCGGCAGATCGACGAGGCCGAGAACGCCGAGGCCGTCGAGAACCCGATGGTCAACGAGAAGGTCGGCCCGGCCGAGATCGCGGAGGTGGTCGAGGCCTGGACCGGCATCCCGACCGGCCGCCTCCTCGAGGGCGAGACCGCGAAGCTGCTGCGGATGGAGGAGATCATCGGCCGGCGGCTGGTCGGCCAGCAGGCCGCCGTCGCCGCGGTGTCCGACGCCGTCCGGCGGTCGCGCGCCGGCATCTCCGACCCGAACCGTCCCACCGGGAGCTTCCTGTTCCTCGGCCCGACGGGCGTCGGCAAGACCGAGCTGGCCAAGTCACTGGCCGACTTCCTGTTCGACGACGAGCGGGCGATCGTCCGCATCGACATGAGCGAGTACTCCGAGAAGCACTCCGTCGCGCGGCTCGTCGGTGCCCCGCCGGGCTACGTCGGCTACGAGGAGGGTGGCCAGCTCACCGAGGCGGTGCGCCGCCGGCCGTACTCCATCGTGCTGCTCGACGAGGTCGAGAAGGCGCACCCCGAGGTCTTCGACATCCTGCTCCAGGTGCTCGACGACGGCCGGCTGACCGACGGCCAGGGCCGCACCGTCGACTTCCGCAACACGGTGCTGATCCTCACCAGCAACCTCGGCTCGCAGTTCCTCGTCGACCCGCTCCTCGACGAGGAGGCACGGCGCGCCTCGGTGATGACGACCGTGCGGCAGGCGTTCAAGCCGGAGTTCCTCAACCGGCTCGACGAGATCGTCATGTTCGACGCGCTCGGGAAGGACGAGCTCGCCCACATCGTCGACCTGCAGCTGAAGGCCTTCGACCAGCGCCTCGCCGCGCGCCGGATCTCCGTCGAGGTCACCGACAGCGCCCGCACGTGGCTGACCGAGAACGGCTACGACCCGGCGTACGGCGCCCGGCCGCTGCGCCGCCTCGTGCAGACCGCGATCGGCGACCCGCTGGCCCGGATGCTGATCGCCGGCCAGGTGCTCGACGGGCAGCACGTGGTCGTCGACACCGAGGGCGAGGGCCTGGCGCTGCGGGTCACGGACTGAGTCCGGGCCGAGCCACCCGGGGCGCCGGGGCACTGCCCCGGCGCCGCCAGGGTGCGCTTGGTTGAATGAACGCCATGAGCAGCAACGCGCCCGGCCCGCGCCCCCGCCAGGTCACCATCGGCGGGTGGGTGGTCGCGGTCGCGTCGCTGATGCTGGTGGTCAGCGTGTTCGACACGATGGGCAACCTGCACTCGGTCGACACCCGGGACCAGCTCACCCGGGCCTTGACCAGCGGCTCGGCGAAGAGTCTCGGGATCAGCCTGGACCAGGCGCTCGCGGTGGTCCGCGCCGCGCTCTTCGTGGCGGCCGTCGCCGGCGTGGTGACCGGCATCCTCGGCATCTTCGTGCTGCAGCGGCACGCGGTCGCACGGATCGTCCTCACGATCGCCGCGGTGCCGGTCGTGCTGACCGCGCCGTTCGCCGGTGGTTTCCTCGGTGTCCTCATCGGCGGGTCCACGGCACTGCTGTGGTCGCGTCCGGCCCGCGACTGGTTCGCGGGCCGCCCGCCCGCCCCGCCGAGCCAGCCCCAGCCGAGGCAGACCCAGCCGACCCGGCCGCTGTCGACCGGGCCGGACGGTCCGTCGGCACCCGGCTCCACGTCGGCTCCGGCCGCGGCTCCGACTCCGTGGCCGACCACGGGCGGCACCGCCGCGCCGACCGGACCCGTGCCACCGCCGCAGCCGACGTACGGCTGGGGCCAGCAGCCGGCCGGCCCGGCCGGGTGGGCGCCGGCGTACCCCATGGCCCCGGGGGCACCGGCGGCCGCGGGCAGCACCCGCAGCGTGCCGACCCAGGTCCGGGTGGCCTGCATCATCACCTGGGTCTTCAGCCTCGTGACCGCGGGGTTGTACCTGCTGGTCGCCGGCGCGCTGCTCGTCGACCGGGCGGAGATGCTCGACCTGCTCCGTGACAACCCGGCCGTCCGCGACCGGTCCCTCACCGACGACGAGCTGGTGACCGTGGTCGTCGTCGCGGCCTCGCTGGTCGTGATCTGGTGCCTCGCCGCCTGCGTGCTCGCGATCCTCGCCTGGCGCCGGCACAGCTGGGCGTGGATCCTCCTGCTGGTGTCGATCGGGGTGGCCACCGTCGTCGAGCTGCTGGCGCTGCCCTACACCCTGCTGCACGTGGCCGCCGCCGTCACGGCCCTGCGGCTGCTGCTGGTCGCGCCGACGCGCGCCTGGTTCCGCGAGGGCGAGCAGCCCACGTCGCTCCCGCCCGGCCACGGCGGCTGGGCGCCGCCGACCGGCCCGCCGCTGTCCCCGCCACCGCAGCAGCCGCCGGGCAAGCCCCCGGTCTGGTAGCCGGCCTGGTCCGCAGCGCTCAGCCGGCGCGCAGGTCCGCTGCGCCGAGCCGCCGGAGGCCCTCGTCGATGACCTCGCGCTGCTTGCAGAACGCCCACCGGACGAGGTGCCGGCCTTCGTCGCCCCCGCCGTCCGGAGCAGCGTCGTAGAAGACCTGTGACGGGATCGCCACGACACCGGCCAGCCCCGGGAGCGCCGTGCAGAACGCGCGCCCGTCGGGGTGACCGAAGACGGACACGTCGGTGGTGACGAAGTACGTGCCCGACGGCCGGTACACCCGCAGGCCGAGCGCCTCGAGGCCGGAGCACAGCCGGTCGCGCCGCTCACCCAGGTCCTTGGCCAGCGCCTCGTGGAAGGCGTCGTGGTCGTCGAGCGCGACGGCGACCGCCGGCTGGAGCGGGGCCCCGGAGGAGTAGCTCAGCCAGTTCTTGGCGCCCTCCACCGCGGCGACCAGGTCGGCCGGGCCGCTGGCCCAGCCGACCTTCCAGCCGGTGAGCGAGAACGTCTTGCCCGCGCTGGAGATCGTCACGGTCCGCTCGAACATGCCGGGCAGCGTCGCCAGCGGCACGTGCTCCTGGTCGAAGGTGAGGTGCTCGTAGACCTCGTCGGTGACGACCACCAGGTCGCGCTCGATCGCCACGGCGGCGACGGCCTCGAGCTCGGCGCGGGTCAGCACCGTGCCGGTCGGGTTGTGCGGGGTGTTGAGCAGGATCAGCTTCGTGCGGTCGCTGACGGCGGCGGCCAGGGCGTCGGTGTCCAGGCGGAAGTCCGGGGCACGCAGGGTGACCGGACGGCGTACGCCGCCGGCGAACTGGATCATCGCGACGTAGGAGTCGTAGAAGGGCTCCAGCACGATCACCTCGTCGCCGGGGTCCACCAGGCCGAGCAGGGCGGCCGCGATCGCCTCCGTGGCCCCCGTGGTCGCGACCACCTGGTCGCGCTCGAGCTCGAGGCCGTAGTGCCGGCGCTGGTGCGCGATCACCGCGTCCAGCAGCTCGGGGGTGCCGTGCCCCGGGGGGTACTGGTTGCGACCGCCCCGCAGCGCCGCGACCGCGGCCTCGATCACCTCGGCCGGGCCGTCCTCGTCGGGGAAGCCCTGACCGAGGTTCACCGAACCGGTGCGCACCGCCAGCGCGGACATCTCGGCGAAGATCGTGCTGCCCACACCGGTGAGACGCTGTGCGTGTTTGCGCATGGCCCGAGCCTAGTGGGCCACAATGTCGGCGTGACTGACGCCGACGAGCCGGGTCCGGACCCCGCAGCCGAGGCCCCGCGCCACGTCGGCGGCAAGCGGGCCCGCCGTGACGAAACCGCCAGCGACCTCGTTGACGACCACGTGGACGACCGTGCCGACGACCAGCCCGACGGGACCGACGGCGGGGCCCGTGACGGGGCCGCCGCGGCACCGGGTCGCCGGCGCGGCACCGGGCGCCGGATCACGTTCTGGATCGGCGTCGGCCTGATCCTGGCCGGTCTCTCCCTGCTCGGGTACGTCGCGTGGCAGTTCTGGGGCACGAACTGGGTCTCCAAGCGCCACCAGCGCGCGATCACCAGCGAGCTGCAGAAGGACTGGGCCGCCGGTCAGGGCAAGTTGCCGAAGTTCGTGCCCCGGGGCCAGGCGTCCGCGCTCATCCGGATCCCGAAGTTCGGGAAGAAGTACGTCGTCCCGGTGCTCGAGGGCGATCCCGACGGCACCATCTCGCCGGACATCCTGGCCAGGGGCTACGGCCACTTCGCGAAGACCGCCGACCCCGGCGAGGTCGGCAACTACGCGGTCGCCGCGCACCGGGTCACCCATGGCGAGCCGCTGCGCCACATGCCCGACCTGCGGCCCGGCGACACGGTGATCGTCGAGACCGTCGACGCGACCTACACCTACGTGCTCGACACCAACCCGAACGACCTGGTGATCCCGTTCACCGGCATCTGGGTGCTCGACCCGCTGCCGCACAACCCGAACGGCGGCCCGGAGCCCAAGCAGGAGCCTGGGCAGCGGCTGATCACCCTCACGACGTGCTCGGAGATCTTCCACACCGACAACCGGATGATCGCCTTCGGGCACCTGGTGACGACGACGCCGAAGCCCGCCGGCTGATCGTCGCTGCGCTCGGTCCCGTAACCTTCCGGCATGGCTGATCGCGACGTCCTCCTCGACCAGGTCAACTCCAAGGCGGTCGTGAGGGGCAGGGTCACGCTGTCCTCGGGCCGCGAGGCCGACTACTACGTGGACATGCGCCGGGTCACCCTGGACGCCGACGCGGCCCCGGCGATCGGCCGGGTCATGCTCGACCTGACCGCCGACCTCGAGTACGACGCGGTGGGCGGGCTCACCCTCGGTGCCGACCCGGTCGCGGTCGCGATGATGCACCAGGCAGCCGCCGCCGGCCGCCGGCTCGACGCGTTCGTGATCCGCAAGTCGCAGAAGGTCCACGGCCTGCAGAAGCTGATCGAGGGGCCGTCGGTCGAGGGCCGGCGGGTGCTGGCCGTCGAGGACACGTCGACCACCGGCGGGTCCGTGCTCGAGGCCGTCAAGGCGCTGCGCGAGGCCGGGGCGGAGGTCGTGGCGGTGGCCGTGATCGTCGACCGGGACACCGGCGCCCGGCAGGCCGTCGAGGCCGAGGGCCTGGAGTACCGCTACGCGGTCGGGATCTCAGACCTCGACATCTGAGTCGACGCCGGGGGCGAACCCGGCATCGGTGTGCGGGCCGGCCCGGCGCGCGGTCGCGCGGTTGCGGCGGTGCTTCCACCACTCGTAGACGACCGGGACGGCCGAGAACGCGAGGATCACGACGGTGGCCTTGTCGATGTTGCTGGCCAGGTTCGGGAACGCCGAGCCCAGGAAGTAGCCGAGCAGGGTCACGACGAGGACCCAGAGCCCGGCACCGACCCCGCTCCAGACGAGGAACCGGCGGCGTTCCATCTGGCCGATGCCCGCGACGACGGTCACGTAGGTGCGCACGAACGGCACGAACCGCCCGATCACCAGCGCCGCGTTGCCGTACTTCTCGAAGAACGCGTGCGTCTGGGTGAGGTACTTCTTCTTGAGGATGCGGCCGTCGCGCTCGAACAGCGGTGGCCCGATCTTCCGGCCGATCTCGTAGCCCGCGACGTTGCCGAGGAAGGCGGCCACCGACAGGATCACCAGGGCCGCGAGGAGGTCGACGCCGTGCCCGCCGGGGACCACGTCGAGCTTGTCGCCGGCGATGAACAGGCCCAGGGCGAACAGCAGGGTGTCGCCGGGCAGGAACGGGAAGAACAGCCCGCACTCGGCGAAGATGATCCCGGCGCTGACCCAGAAGAACTCCTGGCCGAAGTTGTCCAGCCACCATTGCGGGTCCATCCAGCCCATGCCGGCGAGGTGCGGCAGCACGTGGACGACGTCGAGGATCACGGGCTGAGACTATCCGGCGCCACCTGAACCGCGCCTGACGTTTCACCCTCCGTAGGGTGAACCGGTGGACGAGGAGCGAGCGCCGTACGACCCGATGCCGCACGGACCGGCCGAGGTCGGGGTCGGCCCGTGGGAGGGCCGGTGGCCCGAGGGTCCCCAGTACGACGCCCAGCTGCTCGCCGAGGGTGACCGGCGCAACGTGGTCGACCGCTACCGGTACTGGTCGCTCGAGGCGATCGTCGCCGACCTCGACACCCGCCGGCACGACTTCCACGTCGCCATCGAGAACTGGCAGCACGACTTCAACATCGGCACCATCGTGCGGACCGCGAACGCGTTCCTCGCTGCCGAGGTGCACATCGTCGGCAACCGCCGGTGGAACCGGCGCGGCGCGATGGTCACCGACCGGTACCAGCACGTGCGCCACCACGCGACGGCCGCGGATCTGGCGGCGTACCTGCACGCCCACCCGGGCGGCCCGGTCCGGCTGCTCGGCATCGACAACCTGCCCGGCTCCGCGCACCTCGAGACGATGGAGCTGCCGCGGCGGGTGTGCTTCCTCTTCGGCCAGGAAGGACCGGGCCTGTCGGAGTCCGCCCGCGACGTCTGCGACGGCACCTTCTCGATCGCGCAGTTCGGCTCGACCCGGTCGATCAACGCCTCGGCCGCGGCCGCGATCGCGATGCACACCTGGGTCCGGGAGTACGCCGACCTCAGCGGCGGGGACGCCTGGCGGGGCTGAGCTCCTGGTGCCGACCGCGGGCGAGCTTCTCGACGCCGTCGAGGAGCAGGCCGAGGCCGAACTCGAACTCGTCGCCCGTGACGTCGTCGCCGCCGTCCTCGAACGCCCCTGACTCCATCACCGCACTGATCGTGGGAAGTCGCTCAGGGTCGAGCACCAGCCGCAGCTGCGAGACCCACAGTCCGGTGCCGCCGTCGGCGAACTGGCGCGCGAGCTGGACGTTGCTGCGCACGTAGCCGTCCACGGTGAGGAGGGAGGATGCCGCCTGGGGAAGCGGCAGGCCCGAGCCGGCGATCGCCGCGAACCCGACCTCCATCCAGGCGAGGAGGTTCGGCGTCACCGGGGGCGTCCCGGGTCGCACGTCGAAGATCCACGGATGGGCCAGCAGCTGGCGTGCGTCCGCCCGGGCCCACTCCTCGACCTGACCGCGCCAGCCGCGACGACGGGTGAGGGACGGCGGTGGGCCGAAGGCCTCGTCGGCCATCACCGCGAGCAGGTCCTGCCGCGACTCGACGTACCGGTAGAGCGACATCGTCGTGAACCCCAGGCGCTTCGCGACCGCGGCCATCGTGACGGCGTCGATCCCGTCGGCGTCGGCGAGCGCCACGCCGGCCGCCGCGATCGACCGCACCGACATCGCCGGCTTGGGTCCGCGCCGCACGCCGGTCGCCATGCCCCACAGCTCGCGCACGGCCCGGGAGAGCTGGGTGTCGGCCTCGGTCTCGCGTGCCACTGGTCCTCCGTCGTCAATAACTCTTTACAAGATACACAGTCATGGCCTAGGTTCCGCGTGCGAGATAAACAGTGTGCGTTGTAAACAGAAAGGATGCAGCCATGGGCGTGACCGAATCGGAGCCCGACACCGCGCCCGACACGGGGCGCGCGGGCCGGAGGGAGTGGACGGCGTTCGTCGTCCTCGCGCTGCCGCTGCTGCTGGTGTCGATGGATGTCTCGATCCTGTACTTCGCGGTGCCGCAGATCAGCGAGGACCTGCACGCCTCGCCGACCCAGCAGCTGTGGATCTTCGACGTCTACGGCTTCGTCCTGGCGGGCCTGCTGGTCACCATGGGTGCGCTGGCGGACCGGATCGGCGCGCGACGGCTGCTGCTCGTCGGCGCCTTCGCCTTCTCGGCGACCTCCGGGCTCGCTGCGTACGCCGGGTCGGCCGGCCAGCTGATCGCAGCCCGCGCTGTCCTCGGCGTCGCCGGCGCGACGCTGATGCCCGCCACCTTGTCGATGCTCCGCACGCTGTTCAAGGACGAACGCCAGCGGGGCAAGGCGGTCGGGGCGTGGACCGGCGTGATGACCGCCGGCGTCGGCCTCGGGCCGGTGCTGAGCGGCGTGCTGCTCCAGCACTTCTGGTGGGGCTCGGTCTTCCTGGTGAACCTCCCGGCGATGGCGCTCCTCATGGTGACCGGCCCGGTGCTGCTGCCGCGCGGCGAGGTGCGCCGCGACCGTCGCTTCGACGTGGTCAGCTCGGTGCTCTCGCTCGGCGCGGTGCTGCCGACGATCTACGGCATCAAGGAGTGGGCGACCCACGGCGCCGACCCGCGCTGGGTGGGCTCCCTCGTCGCCGGGACCGTCCTCGGCGCTGCGTTCGTCCGCCGCCAGCGCCGCCATCCCGACCCCATGGTGGCGCCGGCGCTGGTCGCCAACCGGGCCTACCGGGCGGCGCTCGCCGGCAACATGGTGTGCACCTTCGCGCTGGTCGGCAACGCCGTCTTCATGACCAGCTACCTCCAGCTGGTCCTCGGGTACCACGCCCTGGCTGCGGCCCTGTGGAGCCTCGTGCCGACGCTCGGGGTCAGCCTGACCGCGCCCTTCGCCTCCGGGCTCGGCAGGAGCCTGGGCCGCGACCGGGCCGCAGCCGCCGGGATGCTGCTCGGCGCGGCCGGCTTCGGTGTGCTCGCGACCGTCGGCACCGACTCCCTGGTGATGACACTCGTCGGCGGCGGTGCGCTTGCCGCGGGGCTGGTGCTCACGATGACGATCTGCTCCGAGCTGGTGCTGGCCGCGCTGCGGCCGGAGGAGGCCGGCGCAGGCGCGGCGCTGTCCGAGGCGGCCAGCGAGCTCGGCGGGGCGCTCGGCATCGCGCTGCTGGGCAGTGTCGGCGCAGCCGCCTACCGGACGCAGGCCGAGGAGCGACTGCCCGCGACGTACGCGCACGGGCCCGCGGCGGACTCCCTCGCGGGCGCGGTCGGGGTGGCCGCGCGGCTGCCCGACGCGGTGGCCGCCGCCGTGCTGGACGCCGCGCGCGCGGCGTACATGCACGGCCTGCACGTCGCTGCGGTGGCGGGGGCCCTCGTGCTGCTGCTCGCAGCGGCTGCGGCCTGGCGAAGCGGTGGGTCAGAAGAGACCGGGGAAGCCGCTCGCGGGGATTGAGCCGTTGCCCTGGGCGACGGCGCCGATGCCGACGACCGCAGTGATCGCGAACGCCAGGGCTGCGACGAGGACGGCTGCCTGCGTGAGATCGGCCGGCCAGCCCGGACCGGTCGACTTCGCCAGCGCCAGGGCGACCAGGAACACCGCGCCTGCGACCACGAGCTGGAGCAGGGTGACCACGAGCTGGCCACCTCGTCCGCTGGGCATGGCGTCGCCGAGGAGCAGGACGATGCCGAGGCTGATCCGGCCGAGCTGGCCGACCAGCAGCGCGACGGCGACGGTGAAGATGGCGAGGGCGCGAGCTTGCGGGGTCATCGTGAGCATGACCGAACGGTAACTTCGAGGTCGTCTAGGGTTGGGTACATCCGGTCCGTTCGTCAGGAGATGTCCGCATGCCCATCGCCACCCCCGAGAAGTACGCCGAGATGCTCGACACCGCCAAGGCGAAGTCGTTCGCCTTCCCGGCGATCAACGTGTCGTCCTCGCAGACGCTGAACGCGGCGCTGCAGGGCTTCGCCGACGCCGGCAGCGACGGCATCATCCAGATCTCGACGGGCGGTGCGGAGTACCTCTCCGGTCCGAACATCAAGAACATGGTCACCGGGTCGGTCGCCTTCGCGGCGTACGCCGCCGAGGTGGCGAAGAACTACCCCGTGAACGTCGCGCTGCACACCGATCACTGCCCCAAGGACAAGCTCGACGGCTTCGTCCGGCCGCTGCTCGACATCTCGGCCGAGCGCGTCGGCCGCGGTGAGGCGCCGCTGTTCCAGTCGCACATGTGGGACGGCTCCGCGGTGCCGCTCGCCGAGAACCTCGAGATCGCCCGCGACCTGCTCGCCCGGGCGTCGGCCGCGCACATCATCCTCGAGATCGAGGTCGGCGTCGTGGGCGGCGAGGAGGACGGGATCGTCGGCGCGATCGACGAGAAGCTCTACACCACGCCCGAGGACGCCCTCGCCACGATCGAGGCGCTCGGCACCGGCGAGAACGGCCGGTACATGACCGCGCTGACCTTCGGCAACGTGCACGGCGTCTACAAGCCCGGCAACGTCAAGCTCCGCCCGGAGATCCTGAAGGCCGCCCAGGAGGCCGTGGTCGCCAAGCTCGGCCTCGACGCCGGCTCCAGGCCGTTCGACCTGGTCTTCCACGGCGGCTCCGGCTCGACCGCCGAGGAGATCGGCGCGGCCGTCGACTACGGCGTGGTGAAGATGAACGTCGACACCGACACTCAGTACGCCTTCACCCGCCCCGCGGCGGCGCACATGTTCACCCACTACGACGGCGTCCTCAAGGTCGACGGCGAGGTCGGCAACAAGAAGGCCTACGACCCCCGCGCCTGGGGCAAGGCCGCCGAGGCCGGCATGGCCGCCCGCGTCGTCGAGGCGTGCGAGAACCTGCGCAGCACGGGTCACGCGATCGGCTGACCGCCGCCTCGCAAACCGCTGTAACGCGGGGTTATGGCGTGTTCACACGCGCCGTGACGGGTGGATCCTGCAACAACACCGCAGGAGTCGGGCAGACGGTTGGTAGGTCGCCGGGCCTCCCCAGGGCGTCCGACCGGTCATGTTGTGCACAGCCGGTTCGGCCGTACGTCGGGCCGGGTCTCTGGGCGGGCACCCTCGTGGCGTGCGGACCGAGCTCGCTGCCCTGGCAGCAACCCAGGGTGGCGTGTTCACGCGAGCCCAGGCCATGGACGCGGGATACCGCGCCCCCGAGCTCCGGGCCCTGACCGGCGTCGGAGGCGACTGGGTCGTCGTGCGTCGCGGCGTCTACGCCGACCGCGCCACCTGGGAAGCGCTCGACAGGTACTCAGGCCCGCCGCTTGCCCGGGCGCGGGCCGCCCACCTGACGACCAACGTGGATCACGTGCTCAGTCACGACTCTGCGGCCCACGCGTGGGGTCTCCCGGTCGTGCTCGCCCGCTCGCAGCTCGTGCACATCACCCGTCCGGGCGTGCGGGGATCGCGCACGGAAGGCGGCGTGAAGCACCACCTCGCGATGCGCCCGCCCGTGGTCGAGACGATCGCGGGCCTTCCTGTGACCGGCCTGGCCCGAACTGCCATGGACCTGGCACGCGAGCACGGGTACGAGTGCGGTGCCGCCGCTGCCGACCGGGCCATGCGCTGGGGTGTGATCGCCGACGACTTCGACGACGTCCTGTCGGGCATGACGTCCTGGCCCGGTGTCACGCGGGCCCGGCGGGCGGCGGTGGTGGCCGATCCGGGCGCGGACACGCCCGGAGAGACCCTCACCAGACTCATGCTCCTGGAGCTGGGCATCGGGATCCCGATCACCCAGTTCCCGGTGCCGGTGTCGGACGGCGTTGCCTGGTGCGACCTGCGCGTCGGACGCCACATCGTGGAGTTCGACGGCCGGCGCAAGTACCAGAGCGCGCTCGACGGTGGCGATGCGGTGCGCCCTCCGGAGGAGGTCGTCTGGAACGAGAAGGTCCGCGAGCGTGACATCGCAGCGCACGGGCTGGGCGTGTCGAGGGTCTTCTGGGACGACTGCCTCGGCCACGCCCGGATGGCCACGCTCGACCGACTCCGGCGCGAGTACGACGCCACGGTCCGCCGGTTCGGCGACGTGCTCCCGAGCGATCTGGCCGAGTTCGAGATGCGGATGGCCGACCGCAGGATGCGCCGCATCCGCACGGTGTCGCCGTACGCGGCCTGACCTCGATCTACTGCGGTGCTGTTGCCCCGGAATGCCGGTCACACGGCGTGTTCACACGCCATAACACCGCGTTACATGGGGCGCGCGAAGCACTCAGACGCTCGCGGCCTCCGTGTCCGCGGCGACGGCGGCCGGGGCGCTCATGTGGCGCGGCGTCACGAACAGCATCACCGAGAACAGGCCGATCACCATCACGCCGGCCGGCAGCAGCATCGACTCGGCCATCGCGCTGCTGAACGGCACGTGCGCGGCCGCCGGCAACCGCTGGCCACCGGTCTCCGGTGAGCCGGCGGCGGCACCCGGGAGGTGCGCCGCGAGCCGGGCGTCCATCAGCACCGCGATCGCGGCCGAGCCGAGCACGGCACCGACCTGCCGGGTCGCGTTGTACACGCCCGAGCCCGCGCCGGCCAGCTGCATCGGCAGGTTGCGGGTGGCGGTCGCCGCCAGCGGTGCCCAGATGCCCGACATCCCGACGCCGAGCAGCGCCATCGGCAGCAGGAGCTGCCAGTAGGCGATCGAGGCGTCGAGGACCACGGCGAGCCAGAACAGCGAGGCGGCGGTGACCGCGAAGCCCGCGCCGCAGAGCAGCCTCGGGTGCACCCGGTCGGTGAACCGGCCGACGATCGGCGCCATCACGATCGACGTCAGCGCCATCGGCACCATCAGCAGGGCGGAGTTCGTCGGCGAGAGACCGCGGACCAGCTGGGCGTAGAGCATCAGGGGGAAGCCCATCGCGGTCGCGGTGAAGGACATCGTCGAGATGGCGAAGTTCGAGACCGAGAAGTTGCGGTCGGCGAACAGGCGCAGCGGGACCAGCGGCTCCGCGGAGTTCTTCGCCTGCCAGAGCAGGAACAGCCCGAGGACCGCGAGACCGGCCACGATCGAGGTCAGGACCCAGCCGTTCCAGTCGTACTGGTGGCCCTCCTGGATGCCGAACACGAGGAAGAACATGCCGACCCCGCTGAGCACGACGCCGAGCCAGTCGAACCGGTGGGTGTGGGTGCTCAGCGACGGGACCAGCCGCCACGCGAGCACGAACGCCACGATGCCGACCGGCACGTTGATGAAGAAGATCCACTCCCAGCCGGCGATGTCGACCAGGATGCCGCCGAGGATCGGGCCCACCAGCGTGGCCACCCCGGCGGTCGCGCCCCACAGCGCCATCGCCTGGCCGCGGCGCTCCGGGGCGAAGATCCGGGTGATCACGGCCATCGTCTGCGGGGTCATCATCGAGGCGCCGAAGCCCTGGAAGACCCGGGCGAGGATGAGCATCTCGACCGACCCGGTGAGGCCGCACCACAGCGACGCGACGGTGAAGAGGGTCAGACCGATCAGGTAGAGGTTCTTCGGACCGAAGCGGTCGCCGAGCCGACCGGTGATCAGCACCGGCACGGCGTACGCGAGGAGGTAGGCGCTGGTCACCCAGATCACGGAGTTCACCTCGGCGTGGAGGTCCTCGATGATCGCGGGGGTCGCCACGGTCACGATCGTGGTGTCCACCAGGATCATGAAGAAGCCGATGCAGAGCGCGATGAGGGCCGGCCAGGGCTTCGCCGCGTGCCGTGCGTCGGCGTCGAGGTCGGGGGCGGAGGCAGACGTCGAGTTCTGGGTCACGGAGCAACTCAACACCCTGGCATGGACAATTAGTCCATGGATTTCAACGACCTGATGGCCGGACCCCCGCCGACGCTGCTCCCCGAGGACCCCGCCGCGGCCGCGCTGGCCGCGGGCGACGAGCCGCGCGCGGTCGTGGTCGCCCACCCCGAGTCGCCGCTGGCCTGGGCGGTGCTTGCCGAGGGTGCGCTCGCCGAGGGCACCGACGACGTGGTCGGCTACGCGTTCGCGCGGGTCGGGTACCACCGCAGCCTCGACCTGCTGCGACGCAACGGCTGGAAGGGGCACGGTCCGGTGCCGTGGGACCACGTGCCCAACCGCGGGTTCCTGCGTGCCCTGGCGGCGCTGACCAAGGCGGCCGCGGCGATCGGCGAGACCGCCGAGGAGGAGCGCTGCGGGCAGTTCCTGCGTGACTCCAGCCCGGAGGCGTACGACGCACTGATGTGACGCCTCACGCCCGCGGGTCCGACGGCGGCGTGCCTACGGCACCAGCATCGAGTACGCCGCGCGCTCGACGTGCCAGCTCCGGCGCCCCTCCGGCCCGGAGATCTCGCCGTCGGTGCTGAGCCAGAACTCCTCGCCGGCGACGGAGACGCGGGTGCCGCGCAGGTAGACCGAGTCGTCGCGCTCGGAGTGCCGGCCCCGCAGGAGGTCCACGGCGTAGCCGAGCCGGGCGCGGGGCGCGGTGGCGAACGAGACCAGGACGTCGGCCTTGCCGTCGCCGGGGTCGGCGTCCGGGGTCAGCTCGGTGCCGCCGCCGACGCTGGCTCCGTTGCCGACGGCGACCATCAGGACGTGCCGGTCGATGTCGGCGACCACGACGCCGTCCACCTCGACCCGCAGTCGCACGAACGGTGGCCGGACGGCAGCCAGCGCGGCGCCGAGGGGGTAGCCGACCAGGCCCAGGCCGAACGGGCCGAGACGGTCCTTCCAGGTCGCACCGCGCCGGCTGGCCAGCGCGCTGGCGCCGACGTGCACGCTGTTGACCACGACCTCGCCGAGCTCGTCGACGATCAGGTCCATCGGCCGCGGCGTCCCGGACACCAGCGCCTTGGCGGCCTCGACGGGGTCGAGCGGCATCCCGATGGTGCGGGCGAAGTCGTTGCCGGTGCCGAGCGGCAGCAGCCCGAGGACCTTGCCGGCCAGGTCGTTGCGGCGGTGCAGGGTGGCGATCACGGCGTGCAGGCTGCCGTCGCCGCCGGCCACCACGATCGGGCGGCTCCCCGCGCGGTGCAGCACGCCGTCCAGCTCGCCGGGGTTGCTGGTCTCCGCGACCTCCACCGAGGCGTGACCGTGCAGCACCTCGAGGGCGGCGCCGAGGTCGTCGGCGCCGCCGGCCTCGGCATGGGTGATCAGCAGCAGGGGATCCACGGCCACGACACTAGGACGTTTCTCCCAATCCCGTCGGGCACGCCCTGACCCGGCCCCCGCGCCACCGGATTTGGTAGCGTATGGCCGCAAGAGCCCGGTGCACTTGCACGTCGGGCTCTTTGTTCTGTTCCGGCTCGACGCCGCCCGCACGACACCCAGCCGGTTGACGGCACTGAGAGGGGTGCACATGCCCGCGATCGTGGTCCTCGGAGCCCAGTGGGGTGACGAAGGCAAGGGCAAGGCGACCGACCTGCTCGCCACCAGCCAGCCGATCGACTTCGTCGTCCGCACCAGCGGCGGACACAACGCCGGCCACACCATCGTGGTCAACGGCGAGAAGTACGCCACCCACCTGCTCCCCTCCGGCATCCTCACGCCCGGCGCGACGTCGGTGATCGCCAACGGCGTCGTGGTCTCGCCCGAGGCGCTGTTCTCCGAGCTCGACGGGCTCATCGAGCGCGGCGTCGAGGTCGCCCAGCTGGTGGTCAGCGCGAACGCCCACGTGATCGCGTCGTACCACGTCGCGGTCGACAAGGTCTCCGAGCGCTTCCTCGGCAAGAACCAGATCGGCACGACCGGACGCGGCATCGGGCCGGCGTACGGCGACAAGGTCAACCGGGTCGGGGTCCGGGTGGCCGACCTCTTCGACGAGGGCATCCTGCGCCAGAAGGTCGAGGCCGCGCTCGACGTCCGCAACCAGGTGCTCGCCAAGGTCTACAACCGGCGGGCGATCGCGGTCGACGCCGTCGTGGAGGAGCTGCTGTCCTACACCGACCGGCTGCGCCCGATGGTCGCCGACACCAGCCTGCTGCTCAACCGGGCGCTGGACGAGGGCAAGACGGTGCTCTTCGAGGGCGCCCAGGCCACGATGCTCGACGTCGACCACGGCACCTACCCGTTCGTCACCAGCAGCAACCCGGTCGCCGGCGGTGTCTGCGTCGGCGCCGGCGTCGGGCCGACCCGGATCGACCGGGTGATCGGCGTGATCAAGGCCTACACCACCCGGGTCGGGTCCGGTCCGTTCCCGACCGAGCTGTTCGACGCCGACGGCGAGGCGCTGCAGCGGATCGGCGGCGAGATCGGCGTCTCCACCGGGCGCACCCGCCGGTGCGGCTGGTACGACGCCGTCGTCGCCCGGTACGCCGCCCGCGTCAACGGGCTCACCGAGTTCTTCCTGACCAAGCTCGACGTGCTCGACTCCTGGGAGCGGATCCCGGTCTGCGTCGCCTACGAGGTCGACGGGGTCCGGCACGACGAGATGCCGATGACCCAGACCGAGTTCCACCACGCGAAGCCGGTCTACGAGTACTTCGACGGCTGGGGCGGGGACATCTCCGGGTGCCGCACCTTCGAGGACCTCCCCAAGAACGCGCAGGCCTACGTCCAGGCGCTCGAGGAGATGTCCGGAGCCCCCTTCTGGGCCGTCGGGGTCGGGCCCGGCCGCGAGCAGACCGTCATCGTCCACGACCGCTGAGCCGGTGACCGGGCTCGCTCGCCGGCTCGGTCTCGGCGACGCCGTGTTCATCGGGCTCGGCTCGATGATCGGCGCAGGCGTCTTCGTCGCGGTCGGACCGGCCGCCCGGGCCGCCGGCACCGGCCTGCTGATCGGGCTGGCGGTCGCGGCGGTGGTCGCCTACTGCAACGCGACGTCGTCGGCCCAGCTCGCCGCGGCGTACCCGCGCGCCGGCGGCACCTACCTCTACGGCCGCGAGGTCCTGGGGCCGTGGTGGGGCTTCGCCGCCGGCTGGGGGTTCATGGTCGGCAAGGTCGCCAGCGCGGCGGCGATGGCGATGACCTTCGCGGCGTACGCCGCCCCGGGTGCCGAACGGCCGGTCGCCGCCGCGGTCGTGGTCGCCCTGACGCTCGTGAACTGCTCCGGCGTGACGCGCACGGCCCTGCTCACGCGGGTGATCGTCACGCTGGTCCTCGCCGGACTGGCCGTCGTCGTCGCGATCTGCCTCGACGCGGGTTCGACCGGCCGGCTGGGGGACTGGAGCGCGCCCGAGCACGGTGCCTACGGCGTGCTCCAGGCCGCGGGGTTCCTGTTCTTCGCGTTCGCCGGCTACGCCCGGATCGCGACCCTCGGCGAGGAGGTCCGCGACCCGGCGCGGGTGATCCCGCAGGCGATCGTGATCGCGCTGGCGCTGGCGGTGGTGGTCTACGGGCTGGTGGCCGTCGGTGCGCTGATGGTGCTCGGCCCCGACGAGCTCGCGGACTCCTCGGCGCCGCTGGCGGACGCGGTCCGCGCCGCGTCCGCCGGGTGGGCGCTCCCGGTCGTCCGGGTGGCCGCCGCGCTGGCGTCCGCCGGCGCCCTGCTGGCCCT
>Ga0255338_1001500_pt1 | contig 43654 bp, 39 predicted proteins | sample MeOH1_35cm_T4_19_FD_203715 | JGI IMG/M metagenome (GOLD analysis project Ga0255338, IMG submission 203715) | Sandy soil microbial communities from University of British Columbia, Vancouver, Canada - MeOH1_35cm_T4_195 | ecosystem: Engineered > Artificial ecosystem > Sand microcosm > Unclassified ... | reverse complement strand
ACAATCCGGTGGATTGGCATCCCTGGGGCGCGGAGGCCCTGGCGAAGGCCAAGGCGGAGCAGAAGCCCATCTTCCTCAGCATCGGCTACAGCGCCTGCCACTGGTGCCACGTCATGGAGCGGGAGAGTTTCGAGAACCCCACGGTGGCCGGGGTTCTGAACGCCCACTTCGTGAGCATCAAGGTGGACCGCGAGGAGCGGCCCGATCTCGACGACCTCTACATGGATGCCGTGCAGACCCTCACCGGCCGGGGCGGCTGGCCCATGAGCGTGTGGCTCACGCCGGAGCTGGAGCCTTTCTATGGCGGCACCTACTTCCCGCCGGAATCCCGCGGGGGCATGCCGGGCTTCCTCCCCCTGCTCACCCGCATCGCGGAGGCGTGGCGGGAGGATCCGGCCGGAGTGGCAGCCCAGGCCGGGAGCCTGGCTGCGGAACTCCGGCGCCAGGCCACGGTGGAACCCGGTGACGGCCTGCCGGAGGCCCCTGTGGTCGACGCGGCCCTCCAGCAGCTCCGCCAGGGCTTCGATCCCCGCTGGGGCGGCTTCGGCCCCGCCCCCAAGTTCCCCCAGCAGATGGCCGTGGAGCTGCTCCTGGCCCGGGGGACCGTGGAGGACCGGACCATGGCCGTCCGCACCCTCGACGCCATGTGGGAGGGCGGCATGTACGACCACCTGGGCGGCGGCTTCGCCCGCTACAGCGTGGATGGCCAGTGGCTGGTGCCCCACTTCGAGAAGATGCTCTACGACAACGCGCAGCTGGCCTGCGCCTACCTGACGGCATTCCAGGCCACGGGCGAGCCCCGGTACGCCCAGGTGGCCGGGGAGACGCTGGACTACCTGCTGCGGGATCTGCGCGATCCCAGCGGGGGCTTCCATTCCAGCGAGGATGCCGACAGCGAGGGGGAAGAGGGGAAGTTCTACGTGTTCACGCCTGGTGAGATCCGCGAGGCCCTGGGCGAGGCCGATGGGGCCCGTTTCTGCGCCGCCTTCGGCATCACCGCGCAGGGGAATTTCGAGCACGGGCGCAGCGTGGTGCACCGGTTCTCCTGCGCGGCTGGAGACCAGCTGCCGGTGGCCGAGGACCGCGCCCTCCGGGAGAAGCTGCGCCTCTGGCGGGACCGGCGCGTGCGGCCCGGCAAGGACGACAAGGTGCTGGCCGCCTGGAATGGGCTGGCCCTGTCGGCGATGGCCCGGGGCTACCAGGTGCTGGGGGACCCGCGCTACCTGGACGCGGCACAGGCTTGCGCCGTCTTCCTGCACCGGGAGCTGTGGCGGGATGGCCGCCTGCTGCGGGTGTGGCGCCAGGGCCAGGCCCACACTCCGGGCTTCCTGGAGGACAGCGCCGCGGTGGTGGACGGCCTGGTGGACCTCTATGAGGCGGGCTTCGATCCCGCCTGGCTGAGCTGGGCCGAGACCTTGGCGGAGGGGCTGCTGGCCCGCTTCCAGGATTCTGCGGAAGGGGGCTTCTTCAGCACGGAGGCGGGGCAGACGGACCTGATCTTCCGGCAGAAACCGGGCTTCGACAACGCCATCCCCGGCGGCAACACGCTGGCGGCCCGGGCCCTGCTGCGCCTGTCGCGGCACCTGCAGCGCGAGGACCTCCGACAGGCCGGGGAGGGCGCCCTCCGCTGCTTCGGGCCCTGGATGCAGCGGGCGCCCCGGGCCTTCCTGGGCCTGCTCGGTGTGCTCGACCTGGCCCTGCGCGAGCCGGTGGAGGTCGCCATCTCCGGCGATCCCGGCAGCCCGGCGGTGCGGGCCCTGCTGGCGGAGGTCCATCGCCGCCACCTGCCCGGCCGCGTCCTGTCCGTATCGGAGGACCAGCTCCTCCCCCTGCATGAGGAACGCGCCGCCTCCGAGGCAGGCCCCTTCGCCTTCGTCTGCCGGGGCCGCACCTGCGCCCGGCCCGTGACTTCACCGGTGGAGCTGGCGGCGCTCCTCGCCTGACCGCGGCCCCTCCTGTGATCCTCTGCCCTGGCCAGATTGGCTACACTGGGGTGATCATTCGGGCGGGCATCCCTGGATTCCGGGGCGTTCGCATGATCCTGTGATAAAGGGGCTCCCATGAAGACCTTCGCCTTGAAGATCGACCCGCTGACGGGCGAGGAATACTACGAGGTCTATGTCAGGGGCCGGCAGCTGCTGAACAACCCTCATCTGAACAAGGCCTCGGCTTTCACCAAGGAAGAGCGCCTGGGTCTGGGTCTGGACGGCATGCTGCGGCCCGGCATCTCCACCCTGGAATCGCAGCTGGACCGGACCTATGAGGCCTTCCTCCGCAAGTCCGACGATCTGGAGCGCTACATCTACCTGTCGGGCCTCCTCGACCGCAACGAAGTCCTCTTCTACCGGCTCCTCGTGGATCACCTCGACGAGATGGTGCCCATCGTCTACACGCCCACTGTGGGGCAGGCCTGCCTCCAGCTGAGCCACATCCAGCGTCGGTACCGGGGCATCTACATCACGCCCGAGAACATCGGGAACATCGACCAGATCTTCCACGGCCTCTCCCAGCCGCAGGTGAACCTCGTCGTCGTGACGGACGGCGAGCGCATCCTGGGCCTGGGCGACCTGGGCTCGGACGGCATGGGCATTCCCGTGGGCAAGGTGAGCCTCTACGTGGCCGCCGGCGGCGTGCATCCCGGGGTCTGCCTGCCCGTGACGCTGGACGTAGGCACCAACAACCCTCGCCTGCTGGAGGATCCCCTCTACCTGGGCATCCGCAGGCCCCGGCTGCGCGGCGCCGAGTATGAGGAGCTGGTCGAGAAGTTCGTCCTGGGCGTGAAGCGCAACTTCCCCGGCGCGCTGCTCCAGTGGGAGGACTTCGCCAAGCACACGGCGTTCAAGAACCTCGACCGCTACCGCGAGCGGATCCTCTCCTTCAATGACGACATCCAGGGCACGGGCTCCACGGCCCTGGCGGCCCTCATGACGGCCATGCGCATCAAGAAGAGCCGGTTCCAGGATGAGCGCTACGTCATCGTGGGCCTGGGCCAGGCCGGCACCGGCATCGCCATGAACATCCGCGCCGCGCTGAAGGCGGAAGGCCTCTCCGACGACGAGGCGCGCAAGCGCATCTTCGCCGTGGACATGCAGGGCCTGCTCATCGAGGGCGATCCGCTGCTGGAGGGCCCCCAGGAGCCGCTGGCGCAGTGCCGCTCCGCCGTGGAAGGCTGGAAACTGGACGATCCCGCCCGCATCGGACTGCAGGACGTGGTGCGCAACGCGCACCCCACGGTGCTCATCGGCGTCACCGCCCAGCCGAACCTCTTCAGCGAGGCCATCCTGGCGGAGACTGCGAAGCATTCCGAGCGCCCCATCGTCCTGGCCCTCTCGAATCCCACCCACAAGTGCGAGTGCTCGCCCGAGGCGGTCTGGAAGGCCACGGATGGCAAAGGCCTGGTGGCCACGGGCAGCCCCTTCGCGCCCGTGGACTGGAAGGGCCGTACGCTCCAGGCCTCCCAGTGCAACAACATGTACATCTTCCCCGGTGTGGGCCTCGGCGCCCTGGTCTGCAAGGCCACCCGGATCACGGACAGCATGTTCCTGGCGGCCAGCAAGGCCATCAGCGCCTTCGTCACGCCGGAGCAGGAGGCCACGGGCCTGCTGCTGCCGGAGATGAAGGACATCCGTCAGGTCTCGGCCGCCGTGGCCAAGGCCGTGAGCCGGGAGGCGCGGGACGCCGGGCTCGGCCGGTTGCTGGATGACGAGCAGCTGGACGCCATCATCGTCAAGGCCCAGTGGGAGCCGCACTACACCGCCTACCGGGCCGGAGCCCCGCGCCAGGCGGATTGACGCCAGGACAGAATTTCCCCTTGAGGGGATTGGGGCAGGGCCTAGCCTGGGGGCGGGAAGAGACCCTCTTTCCTCCCACGGGGCGACCGTTCACGCCAGCCCCTTCCGGCCCATGATCCAAGCGGCCGAGACACTTGGGCACCCTTCGGGGTGCCCTTTCTATTCTCCGGGGGTTGCGCGCTGCGCGCATACCCCCGGGCCCCCGCGTGCAAGCCCGGCAAGAGCCGGGCTTGCACTTTTCCTGGCCCAACGGCGTTTCGTCTCTGGGCGGCCCTTGACAAGGGGATGGATCTACACAAAATGGTCTACACCATCTTGTGTAGGACTCCCATGAAACGCCCCCTCAAGCCGACCGACGTGGAGCTCAAGTTCCTGCGCATCCTCTGGGACCTGGGTCCTTCCACGGTGAAGGAGGTCCATGCCTGCCTGAACCTCAGGGAGGACTACGCCTACACGGGCGTGCTGCGGATGCTCCAGGTGATGCTGGACAAGGGGCTGGTGACCCGTGACGAGGCGCAGCGCAGTCATGTCTATGCCCCGGCCCACAGCCGCGCGGCCATGGAAGGCGGCCTGGTGACGGACCTGACCGAGCGCCTCTTCGGAGGTTCCGCCGGGGCCCTGGTGCTCGCGGCCCTCCGGTCTGGCGCGGTCAGCCCCGAAGAAAAGGCCCGCATCCGCGAGGTGCTGGGCGGGGAGGAGTGATGGAAGCCCTCGTCCAGATCCTCGGCTGGGCCCTTGTCCACGCTCTGTGGCAGGGCTGCGTGCTCGTCGCGCTGGCGGCCCTGGGCGGGGCCGCCCTCCACGGCCGGGCCCGGTACCGGCTGAACGGCCTGGTTCTGCTTCTCTGCCTGGTGCTGCCCGCCGCCACAGGTTGGCGCTTCCATCGCCCCGCCCCGCTTGAATACGGGCAGGCCGGAGGCGTGGACCTGACCCAGGCGGTTTCCGCGCCCCCGCTCCGGGTGAATCCCCCGCCCAGGCCGCTGCTGGTCCGGCTGGAGGCCTCCCTGCAGCCCCGCCTGCCGCTCCTGGTGGCCCTCTGGGCGCTGGGGGCCAGCCTCATGGCTCTGCGCCTCGGCGGGGGCTATGCCCTCAGCCTGCGGTGGCGGCGTCAGGCCATCCCCGCGCCCGGCGAATGGCAGGAGCGGCTGGAGGCCCTCGCCCGGCGCATGGGGATCCCGCGGCCGATCCGTCTGCTCCTGGCGGGGCAGGGCGACACGCCCATGGTCCTCGGGCTCTGGAAGCCTGTGGTGCTGGTCCCCGCGGCCCTGCTCACCAGCCTGCCCCTTGGCTACCTGGAGGCGCTCCTGGCCCACGAGCTGGCCCATGTGCGGCGCCTGGACCCTCTGTGCAGCCTTCTCCAGGGCATCGCGGAGACCCTGCTCTTCTTCCATCCCGCCGTCTGGTGGCTCTCGGCCAGGATCCGGGCCGAGCGCGAAGAACTGGCCGATGACCTGGCGGCCCAGGGGCTTGGCGATCCACGCCGCCTGGCGCTGGCCCTCAACGCGCTGGATGACCTCCAGCTCACCCTCCCCCACCCGTTGTTCCCGGCCCTCGCGGCCCGAGGAGGACACTTGCTCACGCGCATCGAACGTCTACTCTCCCCCAGGCCTGTCGGCGGCTCTTCCTGGAGCTTCCTGACCCTCCTGCTGGCCCCCTGCCTGGTCCTGGCCCTGCGTGCGGCTGCCCCGGAGGCACCCCCCATCGGCGCGCCCGCCGAGGTGGTGGCGAAGCTGGATGCCCTGGCGGCCCAGGAGGGCCTGGATCCCCAGCTGCTCCGCAGCATGGCCTGGGTGGAGAGCGGCTTCAACACCGCGGCCAGGAGCCCCAGGGGCGCCACGGGCCTGCTTCAGGTCATGCCCGGGACGGCCCGGACCTATGGCGCGAAGGACCTGGACGATCCCGCCCAGGTCATGGCGGCGGGCGCGAAGTACCTGCGCTTCCTGCTGGACCGCTACCGGGGGGATGTCCAGAAGGCCGTGGCTGCCTACAACTGCGGCGAGAAGGCCCTGGACGAGGGGCGCGTCACCGAAGAGGCGACCCGCTACCGGGAGATGGTGCTGGGCGTGCTGGCGGCGAAGGCCGTCCAGCCGGAAGCACCGCTGGCGGACGGGGAGGTCCAGGGCGTCATCAGGATGGGTGGCGCGCAAATGACGCTCCAGATGCGGGGGAGGACGCAGGGCAACCTGACGGTGACCATCCTTCCCGATGACCAGGCGGGCGATGCGGGGAAAGTCCAGATCGGTTCGATGCGGCCGGATGGGACCCACCCTGTCGGTGAGTGGGAGGACATCCGGCCCAGGATCGTGATGAAGGCCCTGAAAACGGGTTCCGTGCTTCTGATCCGCGGCGAGGATCCCGGCACCGGCTGGCGGGGCGAAACCCGTGTGCTGCTGGATGCTCCCTGGAAGACCTTCACCTTCCGGATGGAGAAGCCCAAACCCTGATCAAGGTCCGTACGCAGAACGGCCCGGCAGCGCCGGGCCGTTCTGCGCAGGAACCGGGCTCAGGCCGCGAAGGTCCGGTGGCTGCGGTGCATGACCTCGGCTTCGAGTTCGGCCTCGAGCGCCTGGACCTGGCGGAGGACGGCGAGGCCGCGCGGGGAGGCGCTCATCTGGCGCTCGAGCTGGTTGAAGACCTCGTGCAGACGCTCAGCGGTGGTCCAGAAGGCCGGGTTGTGCTGTCGAACGCTGGTATCCATGTGCATGGCCGCTCCACTTGCTTGCTGGACATCATCATCGTCTTTGATGATCACCAATGCTAGTGATGGACATCACAAGAAATGTCACGAGTTACGTGTTTTTTTGTCATGAATCGCGTGACAATTTATCAAAGCCCTGAAAATCATGACCTTCAGGTATTGCATGGGCCCCTCAGGCCCGCCTGGAGGCCAGCAGATGGCCGATGGCGACCGCCGCGGCATCGGCCGCATCGACTGCCAGGGGCTCCTTGAGGTTCAGCAGGGTCATCACCATCTTCCCCACCTGGTTCTTGTCCGCCCAGCCGTAGCCGCTGACGGCCTTCTTCACCTGCATGGGGTTGTAGTCGCCCACGGGCAGGCCGTGGAGGGCCGCCGTGAGCAGGATGCCGCCCCGGATCTGGCCCAGCTTCAGGGCGGTGGCCGCGTTCTTCTCCACAAAGGGCGATTCCACGGCCATGAAGCCCGGCGCATGGGCGGCGATGGCCTCGGACAGCCGCTCGTGGATGCAGAGGGCCCGCTGGTCGAAGTCGGCCCCGCGGGGATTGCGGATGACGCCGGCCTCCACCAGCGTCATCCGGGAGCCGAACCGCTCCACCACCGCCCAGCCACAGGCCAGGGAGCCCGGGTCCACGCCCAGGCAGCGGACCGGCGAAGGCGCGACGATCATCGGCCCTTCCGCTTGCCGGTGCCCCGGACACTGCCTTTCGGGGGCCTGGGACTGGCCTCGCGGCGCTTCCCGGCCGTTTCGCGGGCCTTCTTCGGCGGGCGGCCCTTGGGTGCGGCCTCGCGCCGACTCCGGGTCTCCTGGGTCTGGGAGCGCCCCCGCCGGGGCTTCTCCAGGTCGCCTTCCCGCAGCGTGGCCGGCGCGGCGAGGGTGGGCACGAATTGGAACACCTTCCCGTGGGCGTCCTGGGCCTTCGCCTCGGTGACCCAGGCGCTGATGCGGCGCAGGTCCTCGTCCACGGCGGTGATCTCCACCGCCACGGCATCGCCGATGGTCAGCACCACGGTGCCGCGCAGACCCGTGGCCTGGGTGCGGTGCTCGTCGATCCAGAAGTTGCCGCCCAGGGCCGCCAGGGGCACGCCCACTTCGACGAAGGGGGCGTCGAGCGTGATGAACACCACCTTGGCGGAGAAACCCTGGATGCGGCCCTGCAAGCGCTGGCCGATGCGGTCCTTCATCAGGAGGCAGGCCTTCCACTTGTCGTTCTCGCGCTCGGCCTCCGTGGCCTTCTGCTCGGCGTCGCTGGCGCCCTTGGCCAGCACGGCCAGGTGGCTCTGCAGGGCCTCGGGCAGGCGCTCGCCGCGCAGGACCTTCCTCAGGTAGCGGTGGACGATGAGGTCCGGGTAGCGCCGGATGGGGCTGGTGAAGTGCAGGTAGTCCTGGAGGGCCAGGCCCGCATGGCCGATGTTCTCCGCGCTGTACTCGGCCCGCTTGAGGCTGCGCAGCAGCAAGGTGTTGATCATGGCCTCGAGGGGGCCGCCCCGGATCTTGTCGAGCATGGCGTTGAGGTGCTCGGGCGTGGGCACTTCCTTGGGCTTGAGCAGCCCGAAGGTGCGGGCGACTTCCGCGAAGATCTCCAGCTTCAGGGGATCCGGCTCGTCGTGGATGCGGTAGATCGTGGGGATCTTCTTCCGCGTGAAGAACTGGGCCACGGTCTCGTTGGCCAGCAGCATGAACTCCTCGATCATGCGGTGGGCGTCGTGGCGCGGGTAGCGGCGGGCATCCACGGGACGACCCTCGGCATCGAAGATGAACTCGGCCTCCTCGGTGTCCAGGTTCAGGGCGCCCCGGCCCAGGCGGATCTCCGTGAGGCGGCGCGACAGCACCAGGGATTCGTCCAGCAGGGCGCAGAGTGGCTCGCCCAGCTCGGCACGCTTCCGCGCCGACAGGTCGATGCAGGCCTCCTTCACCTCGTCGTAGGTGAGGCGCTTCGCGCTGCGGATGACACTCTCGGAGAGGCGCGTCTCCACGACTTCCAGGTCGGGGGAGATCGTCATCCAGGCCGTCATGGTGAGGCGGTCCACGCCTTCGCGGAGGCTGCACAGGTCGCCGCTAAGGCGGTCCGGGATCATGGGGATGGCCTCGTCCGGGAAGTAGACCGAAGTGCCCCGCAGGCGGGCCTCCTCGTCCAGGGGACCGCCCTCCGTGACGTAGTGGCTCACGTCCGCGATGTGGACGCCCAGGAGCCAGCCGCCGCCCTCGGATTTGGGCAGCACCTCCAGGCTGATGGCGTCATCGAAGTCCTTGGCCGTGGGGGGATCCACGGTGCAAGTCAGCGTCCCGCGCAGGTCCTCCCGGCCCTGGATCCACTCGGCGGGGATGGCCGTGGGGAAGGGCGCCAGCTCGCGCATGACGGCATCCGGGAAAGCAGTACGCAGGTTGAAGAGGGCCGCCGTGAGCTTGTTCTCGATCTTCAGGTCGGTCTTCTTCCCCAGCCGGGCCACCACGGTGCCCCGCAGCTGCTTGGCCTCGGGATCGGGATCGAGCCGCACGCTCACCAGCTCGCCATCCTGGGCCAGGTCCGTGGGCGGCACGGCGATGACCTGGGGCAGGCGGGGCTCCAGGGGCACCACGCGCCAGCCCCAGGGCTGCTGCTGGAGGGTGCCGGGCAGGGGGATGTCGCCCCGTCCCTTGACCTCCAGCACCCGGGCCTTGAGGCGGCCATCCCAGCCCTCGCCGCACACTTCGGCGATCACGCGGTCACCGTGGATGGCGCCGCGGGCGTCACGCCAGTCCACCAGCAGGTCCATGCCCGGGCCCTTCCGGGCCCCGGCCAGCCTCAGGAAGCCGCCGGCGCCTTCGGGATGGCCCAGGAAGGTGGCTTCGAAGGTCTCGTACGGACGAAGCCCCGCAGCCTGGGGGCGCGGGGCTTTCGGCGTTTCCCGCCGATCGGGCGTGCGGGCCGGAGAACGGACAGGGATGCGGGGGGCGGAACGACGGGCCATGTCCTCAGGGTACAGGCCCTGGAAGAGATCAGCCCTTCTTTCCCTTCTTGGCGGGCTTGGCGGGAGCTGCCGAGGCCCGGCCGAACAGGACATCCAGCTGGTGCTGGACCTTCTTGCTCTCGGGATCCAGGATGGCCAGCCGGTACAGGAAGCGGGCCTTGCCGGCCTTGTCGCCCTGGGCTTCCAGGTAGGCGGGGCTGGAGACGACAGCTTCGACCCACTTGGTCTTCTCGCCCTTGCCGGCCTTGTAGTCGGCCACCTGGTCGGCCTCGCCCTTGAGCTTGTCCTCCATCACCTTCACGAGGGGATCGTAGGCCTCGCTCTCGCGCTTGACCACATCCAGATAGGTCTGGAAGAACTTCACCCACTTGGCGCTCTCGAGGACTTCCTTCTCCACACCGATGGCAAGGTCCAGTTCCTGGCGTTCGCCGGGATCGAGGACGCTCTTGCCCTTCAGTTCCTTGATGTGGGCGTCATTCTCCTCGAGCACCTGCTTGGCGCGGACCCCGGCCTGGGTGTAGTAGGCGGCCGTCTGGGTGAAAGGATCCTTGATCGCGGCATAGCTCTCGGCGCTCAGGGCCTTGGCTGTCTTGGCGTATTCCAGGGCCTTCTCCCAGCTGCCGGCGGCATCGGCGGTTTCCACGGCCATCCGGTAGGCCTGGCCGAGATCCATGTAGGTCACCGCGCTCTGGACCAGCGTCTGGTTGTCGGTCTTGTTGAACACCGGCTTCGTGGCGGGGAGCAGGCTTTCGGCCCGCTTCAGGGCTTCGGGGAAGAGGAGATCCGCCATCAGCTTGTCCACGGCCGGGCGCTCGGCCTTCACCCGGTCCCCGAGGGAGGGGGCGGGGGCCTGGGCGATCAGGGCGGCGGGAAGGAGAAGGGCGGGAAGAAGGGCGAAGGTGCGCATCAGCATGACCCAAGATGAAGGGGGGTGGCCCCGGGGGGAAACCTCCATTGTTCCGGGATCCCCCGGCCTTGACTAGTCCCAGGATCGGATGCCGTATTATCCCAAGGCTTCGGACATACCCCGGATCTCGGCCTTGATCCGGTCCATCTCCTCGCGCTCGATCCTCCGCGCAGGGACGCCGCCCCAGGTCTCCCCGGCCCCGACCCGGCTCCCGGGCAGCACCACGCTCTCCGGCAGGATGGTGGCGTCGTCCCCGATGATCACATCGCCCATGACACAGCAGGCCAGGCCGAGGGTGGCCCGATGCCCCACGATCACCGGGGCGATGACCAGGTTCCCGCCGCCGCCGTAGTGGGCGAAGATGCGCACGCTGCCGCCCAGGGCCGCGTCGTCGCCGATGGTGATGAGCTGCGGGTCGCTGATGTATTCCGTGTTGATGAAGGCATGGCGGCCGATCTTCATGCCCATGGCCTTCAGGAACCAGACGCCGAAGGGCGTGAGGGTCACGAAGGGCAGGAAGGTGAAGCGCACCAGGTAGAACAGCCCGTTGTGCAGGAACCAGGGCAGGGCGTGGATGGTGTAGTAGCCGCCCTTGAACGGCCGCACGCGGGTGGGCAGCACCCAGTTGTAGAGGGGGATCACCACCAGCAGGGCCAGGCCGAAGAGGAAGAAGCAGAGGGCCAGCCCGAAGCCGGACAGGATCCAGGGCAGGGGGCCCGGGAGCCACATCGACCACCGGTGCAGGAGGGGCCAGACCCACAGGGCCGGCGCCAGGGCCAGTCCCAGCGCGGACGAGGCCAGGGTGTACATCAGCAGGACCGCCAGTCCGTAGGCGATGCGCGAGAAGCGGCGCAGCAGGCGGTCGAGCCAGTTCGCGGGCGGCGGATTCTTGGACTGATCCTTGGCGAAGGGCTTCATGGCTCCAGCCTAGCGGCATCGGCAGGTAGCATGGGGGCATGGATCTGGTCCTGCTCCGTCTCTCCGCCCTCGGCGACATCCTCCGCGTCCTGCCCGCCTGGGCGAACCTGCGGGAGGCCTTTCCGGAGGCGCGGTTCCGGGCCGTGGTGGAGGATCGCCACGCCTTCCTGCTGGAACCGCTGCCCTGGCTGGAACCCGTGATCGTGCGGAGGCGGAAGCTCTCCAATCCGCTGTCGGCCCTGCCCGAGCTGCGGCGCGTGGCGGGCCTGGTCCGGGACGCCGAGGCCAGCCTGGATTTCCACGGCATCCTGAAGGCGGCCCTCATCCCGCGGCTGGCCGCCATCCCGGAGCGCTGGGGAGATGGCGTCACCAAGGAGTTCGCCGGTTCCCTCCAGACCCATCCGCTGCCGTTCCGCTCTCAGACGCGCTACGACCAGGCCCTGGGGCTTTCCGGTGCCTTCGGCCTGAGCCGGGGCAGGGAGGGGCTGGGCCGCTTCAGGCCCGTCCTGCAGACGGCCGAGCTGCCCGACCCGGGCGCCATCTGGAGCCAGGACGGGAAACCCCGGGCGGTGCTGGTGCCCGGCGCCTCCCGGCGCGGCGCGATCAAGCGCTGGCCCCTGCGGCACTGGATCACCCTGGCCCGGATGCTGAAGGACCGGTGGGACCTGCGATGGTCCCTGGGGCCCGAAGAGGAGGACCTGCGGGCCTGGCTGCCGGAGACCACGGGCGTGCCGGCCCTGCCGCGCCTGGGGTTCTGGCAGCTGGCCTCGGCGCTCCGGCAGGCGGATCGCGTGGTGGCGCCAGATACCGGGCTTCTGCATCTGGCGGTCGTGCTCGGCGTGCCGGCCCTGGGGCTGTACGGGTCCAGCGATCCGGTGGTGGCCGGGCTGCCCCCGGGTGCGGGAAGCATCCTGCGCACGGGGATCAGCTGCTCGCCCTGCCGCGAGCGCGCCTGCCAGCGGCGGCAGTGCCTCGAGGAACTTCCGCCGGCCCAGGTTGCGGAAGCCATCTGACCCACCGGTCCGATTCCCCGGGGAATTCAGGATATTCACAAGATATTGCTCTTCAATGGATGACTTTTTGCAAGAATGGGGCACCCGGGATTGGACCCACGAGATGCCCTACATCGATGCCTTCCAGGAACTGTTCCGCCGCCATCCGGTGCCGATGTGGATCTACGATCTGGAGACGCTGGGCTTTCTCGAGGTGAACGAGGCGGCGTGCCAGACCTACGGCTACGACCGGCCGTCCTTCCTCGCCCTGACCCTGCGCGACATCCGCCCACCGGAGGATGTGTCCCTGCTGGAGGCTGATGTCGCCAGGGCGCGGACGCCCTTCCAGCGCAGCGGCACCTGGCGCCACATCACCCGGACCGGCCGGATCCTCCAGGTGGAGATCACCTCCCATGCCCTGACATTCGGGGGGCGGGAGGCGGTCCTGGTCATGGCCCGGGATGTCTCGGAGCGGCATGCGGAGGAACAGGAGCTGCAGCGGAGCCTCGTCCGGCTGACCCAGGCCCGGAGGCTGGCCCGCCTGGTGGCCTGGGACTACGATCTCCTGGCGAAGCGGCTGGACTGGCCCGGCGAGGCCATGGAGATCCTGGGCCTCCAGGGGCAGAAGCCGATCCAGAGCGCGCGCGATTACATCGCGATGGTCCACCCCGAGGATCGGGAGTGGGTCCGGGAATGGATCCGGAAGGCCCTGGCCGGCGAGGCGAATTTCGATTTCGAGCACCGCATCCAGCTGGAGTCGGGGGAGGAGCGCGTCCTCCACCTGTCCGCCGAGGTGATCAGCGACGGGCACGGCCGGCCCTCGCAGCTCTGGGGCGTGGCCCAGGACGTCACCGAGGCCCGCCGACGCCTGACCTCCGATCTCCAGACCCAGAAGCTGGAGAGCCTCGGGCTGCTGGCCGGGGGCATCGTCCATGACTTCAACAACCTCCTCACGGCGATGCTGGCCAATTTCCAGCTGGCGGCCGCGACGATCCCGGAGGACAACCCGGCCCATCGCCACCTCCGCCTGGCGGCGGCGGCGGCGGAGAAATCGGCCCTGCTCACGTCCCAGCTCCTGGGGTATTCGGGGAAGGGGCGGTTCCAGGTGCGGCCTCTGGACTTCAACCAGGCTGTGCAGGAAGTGCTAGATACGCTCCAGTCCTCCCTGGGCGCGAAGACCGAACTCCACCTCCACCTTGAGGAGGGGCTGCCACCCGTGCTGGGGGACCCCGCCCAGATCCAGCAGATCATCCAGAACCTGGCCACCAACGCCTCGGAGGCCCTCGAGGGGGCGCCGGGGTCCGTCCGCATCACCACGCAGTCGACCCGGCTCGACGCGGCCTACATCCAGAGCACCTTCGCCCCTGCGGAGCAGGTGCGCCCCGGCCCCTATGTCTGCTTCCAGATCTCCGACACCGGGTGTGGGATCTCCCCGGATCGGCTGGGTCGGATCTTCGACCCCTTCTACACCACGAAGGTGAAGGGACGCGGCCTGGGGCTTTCCGCCATCCTCGGCATCATCCGGAGCCATGGCGGGGTGCTGAAGGTCTACAGCGAGCAGGGCAAGGGGACGAATTTCCGGATCTTCCTTCCCGCCTCCGCCCGGGAGGCCGTCCCGGCCGAGCCCGCGCCGGTGGTCGAAACCAGCCGGGTGACGGGCGGCCGGGTGCTGGTGGTGGACGACGATGACCTGGTCCGCGCCACGACCCGCGGCGTCCTGGAGCAGGAGGGCTTCGAGGTCCTGGAGGCTGCCGATGGCGCGCTCTGCCTGGAGGCCGTGCGGGCCCAGCCCGGGCGGATCGACCTGGTGCTCATGGACCTGACCATGCCGGGCATGGACGGGGTGGCGACCTACCAGGCCCTGCGGATCCTGGATCCGGAAGTCCGGGTGGTCCTCACCAGCGGATACAACGAGCAGGAGGCCATCAACCGGTTCGTGCAGGGCGACCTGGCCGGATTCATCCAGAAGCCCTTCAGCGCGGGCGACCTGGCGCGCATGGTGCGCGGGGCCCTGGCCAAGGGCTGAGTCGCCGACCGGATGGCTACCGGATGTTGAACTTGAACTTGCCCTCGTGGCACTCCAGGCACTTCACCTTGGGAGCCTGGTGCTGCCGGTGGCATTCGGTGCAGGGGATCTCCCCCAGGTGCGAGTCGTGGGGGTTGGGCTTCACGCTCTTCGTCAGGGCTTTCATGGCGGGATAGTCGCCATGGCAGGTCATGCAGGAATCGGAAGCCACGGCCTTCTTGGTGGGCTTTTCCTCCTGGTGGCAGTCGAAGCAGTGGACACCTGCCTTGGCGTGATGTTCGGGCAGCTTGCGGCCGGCGGTTTCCTGGGCCAGGGAGGGAGCCGCCAAAAGCAGGCCGCAGAACGCGTGGGCAAGGCAACGGGCAGGTGTCATGGCGATTCCTCAAACCCCGGCGGTGGGAGCCGCCAGATTCCAGAGCAGTTTACAAGAGGCGTGGGCCTTGTCCGAGCAGCGTGCCCTGCCCGGCCTTCCGGATCCAGAGCCAGGATCGGTTTTCCCGGGTACGCGTGACCTCAATCACGTTTGGAGGCAGATGGGCGGGCGTCGCAGGTTCAGGTGTAGGATCATGACCCTGAAGGCGTTTATGGCGGCATCTTTCCAGATCATTGCTAGTTAACCGATGAACTTTCAGAGGATCGAAGCGGGGGGTATTCCTGCCGGTGTCCCTGATTCAACAAGGGGTCCATATGAGAGGGAACCGCACGCACTTCGCCGCGGGCTTGGCCGTGGTGTTGGGGATGTCCTGTTTCACGGGGCTTCAGGCTCAGACGGCCCAGACGCGGGCCAAGGTGCCCACCTCGATTCCCAAGTACCAGCCGCATGCCACGGTGAAAGGTCCCATCGACCTGCCGGGGGCGGATGAGCTCATGGACCTGGGCGACGAGTGGTCCAGCGGATTCAAGAAGTTCCACCCCGAGGCCAACCTGATCTACCGGTCGAAGCTCACCAAGGAGGCCGTGAAGGACTTCCAGGAGGGCTCTGCCCTGCTCATCCTCGCCGACCGGGAGCTCACGACCGACGAGACCAAGACCTTCCAGACCAAGTTCGGCTACATGCCGATGCGGATTCCCGTCTGCCTGGACGCGAACATCGTCTTCGTCAACAAGGCCAACCCCATCACCTCCATCACCATGGAGCAGCTGGACGCCATCTACTCCAGGACGCGCCTTGGCGGCAGCAAGGCCCCCGCGATGGTCTGGGGCGACCTCGGCGCCAAGGGCGAGTGGGCCAAGATGCCCATCGTCGCCTACGCGCGGGCCGAAGGCACCAACACCCGCACCTCGTTCGCCGCCCAGGCCATGCTCAAGGGCGAGTACCGGCCCGGCATCCAGGAGCGCGGCGATTCCTCGGCCCTGGCCGAGGCCGTCATGACCGACCGGGCGGGCATCGCCTTCGGCACCATGGCCTCCTGGTACTTCGCCAACAAGGTGCTGCCCGTGACGCCCTACCACATCGAGGACGCCCGGTTCCCGAACCAGGACGCCGTCACCACCAGCAAGTACCCCATGCCCCGCCTGTTCTACGCCTACCTGAACCGGACGCCGGGCCAGCCGCTGCCTCCCGCGGTCAACGAGGTGATCCACTTCCTCCTGACTCAGGAAGGCCAGAACGCCGTCGCCGATTCCGGACTGCTCCCCGGCCCGCCGGAGTTCATCCAGATCGCCCTCAAGCGCCTCAGCCGGTAGGCCCGTCGCGCAGAAAGGCCCTCGTGCCCAGGCACGAGGGCCTTTCTGCGTGGTGAAAAAAGGTCAGCCTTTGCGCCAACCTACGCTGCCGTCCTTGCGGTCTTCCAGGACGATGCCCATGGCCTTGAGCTGGTCGCGGACGCGGTCGGCTTCGGGCCAGTTCTTCGCGGCCTTGGCGGCGCGGCGGGCCTCAATGAGGGCCTCCACCTCGGCGTCGAGGCTTTCCTCCTCGTGGGGCCAGGCGGCGAAGATGGCGTCGGTCTCGTCCAGGAAGGCCAGCGCGGCATCCCGCTCCTCCCGGGCGAGGGCCACGTGGTCGTCCTGGGCGTTGAGGTCGCTGATGAGGGTGAAGATCGCGGCCAGGGCCTCAGGGGTATTGAGGTCGTCGGCCATGGCCGCCCAGAAGGCCTCGCGGGCCTGATCCAGGCGCGTCGTGGGATCAATAGCTTCGGCCCAGGGGCCGCCACCGGCCTGGCCCTCGCCCTCCATGCGCTTGCGGAAGGCCCGGATGCGCTTCAGCGAATTCTCGGCGGCCCGCAGGCCCTCGAAGCTGAAGTTCAGCACCTTGCGGTAGTGGTTGCTCTGGATGGCGTAGCGCAGGGCGATGGGATCCACGCCCTTGGCCACCAGGTCGCGCAGGGTGAAGAAGTTCCCCAGGCTCTTGGCCATCTTCTGGCCTTCGACCATGAGGAACTCGCCGTGGACCCAGTGGTTCACCCAGCGGTGGCCCAGGCAGCCCTCGCTCTGGGCGATCTCGTTCTCGTGGTGGGGGAAGATCAGGTCCACGCCGCCGCTGTGGATGTCGATGCGCTCGCCGAGCAGCTCCATGCCCATGGCCGAGCACTCGATGTGCCAGCCGGGGCGGCCGGGGCCCCAGGGGCTGTCCCACCAGGGCTCGCCGGGCTTGGCGGCCTTCCACAGCACGAAGTCGGTGACGGAGTCGCGTTCGTATTCGTCCGCGTCCACCGAGGCGCCCGCCTGCATGCCCTCGCGGTCCAGGTGGGCCAGGCAGCCGTACTGGGGCAGCCCGGCGATGCGGTAGTAGACGCTGCCCTCGCGGACATACGCCAGGCCCTTCGCCTCAAGCTCCTGCACCAGGTGGATCATCTGGGGGATGTAGGCCGTGGCCCGGGGGAGGAAGTCCGCCCGCCGGACGCCCAGCGTGTCCAGATCCTCCAGGAAGACGGTGGTGAAGCGCTCGGTGAGGGCCTTCATCGCCTCGTGGCGGGCTCCGTTGGGAGCGTCCGCGGGCAGGGCGCCCTGGGAGTCGCGGATGATCTTGTCCTCGACGTCCGTGATGTTCATGCAGTGGCGGACCTCATGGCCAGCGGCCTGGAAGGTTCGCTTGAGGAGATCCTGGAAAAGGAACGTCCGTAAATTTCCGATGTGTGCGTAGTTGTAGACGGTGGGCCCGCAGGTGTACAAAGAGACAATCCCGGGCACCACCGGCGCCACGGGCTCGATCTTTCGGGTCAGGGTGTTGAAAAGGGAGATCTGCCGCTGCATCTTCATGGCACTAGGTAACCATCTTTGTCGATTCTTCTGAAGGCTTCGTGTGCCCTCATGGGTCTCTTCGGCGGGAAATCCAGGAACCAGGCCCCCATCGGGCGGGATGAGCGTCTGGCCCAGGTCGAGGAGGAGAACCGGGCCCTGAAGAGCCGACTGGAGGAAACCCGGGAACTGGTGCGGCACCTGGACGAGGATCGCGACCTGCTCCTGGGGGCCGTCGAGCGCCTCCGCCCGGGGCAGTCGCCCCGGGAACTGGGCCAGGCCCTCATGGAGGTCTGCTTCAAGCCCCTTGGCCTCGCCTGCTTCTATGTGGCCCTGGCGGACTGGGACCGCGATCAGCTGGAGTTCGTGCTCTATCACGAGGGGGGGCGGGTCCGGCAGCATCCCTCCCGGCGACTCTCCGACCGGGCCGGCCTGTCCGAGCGGGTCCTCTCCAGCCGCCGGGCGATCTACATCCGGACCATGGAGGAGGGTCAGGCCTCCGGCAGCCTGCTGACCGCCGCCGAACAGGCCACCGGGCTCATCCCCCATTCGTGGTACGGCGTTCCGCTGGGATTGGGGGTACGGCCGACTGGACTCGTGAGCTTCCAGAGTTTCCAGACCGACGCCTTCAGCGAAAGCCGGCGGCGGGTGATGGATGCCCTGGCGGCGCTCATGTCTGCCTGCATGAGCCCGCAGGAGACCCTTCAGCGCCCCTGAACGGTCAATCAGGTCCGTTGGACCAGGGCCAGGAGATCCTCGGGCAGCACCCTCGCGCGGTTATCGGAACCGGCCACCAGGTGGACGCTCTCGCCCTCGGCCAGCAGCATGCCATCCCGCTCGATGCGATAGCCGAACACGATGCGGCGGCGGCCGGTCTCTCGCAGGAAGGTCCGCACCTGCACCAGCTCGTCGTAGCGCGCCGGCGCACGGAAGCGCACGCGGATCTCGTTCACCACCAGCCGCACGCCCCGGGCCTCCCAGTCCGCATAGCTCTGGCCCAGCTCGCGCAGGAAGTCGCTGCGGCCCAGTTCCATCCACACGGGATAGGTGGCGTGGTGGACGATGCCCATGGCGTCCGTCTCGGCGTAGCGCACTCGGAGTTCGGTCAGGGATTCCATGGTGAATCAGTCCTCGGGCTTCAGTCCTCAGTCTTCAGTGGCGGATCCCCGGCGTCCATCAAAAAGCCCCGCATGCGCGGGGCTTCTGGTGCGCGCGGACCGGGCTCCCGGCTACTCGACGGTGACGCGGATGTGATCGCCCTTGTCCGTGGTGACTTCCAGCAACAGGTCGCCCGGCTTGGAGCTGGCCAGGAGCTTCTGGAGCTGTTCGGGCTTCATGCCCTTCTTGGTTTCGCCGTTGATCTTGATCTCGCCCTCGCCGGCCATGTCGAGGATGCCGTTGGCCAGGCTGATGGGCATGCGGACGTGGACTTCCGTGGGCCCGTCCACACCCTTCTGCTTGTGGTGGTGCTGCATCATGGTCTTGGAGACGATGTCGACCTTGATGAACCGCGCGTTCTGCGCGGCCAGAGGAAGGCTGAGGCTGGCCGCCAGGGCCAGCGGGATCATGATGGCGCGCATGGGCGGCCTCCTTGGAAGGAATGGGTCGGCACTCGCCGGGTCGAATGGTATTACGGGCCGCCGGTCTGGCAGGTTAGCCCGGGTATCCTGGAAGGACGATGGAACGGAAGCCTGCCTGGCTCCATCCAAGTCCATACGCGGCCCGCCCGCCCTCTTCCCGGAGTCCCAGCATGAAAGCCCTCGCCGCCCTCCTGCTCATCGCCGCACCCCTGGTGGCCCAGGGACCCGTGAAGTGGGAGCACGACTACCAGACCGCCCTCAAGCGCGCCAAGGCCGAAAAGAAGGTCATCTTCATGGACCTCTGGACCGAGTGGTGCCCGCCCTGCCAGTACCTGCAGAAGAACGTCTTCCCCAGCCCCGAGGGCCAGGCCGCCCTGGCCAAGGTGGTGCCCTTCTCCGCCTTGGTCGAGAAGCGGGATCGCACCCCCCTGCCCGAGGGGAAGAAGCTGGCCGACAAGTTCGGCCTCGATGCCTACCCGACCATGGTGATCCTCGACGCCGACGGCAAGGAACTCCGCCGCCAGGTGGGCGCCTTCCGCACCGGCGCCGAGTTCGCGGCCTGGCTGGGGGCGAAGTAGCTGTCAGCTATCAGCTGTCAGTGAAAGCACGGCGGCCTGCGGGCCGCCGTTTCTTTAGCTGAAAGCCGACAGCTGACAGCTGAGAGCACTTACAAATCCTTCACGCCCGCCGGGGTCTTCGGCGGCTTGGGCAGGCGCTGTTTGAGGCCTTCCAGCTCGTCCTGCTGGGCCCCCATGCTGGGGCGGGGGGGCGGTGGCGGCGGCGGTTTCTTGGGGTTGGGCGGAGGCGGCGGTGTCGCATCCTTCACCAGGGTCTGCAGGTCATGGATGGCGTCGCGCTGGCCGGGCTGCTCCAGCAGCAGGCGCTCCAGCAGGGCCCGGGCCTCGTCGGGGCGTTTGGCCTCCAGGTGGGCCCGGGCGGCCAGGAGCAGAGCCGGGGCGCGCCAGGCCGGCAGGGGCCGCGGGGCGCCCTGACCCACCAGGGGGGACAGCGCCTTCAGGGCCTCTTCGGGGAGGTTGGTCCGCAGATCGATCTGCGCGGCCAGAAGCACGTGGGAGGGCTTGGCGTCCCCGGGGCGCCAGCGGCGGGCCCCGGGCAGGTCGCCATTCTCCAGCGCCCGCTGCGCGAGCCAGGCCTTCACGCTGGGTGGGGCCCAGACTTTCCCCGCCTGGGCGCGGAGGGGGGCGGCCGCGGCCAGCAGCAGGAGCAGCGCGGGCCGCCAGCGGGCCATGGGCTTGCCGGCGAAGAACAGCCAGAGGGCCAATCCCACCAGGGCCAGCCAGGCGCCCACTTCGGGGTGGGCCGGCTGGAGGGAGCGCTGGGCCGGGAGCGGGAGCCTGCCGGCGGCGAGGGCCTGGAGGCCTGCGGCGGCGGTCTCGCCGCTGGTGAACACCTGGCCCCCGGTGGCCTCGGCCAGGCGCGCCAGGAACTCCGGGTGGGCGGTGCTGATGGCGGGCTCCGCCGAGGCGGGTTGGGCCGGAGGCTGGCCTTCGGGGCCGGGTCTGGCGGGCACCGCATGGGGCTGGCCGTCCCCGAAGGCCAGCACGCAGACGGGCAGCTTGGCCAGCTTCAGGGCCGTGACGGCCCGGTCCAGGGCGGCCTCGGGGGCCTCCCAGGTCTCCTCGCCGTCGCTGAGCAGCAGGATCACGGCGGGGGCGGCCCGGTCCACCTGGGCGGCCACCTGGGGCAGGTCGCGGCCCAGGCTCGTGCCCGGGGAACCCACGTCGCCGGGTGTGACGGCCCGGAGTGCTTCGCGCAGCAGGGTGCGATCCTCGCCGGGGGGCTGCACGGGGATGGCGTCGCCCGTGAGCAGGTCCAGGCTCCACCGGAGGCCGGCCTGGGGCTGGGACCAGATGCGGTCCAGGGCGCCCACCGCCGCGTCCCACCGGGAGCGCCCGGCCGCGTCCGGCACGGTCATCGAACGGCTGGCATCCACCACCACATGGACCGTCAGCCTCGGGAATTCCGGCAGACCCCAGCGGGGTTCCGCCAGGCCGAGCCCCAGGCCCGCCAGCATGAGTGCCATGCCCAGGCCCTGCCAGAGCGGACGCTGGCCCACCACCTGCACGCCGAGGCCCGGCCGCAGGTGGGCCCGCAGCGCCAGGGCCAGGGCCACCAGGATCGCTCCGCCGAAGGGGGCGAGCAGCCAGGGATGGGTGAAGGGCAGGTTCATGGAGCCTCCACCCAGGCGGGCCGGGGCCTGCCGCGCTTGAAGGCGAGGTCGGCGGCGAGGGGCAGGGCCAGCAGGGCGGCCACCAGGAGGCACCAGCGGGCCAGGGGCTGGCCTTCGGTGGGCTGGTCCACCGGCAGGAGCGTCTTCTCCAGCTGATCCACCGAGGCGAGGCTGCGGGCCAGGCCGACGGGATCCTCCGCGCTGAAGGACTCGCCGCCCGTGAGGTGGGCCACCTGCTGCAGCGTGGCGTGGTCCACCTCCACCCGCAGGCGCGCGAAACCGCCGCCCTCCAGGGGCACCAGGCTCTCGCCGTCGGTCCCGAGGGCCACGGCATGGATGCGGATGCCGTTGCGGTGGGCCTCCTCGGCGGCTTCCAAAGGGGTGACCCGGCCCCGGTTCTGCACGCCGTCGGTGATGAGCAGGATCACGCGGCTGCGGGCGGGGCTTTCTTCCAGCCGCCGCACGGCGGTCATGAGGGCCGAGCCGATGGCGGTGCCGTCGTCCCGGCTGTCCAGATCGAGCCGTGCAAGCATCCTCAGCAGCCGCATGTGGTCGGCGGTCAGGGGGCTCAGCGTCACCGGGTGGGCGCTGAACAGGATGAGGGCGAAGCGGTCGTCCGGCCGCCGCTGGACGAACTGGGCCAGGGTGCGCCGGGCCGCGTGCCAGCGGTCCTCGTCGGGCCGGTCCAGGATCCGCATGCTGCTGCTGCCATCCAGCACCACGGCGAAGTCGACCACCGGGGCCTCGCCCCGCACGGGTCGGCGCCATTCGGGACCCGCCGCGGCCAGGCCCAGCGCCAGGGCCAGGAGGGGCGGCAGCCAGTGGGAGCTGAGACGGGCGAAGGCGCTCGAGGGCCGCGAGGAGGGGATGCCCCAGCGGTAGACGACCCGCCAGGCCCAGATGAGCAGGGGCACGGCCAGCACCAGCAGCAGGGGATGGCGCAGGGCGATCATGCGTTCCCCTTGCGGTCCCCGCGGGCGTCCAGCGCGGCCACCAGCGGCTCCGGGCCCGGGAAGGGCGGCTCGGTGCGGCCGAAGCGGGCGGCGTCGAGGCTCTTGGCCCACTGATCCCAGGGGTCGAGGTTGCGGGCCTGGAACTCGGCGGGACCCCAGGTGCGGGCGGCGTCTCCGAAGCGGGCCGCCAGCAGGTCGCGGCCCAGGGCATGGGCGGCATCGAGGGCGGCGCGATCCCGCCCGGCTGGAGGCCAATGCCGGCGGAAGGTATGGGCCACGTGATGCAGATGCCGCTTGGCCGAGCCCTTCCGCCACCGCCGGACGGCCCAGGCGGCCAGCCCCAGGGGGGGCAGCAGCCACAGGCTGGCCCAGGCCCAGGGGAAGGGGATGGCGGGCAGGAGGTCCTCGTTCCCGCCGCCGAAGCCCACCCAGGGACCGCCGAAGGGGATGGTGCGGGGCACGTCGAGCCGCAGCTCGGGGCTCCTCTGCCCGTTGCCCAGGTCCAGGGCGGGGATCACCGCGAGCCCCGGCTCCAGGGCCTGCACCTGGAAACGCCAGCCCCGCCCGTCGGGCAGGGGTTCCAGGGAACGCAGGCGCAGGGGTCCCAGGCGATCCTCCACCGTGGGCCGCGGAAGACCGGGCCTGGCGGGATCCTCCTCCCGCAGCTCCAGCACCTGCAGCTCGCCGAGGTTCAGCTGGGCCGGCGCCTTCCAGGCGGGCGCGGCCCCGGCCCACAGGCCCAATGCCATCACGTAGGTGATCTTTTGATAGCTCGGAATCCGCGCGCGGATTCCGAGCCAGGACAGGCGCTGGGGGGAACCCGCCATGGTCACGCCCCTCCCGCCCGCAGCCAGGCGTTCAGCTTCACGATGGGGTCCTCCAGGAGGTCCCAGCGCTGCCGCTCGATGGCGGGGGAGAAGCCCGGATCGGGCCAGGCCGGGGCCTTGGGCCCCTCCGGTGTCTCCGGCTGGAACCAGACGAGGCGGTGCCGCGTGGCCAGGGGCTTCAGCAGGGGGGCCAGGCCCTGCAGCCCCGCGCCATTGCTGAAGAGCCAGAGGCGATGGCCTTTCCCATGCTCGCCCCAGTGGCCCAGGGCCTCGCGCCAGGCCCCTTCCGTGGGGAGGGCCGGCCCCCGCTCGGCCAGGGTCTCCAGGATGCGCAGGCCGTGGATGCGGCCCCGCTTGGGCGCGATGCGCAGGGCGGGCGTGTGGCCGTCCCCGGGGACGATGAGCCCCAGCCGGTCGCCGGTGGCCTGGAGCGTGGCGAAGGCCGCGCCGCAGAGCTCCATGGCCCAGCGCAGGGGCGAGACGGGGTCGCCCAGGAACATGGAGGGCGAGGGGTCCACCACCAGCCACAGCACCAGATCGCGGCTGCTCTCGAAGCGCTTCATGATCGGCTCGCCCGTCCGGGCGGTCAGGGGCCAGTTGATGAAGCGGGGATCATCCCCCGGCACGTAGGGCCGGTTCTCCACGAACGTGAGGCCGGAGCCCTTGAGCTTGGAGGGATGCAGGCCCTCGGTCCCCCCGCCCAGGCGCCCGCGCAGGCGCAGGGGCAGGCGTCGCAGGCGGGCGAGGAAGCGGGCGGGGAGGGGCATGGGGGTTCAGTATGGCGGAATTCAGGGTTCAGTCTTCAGTCCTGAGTCTTCAGGCTTCAGGCAATGCTTTCTGTTGCGGCGCATCGCGCCGCGCCGCCTTTTTGACTGGATGCCGACCCACCCCTTTGGAGTGGCCTCGCCCAAAGGCAAATAAAGGCGAGGCCGGAGGCCGCCGAGGGATCTTTTACTGAGGACTGAGGACTGAGGACCGAGGACTGCCCTCCTACCACCTCACCCGCACCCGATAGGTCAGCGTGGCTTTGCCTTCGGCCGGGACGGTCACCTGGAACTTGCCGGTGCCGACGGCGACCTTGGTGCAGGGGTGGCTGCTCTGGAGCACCTCCCAGTCGCCGGGCAGGGGCTCCAGCACGGTGACGGTGACGGGCTCCTTCTTGGCGTTCTTGAGCTCGAGCTCGAAGGCGGACTCGTGGACGAAGCCGAACTTCCCCTGGCGGCTCAGGCTCTTGTAGTCGGTCTGCTTGCGCCGGGCGGTGACATCGAACGCGTCGCCCAGCTTCAGGCGGACCTGCTCGTTCTTCGGTGTGTGGTCCACGCTGTCCTCGCCCACGAACTGGGCGCGGCCCTCGCTGTCGCGCTTGTAGACGCGGATGATGCCCTTGGGGAGGGGCATGCCCAGGCGGCTGGATTCCCTGTTGTCGAACTCCACGAAGACGCCCACTTTCTGCTTGTCGCCCAGGTCGCCATAGCTGCCGGAGTAGTAGTAGTTCTGGCCCTGGAGCAGGTATTGCTTGCGGACGGGTACGGCGCTGGCGCTGAGCAGGGCCACCTGCTTGGTCTGGTTCACGGCCAGGGTGGTGGGACGGTCCAGGGTGTAGAGGTGGTATTCGAAGAGGCTCTCTTCGGCCATGCGCGGAGGGGCTGGAGCGGCCTTGGCGGCCAGTCCGTCGAGGGCATAGGCGCGCTCCGCTCGCGGCTGGGCCCGGTTCACGTCCCCCGCCACCAGCTGCAGGGTGGCGTTCGGATAGGCGGCGCCGCTCTGGTTGGTGAGGGTCACCCAGCCGCTGAGGTCGAGGGTCTTCTCGTCGGCGGCCAGGTTGGCCACGTAGTCGGCTCGCCAGGAGAGGCCGCCCGTGAGATAGCTCAGTTCCAGCTTCTGCTCCCGGTCGGCCCCGCTGTTGAGGCTGATCACCAGGGTGGGCCGGGCCCGCAGGTTGCCGGGCACCTTGGGGAAGATGATGCGGCCGGGCACGCTGGTCTCGATGCGGTCCGCGAACTGCAGCACGGTGCCGCCGTTGGTGGCCAGCACCGTGGCCTCCTCGCGGACCTCCTTCGCTCCCGCGCCGGCTTCGTTGGGGATGCTGCGCACCACGATCACCTTCTCGCCCACGTATTTCTCCAGCAGCTTCTGGGGCGTGAGCAGGTCGAAGTCGAAGTTCTGCTCGGCCACCCAGAAGTCCTTGGGGTGGGTGAGGTTCCGCAGCAGGGCCGTCTCGGGCCGGATCTGGGCCGACACCTCCTGGAAGGCCAGCCGGGACTCGCCTTTCGGCAGCCGCACTTCCCGGGTGTCCTTCACCAGCGCCAGGTTGTCGTTGTAGATGGTCACCGCCAGGGCCTTCTGGTCCTTGAGCGTGGTGACCGCTTCCTGGGCGGCCAGGAGCGAGGGCAGGGCAGCAAGCAGCAGGACGGGGCGCATGGGACCTCCGGGGTACGGGCGGGGTGCCCGGTATAGGGTCATGCCGGGATCGGGGACATCCTTTCACGAAAAGAATGAAGTAAGCGGAGGTGTACGGAGGAGCCGAGGAAAGCGGAGAGAAACAGGGACGCCTGCTCTTCTTTACTCCGCTCTCCTCCGCCATCCTCCACTTATTCGATGTCTTTTCCCTTAGATCCCTTAGATCTGCCCGGCCGCGGCCAGTTCCTGGATGCGCGCCAGGCCGCCGTCCAGCTGGCCCTGGAGCAGTTTCTCGGCGCCCATCATCGCCATCATCATGGGGATGTCGGCCTCGTCCACCAGGCGCAGGGTGCAGCCTTCGCCGCTCGGGGCGATCTCGAAGCGCAGCTCATGGTCGAACATCTTCTTCGCCCCGGGCACCAGCACCACGCGCTGGCCGGGCACGCGCTCCTTCACCACCAGTTCCTGGGGCATCTTCATGCCCATGACCTCGATGACGTAGCTGTGCTTGTCTGCGTCGCCCTGGAAGTTCAGGGCCGCGGGCTCCAGGAAGGCGCGGTGCTTCGAGAGATCCGAGAGGAAGGTGAACAGCGCGTCGGCGGAGACGGGCAGGGTGGCGGTGGCGGTCTTGATCGTGGTCATCTCGGCTCCAGGGGTGAAGGAGTCATCGAACCACGAAGGGGAGCCGATCGCGAGGCCCTACCTCCGGGAAGGAGGCATCAGGCGTGCCGCTCGCCGAAGAACGCGGTGCCGATGCGGATCTGATCGCTGCCGGCCCGCACGGCGGCTTCCAGGTCGGCGCTCATGCCCATGCTGAGGCGGAGCGGCCGGCCGAGGTCCTGCTGGAGCCGGTCGCGCAGGGCCGCAAGCTGGGCGAAGGCAGAGCCGTCCTCGGGGGGCGGGATGGCCATGAGGCCCCGGAGAGGCAGGTGGGGGTCATCGCCCAGGGCCGCGATCAGCGCGGGCAGATCGGCCCCGGCGCAGCCGCCCAGCTTCGTGGCCTCGTCCCAGAGGTCCACCTGGATCCAGACGGGGCGTATCACGTCCAGGTCCTCCGCGAGCCGGCGGAGGCGCTCCGCCAGTTCTGGGCGGTCCAGGCTCTGGAGCTCCGCGAAATGCTGGAGGGCCGGTTTGGCCTTGTTCCGTTGCAGTGGGCCGAGGAGCACGAAGGCCAGGTCCGGCGCGGCGACGGCCTTGTCGGTGCCTTCCTGCACATAGTTCTCGCCAAAACGCGTGAAACCAAGGGCCGCCGCCTCCTGGATCAGTGCCAGGGGCTGCTTCTTCGAAACCGGCAGCAGCTCGACGCTCTGCGGATCGCGCCCCGCGGTTTCGCAGGCCCGGGCGATGCGGGCGCGCAGGCCTTCGACGCGGTCCGCCAGGCTCACGGCAGGAAGAGGATCCGCTGGCAGGACTCGCAGGCCACGGCGTCCTTGGCTTCCTTCAGCTGGAAGAGGAAGGGGCCGCGCAGCTTCACATGGCACCCTGAGCATGCGCCGTTCTCCACGGGCACCACCACCCGGCCCTGGCGGGCGCCAGCGAGCCGGTGGAAGCGCGTCACTTCGGGCACGGCGAGCTTGGCTTCCAACTGGGCCTGCTTGGTCTTCAGCTTCTTGCGCCCCTCCACTTGGTTGGCGTGCTCCTCCAGGAAGACGGCGTGGAGTTCGTCGAACTGGGCCTTGAGGGTGAGGCGCTCGGCTTCAAGCGCCGCCAGGGCCTGTTCAAGGGCCAGGGCCTCCGTTTCCAGGGCCTTCAGGGGCCGGGCGATCTGAGCCCGCATGCGCTCCTTCTCGTCCAGCTCACGGATGGCGGAGGTGTACTGCACCTTCTGGCTGGTGGTCTTCACAGCGGCGCGGGCGCGGTCTTCGTCCTTCAGGGCCTGGGTCAGCTCTTTGGATTTGATCTGGATATAGTTCCGGGCCGTCTCCAGGGCCTTGGTCTTTTCCCCCGCCTGCTTATCGATGGCCTTGAGCCGGGTGTCCAGGGCCGCCAGATCCGGGGGCAGGGCCGACAGGTCGCGCTCAATGGTCCGAAGGTAGTCCAGGGTGGCTTGCAGGTCGCGCAGGATGGCAAGGTGTTCCATACCTGAAGGCTACACCCGCTGGAGGCCTTCAGCCCGGGTTTGGGTATCTAACATTATAATGAAGAAAATATGAATGATTTAAACTAAGATTTGTGGGAACCCACGAAGATCCTTCTTGACCGGCTGGGGCCCCGGTGCCAGACTTGGCACTCGCTGTGGCTGAGTGCTAACAGCTCCATCCGTTTCATTCTCTTCTTTCCAAGGAGGTCCCATGGCCATCAAGCCTCTTTCCGACCGCGTCGTGCTGAAGCGCGTCGACGCCGCCGAGACCGTCAAGGGCGGCATCATCATCCCCGACACCGCCAAGGAGAAGCCCATGGAGGCTGAAGTGGTGGCCGTCGGCGAGGGCAAGATCAACGAGAACGGCACCCGCAACCCCATGTCCGTCAAGGCCGGCGAGAAGGTGCTGATCGGCAAGTACAGCGGTACGGAAGTGAAGATCGATGGCGTCGACCACGTGATCGTGCGCGAAGACGAGATTCTCGCGATCGTCGGCTAAGGCCAGTCCTTGGTCCTCAGTCTTCAGTCCTCAGGTTGGCACCGACCCACTCAGGCCGTCTGGTCGCCACTGAAGACTGAGGACAGAAGACTGAAGCCCGTCGCTCGAAGCCCCTTTCCCTATACCCATCCGAAACCAACTGGAGATTGAAATGGCCAAGTCCATCATCTATGCCGAAGATGCCCGCCAGGCGATCCTGCGCGGCGTGAACAAGCTCGCCGACGCGGTGCAGGTCACCCTCGGCCCCAAGGGCCGCAACGTCCTCATCGAGAAGAAGTTCGGCTCCCCGCTCATGACCAAGGACGGCGTCACCGTCGCCAAGGAGATCGAGCTCAAGGACAAGCACGAGAACATGGGCGCCCAGCTGGTGCGCGAGGTCGCCTCCAAGACCTCCGACATCGCCGGCGACGGCACCACCACCGCCACGGTGCTGGCCCGCGCCATCTACCGCGAGGGCATCAAGGCTGTCGTGAGCGGCGCCAACACCATGGAGATCAAGAAGGGCATCGACCTCGCCGTCGAGACCGTCGTGGCCGCCATCGATGAGATCAAGAAGCCCGTCGAGGGCAACGCCATCGCGCAGGTCGGCACCATCTCCGCCAACGGCGACGCCGAGATCGGCAAGATCATCGCGGAAGCCATGGCCAAGGTGGGCAAGGACGGCGTCATCACGGTGGAAGAGGCCAAGGGCCGCGACACCGAGCTGACCGTGGTCGAGGGCATGCAGTTCGACCGTGGCTACCTCAGCCCCTACTTCGTGACCAACCCCGACCAGATGAAGGTCGAGCTGGAGAACCCCTACATTCTCGCCTACGAGAAGAAGGTCTCCAACATGCGCGACCTCCTGCCCCTGCTGGAGCAGGTCGTCAACAGCCGCCGCCCCCTGCTGATCATTGCCGAGGACGTGGACGGCGAAGCGCTGGCCACCCTCGTGGTGAACAAGATCCGCGGCACCCTGAACGTGGCTGCCGTGAAGGCCCCCGGCTTCGGCGACCGCCGCAAGGCCATGCTCGAGGACATCGCCATCCTGACCGGCGGCAAGGCCATCAGCGAGGACCTCGGCCTCAAGCTCGAGAACCTCACGCTGGCTGATCTCGGCAGCGCCAAGAAGATCGTCATCGACAAGGAGAACACCACCATCGTCGAGGGCGCCGGCGCCAGCGAGGCCATCCAGGGCCGCGTGAAGCAGATCCGCGCCCAGGTCGAAGTCTCCACCAGCGACTACGACAAGGAGAAGCTGCAGGAGCGTCTGGCCAAGCTCGTGGGCGGCGTCGCCGTCATCAAGGTGGGTGCGGCTTCCGAGACTGAGATGAAGGAGAAGAAGGCCCGCGTGGAAGACGCCATGCACGCCACCAAGGCCGCCGTCGAGGACGGCATCGTGGCCGGCGGCGGCGTCGCGCTGCTCCGCAGCCTGACCAAGCTCGCCGCGCTGAAGCTCACCGGCGACCAGGCCACCGGCGCCGACATCGTCCGCAAGTCCCTGGAGGAGCCCCTCCGCCAGATCGCCAACAACGCCGGCGTGGAAGGCTCCGTGGTGGTCAATGCCGTCCGCGAGGGCAAGGACAACTTCGGCTACAACGCCGCCACCAACGAGTACGGCGACATGGTGAAGTTCGGCGTCGTCGATCCCGCCAAGGTGACCAAGTCCGCCCTGCGGAACGCCGCCTCCGTGGCCGCCATGATGCTGACCACCGAAGCCATCATCACCGAGCTCCCCGAGCCCAAGGCTCCCGCCCCCGCGGGCCCCGGCATGGGCGGCATGGAAGACATGTATTAATCAGCCGCGACTGCGGTTCGTGTGGAAAGGCCCCGCGGTTGCGGGGCCTTTTTTGTGATGCAGGGGAAGGGAAAGTTTGGGGGGCTCTGACGGTCGTGATTCGCTCCCTGTGGGGCCCCGCTTCGCAGGCTCCACTGGAGCCTGCTTCGCGACCCACATGGTCGCGACATGTATTAATAGCTTTTCAGCTTTCAGTTGTCGGCTGTCAGAGAAACGCCCCGCAGTCGCGGGGCGTTTCTCGTCTCGGTAGGGGTTAAGGGGACTTGGACGTCCCAAGAAGGCGTTGCGAAGTGAAAAAAAACCACCAGTAGGGGGACTGAGTCTGAAAAGCGAAAAAGCTGCCCGGATAGGCCGGGATAGCGGAAAGAACAGGATGACCTAACCCGCGTAGTTCCTGGGAAGTGCCTCGCAAAAGCGAGGCTTTTTTCTTATATGGGACAACATCGTCATTTTTAATTGCTACCAAGGGGTTGACTATGGTCTCCGTCGAATGGATGCTTCTTGCGAATCCCCGGGAATGTCTCCCGGGAACATTTGAAAAAGCTAGGAGAACCCGTGGGCATGGGCCTTCTCTTCGACGCCACGCGCTGCATCGGTTGCGGCGCCTGCAGCTCCGCTTGCAAGGAGCAGAACAAGCTACCCGGGAAGGTAGAGGAGGTGTTGACGGCCTACACCTGGACCACAGTCCAGGAGAAGGAGGGCCTCAACGTCCGCAAGCTGTGCATGCACTGCGAGGTGCCCACCTGCGCCTCCGTCTGCCCCGTGGGCGCGCTGAAGAAGACGCCTGAAGGGCCGGTGGTCTATGACGCCGAGCGGTGCATGGGCTGTCGCTACTGCATGATGGCCTGCCCCTTCGAGATCCCGAAGTACCAGTGGGACCGGCCGGTGCCCGTGGTCGGCAAGTGCATCATGTGCGCGGGCCGCATCAAGGAAGGACAGCCCACCGCCTGCGCTGCGGCCTGCCCGGCGGAGGCCACCATCTTCGGCAAGAAGGAGGATCTGATCTGGGAGGCCCGGACCCGCATCCGCCAGAAGCCGGGCGCCTATGTGGACCACATCTACGGACTCACCGAAGCCGGGGGCACCTCGGTGCTGATGATCTCCAACGTGCCCTTCGAGAAGCTGGGCCTCAAGTCCAACCTGCCCGGCGAGCCGCCGGCCATGAAGACCTGGCAGGTGCTGTCCAACATCCCCGATTTCGTGGCGGTGTGGGCCGTCTTCCTATACGGGGTGCACTGGATCACCGCGAGGCGTGAGGAGGTGGCCAGGGTCGGTGCCAATGGCAACGGACACGGTCGCAATGGACAAGGCAATGGACGGGAGGACCGGTCATGAACACCCTCGCTGCGCTCGCCGCGCCCCGCCGGTTCCGCCCCGGCTTCTGGACCGCGGTCTTCGTCGTCCTCTTCCTGGCCTTCTGTACCGTGACCGTCATCCGCTACACCAAGGGACTCGGCGCGGTCACCAACCTGAGCGACCAGTTTCCCTGGGGCCTCTGGATCGGCTTCGACCTGCTCTGCGGCGTGGGCCTCGCCGCCGGCGCGTTCACCCTCACCGCCGTGGTGCATCTCTTCAACCTCAAGCGCTTCGAGCCCATCGTCCGCCCGACGATCCTCACCGGGTTCCTCGGCTACGCCTTCGTGATCGTGGCCCTCCTGCTGGATCTGGGGCAGCCCTGGCGCATCTGGCATGCCATCGTCTACTGGAACACGCACTCCGTCATGTTCGAAGTGGCCTGGTGCGTGATGCTCTACACCACGGTGCTGGCGGTGGAGTTCTCCCCGGTGGTCTTCGAGCGGTTCGGCTTCCACGCCCCGGCGCGGCTCATCCACCGGCTCATCACGCCCCTGGTGATCCTCGGCGTGCTCCTCTCGACCCTGCACCAGTCCTCGCTGGGCTCGCTGTATCTCATCGTCCCCAGCAAGCTGCACCCGCTGTGGTACTCGCCCATGCTCCCGCTGTACTTCTACATTTCCGCCATCGGAGCCGGGATCGGCATGGTCATCCTCGAGTCCTACCTCAGCAAGCGGGCCTTCCACCGCCACCTGGAGATGGACCTCCTGGAGCCCCTGGCCCGCGGCATGGTGGTGGCGCTTGGCATCTACGGCCTCATGCGCCTGCAGGGCATCGCCCGCAACCATGCCTTCGGAACCCTGGGCAGCTATGAGGGCCGGATGTTCCTTGTGGAGTTCATGCTTGGCGTGGTGCTGCCCGTGGTCCTGATGTCCTTCCGGCGGCTGCGCACCAACCCGGACTGGCTGGTGGGCGCTGCCTTCCTGGCGGTGCTGGGCTTCGTCATGAACCGGCTGAACGTCAGCATCACGGGCATGGAGGCGGCCTCCGGCACGCGGTATCTCCCCTCGGCCATGGAGATCATCGTCTCCCTGGGCCTGGTGGCCACGGGCATGGCGGTCTTCGCCTTCGCCGTGCGGACCTTCTCGATCTTCCCGGATGGCCCGGTAGCCTCCCGCCCCAAGGAACCGGCTACAGGAGTCTGAGCCATGCGGACCCGCATCGGCACTCGTCTGATCCTCGGCGCCGGCCTCGCCACGGCGGCGGTGATCGGGGGCATGGCCTTCGCCCTCCTCCGGTCGCACACCGCCCAACTCCTGGCAGAGCGCACCCGCAGTGCCGATCAGCTGAGTGAGACGATCAAGAGCGCCACCCACTTCGACATGCTGGAGAACCGCCGGGAGAACCTGCACCGGCAGATCCGCGCCGTGGGTGGCCTCCGGGGCGAGGGGATCCAGAAGGTCCGGGTCTTCAACAAGGAGGGGCGCATCATGTTCTCCTCCGCCGAGGAGGAGATCGGCACCAGCCTCGATATCCGGGGTGAGGCATGCTACGCCTGCCACGCCGAGGGACGACCCCTGGAGCGGCTCGGCATCCAGGCCCGCGCCCGGACCTTCCGGGCCTCGGATGGAACCCGCATCCTGGGCCTCATCAATCCCATCCCCAACGAGCCTTCCTGTTCGACGGCGGCCTGCCACGCCCACAGCGCCAAGCAGAGCCTCCTGGGCGTCCTGGATGTGAACATCTCCCTCGCCGAGGTGGACCGTGAGATCGCCCGCAGCCGGGTGCTGATCATGCTCTCCGCCGCCGCCGCCATCCTGGCTGGCAGCCTGATCCTCTGGTGGCTCAACCGGCGGCTGGTGGTCCGGCCCGTGGCGGCCCTGGTGGCCGGCACCCGGCGGGTGGGCGAGGGCGACCTCGGCACGACCATCCCCGTGAGCGGCAACCATGAACTGAGCGAGCTGGCCGGGGCCTTCAACACCATGACCCAGCGGCTGGCCGAGACCCAACGACAGCTGGCCCAGGCCGACAAGCTGGCTTCAGTGGGCCGGTTGGCGGCCGGGGTCGCCCATGAGATCAACAACCCGCTGACCGGCGTACTCAGCTACGCCTCCCTGCTGCGGAAGCGTCTCGCCGATGATGCGGAGGCTGCGGAGGACCTGGATGTGATCGTGCGGGAGACGGTGCGGTGCCGCGGGATCATCCGGGGCCTGCTGGACTTCGCGCGGCCCACGCCGCCCGCCCGGAAGGCCATGGACCTGAACGAGGTCGTGCGGCGGGCCGTGTCCGTCGTGATGACCCAGCTTTCGCTCAACCAGGTGGACCTGTCGCTGGACCTGGCGGCGGAGCTTCCCGTGGTGCAGGCGGACGGCAACCAGATCCAGCAGGTGGCCGTGAACCTGCTGCTCAACGCGGGGGACGCCATCGGCGACGGCGGCGGCACCATCCGCGTCATCACGCAGACCGGGGCGGGCGGTTCCGTGGAGCTGCTGGTCAAGGACAACGGCCGGGGCATTCCGCCGGAGGACCTGCCGCGGATCTTCGAGCCCTTCTACACCACCAAGGGCAATCACGGCACGGGGCTCGGCCTCGCCGTGAGCTGGGGCATCGTGGAAGCCCATGGCGGGGCTCTGGAGGTCCGCAGCGACGCCGGCCAGGGCACCTGTTTCACCCTTCGCATTCCCGCATCCACTGAAAGCGGCGGGGGCGCCGGCAGCGGCCAGCCCCTCATCCCCACCACCACCTAGGAGGTTCCCATGACCGCCCTGTTGATCCTTTTCATGTTCGTCGCCTTCGTGGGCATCGACTTCCTGGTGCGCACGAGCCTGCGTCGCATGCGTGAAACCCGCGAGCGGCAGGCCCGGGAAGCCGTGCTGAACACCTCCATCCACCTCGACTTCACCCATGAGGCGAAGAGCCTCAAGCGGGTGGAGGTCCCGAATCCCAGGGCCCGCATCCTGGCTGTGGATGACGAGGCCGTGGTGCTCGACTCCTTCCGCCGCATCCTCGTGCTCGAGGGTTTCAGCGTGGACACGGTGGAGCACGGGCCCGAGGCTCTGGGCCTGATCCAGCGCCACGACTACGACTTCCTCTTCACCGACCTCAAGATGCCGGACATGGATGGCGTGGAGGTGGTGAAGGCGGCCAAGCACCTGCGGCCGGACGTCGATGTGGTCGTGATCACCGGCTACGGCAGCATCGATACCGCCGTGCAGACGCTCCAGCACGGCGCCTGCGAGTACGTCCAGAAGCCCTTCACCGCCGACGAGCTTGCGGAGTTCGCGAAGAAGCTCCTCATCAAGCGTGAGGCCCGCATCGAGGCCCAGCGGCGCCCGAACGTGCGTGTGGTGGCGCCGGAAATGGCCGAGGTGGTGTCCGCCAGCGAGTTCTGCGTGCCGGGCGGCGCCTTCCTGTCCTCGGGCCACGCCTGGGTTCGGATCGAGCCGGAAGGTCAGGTCCGTGTGGGCATCGACGACTTCGTGCGCAAGGCCCTCGGCCAGGTGAAGGGTGTGATCCTTCCGGAGCGCGGGAAGACCTTCCGTCAGGGCGAGACCCTGTTCACCCTGAAGGGCGTCACGGGCGAAGTGCATGTGGCTGCGCCCCTCAGCGGCCGCATCGAGCACGATAATGCGGGCCTGCTCTCCGATCCCGCCGAGCTCATGCACAGCCCCTATGATCGCGGCTGGGTCTGCCTCATGACGCCGAGCGATCTCGCGGGCGAGCTGCCGGCCCTCAAGATCGGCCAGCCGGTCATCGACTGGTATCAGGACGAGATCACTCGTCTCCGGACCGCGGACGCGCCTCAGGCCACCGGTGCCGTGGACTGGTCCTCCTTCGAGAAGCAGTTCCTGGGCCTGGGCGATCACGCCAAGGCCTGAGGGCAGGATGGCCTGACGGGAGAGTTTCGGGGGCGATCAGCCCTCGAAACTCTCCTTGGCGTGGTAGCTGGAGCGCACCAGGGGGGCGGATTCCACGCGCTGGAAGCCCATCTCCAGGCCCTTCCGGTGGTACATGTCGAACTCGGCGGGTTCCACGAAGCGGTCCAGCGGCAGGTGCAGCTCCGAAGGCGGGAGGTACTGCCCGATGGTCGCGATGTCCACGCGGGAGGCGCGCCAGTCGGCCATGAGGGTGAGCACCTGCTCCGGCGTCTCGCCCAGGCCCACCATGATGCCGCTCTTCACGCGCATGCCCGGGGCGTGGGCATCCCGCCACTCCGCCGTGCGGCGCAGCACCGCGAGGCTCTGGAGGTAGTCGGCGTCCGGTCGCACGCGCCGGTAGAGGTGGGGTACCGTCTCCACGTTGTGGTTCAGCACGTCGGGCCGTGCCTCCAGCACCGTGAGCAGGGCGGACTCGCTGCCCCGGAAATCCGGGATGAGCACTTCGATGCCGCACTGGGGCGACAGGGTCCGGATCCACTGGATGGTGGCGGCGAAGTGCGCCGAGCCGCCGTCCGGCAGGTCATCGCGGTTCACGGAGGTCACCACGGCGAACTTCAGCCCCAGCCGGGCCACCGCTTCGGCCACGCGCTGGGGCTCGCCGGGGTCCAGCTCGCCGGGACGTCCCTTGCCCACGTTGCAGAACCCGCAGTGGCGGGTGCAGATGTCACCCATGAGCATGAAGGTGGCCGTCCGGTGGACGCCCCAGCACTCGTGCAGATTCGGGCAGCGGGCCTCCTCGCAGACGGTGACCAGCCGCTGCTCGCGGATCAGCCCCTCGACTTCCGCCACCACCTCCGGTGCCGGCACGCGGATCTTCAGCCAGTCGGGGCGGGGGCCGGGGAGGACGGGAGGGCGGGCCATAGCCTTCCATTGTGGCGCATCAATGGCTGGTGGCGGGTAGAATGGATTCATGTCTGACACCCCCCAGGAAGTCCCAGAATCGATGGCTGAAGTCGTGCCTGTGCCCGAGGCTCCGAAGACCTTCGAAGCCCCCAAGGGATTCGAAACGAAGTTCCGCGGTCTGGCCCTGCACCTGTCCGCCTTCGACGGCCCCCTGGACCTGCTGCTGCACCTCATCCACGAGCAGAAGCTGGACATCCTGAACTTGCCCATGGCGGATGTCACGCGGCAGTACATGGACTATCTCGCGCTCATGGAGGAGCTGAACCTGGAGATCGCGGCGGAGTTCGTGGCCATGGCGGCCCAGCTGCTGCAGATCAAGTCCCGGCTCATGCTCCCGCGTCCGCCCCAGGAGACCGGCGAGGAGGATCCCCGCGAGGCCCTGGTGCAGCGGCTGCTGGACTACCAGCAGGTGAAGGCCGCGGCCATGGTGCTGTCGGACCGCGAGTCGGACTGGCAGAAGATCGCCTTCGCGCCGGGCCTCGACCTGGCGGACCACAAGCGCGTGGAGGAGGAGCCCATCCGGGCGACCCTCTTCGACCTGCTGGGGGCCTACCGCGATGCCCTGAAGCGCCTGCTCCCGCCCCCGCCGGTGGAGGTCCGGACCCAACCCAAGACGCTGGAGCAGCGCGTAGTGGAAGTGCTGCGCGACCTCCAGGATGGCCTGTGGAAACCCTTCCAGGGCCTGCTGGGCCAGGCCCGCAGCCGCGAGGAGCTGGTGCTCACCTTCCTGGCCCTGCTGGAGCTGGTCCGCACGGGCCGCATCGCGCTGGTCCAGGGCGAGACCTTCGGCGAGATCCGCGTCAAGGCCGCGGAGGCTGCGTGAACGACGTTCCGGAACCACTGCGCGTCGCCTGCCGCCAGGCCCTGCTGGTGGGACTCGCCTTGTGCCTGGGCACCCCGGCCCTCATCGGCGGTCTGGTCCTGTCGGGCCTGGTGCCGCCTGGGGACCATCTGCCTGAAGGCACTTATCTCCAGATCGGCCAGATCTTCACAGGACTGGTCCTGCTGTCGGCCGCCTGGGTCCTCTGGCGCCGGGGAGCCGTGCTCAAGACCTTCCGGCAGACTCCCGAGTCCCGTCGGCCGGCGCAGGTCCAGCGGGAGACCCTGCTCTATGCCGCCCTGTTCGAGCTGAGCAGTCTCTATGGCCTGGTCTACTGGCTCCTGGTGGGGAAGCACGCGGCACGCCACGTGTTCGGCTTCATCATCCTGGCGCCGCTCCTCTTCCTGGTCTTCGTGCCCCGGCTCGGGCACTGGGCGAAGGCCCTGGAACCTGGTCCGGGGGAGGCCCCGTGAGCCCGCTGGCATTATCCTGGGGGACGCGGTTCGACTTCCCAGGGGGGCCCCATGCGTGACCACGAGACCCAGCCAGGCCAGGAAGGCTCCCCGGACCAGACCCAGAAGCTGGTCCTTCCCCTCACATCCGAGGCCCCGCAACGGACCCAGAAGATCTCCCTGCCGGCCGGGACGGCGGGGCAGACCCAGACGCCCCATCCTCCCGCGCCCTCCCGGTCGCGGGGATGGAAGCTGTCCCTGGTCCTCGGGGGCCTCATCGTGCTCGGTGGCGTGGTGTTCCTTGTGTCGTCGCGCGGGCCGGCGCTCCAGCCACCCGCCACCCGGGCCGCGGCGCCGGAGGCGGAGGTCCCCGCCGCGGCGCGGGCCTATCTGGACCAGGCGAAGGCGGGCGATGCCAACGCCATGCGGATGCTGGGGGCGATGTACTACTACGGGCTGGATGTCCCCCCGAACCGCGAGAAGGGCCTCTCCTGGTACCGCAAGGCCGCCGAGGCGGGGAGCGAGGTGGCCCGGACCGAGCTCAGCCGGCTGGAGGCTGTTGGGAAGTAGCCGCCTGCTGTTCCGGGGCGCTCCGCCAGGCGAGCACCTTGATGGCGCCGGCCCTGCCGATGGCCTCGACCAGGGCGGCCTCTTCGGCCGCGCGCACCTGGGTGGCGCTGCCGAAGGCCTGGAGCAGCTTCTTGGCGGTGGCGGGACCGATGCCGGGGATCTGGGTCAGCTCGGTCTGGAGCGTGCGCTTGGCCCGCAGCGCCCGGTGGTAGGTGATGGCGAAGCGGTGGGCTTCGTCGCGGATGCGCTGGAGCAGCTGCAACACCGGTGAGGTCTTCGGAATCCTCAGCGGTTCGCTGGAGCCCGGGCGGAACACCAGCTCCTCCTTCTTGGCCAGGCTGCCCAGCTCCAGCTGTTCCAGCCCCAGCTCCTTCAGGGCTGCCTCGGCGGCATGCAGCTGGCCCAACCCGCCATCGATGAGGACCAGATCCGGAAATTCCTGGCCTTCGTCCCTCATCCGCTTGTACCGACGCGTGACGGCCTCGAACATGTTGGCGAAGTCGTCGTTCTGCTCGTTGGTCATCTTGAAGCGGCGGTAGCGGGCCTTGTCGGGGACGCCGTCGCTGAACACCACGCAGCTGGCCACCACCTCCCGGCCCTGGCCGTGGCTGATGTCGAAGCACTCCAGGCGGCGGGGCAGGTGGCTGAGGCCCAGGAAGGCCTGGAGCCCCTCCAGCACCGCCTCGTTGAGCCGCGCCGGCTCGAACTTGCGCTCCAGGGCCAGCCGCGCGTTCTCCTGGGCCATGGCCAGCAGGTCCACCTTCTCACCCTTCTTCGGCACCTGGATCTGGGGGCGGGAACCACGCATGCCGCCCAGCCAGTCCCGCAGCAGTTCCATGTCCTCCGGCTCGACCTCGGCCAGGATGCGGCCGGGCACGGGATCGGCGCTGTAGACCCGCTGGAGCACCTGGGCCAGCACGGCGCCGTCAAAGGCCTCGACCTCTTCCAGCACGAACTCCTGGCGGCCCATCATGCGGCCGTCCCGCAGCATGAGACGGTGGACGCAGGCCCGGCCATCCAGCACGGCACTGCCGTAGACATCCGTGTCCTCCAGGTTCGGGCTGGCGGCCTTCTGCCGGGTGAACCAGGCATCCACCTGCTGGAGGGCATCGCGGTGCTGGGCGGCCTGTTCGAAGGCGGCGGCCTCGGCGGCCTTCCACATGGCGGCCTCCAGGCGCGCCTTCAGCTCGTCCCGCTTGCCCTCCAGGAAGAGCCGGGCCTCCTTGGCCTGTTCCCGATAGTCCGCCTGACTCACGGCGGCAATGCAGGGGGCCGTGCAGCGGTGGAGCTGGTACTTCAGGCAGGCCCGGCCCCGCTTGCCGTCGATGTCGATGTCGCAGTCGCGGATCTGGAAGAAGCGGTACACCAGCTCCGCCGTGCGGTAGGCGGTGCTGGCGGGGAAGAAGGGGCCGTAGTAGAGGCCACCGTCCTTCCGCACCTTGCGCGTGACGAAGACCTTGGGGAAGGCCTCCTTCCAGGTGAGCTTCACGTAGGGATAGCTCTTGTCGTCCCGCAGCAGGATGTTGAAGGGCGGCAGGTGCTCGTTGATGAGGTTGTTCTCCAGCACCAGGGCTTCGAGCTCCGTCTCGCAGACGATGAACTCCAGGTCCCAGATGCGGGCCACCAGGCGACGCGTCTTGGCGTCCAGGTGCTTGTTCTGGAAGTAGGACTTCACCCGGTTCCGCAGCACCTTGGCCTTGCCGATGTAGAGCAGGTTCCCCTTCTGGTCACGGTAGAGGTAGCAGCCGGGCCGCAGGGGCAGGTCCGACAGCTTGCGCTGGAGGGCGGGGGACTTGTCGAGGTTGTTCCGGATCGCGGCCACGGTTCAGTGTAGCTGTCAGCTATCCGTTACCGGGGGGGCCGGGATTGGGGAGAATGGAAACATGCTGAACCTCGAGACCTTCCCCGTGGGCCCGCTGGGCTGCAACTGTTCACTGCTGTGGGACCCGGCCACGGGCTCTGGGGTGGTGGTGGATCCGGGCGGCGATGGCGCGAAGATCCGGAAGCGCGTGGAGATCCTGGGGTTCAAGGTCGCGGCCCTGCTGCATACCCACGCCCACTTCGACCATGTGGGCGCCACGAGGGAGCTGCAGGATCTCTGGCAGTGCCCGGCCCACCTGCACGGCGACGACACCTTCCTCATTGAGGCGCTGCCGCAGCAGACGGGGATGTTCGGGATGCCCGCCATCCCCCAGCCCGAGATGACGGGCCTGAGCGCCGGGGATCGGCACCTGGACCTCTCGACACTGCACACGCCGGGCCATACGCCAGGCTCCTGCTGCTTCCACGGAGCCTTCGCCCAGGGCCAGGTGCTGCTGGCGGGGGACACGCTCTTCCGCGGCGGCGTGGGGCGCACGGACCTCTGGGGCGGCAGCTGGGAGCACCTGGAGCAGAGCATCCGGCGGGAGCTCTACGTACTGGATGGCGCCACCCTGGTCATCCCGGGGCATGGCCCCGCCACCACCCTCGGGGTGGAGGCGGAGACGAACCCGTTCGTGCGGAAATAGCTCAGCGGCCGAAGCGGAAGACGGCGCTCACCGACAGCCAGGTGAGGGCGTCCATGCCCAGGCCGTCGACCCCGTTCTTCTCCACCGAGACGCTGTTCAGGTGGCCTTCGAGGCTGAAGATGCGGTTGAAGGTGTAGCCGCCACCGACGCGCAGGCCCAGGCGCCCGGACTGGTTCGCCTCCACATCGGGGTAGCCCGCCAGCTCATAGGTGGCCTTGACCTTGTTCACGTTCAGGCCCACGAGGAAGTACCCGCCCTGGACCGGGGAGGTTGCATTGAACACATAGTCGGCTCCGAGCTGGGCCACGCCGAAGGTGTTCTGCTGTGTGCTGCCGAAGAGCGTCTGCTCCTTGCTCGCGAAGCCGTTCGCGTTGAGGATCAGGCGCAGCTGGTGGTGCTGGGTGAAGTTGAGGTCGAGGTGGCCCCCGAAGTGCACGCCCAGGCCCCCGTTGGCCCCGACGTAATAGCCGCCATCCTTCTTGTCGGCGAAATCACCGACCGGGAAGTTGAGGCCGGCCTGCAGGCCGCCATTGAGGGTGGGCGACTGGGCCAGGAGGCCGGAGCCAGCCAGAAGGAGCAGGGGAAGGGCGAGGGAGCGCATGGTTCCTCCGGAAGAAGGCGGCCCAAGAATAGCAGAGGCAAAGGTTGCTTTTCGATGGTTGCCCAGGGCACTGGTGGCATGATGGGTCAACCCTCCGGAGATCCTCCATGGACACCCTGCTCGCCTCATCCTTCGGCTGCTTCGGCCCGATCGCGGCCATCCTGATCATCTACCTCTTCGCCTGCCTCAAGGTCGTGAACGAGTACGAGCGGCTGGTGGTCTTCACCCTCGGCAAGGTGGAGGACAAGCCCAAGGGCCCGGGCCTCTGCTTCGTGTGGCGCCCCTTCCAGACGGCCATCACCGTGAGCCTGCGCACGACGGTGCTGGAAGTCCCCAGCCAGGACGTGATCACCCGCGACAACGTGAGCCTGAAGGTGAGTGCCGTCGTCTACTCGCGGGTGCTGGATCCCAAGCAGGCCATCATCGGCGTCGAGAACTACTACTACGCCACCAGCCAGATTGCCCAGACCACCCTGCGCTCCATTCTCGGCGAAGTGAGCCTGGACGAGCTGCTGGCGGACCGGGAGAAGCTCAGCGCCCGCCTGCGGGAGATCATCGACCGCTCCACGGAGCCCTGGGGCGTGGAAGTGAGCAGCGTCGAGCTGAAGAGCGTGGACCTGCCCGAGCAGATCCAGCGCGCCATGGGCAAGCAGGCCGAGGCCGAGCGCGAGAAGCGGGCCAAGATCATCGCCGCCGAGGGCGAGCTCATGGCCAGCCAGCAGCTGCTGGAGGCCGCCAACAAGATCAGCCAGAACCCCACGGCCATCCAGATGCGCTACCTGCAGACCCTCACCGAGATCGCCGTGGAGAAGAACAGCACCATCGTCTTCCCGCTGCCCATGGAGATCATGAAGGCCTTCGAGAAGTTCACGGAGAAGTAGGGGGTTTCCAGCCCCGCCAGACCGCGGCCTCCGCCTTCGCCAGGGCGGAGGCTGCGCTGTTCCGGCCGGCATAGGCCTCGGCCTCCACGGCCTCCGCGAGCCGCAGCAGGTCGCCCACCCTCTCCGGCCTCAGCGTGCCCAGCCGCAGCAGCCAGGCCCGGGCGGTCTCGCTCGCCTGCGGGGCCGCCACCCGCCGTGTCCTCGCCAGGAGGGGGCGCAGGGCACGGATGCTCCCGGGCCCGGGCGGGACGGGCCGCCAGAGCGCGCGGGTGCGCCAGGCGATCCAGCCCGCGACCAGCAGGGCGAGGCCCCAGGAGAGGCCGGCCGGCGGCGCCTTCCACCGCCACTCCCAGCCCTGGATCCGGGCCTGGAGCCAGGAGAGCCCGGCGACCTGGTCCTGGTCCGAGAAGCGCACCACGTGGCGGTCCCACTGGTAGCGCAGGTTGTCGAGCCAGCGGGTGAGGATGCCGAGGCCGAGGGGCGCTCCGTGAGGGCCCTGGCCGGCGCCCGCCGGGGTGGGGTCCACCACGTGCCAGCCACCCTGGTCCCAGTATTCCACCCAGCTGTGGGCCTGATCCTGGCTCACCCGGAAGTAGCCACCCTCGGGGATCCAGGGACCCAGGCGGAAGCCGTTCACCACCCGGGCGGGCACGCCGCGGGCGCGGAGCATCAGGGCCATGGCCGAGGCGAAATACTCGCAGTGGCCGGCCTGGGTGCGCTCCAGGAAGTCCTCCAGGGGATTCGCCGCGTGGCCCGAGGGGTTGTCCAGGGTGTAGCGGAACTGCCGCAAGTCCCGCTCCAGCACGCGGGCCAGTTCCGGCGTGGCCAGGATCCCCGGGGCCAGGCGGAGGCTCCAGCGCCGGGCCGCCTCATGCTCCGGTCCCAGCTCCAGGAGATGCCCGAGCCTCCGGGGGGACAGCCAGGGCTCCGAGGGGTCATGGGCTCCGGAACTCCAGGTCACCTCCAGGGGGACGGGGCGGGTCCGGGGGAACCGCCAGCGGATGCTCCCGCCGCCCCCGCGGCGCAGGGGGAGATCCGGCGTCAGGTCGGTGGTTCCGTAGGGCAGTGTCAGGATGCCCTGGGCGCTGGGATAGAACAGGAACTCCGCGCGGTGGGTGCCGGAACCCTGGCGCGGGCCGCGGAGGACGGGCGGCGTCAGGTCGGAGGTGCTCCAGCGCATCCCCTGGACGGTCTCGAGGGCCACCCCGCGCAGCAGGTCCAGACCGGGCAGCGCGGTCGGGTCCGTCCCGGGGGGCGGAGCGATCCGCAGGACCACTTCGGGATTCGGCTCGATGGGGCCCCCGCTGGCGAGATCCATCTGGTCGCCGAAGCCCGCCCGGGCCGCCAGGGCGGTGGTGCCCAGGAAGCCCCTGGGCCGGAAGCCGGCGTTGAGGCGCGGCAGGATCAGGAAGAACCCCACGCCCAGCACCAGCGTCGCCCCCATCCAGGCCGGGATGCGCCCGAAGGGGGGGCGGGATGGCGCGCCCCGGCGGAGGCTGGCGGAGGCCTCCCAGCTCTGCTGGAGCAGGGCCGCCGCCGCCGAGCCGAGCCAGAGCAGGGCCCAGAGCAGGAACACCAGATCCGTGGTGCTCACGGCCGTGGTGAGGAAGAGCAGGAAGCCCATGAGTACCAGCTGGCGGCGCTGGGGCAGCTCCCGGGGCAGGATCAGCCTCAGTCCCGCCAGCAGGAAGAGGGTGTGGATGGCCACGGGGAAGATGCCGTGGCCCCGGGCGAGATCGGCCAGGAAGAAGAGGAGGGCGCCCACCTCCAGCCAGCGGTGATGCCGGCCCAGATCCCAGCGGAGAGCCTCCACCACGGCCGCCACCGCCAGGGGCAGGGCCATGACCGCCAGCTCCCCGGGCTCATAGATGCCCGTGGAGGCGGCCGCTCCGCAGGCCACCCAGAGGGGCAGGTGGTCGATCCA